>OGPA01000152.1_pt1 | contig 81028 bp, 77 predicted proteins | sample 1552841 | NCBI WGS metagenome assembly OGPA01 (sample SAMEA2579916, study PRJEB22360) | human gut metagenome
GCGGGTCTTAAGAAATAATCAAATCAATCAAATTAATCGGATGCGGGAGGCAATTCGCCTCCCTTTATTCTTGGACACAACGCACCGAGAAGCCGAGGGCACGGTTGTTCGTGCTCGCACTCAACTTACCTGCGCTACTGAAGCTCACGCTGCTGGCGCCGACGCTAACAGCAGGAGCAGACGACGACCAGTAGCTGCCGCTGCTACCCTGATTGTAGGAGCCTCCAGTACTGCCGTAGCGGTAGCCCGCAGCAGGCAAGAGAAGGTTCTTTCCGCTTTCCTTGCCGGGAACGGTTAAGCGTAAGTTGGTAGCATCCCAAGTTGTACCGGATTGAGCTGGTTCTAATCCTGCACCGATAGCAATCCATTCAGCCTGAGTCGGAACGCGCCAACCTTTTGGGCAAGGATCTGTTGCTGTATTCTTTACGACATCACTATTATCCTTACCTTCATTAACATTCCAAAGCTGTTGATACCAAGCACCTTTTCCCATATCGGCACCAGCAGGGTTAGGATTACCCTCACCGTTGATCTGCAACCAGTTATACTGAAGGGCAGATGTACTGTAAATAAATTTACCGTCCCACTTGGATATGTTAGCAAGATCTGCCTGAACAGGGCGACCCAAATCCTTTATACCAGTGGTATCGGCTGCTGTTGTTGAAGCATTGTTAGTAGCAGTAAAACCATACAAGCGTCCCCACTGAAACAACTTGCCGCAATCGGCAGTAATATCTGTATTAGCTGTGGTAACAGCTTTATTATTTACAGTCGTTGCACCAACATTAATAGGAGCCCAATATTTGCCATCCTTCATCAACACCGGGTTGGCATTGGCTACTCCGTTATAAACCGGACGGCTCTTAATCGTTATCGTATCGCAAGCACTCAGATTACCACCGTTTTGAACGATTACATAAATATCCAAAGGAACTCTTTCATCATCATTCTGCTTAGGGATATTGATCGTGATCGGAGTTTCTACCTTAGCACCTGCGTAAGTGACAATGGCATCGCCTGCTTTCGCTATTGCATCGCTCTTGCCACCGATAGAAGAAGCATCCGCATCGAACCCATAAGCTAACTTCACCACAGAAGCGGTTGTTCCGATCGTTTTGAAGGTCATGCTTCCACCGGTTGCTGATACATTCGTTATATCCAATGTTTTCGCTCCTTCCGCCCAGACAGCGCCCTTCATATCGACTTCCACAAAGTCTGAAAGTACAGGTTTCGTATAAACAGGTTTCACCTTGATCGTATCAGACTCAGACCATTCTTTTACCACGATATCCCATGTGATATCCGTACTGTCGGGAGCTGCATTGATGTTGACCACATAACGGTGGTTACGAGCCAGGGCGATAGGATCACCAGTCGTACCTACACCATCCGCTTTCTTAAAGTCAATCACTTTAGAAATCTTACCACCACGATAAGTCCCGTTGATCTGAACGGCTGTTGCAGTAGCTGCATCAGCATTGTCATTCTCATAAGCATACAAACTATCCAACTTCTGGATGATGTCAGGATCGATTCCTTCTTCGACTACCGTTCCGCTTATTTCGAAAGGAACAGAAGATACATCCTGAGCAGGCAAGCCCGTTGAACCCGGCAAACCCGGCAAAAGGTAAGAAGACGTTTTGGGACGAACCAGCTGAGCGGAGGTCAACACAAAACCGGCGGATTCGTCTGCCTTGTTATAAGCATTGTTATGAATGTCGATACGAGAGACCAAACGATCCATATCGAAATCCATCGAAGCAGAACCACCACCATTACCGCCCGGCTGACGTTTCCAGGCTTCGATCGTTTTAGTTGAATACATTAAAAGAGGGGTCTGTGGATTCTTAGAGACAGTTTCAGACACCACCTTACCCAACTCTTCCCAGTTTGTCACGGCCTTCAGTTTATCGGCCAAGCCATTCTCAAGATAGTTTGCGATAACGATCACCTGGGGATTCTTCCAACCGTCACTGTGGTGACGGATCTTGGCGGTATACTCACCCGGTGTATTGGCTACGACTTCTTCCAGCTCTTCCTGCAAACCATTGGCAGAAAGAACCTCTTCATCGCTGAAATAACCGCCGAAAGCACCGTACTGTTCCACTCCGTCAACAGTCTCTGTTTCCGTATTGACAAAGAAAGCAACACTGCTGATGGTTTTCTCCTTATCATAGGCTACACCTACCAGCGTATCACCAACCGCTCTCGTTTTTTGAGCATCAGGGTATTTTAAGGTCAGCGTAAGCGCGCCATAGCCCGCTTCTACAAAATCAGGATTTGTCTTGATTAGTTCCTCACTATCGTTACACGAAGCAAACATGCCGGCTAACAATAAAGGAACCATGGCTAATTTATAATTCATTATTTTTCTGTTTTAATATTATTACTAGTTTGTCTAATCTTAAGCACCCGGTTGAGTGACAGTAAATGTTACAGATACTGTAGGATGAGCTTTGTTCTTCAATTTAATAGTAGCTACACGCTCCGATCCGGCTGAGTTGTCTTCTGTTCCGTCAGAGGCCATTGTTACAGTTATGGTGCTGGCATCCGTTAATACAGCGCTTACCCAGGCATTGCTGCCATCGTTTTCGATTTCCCATTCACCGGCATCAGCAACACCACTATTGATAGTGATTGTAGAAGCACTCAGGTTAGTACCATCTTTGTCGACCGTCAGGGCATTCGAAGCCAATACTGGAGCCGTGGGCAATGTTTCACCGGCCTGAGTTACTTTGAAAGTAACAGATGCATTAGCATCTGTGCCATGCTTCAATGTGAATGTGGCTATACGTTCTGTGGCACCCGTTCCGGAATTGTCTTCGTTTCCATCGCTGGCCATTGTCAACGTGATCGTTGTCTCGTCAGTCAACACTGCACTTATCCAATTGTAACTACCTTCGATACTCCAATTGCTAAGCTCAGAAGCATCGATACCGCTAATTGTGATCGTTGATGCACTCAGGTTAGTACCATCGTTGTCTACCGTCAGGGCGGAAACACCTAAAGTAGGTTTTGTCACCGGAGCAGGAGCAGGATCAGCTGCTTGTACAAATGTAATTTCCTGATAGATTGTTGCATCCTGGACGTTTTCGATACGAACAACTGCCGTACGTTCTGTGGCATCAACTGCCGTATTTGCTGTTGCTTTCAGATAGAAACTACCGTTCTGGCTCTGAGGAACAAGGATTATTGATCCTTCCTGAGTCAACCAACCGGCTGCATCGACCGGAATAACAACCTTCCACTCGGTTGTTGCATTGACTGTGACCTTACGTTCACCTACATGACTGCCATCTTTATCTCCCTTATCCGTAAAGCCTGTGGCAGGTAATGTCACTTTGCCGTTAGACAGGCCGATACATTTGGCTGTAATTGAACCCAGATTCTGAGCGGCCTGACGAACGATTAGTTTCTGTACCAGATCCGTTTTCAGTTCACCCGACTTAGCGATTGTGATTGTGATCGTATCCACTCTTGCGTTATCTTTATCCGTATTAGGAGTCGGGGCTATAGAGAAAGTCTCTTTACCGGTTCCTTCAAAAGTAGAACCATCAACGGCAGCACCGCTTTTCAAGGTCGATTCTTTTCCGAAAGTGAACCACGAACCCGTTTTTGTGGCTGTCCATGTTGTTCCCGCAGGAGCGGAGATCGTTACGTTCAAAGAATCACTGTCGGTCTTTTCACCCGAAAAACTCAACAGGTTGCCAGCTACGGCTTTTCCGGAGATATCAAGGAAACGGCCGGTTGTCGGGTCCTGAGCGGCTTGTTTGATGATAAGCGGCTGGCGGATAGAGGGACGGTGCACGTTCTGTACCATGACTACACCCTGGCGTTCTTCTTTGCTGCTGGGGTTGGGTAGCAAGGTGGTTACCTTAAACTCTTTCAACACTGTATCGCCTGCAAGTACACTGACACCGATCCAGTCTTTGTACTGGTCTTCTACGATCAGTTCCCATTCACCATCGGCAGCAACGGCTATCGCTACAGAGTCGGTAAGGGTCGGTTCGGCAACAATAGATAATGTGTTATTGGCAAAACCGGCATCTTCACTGCTGAGCCTAATGGTTCCGTCACCGGTATTAACATTAACGGTATCACCCACGATCCATTCAATTACCTTCAAGGTTGCTGTCAGTTCACCACTACCCAGGTCTTCCACCTCCACCAGATAACGGTTGTTGGCTTCGACGTTTACCACTGCATCCGTCTTATAATTTTTGAACTCGACATCCAGTACCTGGGCAGCATTTGTAACCAGATTCGTTCCAACCAGAGAGAAAGCAACTTCGCTGCCTGTCGTCATCTTGATCGGATACAGATAAAACGCACTGTTTGTAACACCCGCATTCGAATTCTTCATCGCTGAAAAATCGATGATGGGCATCTCTGCCACGATCGGAGCAGTATACGAGTCACGTGGGAACAAAGGAACATTACCCGGTACATCGGCTAGAGCAATCTTGCTGATCACAAAGTTAGACGTTTCGCTGTTGTTCTTGATGTCGAAACGGGCTACGCGGCGGGTAAGCTCTACCTTAACACCGGTGCCGGCAGTATTGGCATCGGCTACCGTCTGTGCCACATCCGGCATATCCACCTGCGCACTCATCAGCATCGGACAGGTGATATGCCCTTTGAGCGTATTACTCATTTTTTTCTTGAATTCAGCCGTGTCGGTATCATGCAATACCACACTGTCGAGCGACAGATGTTCGCGAGCGTTGGCAACAAAGAAGAAGGCTTTGTTGTTCCCGGCCGGAACACTGATCTTTGCTTGCTTGTCAGACCCGTTCGTCGTCAGCGTATACCCTTGTCCGCTACGGAAGATCTCTTCCAACACCATTGGTTTGGGACTGGCACCATTCATTGAGTCGACACCGAATACGTAAATATCCAATGTGCTAAGTTCATTTTCCGCATCCAAAGCCGTTACGGCATACGGAACTACTCCCTGGGCTGTACCGGGGAACACAAACGAGAGCTCGCGACTACCCGTTTGACCCTGACCGCCATCAAGGCCCAAAGAATCATTGTCATCGCTGCAGGAGGACATCAGTAGACCCGCAAGCGCCATCAAATAATACTTCATTTTCATAAATCATAAAATTAAATTGTTTATACTGGGCAGCCCCCAATGGCTGCGATTAGATATTCTTCAATAACTGCAAATTCCTGCGTGCCAACACCGGTTTATAAGGTAAGGCTTTGCGAAACCAGCCGGAAGCGCTTTCGGCATCATGCTCCATAAGAGAAAGGACACCAAGATTAATCCATGCACGCGGATCATTTTCCACACGACTCAGGAAAAAACGAGCTGCTTCCGTATCTTCTGCAGCAAGGGCGGCAGCGCCGGCATTAAGCTGTGCAGCAGCGCAATCAGGAAAACGGTAAGCTGCCTGTTCATACACTTCACGAAATTGTTCCGTACCGGGGCGAAACACAAGAGCGATTGTCTGTAATTCATCCAATGTCAGTTGCTCCGGGTGGTTGTTAAATAATGCCAGTAAACGATTCAGGTCTGTTGTATTCTCCATCATATCTGTATTGTCGGTAGCTGGGATCTCTTCCTGCAACTGGTAAATAACCTCGAGTTCCATACGCCGTAAACGGCCGAACAATGTCTGTTCCATATCTTTCCATACGCGCCCCTTTTCGATGGCTTTCAATGCTTTACGTCGGGAATCGGCATCCGGGGTCTGAGCAAACACGGTAGTCACCTGCGCTGCATACGGCTTTCGGGCTTCCGATACAAGCCGTTGTAATCCATCCCAATCTTCCATACATCCACCGACAATTATCTTTGGCTGTGGAATACCTTCTTTCCGACTCAGATAATTACTGAAGCGTAAAGCCCGTCCGGCAGCAAGCTCTTCATTGCGTTTCGTATTTCCATCCGGCGAAGCATAACCGGTGATGCAAACTGTCTGCAAATTACCACCGGTCTCTGCCATCAGTATGGCAAGTTCATGACTGATACGTTCCAGTTCCGTACGGTTACCTCCATACGACGGCAACAACTCCGTACTGCCCGGTTTAAAAGAAAGGACAGCATCAAGCCTGCGCGACACGGCTTGCGTCCTATCCGCCAGTTCCCCGTCACGGGCTGTCTTTTCACTCTCCAAATAATACTCGATCATCTGCCCATAAACTGAAGCAGCGTCTACCTGTAGTTGAGCAACCGATTGCATACGCATAAGAGGTATATGTTTTTGCTGTACTTCTCCCGCACCCTCCTTCTCCACAAACGAGCGGGGAGCGGAACACCCTGTCGCTACTACGACCAACAAAGCAATTGCCTGATGTTTATTCATAAATCCTATTATTATTGTTCATATCATTCCTCCTATCGAACCACCGTCCACCCAGTCGCTTACTGTTGCCGACGAAACGATGATACCACCGCCCGCATCCACCTCCAACACCAGACTGAATTCCTGACGCAGGTTTTCATCCAGATCGATCTGCATCGTGCGGAAATATTTATATAAGTCGATCTCCTTAATCAGAAGCTTACCACCGCCGTAAAGCCGAAGCACAGGGTGGTCGTCGCTACCGATACGGTACGTTACGAAGGTCGCGTTCACACTATGCGTTATATCCATTTTGACTGGAACCTCATAACTTATCAAGGGATAATCATCCGAACGTTCCGGTATGTAATACCAGATTCCGGAACGCGTAGGACTACCGTCGGCGGCCGTTCCATACGTCGAGTAAGGCGACCCTTTTACCTCAAAGGCAGGCGTGAAACGATAAACGGAAGGCATATTGTTAAGCGACATATACAAATCACCGGTATCGGCAGGAGCCTTTCCTTTCCACTTCACCGTTACATCCAGTTTCAAGTGCGCATGTACCATATCGATGCGCTGCCGCGAAACACCCCTGTTTTTGATCGTGAACGAGGCATATCCGTAGTAAAGCTGCTCACCGTTTTGTTGTCGCAATGGTAAATCTATACGGGTTGACGGCGGAACGGGATTGTTGGCATACAATAGGATATCAGTTAGCTTCGTTCGCCCTACCTCCGAGTCATTCAGACTACTACAACTATCCAGATTGCCCCAAGCTACGAGCGTGTACCTACCCGGAGGCAGGTTTAATTCGGCGGCTATATTCTTTTTTCCTCCCAGTTCGTTTACCTGACGGAGCACTTGTAAGGAGTCGAACACAAACTCTTTCATCCGGTAGATATAATCGGGTAATATATTGGCCTGGCCGGTTCCGGTATACCAGTATTCCAAGCGGGCATTGTAAGGACATTCTTCCAGATCCCTGTCGATATTGCAGGAAGAAATAAGCATGGTCAGGACAAAAGACAAGAGCACAAACCACACCACTGTTGTTTTACGGTTACTTCTCATATCTTTCATTATATATTATATTTATCTCCATACGCCGCAGCTTCGGGAAAAGTTCACGGAGCATTTCTTTGTAAGGTACTCCCCCGTTCAGATCCATCAGGTAACGTTCGCGTCCTTCAAAGATGCCGTAATTGTCTATTATAAAGCAGGTAGCTTTTTCATAAGATTTACCACGGATTAACCGGCGCAGTCCTTCCCAGTCTTCCGCCACCCAGGCAGTACGGAACGGGTAATCTTCCAACCCGTATGATTTAGTCAGATAGCTACGAAAACCTAAAGAACGAGCTTTGGCTAGTGCTTCGTTATCGTAATAAGCACCATCGGGCGATGCATAACCCGTAACACGGATTTCCTTTATATATATGTAAGGGTTACCCAAAAGCGGAGTAAGCAGGCTGTCTACCTTCAGCAATTCACGCCGGTTACGACCAAAAGCAGGATCTACTCTCGAACCGCCACGCGGGTAGTCGATATAAAGGGTAGCGGCAGCGACATGCTGTTCCTGTGTTCGAGTTTTTGACGGTGGAGTTTCTTCCAACTTTTGGATGTTTACATTTTCAGCATATAAATAAAGATTAGTGACCTTTTGGAAAGTGTCTACCGTTTGAACCTGCATAATCTCCTTTATAATTTTCTTTTGCGGAACAACAGCCTCCCGTTTCGGATTATCCTGCATCTGTTGTGTGATAACATCTTCACTTGCCGCTAATAAAGCACAAGGTGAAGGCAGATTGATATCGGTGGTTAGTATGTCGTCAGCCAACACCAGTTCGGTACAGCAATCCTTGCTGATTTGCTTTAAACGCAATTCGGCATGCTCCATCCACGAGGCATAAGGGATACTGACATTATAACGAAGGGTGTAGTTATTTCCACGTTTGACACCGATCCAGGTATGATAAGCGAGCGGTTTGTTACGGTCAGGATTCACCGTTTCTTCACGACGATCGAAACGGGCACGACGGCTACCGGAAAGAACTACCGGAGGAAGGGCCACCTCTTTCTTTCCGAAATGGAGTGACGGGATCAACGTCAGAGACTCTTCGGAAGGGATGCGGATACCGGTAGCGGTGATCTTCAGGTCGATATGGACACTATCGTCACTTACAGTAAGGCTCTGCGGGATGATGCGGATGCCGTCGGGAGTAACCTCTTTGGCATAAAGGGTGGTGCTCATTATTAAAAGAATGACACACAGCCAATGACACACCCCCTGACCCCTCTCGAGAAGGGAAAGAATACTCCCAACACTACCTGATTGTAGTATCTGATGGTAACTTTTCCCCTCTCGAGAGGAGACAGAGGGTGTGTTAATGGCTTGTCTCATACCAATCAATGTATAATATAGATAAAAGAAACCCCCAACTTCGTAGGTCCGAAGAAATGCCGTTTATACCGGCCCATCAGTTCCGCACACTCAGAACATACATATTTATTATATTCCAAATAGGTATAGCCAACACCCGCGGTCAATTCCAAACCCCAACGACGCCCTATTGCAAAATGATAACCATAAGAAACACCGCCACCATAAAGTTCGCCACGATAAGTATATGTATCCAGATCCGGCAGGAAAGGAATCTGTCCGACATTATAACGACCGTAATGTCCATGCACACCCAGGAAGTGTCCTTCGAAGCTTTTACAGAACCAGTAACGAAGTTCAGGCTGTACCAACCAGTGACGCAGACTCATGCCATCTGAAAAGAACGTCCAGGCATTGTAATTTCCATCTACACTGAGAGTCAGCTTCTTACTAATCGCTACCTCTACACCCAGATTCGGTGTTGTTGTTAGCCACCAGAGCGTATTCGTCCTGACTCCAATTTGTTGGCTATGCGCTACGACAGCCGACAATTGCAGTAACAAAGAGATCAGCAAGAGATTTACCCTGATTTTCGTTCTTAATCCCGTTCTTTTCATATCTTCTACCCTATGTACATGTCTCATTCTTAGTAAGAATGAGACATCTTTAAACGAAGATCGTATACTTGTTGAATTACAACGGATTAAAGATGAGTTATTAAATAGAATAGTATTTTTAGACAGGCGTTTTTCTTCTGATAAGATTTAATTTAAGGTTACTTTTTCATATCTTTTATTTGTTTATTAAATAATAACATGTACATTTGCAGGAAGATAGCCTTTGAATAATAAAGGCTCAAAAAAATCAACCAGCAGATGTCTCATTCTTACTAAGAAGGGGACATTTTTTTTCTTTCTCTATTGATTTCTTTCTTATCAATCTGTTTAACATCTCTTCATTTGCATTATCAATCACACGTGAAGGCATTCCTCTCATGTAAGTTTTCGTGACTCGTTCCGAGCCATGCCCCATTCCCTGGCTGATAATAGCGATACTCATTCCACATTCTTCGATCAACGAGGCCCAACTGTGTCGCGCCACATAAGTAGTTAGCTTCAATCCCAACATTTCTCCTATCTTACCTAACTGACGGTTGATACGCCTCAGTGAACTTTTTTCTGAAATATCTTTTCCACCATACGAGTTCCTTCGTAAAAAAGGAAAAACATAGGGATTATCTGACTCACGATAACGCTCCATGATCATTTTCATTTCAGGCACAATTTTCACCTGCAATGGTGCAGAAGTCTTACTTCTTTTGTAACAAATATACTCACCGTTTATAGAGTCATAACGCAGACTAAACACATCCACAAAACACATACCTCGTGCATAAAACAGGAACATAAACAGGTCGCGCGCCTTACAAAGTTCTTTCTTCCCGGAAAGATCAAGGCTGATTATGTCTAAAACCGCCTTTTTCTCTAGTGAGCGTTTCAAGGTGGCGGGAACAGGTATACGAATATTCGTAAAAGGATGATTGGAACCGGCAGGTATCGAATACGTCTTCACCGCTTTATTGTAAACCGCACGTAGTATACGACAATAATTATCTACACTAGCTAACGATAAACTTCCGCTTTTCTGCATGTGCATAACATAAGCATTAAGCCATAAGTCCGTTATATCCTTCACCTTGAGCTTATCTACTTTTTTTCCTACAAAATCACAAACGGAACGATAGACGTTCCGATAGTTGTCGACCGTAAATTGGCTTTTACTTTTGCCAAGATAATCGATCTGATCTTTAAATACATCTGCTAAAAACAGATCTGCTGTTTGATTTTTTGCCATCTATGTCATATAGTTATTATTATGACCCAAGAATACGCACTTTTCCCCAATAAGCCAATACAGCAAAGGTTATGAAAAGCAAAGAAAATAAAAGCCTATCCCCCTGTCAGATAACCCCAATAAATAATGCAGAGATTGAATAATATGACGAGGAGAAATAATAACACAAAAAAATAAGACGACCTTTTGAGTCGTCTTATCCATTAATATAAAAAAGTACTATTATTTCTGTTCTTTATAGTCTTTACGATAAGAACACTCCGTTTCCGTAGGGAAGTCTTTCGGCACTTTCTGAGTCACCTTTCCGGTTGCCGCCCATTCAGCACCACGCAACAGTAAAACCTGGAAACCCGTACATTGCATAGCTGTATTATTTTCAGCTGTCTCACCGGCATGTCCAAGCATCGTATGGAAGATACGGGCGTTGCCGTAATCGACAGTGAAGATCAGCGGTTCCTCGCGACCTGATCCGCCTGTTTCCTTATCAGAATAAGAAGTATACAGGAGAGCATCGATATTACCCGGCCCACGCATACGATCATATAATTCATCCTTTGTATGACGCCATTTCAGAGGTAAACCTTTGACGATCGGATGCACTTTATCACGTCCATTCAAAACATATTCATGCTGGCTGCCATGTGAGCCTCCGGGACCGGCAGAACTGTCTTTGACCAGTTTGCCATCCTGCCAGTAGACATAAGGGCCTGAATTCTCATTACGGTTTTCCCAACCTCCCAAAGCACATATCTTATTGAATTCCGGCCATTTGGAAAAAGCATTATCAGCGGCATGATAGATCACAACTCCGCCACCCCCTTGTACATAATCGAGGAAACGTTTGTTTGTTTCCTCCGGCCAGGAGTCACCATTATAATCGAGTACTACCAGTTCATAAGGAGTAAAATCAAGTACAAAGCCCGACATGTCTTTTCCCTGTGAAGGAGAAACCGCGAAATCGACTGAGAAACGGCCGGAATTTTCCAGTATCTGTTTTAACACCACATGGCTGACCTGCCAGTTATGGTTATTCTGCCCTGTTATTAATAAAGTTTTGATAGGTTTCCTGGCTGACACCGAGCATACACACAACATGGAAACCAACACAATGAACAGCTTTCCTAAAAATAAATGTCTCATGGTATTAATATGGTTTAAAGATTTGTAAAGGCAAATGTAGTAAAAATTGACAGTCGGCAATTGACAATTGACAATTATTTGGTTGGAGATCAGAACCAAAACTAAACCAGGCTTGTTTTTATCGAGCTTATGAAGGTAAACTGGAGGATATTAAAGCTGAAACTAGTGGATGCCAGGCTCTATTTCGTGAGTCTCATCGTAGGATTGCTAACCGGCCTGGTAGCAGTTCCTTACCATTATTTATTGCAGCTGTTCTATAACTACCGGAAAGATTTTTTTGAATCTTCTCCTCCCTGGTATCTTCATATAATCGCTTTCTTCACTTTGTGGGCTGTGCTTATATTCGTATCAAAACTGGTAAGACATTGGCCTTACATAGGAGGTGGAGGCATCTCGCAAACACGCGGAGCAATCAATGGCAGGATCGTTTACAAACACTCGTTCCGGCAATTACTGGCTAAGTTTGCCGGCGGGGTACTAACATTAAGCAGCGGACTTTCCATGGGGCGCGAAGGACCTTCCGTACAAATGGGTTCTTATATAGGCGACCTGGTCGGCAAGTGGGGGCATATCCTGAGCGGAGAACGAAAGCAACTACTCGCTGCAGGTGCCGGTGCCGGACTGGCAGCGGCCTTTGCCGCACCACTGGCTGACGCCACTCTGGTGATCGAATCGATCGAACGTTTCGACGCACCCAAAACGGCTATCACTACTATTCTGGCCGGAGTTGTGGCCGGTACGATTGCCAATATGATGTTTCCGATCAATCCTTATCATGAGATAGAGGCTATAGCTCCCGAACTTTCATTCTCTCTACAGATCAAATTGTTCCTGTTGTTTGCCGTAGTTGTTTCCATCTTCGGAAAATTCTACTCACTACTGATGCTTTATGTTAAAAGGTTGTTCCCTACCATCAAACAGCCCGAATATATAAAGTTGTTGGGGCTATTGATCATGGCGTATGTCATTTCGCTGACAATAACCGATCTTACGGGAGGAGGCGAACAGTTCCTGATGGAACAAGCATTGGGCGGTAAACAAAGTATATTATGGATTACCGGCATGATGCTGTTACATATGGTGTTTACGGTCTATTCCTTTTCTTCCGGATTACCCGGAGGCAGTTTTATCCCGACACTCGTCACCGGTGGTTTGCTTGGAAAGATATGTGCGCTTTTACTGGTGCAACATGGAATTATCGCTCCCGAAAACATCAGTTATGTGATGCTGGTCGGGATGGCCGCTTTCCTGGTGGCTGTTGTCCGTACTCCCATCACAGCTATTATACTGATAACGGAGATCACAGGGCATTTTGAGGTGTTCTATCCTTCAATCGTCGTCGGGGGATTGACTTACTACTTCACCGAACTATTAGAAATAAAGCCGTTCAACGTAATGTTTTACGAAGAGATGATCAAGAAGCCTCTCTTTCAGGAAGAAAAACGGCTCAGGCTGGATGTAGAGGTCATGACAGGGGCCTATTTCGACGGTAAAGAGACTGATACCCTGCATCTACCGAACAACTGCATTATTATAAATATCCACCGAGACCGCAAAGACTTCCCTCCTACCGGCCAAACTATCATGCCCGGCGACCAGTTAACCCTCGAAATAGATGCCCAGGATATCGAAAAATTGTATGAGCCATTAGTTAGTATGGCGAATATCTATTAAATAAAAAAGGTGTCTGAAAACTATTCAAACACCTTTTTATCCTATTATTTATCCTTAATCAGGCAAAGAACAAAATCAATAACTGTGCCGTCAATACACGCAGGAACATTGTCAATGGATAGACAGTTGCATACCCTACGGAAGGAGCATCGTTTCCGGCTGTTGCATTCGAATAGGCCAGTGCAGGCGGATCGGTTGTACTACCTGCAATCAACCCCATTAATGTAAAGTAATTCACCTTACAGAAATAACGGCCGATACATCCGATGATCAACAAAGGAACTGTCGTTATGATAAAACCGTAACCGATCCAGGCAAAACCACCGTTATTCACAATCGTATCGACAAAGCCATCACCGGCACTGATACCGACACAGGCAAGGAACAAGGTGATACCGATCTCGCGTAACATCAGGTTTGCACTCTGAGTCGTATAGGTTATCAGTTTATATTTATAACCGAACCGGCTGATCAGGATAGCCACAATCAGCGGTCCACCGGCCAATCCCAGCTTTACCGGTTGAGGGATACCCGGGAATGTAATAGGTATACTACCCAACACAATACCCAGCGCAATACCGATAAAGATCGTGATCAGGTTCGGCTCGTTCAAACGTTTCATTGAGTTACCTAATACCTTTTCTACATTTGTGACAGCAGTCTCGGTACCTACTACATTTACACGGTCACCAACTTGCAGTGTCAGGTGCGGAGTAGCTACCAGATCGACGCCGGCACGGTTGATACGGGTAATATTGATACCGTATAACTGACGTAGTTTCAGTTGTCCGAGACGTTTACCGTTCAACTCAGGCTTTGTAACCAGGATACGACGGTTGATGAACTGGCTTTCCATACGAATCCACTGTTTGCGTTCCATATCGATCACTTCGCCGACGAAAGTCTTGATGGTATCGGCATCCTGTTCGGTTGTAATTACAAAAACTTTATCGTTCTCATGCAATACGGCATTAGCTGAAGCTATTTCAATCTGTTTGTTGTTGTCATGCCAGATACGGGATATAACGAAATCACGATGTTCCAGCAAACCGGACAACTCCCCTACCGTTTTTCCAAATATTGCCGGATTTTTAACCACCAGGGAAATAGGTTTAGCCTCATTAGCATGAGATGAATCCTCATTATCCAGTTGTTCATTCTCCTTGTCGAAGTTCACACGGAATGCATAACGGATAAACATAATCGAAAGAATAATACCGATCACACCCAACGGATAAGCAACCGCATATCCCAGTGCAATTGTATTATCAGCTGTACCATACATATCGGAATATGCCTGTTGAGCAGCACCCAGACCCGGTGTATTCGTCACCGCTCCAGACAAAATACCAACCATTGTGGGCATTGGAATACCGGTTGTGTAATGCAAGATAACAGCTGTTACTACTCCCAGGAACACAATTCCGCAAGCTAGTAAGTTCAAGGTTATTCCTCCCTTCTTAAAAGACGAGAAGAAACCGGGTCCCACCTGCATACCCACAGAGTAAACAAACAGGATAAGACCGAACTCTTTAAAGAAGTGAATTACATTGTGGTTGATCGTAAAACCGAAATGCCCCAGAATGATACCCACAAACAAAACCAGTGTAATGCCCAGAGAGACTCCAAACACCTTAATTTTACCCAATTGAATTCCGGCCGCTATCACAAACGACAGCAACAGAATGGAGTGGCCAATGCCTTCTCCCCATAATAAATCATTGATCCAATTCATATTCTAATATTAAAAAACCTTGTCACTATTTAATAAAGTGGGCAAAGATAACCATTTAGTTTGTGTTTAACAACATAAATACTATCTTTACCCGGCAAATAAAAATAGAAGGCATGAATAAGATATACTACTTGGTTTTACTACTGTTCGCAATGTCAGGGTCACTTCACGCGCAAGGTGAAGGAAAGACAGTAACAATCCAAACGAATGTGGGGACGATGAAAGCTCGGCTATACGACGACGTGCCTAATCATGTCCGTACTTTCATCAACCGGGCACGGCAGGGTGAATTCAATGGTACGCTTTTTACCCGTGTCATCAAAGAATTTATGATACAGGGAGGTGCTCCCGACTCAAAAACAGCTCCCCCGGGTGCTCGTTGCGGTTTCGGCGACTCGTCTGCCGAGATACTACCGGAACTGAACAGTAAATATTTCCATAAAAAAGGAGCCTTGGCTGCTCCCCGCCAAAACGATGACGTCAATCCACAAAAGAAATCGGATATGTCGCAATTCTTTATCGTACAGGGAAAAGTATACCGCAACGGAGAATTGGATACGCTGGAATTGATTGCAAACCAGAATATCCGCAAAAAGGCCCTCGACGAATTTTACCGTCCGGAAGCCGTAGAGCTGAAAATGCTGAAACAAAGCAACAAACGGGAATACAACAAACGTATCACTACAATCAATGCTAAGATCGACTCCATGATACTGGCTACTCCCGGACATTTGATCTTTACCGACGAACAGCGGAAAGCTTATACAACAACCGGTGGTTGTCACCATCTGGATGGCATCTATACGATTTTCGGTGAAATGACGGAAGGTTTCGATGTATTGGACATTATCGCCAATCAGCCAAAAGACCAGTATGACCGTCCGCAAAAAGATATTAGAATTATAAGTGTAACCGTAGAATAAACCCCATTCCATATGCTAAAAAGAGATTTTATCATGGTACAGATCGAAGAACTGGGCAAAATGATCGCCCAGGTAATCTTCAACCGCAACAACAATACAACCGATAGAAACCCAGAGTTGATACAGGATGTTTACGATAACCTGAAAGTGGATCGTAACTATCTGATGACAACCGCGCCTGACGATATCCTCCGATTCCTCGACAACGAAGATCAAGGAGGCGTATTACGTCTCGAGATCGCGATCAAAACCTTGATCGAAGACGGCCTTCAACAACCCAAAGATCAATGTGAAATGCTTCTTCGCGCAAAGGAGTTATTGGAATATCTGCAAGCTCACGATACAACTTTCTCACTGGAAAGGATCAACCTACTGAATGATATTCAGCAACACCTTCTGCACAGCGTTCACCATCGATAGCCGCAGAAACAATCCCTCCGGCATAACCGGCTCCTTCCCCGCAGGGGAAAAGTCCTTTCAGGGTGATATGCTGATAGGTATCGCGATCACGAAGGATGCGGACCGGAGAAGACGTGCGGGTTTCTACGCCTATCATCAGGGCTTCGTTAGTCAGAAAGCCCCGGGAAGTTTTTCCGAAATGACGGAAACCATCACGCAGGCGGCTGGTTACAAATTCAGGCATCCAGAAATGAAGCGGTGATGCCAACAACCCGGGTGTATAGGAAGACTCCGGCAAATCGAACGAGTTTTTCTTCGTAACAAAGTCATTCATACGTTGGGCCGGTGCCGTCTGTTTCATACCACCATTCAGCCAGCATACTTCTTCCAGCCTTTCCTGAAAAGCCATCAATGCTAAAGGCGAATCGGCAGGAACCTTTATCTCTTCATGCTTCATCAGTTCCGGATAATCTTCTGGTCGGATCTCGACCACCATTCCGGAATTCGACCAGCGCGAACCTCGGTTAGACGGTGACATACCGTTTACAACAACTTGTTTCGGACCGCTTGCCGCCGGAACGACAAATCCGCCGGGACACATACAGAAAGAATACACACCTCTTCCGCCGGCCTGCGTAACAAAGCTATATTCGGCAGCCGGAAGATACTTTCCTCTCCCCTCCCTACGGTGATACTGAATTTGGTCGATCAACTCCTGCGGATGCTCCAAACGAACACCTACGGCAATACCTTTAGCTTCGATAGGGATCTTTTGCTCATAAAGATATCGATAGACATCACGGGCCGAATGACCAGTTGCCAGGATAACCGGGCCAAGAAAGGTCTTTCCTGTATTGGTTTCAATACCGACAACTTCATTGTCTTTCAGGATCAGAGCATCCATACGGGTTTCAAAATGAACTTCACCACCACAACGGATGATCTGCTCACGGATATTTTCTATCACACGGGGCAATTTATCCGTTCCTATGTGAGGATGGGCATCTGCCAGGATCGATGTGCTGGCACCATGCTGACAAAAAACATTCAGAATCTTATCCACCGAACCGCGTTTCTTACTGCGGGTATATAGTTTACCATCCGAATAAGCCCCGGCACCACCTTCACCGAAACTGTAATTCGATTCACTGTTCACGACATGCTCACGACTGATCAACGCAATATCCTTCTTACGATCGCGTACATTCTTACCACGTTCTATGATAACAGGGCGCAAACCCAGTTCAATCAGACGCAGAGCGGCAAACAATCCTCCGGGGCCGGCACCAACCACAATCACTGGTTTACCGCTTGATACATCTTTATATTCCACCGACTGGTATTCTGCCTCTTCCGGTTGCTCATTAATAAATATGCGCAGTTTAACATTTACATAAATCGTACGCTGGCGGGCATCGATCGAACGTTTCAATAGCCGTACAGCTTGTATATCTTTGAGAGGAGTACCGGTTTCCCGTGCAACGACTTGTTTCAGGGATTGCTCATTGACTGCTTCTTCCGGCAGAATACGGAGTTGTAATTCTTGTATCATTATTTATTTGCTTGTTATAAAGAGAAAACGATTATCCAAACAGATGACGGAAAGCCTCTTCCACTTTCTTCACCTGTATAATCTGTATTTTACATTTAGCGGTATCGAAACCTTTCAGGTTGTTATGAGGAATAATTATACGCGAGAAGCCTAGCTTCTCTGCTTCCAGGATACGTTGCTCGATACGGTTGACCGGACGGATCTCACCCGATAAACCGACCTCACCACACATACATACGCCTTGCTCGATGCTGATATCGAGACTCGATGAAAGCACGGCACTGATAACAGCTAAGTCAATAGCAGGGTCATTCACCTTTAAACCACCGGCAATATTCAGAAACACATCCTTTTGTATCAATTTAAATCCGGCACGTTTTTCAAGGACTGCCAGCAACATATTCATTCGTCGCAGATCGAATCCCGTTGCGCTACGTTGCGGCGTACCGTAAACAGCGGAACTTACCAATGCCTGAGTCTCGATCAGGAAAGGGCGAATCCCTTCGATCGCGGCGGCGATCGTCACGCCACTCAGCCCCTCATGATTCTGGGTCAACAATAATTCTGACGGATTGCTTACTTCACGCAAACCATTCTGCCTCATTTCATAGATACCCAATTCCGCCGTACTACCAAAACGGTTTTTAATACTACGCAGAATACGGTACATATAATGTTGGTCGCCTTCAAACTGAAGCACCGTATCGACAATATGTTCCAATACTTTTGGCCCGGCAATACTTCCTTCCTTATTTATATGGCCGATCAGCAAAACAGGCACACCACTTTCTTTAGCATATTTCAGAATAGCGGCGCTACATTCACGTACCTGGGAGACACTACCGGGAGACGATTCCACAATCTCAGTATAGATAGTCTGGATAGAGTCGATAATCATTAAATCCGGTTGCACGTTACGAGCCTGTACAAATATCTGTTCCAGATTTGTTTCACATAAGATAAAACAGTCCGGATTTTCATGAGCCAGACGGTCGGCACGAAGTTTAAGCTGCCGGCTGCTTTCCTCCCCCGAAACATATAGTGTTTTCAACCCGTTCAGCCCCAAAACGGTCTGCAACACCAGGGTAGACTTGCCGATACCCGGTTCACCACCGATCAATACCAACGATCCTTTCACCAGCCCCCCACCGAGGACACGGTTCAATTCCTCATCTTTCAAATCGATACGGGATTCTTCTTCGGATGTGATGTCGCGCAGTAAGACCGGACGAACCTTTTCGTTGTCGGTTATTCCGGGAATAATACGTTTTGCCGAGGGCTCTTTAGTGGTGACGATTTCTTCCACATACGTGTTCCATTCACCGCAATTAGGACATTTACCGACCCATTTAGGAGAGTCTGCTCCACAATTGGAGCAGACATATACTGTTTTTGTCTTAGCCATACATCTTTAAGATTTGGCGTAAAGATAGGAAAAGTTAGCCAAATAAGTCGAGTGTAAGTTGTTTCTTCTCCGCTTCCAGCTTGCGCAGGTGACGCTTACCCTGTGGGGTAACGATTTCAAGTTTATCGAAACGGGTACGAACCACAGTAGTCACCGTATAGCTGACATTGATCGTTTCACCCAATTCGCTTAACTTACGTGCAATCTCCAATACACAGTCGATACACATGCCGCTGGTGAAAGAGATCTTTTCATCGAACATCTGTTTCTTGAAATCTTCGTCGCACATATAAAAGTCGATCGTCTCGCCTCCTTTATTATAGATACCTTTCCAACGGTAACGGCTATCTTTCAATACAGGCGAAATGATTTCTATCGTCGCTTTATTATCTTTGATGGTAGGCAGATCGTCTGAACGCAGGATAAAGTAATCAAACTGATCACGTTTCACATCCAGAGAACCGGAGCGACTACCGTTGTTTGCATTCAGTTCGCGTACAGTTATTTTTGTCACCTTGGGATATCCCTTCAACGCTTCATAAAAATTGGATTTACACTTACTGAACTTAGGCCATGAAGAAAGCAATTCAATCAGTTCATGAGGGATCCGGGCACCCGGATCTTTTAGTTTGAGCGAACGTTTCAGAAGTAGTATTTCCTTTTGCATTTTCTCTTCATCGGCATTCGTCCGGTCGGCAATAGGTTGCCCCCCTACCGACAGGGTCGGACGCGACAGAACCTGCATCAATATATTCAATACAATGGAAATAGCACGCGGACTTTCGCCAGCTATCGGCCATACTATCCGGTATCCACCTGCCAGCGGAACAGGTTCGCAATGAGCAGTCATCTTCACATCCAGCATATCGGCCAATACACGGATCATGGAAAGTATTTCTTTCTCACAACGGTGTTTAATCATAGCGTCCATATAGCTGGACTTATCGTTAAAAGAATAACGAAGTTCAAGTTTGTTTTCAAACTTTATCATAGAATCATCTTGTTATTTGTCCAAAATCCAGCTAATTACTTCACAGGTTGTTCTTTGGGTTTACGATCGAAGAACGGATTTTTAGAAGAGGCACTGACCGGGATAGCCATGACACACTTACTGTCTTCACCGAGCCAGCCCAAACGCTGTGCAGCCAAGCCGGCACTAAACATGACACGCGTATCCAAACGCAGGTCGGAAGCCGTAGCACAAGCTGATCCGATTGCAATACCCAAATCTACGGAATTAATAGCACATGGAACTTCTGCCGGTTTCTCTACACAAGTATCATATCCGCAATGTGCACAATTCAGTCCTTGTACCTGCTGGCGCGTACCGAGTATCACTACAGCCTCGGCACTCAGGATGTTATCCGCATCACGTAAGAAAAACTTTAATCCCGTCTCAGCAGCCACCTTAAGCATCTCTTCGGACAGATGCCGGATATCATCACCCGTTACCATTGCAATCTCTATAATGTCGACACCTTTCCCTTTCGGAGCCGTCCGGGCAGCCGTCATCATCTGACGGACAGCAGTTAACACATATTCGTGTCGTATCTCTCTTTCGTTTTGTATCATTTCTTTATTGGTTTAGCAGGAACAAAGATACACTTTTACTCGTTTTCAAGTTCAAGATTTGTCATCTTTTCTGTGATCTCAAACGGATAATCGGGATATTCATATAAACTGAAACGTGGTTCCGTGACGCCTTCGCAATAATTCCAGATACTACGGTATTCTTTCACATCCTCTCCCAATTCTTCCAACTGCCGGAGATAGGCTGCCACCGATTTATTCTCGACAATGAACACTTCTCCCATCTGATGAATGATCGGGCTGTGCCGACGACCGGTATCATGGTCGAACTTGAGGATACGCTTGCCTTCCGCTGTAAATCCTATTGTTTTAAATGTCATGCTTTTTCCGATTGCCGGTAAATTCAATACACTCCGGTCGGTTGCAGCAAATAATAAATGATTGTCTCTAAGGAAACTGATCAACTTTTTACCCAACGGACGCTTGTTTGTTACGATATCATCCAGTTCCTCCAGTTTATCTTCAGGAACATGACCGAATACCTTCTCTTCGTATTGTTCCTGCAATGAACGGCTGTTAGGTGTAAATACGGCATAGTTTTCGTTAAAGCCTTTCACAGAAAAGGTATAATAACAAATCACTCCGACGGAATTCAAAGTCTGGCGTAGCTTAGCCGTATGTCCCCGTCGGGATGCAGCTACCGTATAAACCAACTGGTTGGTAATAATCCATCCGGCATCAAGGATCGCCTGTATGGCTCGTTTAGCTTCGGGAGTTACTTCCAAAGGAGACTGGAAATGGGTCTGGATAATAAACTGGGAAACACCAACCGTAGATGCTTTGTCTTTAAACTCCTTGAGAATGGCAACCAGTTCGTCCGTTATACGCAACGGAAGATAGGCAAGCAAACGTGATCCCAAACGTACGCGTTGCAACTCGGCATATTTTTCACCTTTCGGACGTTCTTCGTTGGCTTTCCGTTTACGAACAGCCATTTTATATACTGCCTCCAATATCTTCCGTAGTGTAGCATTCTGACTCATCAGTGCATCTCCTCCGGTGATCAGGATATCTCTTAATTGAGCATCTTCTTCAAAATAGTGCATCAACCGGCGCAGCTTCTTATCCCAGCTTTCTTTTGCTTTTAATGCTTCGAAATCAAAATTCAAACGTTCACTTTGAAAATCGTACATTCGCTGACAGGAAGCACATAGTCCCCCACAAGCCCGGCCCATCGAATCCGGTATCAGGATAGCAACTTCAGGATAACGACGATGGATATTATGCCCTTCGGGCAGCAACCACCCGGCAGCATTGGGTTGCCCGGATACCACTATATCCTCTTTTTCCCATGCTTTGATACTTCCGTATGTCTCCACCAGTTCTTCAGAATACAGTATATACGACCGGATTGTCTCATCATCATATCCCTCTTTTCCCGGATTAAGCAACGACAGATAATAAGGGGTAACAAAGAATGGCATACCTTTTTTCCGGGCATGACCCAGCAATTGCATCATCTCCTCCGACAACGAATCGCCCAAAAAATAATTAAGTTCTTTGGGACCTTTGATGGCCATAGCCAAATGGAAACGTGCCGTATTCCACCATTCCTTCACCTGGTCATATTTCTCCTCCTCTGTCATTTCCGGAGAAAACTGATATCGGGACGATGGTGCGTTACGACGTTCTATTTTACGGATCAGTCTTCTGATTATCCGTTCTTTATTCGCTTCACGAACAGCTACCACTTCCTCATCCAACCCTGTCGGCCAACGACTCATTTGCCGTTTTACCTGCGAGCGGTCGGGAACTATTTCTTCCGGACGTTCCAGCAACATAAATTGATGATACAAATCGATGAAAAGATCGGGAGAGGCATTATCAGTCAGTTTCCCAGTCAATAACTGCCAGAAATAAGAAAAAGTATGTATAGACAGTTGCTCTCCCGTTGAGAGTTCATCCACTGTTGTCTCATCATAATCCAATAAAAGTAAAATACGCTTCGCCACGGCATTCCCCATATTACTGCCCCCTTCACCTGTTTCAAGCCGTGAAGAGACAAAAGAACGAAGAGCTTCTCTAAACAGCTCCACGCTCCGGCTCTCTTCCGCCATTGCTATCAAATGAGGAAAATCTCTGTTAAACACTTTTAGTAAATAAGAATTGTCGTACGTTAGTTCTTTTCTTTTAATCATAAACATCACTGCTTTTTAGATAGATTAGAATAATTCAAGTCTCAGATCGCTCATTCAAACGCGATTATATTATAAAGGATAGTTCATTTCCCGAATCACAAACAACAGACGAAGAAGCTTAGACTTTTACACTTGTCCACAAATATAACATTTTTCATTGAAAAGCAGCGCATATTCACTTTTAAAACATTCTAGTTTATGATGTAGCAGGATCAAAATGACATCTATTTTACTATTTAATTACACTCTGGTTTCACTTTCACCAGTTTCAGTAGCAACCAGCCATTATCTTTTTTACATACGTCTTGAAAAAAAGCGATAGCGCTTGCATTTATCAAATAGTATATATATATTTGTCACAAAGTAATATTTGAGGCTTAGGCCTCTCGTTTAAGGTTAAGGTATTGGTCATTATAAGAATAAAAAAGTCTACTTGTGAAAGTAGACTTTTTTATTAACCAATATCCACCCCATCACCAGCAAAACAACGCCTCCCCACCAAAAAGACGATAAAACCTTTGTCACTTTAGAAGTAACCACCTTTTCTTTATTAACAGAAATATCTTCTTCTTTATTTATTTTACCCGAAATAACACTAAGTTCTTCTGTTTCTTTATCTCCTTCTAACCTCGTTACTGAACGGATATATTGTCTTTGTAAACTATCAGGTGGAAAAAGTTCGATATGTTCAAGACGAAGCTTTTGTTGACAAGTGGCTTGGAGTTGTTGCGATAAAGAAATGCTATCGGAATGAGTAATGGTCTGGGTCAAAACAGAGCTACGCAGGATACGCTGTTTGTTACTGAGTCGTCCGGTATGACAACCAGACGACAGGAGTAAGATAGACAGCAGAATAATAATAGTCAGGAAACACTTTTTCTGATACTTCATACCTAATTCTTTTACTTGTATAATATTTGACGTCTTTGTTTGCCATTCACTTTGTAAGACAAATGAAGGAAATGTTTTTTACGGTAAAGAATAGCCTGGTCGAAAGACAATCCGCTTTTCTTCAGTATATCCAAAAGAAGATAAATATCCGGCACATAACAATCGGCTGCTTCTCCTTTCACATGCTGACTGGAACGGACACCACCGGCCAGACGGTTTACCTCCAGACTGCGATAGCCGCTAGTGATAGCAATGGGTTTGTTATAAGCAATACGGAGGGGTTGAAGAAGGCATTTCACCAGTTCTCTAATAGCATCGCGAGCCTCTTCCGGAGGATCATTTCTCAAACCGTTCAGTACAGCAATGTTGCTGTAAGTCATTTCCTCCCATGTAAAATCTCTGCTAATGTTCTTTTTCATCTTTTATTTGTTTTATTTTGTATGAATAATCGACGCCAAACAGGGCGCCGGCAAAGGTGCTGATCTCACCAAAAGCAACGAGTACGCTATTGTGGATCTCTCCGGCAGGGGCTATCCAAAAACCGGAGAAGAGAAGAACAATCCCACTCACAACGAGTAGGATTGCCATTAGTAACTGAACCGTCAACCGCTTCATCTGACTACTCGATTACCGGACGATCGTCATCATCTCCACCGCCCGTATTCGGTTTGTTTTCTTTCTTGTCCGATTCCTCTTCAAACTTCGTGATCTCGTTCGACCAGCGCAAGCTCGCCCCCGGTGTAAATACAATACGTGCCTTTTTGATTTTAGAAGCATTGAACTCGTCAGCATTCTCCGTACCGGTAGATCTCACCGACAAACGGAAATTACCGAATTCCCCTACCTGTACGATATTTCCCGAACGAAGTTCCAGCCCCATAGCCCAGTTCAACGAGTCGAGTATCGCCTTTACATCCGCGCTCGACATAGCAGAGCGGTTAGAGATCAGCTCACACAACTTTGCCATATCGCAATAGCCTGATGCCTTAGCCATTGCATAGGTTTTCACTTTGTCCTTGTCGAACATGATCTTTCTCTGTACTTTCTTAAATTTTAATGCCATAATTTTATGATTTAAAATGTTACGTACTCTTTCTTGAGCACAATACAAAGGTATTACGGCAGAAAACGGAAGAATTCCTGAACAAAGACTAATAAAAAGCTGATAATCTGATGTAATAAACAAAAAAGTCACATTTCCGCGAACAAATTCAGGAAAGCAAATGAGATGTTTTTTATAACCTTTTAGAAAACTAATCACTTTCCACCTTCACCTTTCCCATCAGGGCAAGGAACTCATTCAATGTATCTGCGTCAGGTTGGGAGTGGCAGAGGTAGTTGTCCAGCGTTTCCAGTTTATAAGGGATGGAGAATGCCAGTAAGAGGCTGGAGGCTAATTGGTGGTACATGACGCGACCCCGGTGGTCGGCATTTTCAAGTACGTATAATAAAGGAAGAAACAGCTCGGGGTTGTGTAAGGTGTAGCGGAGTTTAGCTAAGGGAGTATAATTTAGCAGATAATCGATATATAATTCGCGGTCATGCTTCAGGTAAGCGGCTGTAAATTTTCGAAACGGACCGGGCAGCTGGTCGTAATAGCCGAAGGCCAGGCGGCAGAGGTTCAGGCGATACTGCTGACGAAGAGGCTCTTCGAGAGTTTTCAACTTAGTGTCGAACGATGCAGGAGGTGGTGCATTGCCAAACAGCAACTGCATCTCTTTCAATAGCTTTTTCATGACCTAATCCCTCAAACAAACGCAGTAACTTACGGGACAACAGCGGTTCGCACAGATAAAATACCGGATAACAAGGGAATGATTAGCCCTCGTTATCCGGCACACTATTTTCTTCAGATATTATTTGCTTGCGGGATTCAGGCTCTCCAACAAAAACTTTCAGGGTTTAAACTTTACACTGGTGCGGGCATTTATCATACAGGGAACAAGTACCTCCTGAAAGAAATGGTTAATTTATATCACTGACACACCTGACATGAAGCGATTGCCACGTGCCGCCATAGTCGTTTAGGCCAGTGGTGAACAACACTACTCCATGAGTTTGGACATTGCCATAACTACTCCAGTAATAGTAGTTGAGGAACGGTGCGCCGTAGAGCTGGGTGTCAGGCTCGTTATCTGTAGCATCAGAGTTAGCTCCTTTAGCCTTATCCCACATGGTATACAACTCGATCTGAGTTGGTAAACGCCAATTGGAAAGCCCCCCTCAGAAAGATTCTTACAATAATCCCGAGCTACAAAATCGGCACCGTCTAGATAAGGTACACGGTGCGGGAATTGCGTACTCTGCACTTGGAGACGATAACTTCCGATCATAGTAGGGGTTCCCCAAGTAAAATCGACACCGGGGTGATTGTCTTTGATCCACTGACCTCCATCACCATCTATATCGAACGGAGGATATTTAGACTCTGCAGCATACTTCGTCAATATTTCCTGGTTTATCGTTAATATCGGATTGGCTATTTGCTTGACGGCAACCATCTTTTTATGGTCACCACCCGGGACGGTTATGTTAAATGTATCGGTGCGCGGCGGCCCGAAATTCTCGCGGGCTGAAAACGCTATATTCTGATTCTGACCGGTTACATCACCATTAAAGAGTAGCGGAGCTATCTGTTTCGCTCCATCATGCGGGTTAACTTCCCATGTCAACCCCTTTGTCCCCTTTATAACAGCATTAAAGGTTGTAGCCGTAAAGTTAATTTCCATGGTTGAAGGCGAAATGAGCTCAAAGGTAGAACCCAGCTGGCTCACGACTATCTTTCCCTTGGGACCGGACTCGGGGTTACCTGCTTCAACGGTAATACCTCCCGACCGGAGGGTGGAGTTGGGATTGGCAACTACATCAAAAGTGATAGTCTGGGACGAACCCGTTGTCGGCGTGCCTGAACCGCCACCCTTTACATGGAGCCAGGTGTCGGCTCCAACACTTGTTCGCCAGTCCAGACCCGGCGTAGCTGTGAATGATCCGGTCAAGTTGAGAGCACCCTCGGCGACTATATTATTTAACACCGTGCAGTTGGTTACTTTAGAACCTTTCTGCACGACAGATGCCTCTTTATTAAGCCCCGTATACGTGTTGTCGGCTATAGAAGCACCCGCTTTCAGCACGATTCTACCTCCACGCAATGCGGCAGACGGATTCGCTCCGTCAGCTTTTACTTTCAGGGTTTGCTGCTGACCGGTTGCTTCACCTTCGATTGCGAGATTTTCAGGTGCAAAGATGATCCACCCGGCACTGGGGACAGCTGTCCACGGCAACCCTTTGGTAGTGGTAAAAGTGGCCGAACTTACGGTTTCACCCGCTTCACCCAGCAAGATATTGTTGTTGTCAAGCGTCAATTAGGAACCTGCCTGGGTAAGCTCAAAAGGTTGGGGAGTATTATCGATAGAAAGGTTGACCGTTTCGGTTCTGTCCTCTGCTTTCGGATTGGCTGTGGCAGCCTGTAAAGTCCCAAGAACAGGGCCTTCATAGGTAATGGTGGAACCGGCGTCAGCGTTAGTACCGCCCACCAGAGCGGATAGCCAGACGGGTAAATACATATTCCAGGGTATACCCGGGCGGGCAGGAATCTGGACGGCTTTCACGCTGCCCTTTTCTGCCGCCATCTTGCCAGGGTCGACTTCGACAGGGGGAATTTCTCCGATCGTGATGCGGTCGTCGGAGGCATCCAGACCGACCAGAGTAACCTTCATCTGGTAGTGGGCATTACGCACTATATCGTAATTATTCATATTGGCACCCGGGAAAAAGCGAATAACGACATTGCTGTAGGTAACACCGTCCTGCACGGCACTGCCTCGCAGTTCGATGCAGGTGGCGTTGGTTACACCGGTACCGACCTTCTGCTTCTCGGAAGTGACGGCGTTGGAACCAGTGACTGTTCTGGCCATATTTTCGGGCAGATACCAGTAAAAGGTTTTACTCGTAGGATTGGGATTCTTATCGGTATAATGGGTATAAGACATGCCTGCGGCTGTTAATTGTGTCGTGGGAGCTTCCACCTGAGACAAGGCCGGAGCATTCCTTAAGAACACGGAGTCAAGCGTAAACGAGAAACCGGAGCTGCTGACCGCATAAGTAAAAGATATTTTAGCGATGAGTCGTTTTAGCTGCACGGTGATGTTATTTACACCGCCGGAAGGTATGGCTCCGTTCCACTGTCCCATCATCATACAGAGGTTGTTGTTTGGTAAGCCTGCGTCTGTAGAACCATAAGGCAAGGTGCGTGTTTTCAAAGTCGCTTCATCGGCGACTACGCCCAGGTCACTGGTATTTGCCACGAAGTATACATGGCTGGTCTGACCGGCGGTGTTTACTTTCAACTTTATATTAACTGTATTACCGGACAGCCTAGAAAAATACTGGCTGAACAGGCGCTGGCCTGTGGCTGCATCGTATTGACCGACCCACAGGCTGGATAATTGGTTTTCCTGCACCTCGGTTAAAGGGTTGGTAGACTTTGTCCGTATCGAATCTGGGATATTAGGGGCTGCGGTGTCTATCGCCAGGCTGTCTGACTCGATCGTGCCCTCGGCAGTGAAGGTGATACTGCGTGTTTTAGTTGTCTGATTGGCCAGTACTTGCAGGTTGAAGGATGTTTCTACCTCCTGCCCGGCAGAGGGACGGAGGCCGTCTACTACCTCGGTTTCGGTGCAACCGACGATTAGGAGGAAAAGGAGAAGAAGATAAAAATGATTGAAGGGCGGGCATTTACACGCCCCCTGCCCCCTCTCGAGAGGAGAAAAGATACTCCGGACACCGGTAAGTGATCGGTTTCTTGTTATTGATTGTTTCATCGTATATTGTATTTCATTTATTATATCAGACTGCTCAAGATAGAGTAGTTATTGAATTGATTAATTGATTTTCTTAATCCCCGACACACCTGACATAGTAGCTACCCGTTGTGGTGTTGTAGCCTTTGAAATTGCCATTGTCGAAGTACTGTCCGCAACGTGTGCTACTATTGCCACCGTTCTCACAGGCGAACTAAGTCCAACCTGTTCATCCGTCCACGACATCTCATCCCACTGTGCGACCGTTATCGTTGTACCTGTCCCCGCATTGATATCGGGATCGGGACGGGAACCATCGGGGCCACCCACGCCTGTATCTGTAAAAGAAACCGCAGTCCAGTTCAGTATCGTCAGCAGCAGGCTGCTGGTGTTATCTTTTACGTCGAGGGTGAAGATATAGCGTTTGCCGGGGTCGAAGGTGATCTGTTTGTCGATGGTGGCACTCAGGGTTGCCGTTTCATCGTCACGAACCACTGTCAGGGAAACATCGAACGCGGTATTGTTTTTGGGAAGGACAACACCTTTGGCTTTGTTCCGTCCGTCAGGATGCAGGCCGCTTACAGGCTCGAAGTCTGCGGCGGAGAAAGTAACCTCAGAAGCCGTACCTGCGTTGCCGCCCGTTAGAAGAATACCGGTACTTTCGCCTGCTATCAGGCTGGCACCGGAAGTAGATATTTTTTTCAGGATCAGGGAAGTGCCATACAATTGGTCGAAAGGAAGGGCATTGTCGGGTGAAGGGGCGACATTAAAAACAACTAAGGCACATTTTCGGGCGAAGGTATTCAGCGCAACGACGTTAGAGGTTGCCGAGACTTCGACATTACGCTGAAAAGAGGCCATTACGTCCTCTTTATGAGGGATATTAGTTATTTGATATTTGCTGCCTGAACCCTGTTGCAGGGGGCGTGCCGGGGATACGGCATAGAAATCGTAGGTACCGCCGCGGACGGAAAGGCCGGAAGCCGCGCCGTCTATCTTTTTGCCATCGTTATCGACCATGCAGGGCGAGAGGGAACCGTCTGCCTGCACTTCGTAGGTTGCTTCATACGTGGTACCGAAGTGTCGAACGAAGCCGGCTGTATCGCGCCGTCCGCCCCTTTGCGGAGATAATAGGCGGCGATCCGGACAGTAGCCCTCACCGGAAGTCGCTCCGGGACGAGCCCGTCACCGGCACGTGAAACAGGAACAGGCCTGCCCAGGTCGGGTCGGGTAAAACTCAGTGTCACCGGACGGGCGTCTGCCGAACCGGCATCTATAACTGGCTCCGCCGTACATCCGCACAACAGATAAAACGAGACTGTTCCCAATAGATATATCCTTATTCGATACCCTGCCATTTTCTTACTTGTTAGTTTATTTCTGACTATTGTATAATGCATTCATATCTGCCGGCATATAAGTATCCCGTGCGTTCAACGCTTCCAGCAAATACTTACCGGCTTTGAATCTTACACTGGTTCGGGCCGGGATTATGCAGGGAACTCCCGTACGCGGATTGCGACCCAGACGTTCCGTCTGCTTCCACAGTTCGAATTTCCCGAATCCCTGAAGCCCCACAGGCTCTTCCGCTTTCAAGGTATCTTCCAATACTTCCAGAAAGCTGTTGAGAAACCGACCGGACTCACTCCGGTTGATTCTCATTTTTTAACGCTAATGCATTTATTAAATCAGTCTTGTTCATGATCTGTTATTTTATGGTGGATATTATTGCATGGGAATATTAGGGTTCGTAATAGCCGCGTCTTCCCAAGGCGTTACGCCGACCCGGGCCACTTCTATACCGATACCATCGGTAAAAAAAAGAGAGAGGATATGTCTGCTACCGGCTTGAAGACCTCCTTCGACAGAGACAGAGACACGAAAGGTCGTTTCCGTTTCTACACCCTTTCCGTCCTTCGTAGTCGTTATGTTCAGCCACAACGCATTAACCGGGGTACCCAGGTTGCCTGCCACACCTGCTACGGGTAACAGGATATACCCCGTTGCTTTATCTTCGCCAGGCAGCGGATCATCCTGACTTACCTGCAACAGAGGCAACGGATAGGCAATGTCTTGCACCGGCAATGTGCCTGCCGGGCTACCGGCTGCAACACGCAACTTCACCTCCCCGGATACTGACGTCCAGTCCATTTCCTGCTGCAAAGGGATATCCGCGGCTTCAATCTCTACGATCTTACCCCATTTACCGGACTCGTCGCTGTAGCAGACAAAAGAGAACCAGGTCAGCAGGTGACAAAAAGTACATGGGACGGATGCCTGATCGGACGAGGCCTTGAAGTATCCTGTAGCCATCACATCCGTTTGTCCGTCGATGGTAAAGGTAACTTTGCCCGCAGCGAGGTCTGGCACAGCCTTTCCACCATCAGTCGGATAGTAGCCGTGAAGGTAGACGCTACCGCTTGCCGGATAGGTCTGCGTCTCCATGAACACGATCGGACGGCTACCGACCCCGCCGCTACGCACGGCAGAATGTACTCCCCAGGAACCTGTCACATCTGGTAACCCGGGAGTGAGCACGTCCCGGCGGGCAAAGCAGACTTTCAGATCCTCATTATAGCCGGAACCGATCACCGCACGGGTAGACAGACCGATCGCCCCCTCCAGGCGCACGGCTGTCGCACGAACGGGTTGCGGCTCCCGGCCGCTATCGTCCGAACAGGCCGTAAAGCCCAGGAGGGAAACGAAGATCACTATCACTATTTTATTCTTCATTTACTGCTAGTGATTAGTTGGGAGTTACTACCCCACTACTTGCATTACCCGGATTCCAAGGGGCGATTTCAGCTGTAGCTGAAGCCGATATCTCTCCGTCGACTGTAAAGATGAGCGTAATGAGGTGAGAGACACCTGCCTTCACGCCTCCTTGGATGTTACTGATTGTGATTTGTTTACTCAACGAAGTATTGCTATGACTTCCATTCACTTCCAATGTGATCGGAGCAGACACGGAACCCAGGTCGGCAACCGGACAAAGCATCGTATAACCTATTACAGGATCCTGCGCATCCGGATTTGTCGGTATTGTCGGACAGTTATAGACATTCAGGTCAACCGTAGGTGTACTGTTGACCTTCAAACTGGCTCCCGTGGACTTATTCAACAATACCTCCAATGTGGAAGGAACTCCTTTCACTTTGATACTGATATTCTTCCAGGCTGCGATCGCCGCTGCAGAACCGACACACTGGAACTGTAACTGACCAAGCAGATGCTGGAAAGTACAATTCTGAATCGGAGCGGTTTTGGAACCCGTCAAGACCTCTGTTGCCATAATGTCCATATCACCGTTGATCGTATAAGGCACTGTAACTTTATCCTGATCGCTCGAGGTAGCCACTGTTGCACGCGGATAATAACCCAGAAGGGTCGTAGAGGTTGTTTCGTTGTATACCTGTGACGTTTCGAAAGCAACTGCTGTCTTACCGCTACCGCCTACACGTACAGCCTTAATACCTTCGCCGGCCCAGGAACTGGCATTCGCTTCAATACGTGCAAACGCCACGGGAAGATCTTGCTCGTAACCCTGATTGATAACTGCACGGGTTGTCTGTCCGATACCCGCACTTAATTTGATCTCATTTACACCCGCCCCGTTTACCGGTTCTTCATTGTTTGAGCAACTGCTCAGGATCATGGTAGCCAGAAGGCCTACCGCTAAAAACTTGTTTGTTCTCATTTTTACTAGTGTTTAATTTATAAATATAATAACAAAATGAATACTAAGATTTATATCACTCCGGAACCGCTACTGCCCGGTATCCACTCGGCGATACCCGCTGACAACTGGCTGGAACTTCCGGCACGGATCATCACAGAAATAAAATAAGAGGTCCCCGCTACCGGAGTATTCCCTCCCTCATGGAAGGTGACGGGTAGAGATTCCAACCGTGTCGACCGGCCATCGAGATCTTTCAGAACAGCAGTCAGGTAGACGTCTACCCCGGGCTGTATCAATACTGCGTCGGGAAGTTTGGTCCACCCTCCTGTAAGCGGGGTAAGTTCGACCGGCACCTTGAAGTCGCCTTTCTCTCCCGAAAAAGAAAGGCTGTTATCATCGAGCGACAAGGAAACTTCACGCTGCATGCGGGTTACATAAAGACCTTCCAGCTTCCAGCCTCTCTCCAGCGCTTCTTCATCGCCACGGACCTCGAAGCGAAGCTGCGACAGCAAATGTGTAAAACGAAACTCTTTATGCTTTTGCTGGAGCACATCCGTCAGGCAGCCCCTTTGCTCGCCGCTGGCTATCAGGTCTTGTGTCCCATCGATCAGGTAGCCGACTTTTCCATTGTCAAACGATTTCCCTTCCGGAGCGAAGCCGCGCAGGTAGACCCGGCTGTTATCTTCGGGGTAATACTTCGGCTCGTCAAACAGGACACTGCCGTTCGGATCGACCGTTGCTTTCCATTTCTCCGTATAGTTTCCCGATGTCGTTCCTTTGGCAAAAAAGAGTTGTCCCCGCGTACCGGTACCCGACAGGCTACCCGGAGCGATATGGAGTTCCAGGTCACCCTTCCCCATATAGTCGGAAGGGGAACTGTCCGAACAACCGGTAGCTGTGCAAAACAGTAAAGCGAGCATGGCTAAGAGTTTGTATGTCGTTTTCAAATTCATCTGTTTACATTATTATATATGTATACTTATATATCATATTCCATTATCGGTCACACCCGACTCGCCCGTCCCCTCATTCCAGTCCTCCAGGCTGACCGAGAGACCGGTCACCTCGTCATAGGCAACAACCAGGTCGAGGATCACACGCGACGATGTCTTTTGGCGGAACACATCGCCTACCTCACGGGGAATACCGATGCTGGTGGTCAGCTCCTTGCCGTCTTCCTTTTTAAGGGCCAGGTAAAGATGGGGAGCTTCGCTGTCCGACAGGCCGAACAGGGTCAGCAGTGCCCTGTATCTTCCCTCCCCGATACACTCCGGCTCAAACGCCATAAAAGCCGGAGTGCCGGACAAGGCGGCGCCCGAAGGGATACATACCCCTTGTGAAACACCGCTCAAGTGGCCGATAAGCCCGGCCAAAGCGATCTCCTCTTTTCCTCCTTTTGTTATCTTGATATACAATTCCAGCGTTCTGACCAGATCGACCGGATACAATGTCTTTATTGATACTTCCTCACCCGCCACCGGCAGCGTCTCACTGCCACAGCCCAGCAGGTTTTTCGGACCGGTAAGGAACGAAGAGGATGATTTAGATTTCAGTACCGATACGTGCTTTACCATACCGTTAACCTTTTCATAGCCGTTATCCGTTTCCAACAGGATATTATACGGATCGGAGTTGCAGACCATCACACGATAGGTGCCCGAAGGGAGTGTCCCTTCAAAACCATTTGCCCCTGCCCGGCGGATAAGAGGAATGCCGGAACCCTCGCGGTAGAAATAATAGTCCATACGCGATGGATGTCGGGCTCCCTGCCAGTCGAGGCTCAGGCGCACTTTTCCGTTCTTTACCCAGTCTTCATCCGGTGTACCGTATGTACAGGAAGAAAAGATTAAAAGACACGCCATACATGCCGTTGCTATGATTGTCCTTGCGTTCATTTGTTGTGTGTGTATTTATCTGTTCATATCTGCTATTCCTCTCTTTCAGCGCATCCGGAAACGGTAGGAGACGTTCAACTCCAGACCCAACATAAAGCCGGTCGATGAAAAATTCGTCTCCAGGTAATTCATATCTTCCAGCTTGTCGTAGCGGTATTTCTTACCACCGGATACCGATCGGTAACCGGCCTGCAGGTTCGCACCGGCGGAGAAGCCGGCACCCAACGACAACAGGTAGCCCACCGAAGCACCCGCCGACCAGAAACGGCCCGTACGTCCGTAAAGCGTTTCCTTATCCGGGTCGATCGCACTGCCCCGTACGTCAAAGTCGCCATAGCCGGCAAAAAAGCCTGCGTTAAATCCGGTGAACTCACCCGGAAGGAACCATATACGCGATTCGAGAGCAATCTTTGAAAGGGCCCATCTGTCGCGTGATTTATCTTTATAAGCAAAGTCGGAATAAAGGCCGCCGAGCGCAATCGACCAGTGCTCGGCAAAAAAGCACTCCACCTTCATGTTCGGCATGAAGGAACCGGTCTGTATCTTCGTATCTACTACACCCAGACCGATGGATGGAGCCACCGTAAACCAAGGTAACAAGTTCGTCTGCAAAAAAAGTAGACGGGAGATAACGGAGCTTTTGTAATAGCAGGGACAGGGGTAGCAGGAATGGGGGTAGATTGCTCGGGTTGTACCCTTTTTTCATCTTTTTCACGTTGTACCAGATGTAGTGTCTCTCTGGTCGTTATCGTTGTGGCTTCGTAAACCGGGGCTTCCTCTCCCCTGCCATCTTTCACCGGCTCATCCACCACAGAGGCCAGACGGTAGTCTTGTAACTCGGAACGGTCGAACAACAGGTCGTTGATACGATAGACCTCACGATCGAACCCTTTCAATTCGCCACGACGGTAAAGGTCTGCATAAGGGATTTCGCCATATTTCTTCAATTGTATCTTTATTGCTTCCGGATAGCGGCTCTCGCTAAACCAGATAGCCGTGTTAGCAAACCACGGCAGGGGCCCATAAACCAGGTAGACGTGTACGCCGTCACGATAATTGCCGCTACGGTCGATATAAAAGGCGATATTTTCATGGGGAATATCCAGCCGTGTTTTTATATAGGCACGGACGCGATTCGCACGAAGCGAAGCCTCGTTGATCACATCCGGATCTGTATTATTATAAGGGCCCACATGAGAGATAATTAACAAATGATAACGACCTGACAAAACCTGCTCGCAACGCACACGCAACACCTGCCCGAGTCGTTCCAACTGGTAAACATTGTCGCCATAATCGGCCAGAAACATGTCATTATTTTCTTTAAAAGAGAACAATAACGACTCAGCTTTAATGTATGTAGCAGTCTGAGCATGAATCCCTAAAGAGAAAAACAGGAACAGACAAAACAGAATTATCATCATCACCTTATTACTAATACTTTTTTGTTCTTTCATTTTATCCATCCGATTACTAAGTTTATAATTCAAGCCATCTCCGAAATAGTGCCCTTATTTATGAAATAAGGGAGGTGGCAATAAAAAGGCACTTCGTAAGAGAATGAAATTGCCTCCCGGAAGGGTTTATCTGTAGAGGACTGGGATTTTTTTAGAGAGATTTTAGGGAAAACAAGAGGATATAGTTATTGTTTTTTCCAAATGAACTTTAAAGGGATGACAGTTCCGGCCTCCTTTATGCCTGTGTTCAATTAACTTCAGTTTACAGGGAAATAAAGCAAGCAAATATGTAAAAAGTATTTAAAAAGATGCTTATTTTTAATAAACAGCCCTATGCGGTTTGTTTTTTTAAGATAAATCTATCTATATTTGCACAGTTTCCTGTCACAAATAACTCTTCGGAGGGCTCGTAAAGCCTTATATTTGAAATAAAGGAAGCACCTCCCTTATTTCATAAATCAGGAATCGCCCGCTTACGGCTCTTTTCGCGTCTCAGCCGAAGACCGGCAAAAGGTGACACCTGGGGCTTCTTCTTCCAGCCGAGACAGGCACGGTTATACATCGCACGCAGGTTACTCATGTAACTGTTCACGCTATTTACCCGTAGCTCTTTACTTCGCAGCCACTTGATAAAACCATATACTACTTCCGGAGTCATATCGGCGAGAGAGAACTCCCTTCCCCGATTGTAGTTGTTAAAATGATTACGGACGGCTCGGTACAAATCGGCCGTACTTTCATCGCCCGAGGAACGTTTCTCTTGTTCCTGCAAGCACATGTGTCTAAGAAAATCTTTGTGTTTCATTATTTCCTCTTTTTTAAGAAGGACAAAGGTACAACAATCCGGACACACCGTGTTTTTACTTTCTAAATGTCAGGATTTTGCCCTTTTCTTTAACAAGCAAACCGACGATTTATTGGTTTCCGGATAAAAGAAGGGGTTTCGGGAACGTTTTCAAGAGGATCGTCCAGAATCACCTGGATGATTTTCGGATTCTTCCTTATATTTTCCGAAAAACATCCGATCGATTTGATCGAGCTATGCGGATAAATTTATGAGATCATCCGGATGATTTTTTTTACAGAAGGAAAATGGACGGAAAAAAGGCACAAACAGCCCTTTAAGAGTAAAGAAAAAGCGCTTTTTTTCTTCTGGAAGGGGTAAAAACAGAGTCACATTCAAAAGAACAAAATGTCTGTCTATCCTGCTATTCGCCAACAGACAAAGAGAACTCCATTCGTATGGTCGTTGATTTTCACGAAAAAAGCGACAAAGAAAATTGACGAACCCAAGCAATATGTAAATCCTTAACTTCTCCAGAATAGAATATCAGAAATGAAATCCCTATAACCTATCATACAGGCGATAGATTACCTAGGTAAAATGACATTTTGTTACACAGTTCCAGATCTCGGACAAATGTTAAATCGAAAAAGGGAGGGTAGAAATTCTACCCTCCCTCTTTGAAATTAATAATTGTAATCCAAACGAGCCTTCAAGGTCGTATTGGGTTTATTACAATGTACATCCACCGTTATTTTAGTAGAATGCCAGAAACTAGTTTTCAATTTACAAGAGACAGATTGACCGGTAGAGACATTATACCATTCACCGCCACCTCCATCACTTGAGTGAACCACAAGATTAAACATAGCTCCGGAAGGTTCCAATATAGTTGCAGTAGCAGAAATCGTTACTCCCCAACCTCTTTTACTAATTTCATAATGACCGTTTCCATTTCCGTCCAGTCTCAGTTCAAACGGAATAGTACCACCACCATTTACTGCTTGTTCAACAGTGGCTTCACTTACACTATTTTCTGCCAATTGATTTTCCAGAGACTTTTGAATCTGTGAAAAAATTACATCAAAATTCTTTTCCATTGTAATAAATTTAATTTGTTAATAAATAGAATTATTTAAGAATGTTATTGGATTCACTTCTGTAATCGTTTTCAATTCATCTGGATCGAACAAATCACTAAAATTATCCCAATAACATTTCATATCGTCGATAAATAATATATTCAGGTAATAATCACTACCATATAGGAAACGGGATTTTACTGTTTCGGGAGCATCCTGATAATAACGATGCATCATCTCTAATTCACTTTTTACGGATATACAGGATAAATCGGTATACAGATTGGGATAAATATCCATCATTCGCCGAATACAATCCGTCCACTCCGTCTGCTTACCTGCATCCTGAGCACCAAAATGAGCCAGATTTAATTTCAAGGCAGGATATTGTTGCAAAAGTTGTTCCCATATTTTCGGATGATTAAGTATTCTTACCCGCTCTTCAACCCGCTTCATATCGATAAGGCCGTTATGTTCGAACTTATATATTCCTTTCTTCTCTACAACTTTCCCGTTTTCATAAATAGCCCCTCTTACATCTATCGAAGGAGCAAATGAGGCAAAACCACTCGCCGAACAATGTGCAGTAATTGGAATTTGATAAGATTGACAATATTCATAAAGAGGCAACAACCGTTCATCCGATGGAGAATATCCATTAGGTGTATACAACTTAATACCAGAAAACAAACCTCCATTCAAACGTAAACGTGATATAATTTTATTAATTCCAAGCTGCTTTTCCGGATTATCAAACAATTCCTTACGACGGGGATCAATGGCAAAGAAGGGGTATATACGATCCGGATATTTCATTACCAGATCACACAATTGCTGTTCTTGTTTTGCAAAATGATCATATGCTTGTAATTCTTGCATATCTTCCTTATTCAGCAATTCCGATAATTCACGAAAATCGTCCAATGAATCTTGATTTTCTAACAAAAGCAATCGAACTTCTTCCAGCACTTGTTGTCTGGATTGGATTATATTACAATCATTACCAACCCCAGAGACTATCATACATCCTTCCAAATCAAACATCAACGGACAAAAAGCAAATCCTGATTCATCCTTTTCTAACGATTGGTATATTTTTTCAACAGGTAGCATACCTGTCTTAAAGAAATGAAGAGCTCGCTTGAGTGGAGAAATCACAGAGTTTAGACCCTGGTTATCTCTTTGTCCCCTTAACTTCAAAAGCATTCCTAACTCAATTAATAAACGAAGGGATAATATCTCTTTGTTAAAAAAGTGGCAATGGACATCTATCGGACCAAGTTGTTTTAAAGGTTTCATAAGCTATTTAATTATTAGATTTAACTTATTCGTAAATCACATTGCAAATAAACACTAAATACCAATACAATCAAAAGATACAATGAGTTTTAAAGTGACAACAGACGCGTTGTCATATGACAATAATAGATGTCACCTGATAACAGTACACCATCTATCGGATTTGAGTTTATGAGAAAAAATCATAATCGCTCAAAACCCTTCTGAACAAGTGCCTCCAGTAAATTACGTTTGAAACAAATCTCCATCTTAACAGAAATGTAACATCTATTTCATTCATCCGAAACAACAATAGCGTTCCTTTGCGGGAAAATAATTAAATTTGTAAACAATGAAATGAGTTTTTCATTTCAATTAAATAGAAAAGACTATGGACATGCCCCGAATTCTTGTTGTGGACGACGAAGAGGACTTGTGCGAAATCCTCAAATTCAATCTGGAAATAGAAGGATATGAAGTAGATACCGCTTTCAGTGCGGAAGAAGCACTCAAAAAAGACCTATCCGTATATCAGCTACTACTGCTCGATGTGATGATGGGAGAAATCTCCGGATTCAAAATGGCAAGCATCTTACGAAAAGATGAAAATACAGCCAATGTTCCAATCATCTTCTTGACAGCGAAAGATACGGAAAACGATATGCTGACCGGTTTTAACCTGGGAGCAGACGACTATATTTCAAAACCGTTTTCTATCCGCCAGGTTGTCGCACGTGTTAAAGCGGTGTTGCGCAGAACAGCAGAGAAAGATAAAACTACGGCTAACGAGTTGCTCGAATACGAGACACTGGCCCTCGATACCAAACGTATCAAAGCATCCGTTGACGGGAAAGAAATCCCTCTGACCAAAAAGGAGTTTGAAATATTAAAACTGTTACTGGAAAACAGAGGGAATGTATTTTCACGCGAAGAGATCCTGTCACGCATCTGGAAAGATGAAGTATATGTATTGGACCGTACCATCGATGTAAACATCACCCGGCTACGGAAAAAGATCGGCCCTTACGGAAAGAATATCGTGACCCGTCTAGGCTTCGGTTATTGTTTTGAATGCTAATACCCGTTATTTGAATTATGGTAAAAGTAGATAATATGAAGAGCAGAATACCGTTCAGCCAACGGTTGTTCTGGTCTATTTTCGTGATGTTTTTGGGATTCACCGTCTGTTTCCTGTTATTTCAGTATCAACGGGAACGTGAATTCTCGCAGGAGAAGTTGAATAATGTATTAAGCAACTACAATTACCAGCTATTCCGGCGTACACAGCAGGTTGCCGATATGGATAAAAACGTAAAACAATTCATAGAAGATATTCCGCAGAAGGACCTGCGTGTGACGATTATCAACCCCGAAGGGAAAGTTTTATTTGACAACAGCGGAACTGAAGAGTTCAACAACCATAACGACCGCAGCGAAGTACGTAAAGCCCGTCTATATAATGAAGGGTTTGCTATCCGCACATCCGGCTCAAACGGAAGAAGATACTTTTATTCGGCCAGCAATATAGGCGGCTATATTTACCGCTCTGCATTGCCTTACGACCCGTATGTGCAAAATGCACTGTCGACCGATAAGGACTTCATCTATTTCATGATACTGATGACCCTGATCTTCTTCTTCGTACTCTCCCGCTTTACTTTTAGCATCGGCCGTACGATATCCAAACTTCGGGACTTTGCCTTGAATATAGAAAAAGACAGAATACCGGAAACCGATTACATGTTCCCGAATGATGAACTGGGCGATATATCCAGAAATATCATCACGCTATACCACCGTCAGCAAAAAGCAAAAGATGAGCTTTCCATGGAACGGGAGAAGCTGATTAAACATTTTCAGTACGCAAAAGAAGGATTTGCCATGTTCACGGCAGAAGGGAAAGAGATCCTTTCAAATATTCTTTTCATCCAGTTCTCAAACGTGCTTTCCGACAGCCAGATCCGTCAGGCAGAAGAAGTGATAGACATTCAGGAGTTAGAACCTATCAAAACATTCCTGAGCAAAAATATACCCAATACAAACCGTAAGCGGAAAGTATTACGCGAATCTGCCACAATCGATAAAAATGGCAAGATATTCCTGATCGAATGTATCCTGTTCCTGGATAACAGTTATGAAATATCGATCAACGATATATCCCGTCAGGAGGAAGAAAGCAGGATGAAACGCCAGCTTACACAAAATGTAGCCCATGAGCTGAAAACCCCTGTCAGCAGTATACAGGGATATCTCGAAACCATCATCAGTAATCCGGAATTGGCAGACGATAAACGGCAGTTTTTCCTTGAGCGCTGTTACTCACAAAGTACCCGCCTGACCGGATTATTGCGCGATATATCCGTATTGAACCGCTTGGATGAGGCCTCAGACCTGTTCGACTTGGCTGACACTAATATTTCAAAACTGATCAGTGAAATACAAAAGGAATGTTCGAAAGAGATGGAAGAGAAACAGATCACTTCCGAAATCATCCTGCCGGGTGATCCGACCATTCATGGTAATTACTCGTTACTGTATTCCATCTTCCGTAACTTATATGATAATGCGATTGCGTATGCAGGAGAAGGATGCAAGATCACGATAAACTGTTATAAAGAAGATCCTAAATTCTATTATTTCAGCTTTGCCGACAACGGTACCGGCATTCCGGAAGAGCATATCAATCGTATTTTTGAGCGCTTCTACCGTGTAGACAAAGGACGAAGCCGCAAAGTAGGTGGAACAGGTCTGGGATTATCGATCGTGAAGAATGGTGTCAACTTCCACAAGGGCCAGATTTCAGCGAAAAGTAGTCCGGGGAAAGGAGTCACTTTCTTCTTCACGCTTAAAAAGAAGTTGTAAACCATTCCTTAAATTCGGAAACACGCACTTTACTGACCAGTATCTTTTCTTCCACCGGAACCTTCAGATTGACTGATAAGCGTCCGTTGAACCAAAGATCGATATCCAAGACTGCTTTCCGGGATATAAGATACTGGCGGTTTATGCGAAAAAACAAGTCCGGGTTGAGATAATCCGATAATTCATCCAAAGTCTGTGTAAAAGTATATTCCTTACCGCCTGTCACAACTGCTTTCACATTCCCTTCATGGATATAGAAGAATAAGATCATATCAACGGACAGAGGAAGAAGCTTATCTCCCTTCACAGGAACGAGAAAATGCGTTTTATACTTATCCTGCCGTTTTAATATATTGATAAGATTACTATAATCCGGCTCTTTTACAACGGGATCCGATTTTAATTGTTTCAGTTTCCCTATCGACTTCCGGATATCACTTTGCCCGATAGGCTTCAACAAATAATCAATACTGTTTACTTTGAAAGCACGTAAGGCATATTCATCATAAGCTGTTGTGAAAATAACCGGACATGTTATGTCTACATGTTCAAATATTTCGAAAGAAGAGCCGTCGGCCAGGTGAATATCCAGAAATATCAATTCCGGCATTCGGTTGTCACTGAACCAATCCAGGCTCTCGGCTATACTATCGAGCACGGCTATAACCTCTATATCAGGCGCTTCCTCTGCAAGCAAAGCCTTCAGGTTACGAACCGCCGCTTTTTCGTCTTCAATAATCAATGCTTTCATATCAATGGAATAGTTACAAGAAAGGTATTATTATCTTTACGCACTTCGATCTCTTCCTTAAATAATAAGTGATAACGTTTTGCCAGGTTCGACAAACCGATACGCATGCCACCGCTGGCCGTGAGCTTGGGTTGAACCGGATTACTGACCGTAAGCTGCTTTCCCTCCGTATAAATCCGGATAATCAGCGGATGACGATTACTGATCTCATTATGTTTAACCGCATTCTCTATCAGCAACTGAACGGACATAGGCGGAAGTTGATAAAGACCGGCCTCTTCGGCTATCCGGATATTAAAAGACAGATTTTCTTCATAGCGCATTTTCAACAGGAACATATAAGCATGTACAAACTCCATCTCCTCTTGCAAAGTAACACTCTGGCACTCATTCTCCTGCAACGTATAACGAAGCACACGGGAAAGCTCCTGCAGATAATCCTGTGCCTTGTCCGGCATCTCACGGATCAACGACCGCAATGTATTCAACGAATTGAACAGCATATGAGGATTCAGTTGATTCTTTAATGCCTCATATTGATTGATCAGGTTCTCCGTCCGCAGTTGCTGGTTCTCTATCGAAACCTGCTGGCTTTTACGGATCAGGTGGATCATATAACAACTCCCTGTCACTATGCAGGTAATGATAAAGTCGCGCAACGGATGCAGGTAATGGTGCACCATCGCATCGATGGCCGGAATATCGAAATGGTGATGGAGATAAACAAAGCCCTGCCCCAACAGGTTGCTCATCGTCCAGGTCATGACAAAGGAGAGTATCATTTTCCCCCACGTAATACGCGCCGTCGGCCGGTTAAAACCGAATAACAACGTATTAAGAGCAAACAGGATAAGCAACGAGACAAATGTAAAAAAAATTTCATTGGCAACATCAGCTATCCGCATTCCCGGAAAGAGATTATCCTGTCCGGAATGGTCGAAGAGGGAGATCAGTTCGGGAAAATGAGTCAGGAACGCTATCACCACCGAGATGACAACGACTGCCAATACATATTTGTCTATATTTATCTTCATTGTGCAAAGATACTTATTTCTTTTCTACACGCGCTGTTACATACATGCCGGGACGGAAACGTTCGTTATTTCTTTTTACCCGTGCATAGATTTCCAGAGAACGGTTTACATCATCCACCTCCTGCCCGATAGAGAGCAGTGTTGCTTCGAAGGTTTGCTTTCCCATTCCATTCACACGAAATTGTATACGGCTTCCGGGGGTCAGGTCATCCAGATCCTTTTCGTAAGCGGTAAGGCACAACAGGTTTTCCGCCTTATCGATCACCTCGCACATGGATTCACCGGCTTCCACATATTTACCCAGATTGATCGTCATTCCGGTCACGTAACCGTTCAGGGGTGATTTCACTTCCAAAAAAGGACGGATACCGCTTTTCAATAAATCGGCAGGAGAAACGCCCAGGAGAGTCAGTCGGGCCGCAGCCGCTTCGAGACGGCTTTTCATAGACAGATAATCTGCCTTGCTCTGTTGAAAACGCTTTTGAGAAGCAGCTTCCTGTTCACTCAAACGTTCCTGCCGATGGTATTCAGCCTCCAGGTACTCCGTTTGTGCATGGGCATCCAGGTAGGTCTGTTGAAGGGTTATGAAATCCGGATTCTCCAAAGTGGCCAAAACAGTTCCTTTTGTCACATAATCGCCCGGAAGCAGAGAGGTCGTGTGTACGGTTCCTCCCATAGTAAGCGTAACTGTTGCACGACGCTGGGGAGGTACGATCATTTTTCCGTTAAAAGAGGAATGATTCGGCATAGCCGTTGCAGATGTGACGGCATCTATCGGAAGGGTATCGCGGGTAATAACCGCGGGTTCGACTTCCGGGGTTGTTACGGTGGCCTCCCGAGGTTGTTCTTTCTCTGTAGTCGTGTTGCAGGCGCCAAATAACAGGATTGCTGCTATGGGAATAAATATTCTTTTCATTGTCTATCTTTATTATAAATTATTTCTAGTTTACCTTGCCGGAACTCCCAACGATCGTTTTTGCTTACTGTGTGTACAGTTCCAGTTCCAATACGGAGATATTGTAATTATATGCAGCTTCAATATAGCCTTTCCGGATCTCCCTGACACTGTTCAGGCTCTGAACGAACTGCATAATGTCCGTTTCGCTTTCGCGGAACTGTATCTGTGCACTGTTCAGCAATGCATCGGCTTCCGGTAAAGCTCCGGTGGTATAATAACGAATGCTTTCTCCTTGCTGGCGGAGCATCGCCTGTAATTCCTCCACCTTATTACCCAGCTGCCGCCTGTTCGCTTCCGCTTCCGTCCGGGCTATGCCGGCATCTATCCTGGCTTGCTTTGTACGGCTTTGCTGTGGAAAGAAAAGAACAGGAAAGGATATACCGACCATCCATGAGTTCAACCCGTTAAGCGGCGTTATCTTCTGACGGATATAACCTACCGACAACTCGGGAAAGAAACGGCTACGTTCGACTCTGAGTACAGCTTTCTTTTCATCCGCCAGACTTTGAAAATACCCCAAATGCACATCCGACAAGGAAACAGATCCGGTTTCCACCGGGAATAAAACCAGTGTGCTATCGGCCGGGACAACCGGCCCGTCGGAATAACAGGCCCAGGAAAAACGACGGGCAGCCAGTTGCAACTCTTCTTCCGACTGCATCAAACGTGTACGCAAATCGGCAGCCAAAGTCGTTGCCATATTGCGTTCCAGCAGAGTGATGTCCCCCTGCTCATAGCGCAGTTGTCCGGCCTGCTGCAAACGAACAGCCAGTTCATTCTGTTCGCCGTAAAGAGAATGGAGATTGGCTGCATACTGATAATAGGCCCAGGCCCGCTTTACTTCGGCAATAATTTCTTTTTTTACCAGGTCACGATAATATTCGCCGGTCGCGATCCGCTTATTGACAAGTGTATTTTTATAGAATGGCGTCAATAAGGAACCCAGCGACTGAGTAACCTCTATCTGGTTATCGTTGCGTGTTTCGCCATTGATCTGTCCCCACGAATAGCTAACCGACATGGGAGCCGGTTCCCATGATTCGCCACGGGAAGCACGCGAGCGATCGATTGCCGCAGATGCCGTTTTCAGACGCGGATGGTTTTGCATGGCAATGGATAAAGCCTCCTCCAGTGAGATACCCCTTGCCGGAGCCTCCCGGTTAGTTATATTCCCTTCGCCCCAGGCCGGAGATGCCAGGCAAACAAACAGTAAAACGACCGGAAGCACCTTACCTCCTCTCCTTCTCCATCCCTTTTTCCATACGTACGGGAATAAACTCACCATCCGGTAAAACACCGGTATTATTAATAAGGTAAGGATCGTAGAGACAATCAACCCTCCAATCACGACGGTTGCCAACGGACGTTGCACTTCTGCTCCGGCCGACCGGGCTATTGCCATCGGAACAAATCCGAGCGAAGCAACCAATCCGGTCAGAAAGACAGGACGCAGCAGGTGAGGACACCCTTTCACTATAATACGGTTCGTACACATATGATATTTCTTTTGTTTGCGCAACTCATTAAAATGATTGATCATCAGGATTCCGTTCAGTACTGCCACACCGAACAAGGCTATAAATCCCACACCGGCCGAAATGCTGAACGGCAAACCACGTAACCAAAGTGCCACGATCCCCCCGATGAGGGATAAAGGAACGGTAGAGAATACCACCAACGTATACGTCACGCTCTTAAAGGCAAAAAACAACAATAGGAGAATCAAGGCCAATGCGACCGGAATAACGATCAGCAATGTATCGATCGCATTCTGCAAATTCTCGAACTGCCCACCATACTCAAAGTAATATCCGGGCTTCAGTTTAATATTTTTATCCAAAGCACGCTGAATATCGGAAACAACCTGCTGAATATCCGCATCACGTACATTGACACCAATCACGATACGACGTTTGGTGGCATCACGGTTTATCTGAAGCGGACCGTTTACCAGCTCGATATTCGCCACTTCACTGACCGGGATCTGAATACCCTCTGCCGTACGGATAAACAGTTTATCCAGATTCAGATCCGACACTTTATCGTTATCCAGCCGGAGAACCAGATCGAAACGACGTTCATTCTCGAAAATCACACCGGCCGCTTCACCTGCATAAGCCGTGCGGATAATTGTATTCAGTTCTTCTATATTCATCCCGTAACGGGCTATTTTGGCACGGTCGTACTTTATGACCAGTTGCGGCAACCCCATGGCCTGTTCTACGATCACGTCGGCAGCACCGGGTACTTTCCCGACATATTCAGCCGCTTCTTTTGCTTTATCATACAATTCCGCCATATCTTCGCCATACAGCTTGATGGCAATATCAGCCTTAGCTCCCGTCATCAGTTCATTGAAGCGCAACTGGATCGGCTGGCTGAAATTAAATTCGGCACCTTTGACCGAATCGAGGGCTGTTTTCATCTTTTCAACCATCTCCGCACGACTGGATGCTGAGGTCCATTCTTTAAACGGTTTCATGATAATCATTATATCGGCATCTTCCACCGCCATCGGGTCGGTCGGAACTTCTGCCGTTCCGATCTTGGCCACGACATGTTTGATCTCCGGGAACCGCTCCATCAATATTTTCTGTGCCTGCCCGGAGAGTTCGACACTCCGTGTCAGCGAACTTCCCGCCGGAAGAGTCATCTGCATGGCAAAATCACCTTCATCCAATGTCGGGATAAACTCTGCCCCCAACCGTGTAAACAAGAATAAAGAGGCAGCCAGTAAAGCAAAGGCCGAACAAACGGTTGCCCGCATATGATGCAAACAAAATTGCAAGCAACGCTTATACACCATATTCAGCTTCTCAAAAAAACGATCGGCAAACGTCGGTTTGGATGAAATAGTCCGCTTTAAGAATAGAGAAGCCATCATCGGCACATAGGTGAGCGAAAGAATCAATGCTCCGATAATACAAAAAACGAGCGTCTTAGCCATCGGAGTAAAGTATTTGCCTTCGATCCCCGTCAGGGTAAGAATCGGGAAAAAGACGATCAGGATAATCAAAACGGCAAAAGTAGCACTTCGTACCACACCGCTTGCCCCGGCTTCAACTTCCTTATCCATCTCGGCTCCGGTGAGTGTCCGGCCGGCAAGCCTCCTGGTATAAATATGAGCCAGGACTCCTTCCACAATGACAATCGAACCATCCACAACGATACCGAAGTCTATGGCCCCCAGACTCATCAGATTGGCAGACACACCGAATATCCGCATCATAATAAAACCAAACAACATGGCTAACGGAATAACGGAAGCGACAATTAAACCGGCACGGATATTCCCCAGAAAGATGATCAGGACAAAGAATACGATTAAAGCGCCTTCAATCAGGTTACGCACAACCGTCGATATATTCCGGTTAACCAGTTCCGAACGGTTCAGGTAAGGTTCTACACTAAGACCTTCGGGAAGCATTTTCTGTACCTTATCGACACGTTTTTCCAGTTCTTTCGTAACTACATTTGCGTTAGCTCCTTTAAGCATCATGGCAATACCGCCGACACATTCACCTTCCCCGTCTTTCGTCATAGCACCAAAACGTTTCGGAGCTCCAAAGCGAACTGTACCGACATCGCTGATATGAACAGGTATCCCTCCCCGATTGGTTATAACAATACGTTCGATATCTTTCGTACTGCTTATCATACCCTCGGAACGGATATAATAAGCCCGGTTCACCTTTTCAATATAACCGCCGCCTGTATTCTGGTTGTTACTGCTGAGAGCGGAATAAACATCGCCAATCGTAATATTCAATGAGTATAAAGCATCCGGATCGACTGCCACTTCATATTGTTTCAGATAACCGCCGAAACTATTGATCTCTACAATTCCCGGAATACCGGAAAGTTGCCGTTTAACGATCCAATCCTGGATGGTACGCAGTTCCATGGCATCATATTTATCTTCATAGCCGGGAGCCACTTTCAATACATACTGGTAAATTTCCCCTAGTCCCGTAGTAATCGGCATCAATTCCGGCGTTCCCAGTTCGGAAGGGATCTCACCGGATACAGTTTGTATTTGTTCATTGATCAACTGACGGGCATCCAATGTGGGAACACTCTCTTTAAACACCACTGTTACTAGCGACAATCCGAAACGGGAGACAGAACGTATCTCTTCTACATTCATAATATTGCTCATAGCAATTTCTATCGGAAAAGTAATCAGCTGTTCTACTTCCTGCGGAGCCAGGGTGGGCGAAACCGTAACAATCTGTACCTGATTATTGGTTATGTCGGGCACGGCGTCGATAGGGAGCGTCAACATGGCATAAATACCGCCAATCAACAGAAATAAGGTAGTAAGTCCGACAAACAGCTTTTTGCGGATAGAGAAATGTACAATAGCTTTAAACATCACTTTGTAATTTAAGATAATATTACAAAGTTAATGAGCCTCCTATTGAATAGATATAAGAAAATAGCGAAGCTGACAGAAAGGGAAGTGAAATATACCTATCAGCATTTAAAAGGAAAGGAAAAATAAATTCCGGAAAAGGTCAGGACAATGAACTTTTTGAAAAGGGATACATGCGTATGTAAAGGGGTACATGCATTTAGTAAGGGTCTGCATTCACGTGCGTGACCTTTCCCGGAATTAAATCTTATACGACTTCGTCTTTTTCATTAAAGTCGTCTGCTTCCTGATTACCACCTTCGATGGTCTCTGTTACATCTTTAACATCCCCGGAAGTATACGTATTTCCCAACATAGAGTTGTCGGTAGACATCGCTTCATCTGTTAGTTCTGAACTCTCGTCCCACAATGTTTTCATTATCTTTGTCATAACCATTGATTTTAATTAGTTAATACAATAAATAAACAAAACAGGAAAAGGAATTGTTGCCGGAATTATCAAAAACTACAACGTAGTATACAGAATCGAATCTACCGCATGCGATAAGATATATGCAGCCGGGGTTGCATTCGCCTGCGAATAACCCTGTTGCAACTCTTCTATTGCAGCCTCCTTACCTGCACCCAAAACAGGTACAAGCAACGGGGAACCATTCAATATGATCGGACCGGTCATTGTAATACGGAACTGTCCGGTTTCAGGATGCTGGGAGACGGCATAGTTTCGGCTATCCGTCAGCAACGGAAGGTTATCAGGGAAAATAGAAGCTGTATGTGAATCGCCTCCTATTCCCAAAATGATACAATCGAAATAAGGGAACTGCCCGTGACGGGGTAAATATTCCTTTACGATACGCGAATAGCGCATAGCCTCCGTACCGGGTTCCACCTCGCCATGAATGCGATGGATGTGATCCCTGGGGATTTGCAAAGGTTCAAACAGTAACCTGTTCGCATGTCCGAAGTTACTATCCGGATCAGTCGGGGCGACACAACGTTCATCCACCCAGAAGAAACGCAGATTATCCCAATCAACCTTATCCTTGTATTCATCAGCCCAGAGGGCAAACATCTTCTTTGCCGTTTCCCCGCCCGAAAGAGCGAGGTTAAACGGTTTCTGATCTTCTTTACGGGCCATATAATCCATCAATTGGCTGGTCAAAGCCCTAAGAGCGTCTTTACTATCTTTATAATTTTCAACTTTCATACGTAATATTCATTTTTATTAATCAGCCGCAGGAATCGCAGGGAGCCCCCATGGAGTCTGCGCCTAACATCATTCTTTCTATCGGTCCGTTCTGTCCCGGTTCATAGAAAAACAATCGCTTCGCCCCTTCTTCTTTCCAATGATGCAGGATCGGGTCGATAAAACGCCAACTAGCCTCCAAAGCATCGCTACGTGCATACAAGGTAGAATCTCCCAGCATAGCATCTAATAACAAACGCTCATAGGCATCCGGCAAATGAGTCTTTGACAATGAATCGTAACGGAACTCCATTCCGACTTGCTTTACCGTAAATCCGGCACCAGGCATCTTCAGTCCGAAACGTAACGTGATGCTTTCGTCGGGCTGGATACGGATCACCAGCTTATTACAGGAACTACCCGAACATTGTCCGGCAAACAACTGGTGCGGAGTCGATTTGAAATGGATAACGATCTCCGACGACTTCTCCGGTAACTTCTTCCCGGTAAAGAAATAGAACGGCACACCGCTCCACCGCCAGTTATCGATAAAAAACTTCATACCGACATACGTCTCCGTATTCGAATCGGGAGCTACGTTCTTTTCTTCCCGATATCCCTCGTACTGTCCCCGTACCACCCATTCGTTTATCTCACGGATCGTATAAGGGCGGATCGAACGGAAAACCTTCACGATCTCGTCGCGAATCGACTCCGGATCGAATACCGAAGGCGACTCCATTGCCGCAAAGGCCATCAATTGCATCAGATGGTTCTGTATCATGTCGCGCAAGGCACCGGCACCATCATAATACTTACCCCGGTTCTCCACACCCAGCGTTTCTGAGGCACTGATCTCGATCGAGTCGACATAGTTCCGGTTCCACAGCGGTTCGAATATACCGTTCGAGAAACGAAGTACCAGAATGTTCTGCACCGTCTCTTTTCCCAGATAATGGTCGATCCGGTAAATCTCCTTCTCATCGAAAATACGACACAGATGCTGATTCAGTTGCTGTGCTGTATCCAGGCTCGTACCGAAAGGCTTCTCCACAATTACGCGGCGCCAGCCGTCTTCCGAAGCGGCAACATTCATACCGTTCTCCTGAAGATACTTCGGAACCAGTTCATACATCAGCGGCGGCGTGGCAAGGTAATAGATCACCTTGTCGGGAAGGTGTTCCTCCTGCTGCAAAAGATGGATACGGTCTTTCAGTTTCACATATTCGGCGGTATTGGTCGAATCGAATGCCAGGTAGAAAAGTATCTGAAGAAATTTATCCAGATCTTCGCTGTTTGTTTCCTTATTTCCCCGTGCTTCCAGGATATGTTTACGTTGTTCGGCACGGAATTCTTCATCCGTAAATGTGGTGCGCGCAGCACCCAGTATCGCAAAATGTTCTGGTAACATATTGCTGACGTGCAATTCAAAAAGTGCAGGAAGCAACTTGCGGCCTGTCAGGTCGCCCGATGCTCCGAAAATAACAAGTAACTGATCATTTGGTCTGTTCATCCTCACATCCTCCACCGGGTTAAGCATTATAAGTTCCGGAAACGGTATTTCCACCTTCACCCGTCCAGTTGGTATGAAAGAAGAGGCCACGTTCACGGTCGGTTCTTTCATAGGTATGGGCTCCGAAGTAATCACGCTGTGCCTGGATCAGGTTGGCAGCCGAGTACATGGTACGTAATCCGTCGAAATAACTCAAAGCAGAACTCATAGCCGGCAGGGCCACTCCACTTAAGGCTCCTTCGGCAACGACTTTACGCCAGGAAGGTAAGGCTTTCTGTATCTTTGTACGGAAGAAGTCGTCGAACAACAGATTCTCCAACTTCGGGTTCTTGCGGTAAGCTTCCGTTATCTTCTGCAGGAAGACGGAACGGATGATACATCCCTTGCGCCAGATCTGTGCAATAGTTCCGTAATCCAGATCCCAATCATAATGCTCGGAAGCACGGCGTATCAAAGAGAATCCCTGGGCATACGAGATCAATTTGGAAGCATACAAGGCCTGACGTATCTCTTCAACGAACAGGTTCTCTCCCAACTCGACAGGTTCGGGATACAAACCGGAAGCTTTTTCGCGCTCGACATAAAGAGCCGATAACAGACGGGCATATACGGCTTCAGTGATCAAAGTCAGTGGATCGCTCTCATCCATAGCAGCGATAGCACTCCACTTTCCTGTCCCCTTTTGTCCGGCCACATCCAGTATTTTATCCAGCAACGGCTTGCCGTCTTCATCACGGAAACGAAGGATATTCTTCGTGATCTCGATCAGGAAGCTGTCCAGTTCCCCTTTATTCCATTCTTCGAATACGACCGACATTTCATCGTTGTCGAGTCCCTTCCGGTTTTTCAACAATGAGTACGCTTCAGAGATCAATTGCATATCCCCATATTCGATACCGTTATGGACCATTTTCACAAAATGTCCGGCTCCACCGCGTCCGATCCACTGGCAGCAGGGAGTACCGTCATCCAGCTTGGCTGCAATACCTTGCAGGATATCCTTTACAATCGGCCATGCTTCGGGAGAACCTCCGGGCATTACAGAAGGACCGTGCAGTGCCCCTTCTTCTCCGCCGGAAATACCCGAACCTATAAAATACAGGCCTTTCGCTTCCACTTCCTTCACGCGGCGTTCCGTATCGTGAAAGTCTGAGTTACCTCCGTCGATGATTACATCGCCCGGCGACATATGAGGCAATAGTTGTTCAATCATTTCGTCGACCGGCGCACCGGCCTTGATCATCATCATAATGATGCGCGGACGCTTTACAGCCTCCGTCAGTTCTTCAATCGAATGGGTGGCTATAAAATTCTTGCCTTTACCACGGCCATTCACAAAACGATCCACTACTCCTTCTTCACCGGGAAAGTTACGATTATATACAGCAACGGTAAAACCTTTGCTTTCCATATTCAGAGCCAGGTTCTCCCCCATTACGGCGAGACCGATCAGTCCGATATCTGCTTTTTTCATGTTCTTTTCTATTTTATATTTCGTTTTCACTATTTTATCAATGCGAACAAATCGTTCAGCGATTCGCTCATCGACGGGTGTGTATAAATACTATCCCGCAAAAATGTATAATCCTTTCCGGCACGTATGGCAAGCGATACAGTGTTGATCACCTCTGTCGACTCGGCACAGAAAAGTGTACATCCCATTATCTCTCCTGTTTCCGTATCGACGATCGCTTTCAATAGGCCGTCCGTCTGTTCGAAAGTACGTGTCCGTGGGAATGCAGCAGCCGGAATCCGCGCAATGCTTATTTTCCTTCCGGAGCGTAGCGCCTCTTCCTCTCCCATCCCGATGCGCGACAACGGGGGATCGATAAATACCGAGTAGGCAACCGCCACACGGTCATCCTTCGTGCGCTGCCCGTTGCCGAACAACTGGTCTTTTATCACGCGATAATCGTCCAGAGAAATATAGGTAAATTGAAGACCACCGGTCACATCGCCCATTGCCCATATATTCGGGACATTGGTGCGCAGATGGTCGTCCACAATAACGGCTCCCCGATCGGAGATCTCTATCCCCGCAGCTTCCGGATGCAGGTCTGTGGTGTTCGGACGGCGTCCGGTTGCCAGCAATACAGCGTCGGCAGGAAGTTGTACTTCGTTTTCTTCTTTCTCTTTATATGTTATAACAGCTCCGGTGTCATTGTGTTCAATCGACTGTACCAAAGCATTCAAATGGATAGTGATTCCTTTCTTTTCGAGTACCGTTTTTACCGCATCGGCAATGTCGCGGTCCTCACGGGCAATAAACTTGTCTCCCCCTTCCAATACGATCACTTCCGAACCGAAACCGGCAAACATAGATGCAAATTCCAGGCCGATATAACCGCCTCCGACAATCACCAGCCGACGGGGTAGCTTATCTAATTCCATGATCGAGGTGCTGGTATAGACAAACGGATTTCCTTCTATACCTTTGATGGGCGGGATGATAGTAGATGCTCCCGTATTGATAAATATCTTTTTGCCTTCCAGGAGGAGGGTTTCGTTGCCTGCTTTTACTTCTATTTCATGAGAGGAACGGAAAGAGGCGACGCCTGTATAGACAGTCACAGTGTCTTTCGAATCGAGATTGTCAAAATTCTTTTTACGCAGCAAAGAGGTAAGTTCCCTTTTCCCGGCAATCGCCTGGCGGAACTCTTCGGTATATTGTTCGAAGGAAGAAGGTTTACGGTAGGATATGACTTTCGACATATGCACCAGTCTTTTTGTCGGGATACAACCGATGTTGATACAGGTTCCTCCGTACATTCCGGACGAACGCTCGATAATAGCGACATTCCAGCCTCTGTTTCCCAACTCTGCGGCAAGTGTTTTACCGGCTTTACCAAACCCAATGATAATTGCATCGTACTTTTTCATCCAACAATCCTCCTCTTTTTTTAGACTAAGCTATAAACAGAACAGCTGTTTTAACCTAATTGTTCGTAAAATTTTATCTATATTCTGATAATAGTTATCTATCACTCTGCCCTAATAGCAAAGGCTGATGGTACAAAAGTAAAGAATGCAGACGGTTAAGGGGATGTTCATTTTTCCTGAAAAGTTGGCGATTTGGCTATTCTTTGATGATCTTATTCTTCTTCCGGTATTCTGTCGTACTCATTCCCGTCGTATTTTTGAAGAAGCGGCTGAAAGTTGCCTGGTCTTCGAACCCTAACGACAGAGCGATCTCTTTGGAACTTTTGGAGGTGTAAAGCAATAAGCGTTCCGCTTCGGCCTGTATCCGGTTATGGATAATGCGGATAGCCGAAGGTTGTTGGTAAGTAGCCAGCAGGTTGGCTAATGTTTTGGGAGATTTATTCAGCATATCGGCATATTCCTGTACTTGTTTCTTTTCCTTGAACCAGGTGTCGACCAATACATAGAACTTACGGATCGTCTCGAACTGCACCCCGTTCTCTTGTCTCACCCCATGCCGATTTTCCGCCACACGCGTACATAATATAATAAATCGTTTCAGCAAAACACGAAGCATCTCGTCCTGCAAATGGTCACGACTCTCGAATTCCTCGCACATAATACCCGTCAACGTATCGATCTTGCGCCGCTCTTCGTCAGACAGGTCAAAAATCACAACATGCGAAGAGCCGTGAAACAACAAGCCGTTACACGAGACCTCATGATCATTACCATAGATACAGTAGAAATTACTATTGAACATCAATGCCAGATAGGTTCCGTCCACCCGGATAAAATCCAGATGATGCAGGTGAGACAAAGTAAGCAACTGCCCCGCATCCAATACGACAGTCTGATGATCGACATCCAGTTCAAGCCGACCGGAAACAACCCAAATAAACTTATACAATGTTTTGTCTTTCAATAAAGCCGGGTTAGTATCCAGCGAATCCGATAAAATAACTTTTCCTTTGATCTTACTGTTTTCAAATGATAAATTCATGGTATTCCTGTACGTTATATATTATTACCTCCATTCGGTAGGGATCTCCCCCGTATTCCTGCGGAACCAACGGGAAAAAGTATCGTGGTTGGCAAACCCCAGCATCGTAGCAATCTGCGAAGGACGCAGGCGGGTTTTCGACAACAAGTCTTTTGCTTCCAGCAATACGAACTCACTGATCCATTCGGCAGCCGATATTCCCGCACCTTGCTTACACCGGATATTCAGTTCCTGCGAAGTGATCCCTAACTTTTCTGCGTAAAAGTACGCAGGAGAATGATGATATCGGCTAATTAAGGTCGCAAATTGTTGAAAAAAGAGTGAATTTTCTGTTTTGGGCACTTCCGAGACCGATTTTCCCTGTTGCAGATTTATGATCAAAGCTCGGAGCAGCGACTCCACCACTTTGGCACGCATCTCCTTCATCTGCTCGACCTGCGATTCGATCAGCCTCAGATAAGTTCTTGTTTCTTCAATCTCGTCAGAAGGGATATCGCGGTAAACAAGACGTTGCCGGTTAATAAGTAACTCTTCGGATACATAAACGATTATACCGGTAAACCCGGTAGACTGGAAAGATTTTATTTCTGTTACATCATCACTGGCAACCAATAGAAGCTGCCCTGCAGTTACATCATAAACCTGATGCATAGCCTGGCAGCTGAAAGTTCCCCCGGTACAGATCACGGCCAATGTACCCGAGTCCAACGGAAGCAGCTTACAGTTTTCACCATCTTTTACATATAGGATCTTCAGCGAACTTTCAAGCGTTAGCTCAGGTGTCGACACCGTATTGTAAAGATCAACGGGTAATATTCTTTCTGTTTTCATTTTTTAATTACTATTTTTAGCGTATAAATTAAGTATCGGGTAAACATACAAACGTCATTATTAGTTTATTATACAGTAGGATTTTATCTTTAGTTAAAACCATCTTAAGAACATTTTATGATAACAACTCTTATTATTCTGGCTCTTTCGGCCTTCTTTTTCGTAAACGGGAAGATCCGTTCAGACCTTGTTGCTCTTTGTGCGCTGGTCCTATTAATGGTATTCAACATTCTGACTCCGGAAGAAGCGCTCTCCGGTTTCTCCAATTCCGTTGTCATTATGATGGTCGGATTGTTCGTAGTAGGTGGAGCCATCTTCAAGACAGGACTGGCCAAGATGATCGGTAGTAAAATACTCCATCTGGCAGGAACCAGCGAGATCAAACTATTTATACTGATTATGCTGGTTACAGCTTTTATCGGTGCATTTGTCAGCAACACCGGGACTGTAGCCCTGATGTTGCCGATCGTTGTCAGTATGGCGGTCAATGCCAATATCAATCCCGGCCGTTTCCTTATGCCCCTTGCGTTTGCCAGCAGTATGGGAGGTATGGCCACGCTGATCGGTACGCCTCCGAACCTTGTGGTACAAGAAGCATTGTCGAATGCAGGCTATAACGATCTTTCATTCTTTTCGTTTACCCCGATAGGTATCGTCTGTATTACAGTCGGTATCATCGTCCTGATCCCACTGAGCAAATGGTTCCTGGTGAAGAAAGAAGATAACAAAAAAAACGATGTAACCACCGGCCGTTCCCCGCAGGAGTTGGCTACCAAATATAGCCTTTCCGACAACCTATACCGGATTCGGGTACATAAAGACTCACGGATACGTAACAAGAAATTGCAGGAACTCAACATCACGAGCCTCTACAATCTTACTATTCTGGAGATCAGACGCAAATCCTCTTCGCAAAGCCGTTTCATGAAAACGGTCGATCAGAAACTGGCAGGCCCCGATACGGAAATCCATGAAGAAGATATCCTATACGTATTCGGCGACTTCGATAATATCGACAGGTTTGTCAAAGAGAACCACCTGGATCTCACCGAGTCGCAGGTTTCCGAATTTACAGGCGACCAGGAAAAACTGAGTGTCCGCGAGATCGGTATCGCCGAAGTTCTCTTGATGCCCGACTCCAAACTGATCAACCGAGCCGTCAAAGACTCCGGTTTCCGTGATAAATATTCAGTCAACATATTAGGGATAGAACGTAAAAACGAATATATCCTGTCCGATGTAAAAGATGTAAAGATGCATGCCGGAGATATTCTCCTGATACAAGGTAACTGGGACGATATCGCCCGTATGAGTAAGAAACAGTCACAATGGGTGGTACTCGGACAACCTGTCGAAGAAGCCTCCAAAGTTACTCTCGACTACAAAGCGCCCGTAGCCGCCGGTATCATGGCCCTGATGATCGCAGCTATGGTGTTCGACTTTATCCCCATTCCTCCCGTAGCTGCCGTACTTATTGCCGCCATCCTGATGGTATTGACAGGCTGTTTCCGAAATGTGGAAGATGCCTACAAAACGATCAACTGGGAAAGTATCGTACTGATCGCAGCCATGCTGCCGATGTCGCTCGCGTTGGAAAAGACCGGCGCCTCCTCGCTCATCTCTGAAAAGTTGGTAGGAGGACTGGGCAATTACGGGCCGCTTGTCTTAATGGCAGGAATCTATTTCACAACCTCACTGTTAACCATGTTCATCAGCAACACGGCAACAGCTGTCCTTGTCGCCCCGATCGCCCTGCAATCGGCCATTGCCATAGGTGTAAGCCCCTACCCGTTCCTGCTGGCTGTAACAGTCGGAGCCAGTATGTGTTTTGCTTCTCCATTCTCCACTCCGCCGAACGCACTTGTGATGTCGGCCGGTAAATATACGTTTATGGATTATGTAAAAGTAGGGCTTCCCCTGCAGCTCATCATGGGAGTAATTATGGTCTTTATACTGCCATTATTATTTCCGTTCTAAACATTCGTGCATCCTTTTTAGTTTTATATTTGCACGACAAAAAGAAAAACGATGAAGATTCCTTTTAAACCAATTACTATAGAGGATAAGGAGACAATTACCTCCTTTACCTATCCTCACAATTATCGCAATTGCGATTACTCGTTCGCCAACATTTGCAGTTGGCGTTTCCTATACGACACGGAGTTCGCCGTAGTCGACGGATTTTTGCTGATCCGCTTCCTGATAGAAGATAAAAGCAGGATGGTCTACATGACCCCGGCAGGAGAAGGCGACCTGCGGCATGCGTTGGAACTGTTGGAGGCCGATTCGCAGGAACACGGCCATCCGCTATGTATGCTGGGGGTGACGCCCGATGCCAAAGAGATGCTTGAAAAGGCATTACCGGGAGGATTCTTTTATATTGCTGAACGGGATTATTTCGACTATATCTACCTGCGTGAAGACCTGGCACTATTAAAAGGCAAGAAGTTCCAGTCCAAACGCAACCATATCAACAATTTCAAGAAGAGATACGAGTACGAATATTCTCCTATCACTCCGGAACTGATTTCCCAGTGCCTGAAGCTGGAATGTACCTGGTATAAAGCCAACCGTACGGAAGACGATGCGGAAGATCTGAATTACGAACGTATTTCCATGACCTATGCCCTCAATCATTTCGACGAACTCGGACTGTTAGGCGGTGCCCTGCTCGTCGACGGAAAAGTAATAGCCTTTACATTCGGAGCACCGATCAACCACGATACTTTCGGGGTACATGTGGAAAAGGCCGATGTAAACTACGAAGGGGCCTATACGGTTATCAACCAGGAATTCGCTTCCCGGTTGCCGGAACAGTTCACCTATGTCAACCGGGAAGAAGACCTGGGTATCCCCGGACTACGCAAAGCAAAACTTTCCTATAACCCGGTCATACTATTAGAGAAGAATGCCGCGATAAAGAAAACGCAAAACAATAAAAAAGATGAACAAGCAACAAGTAATCGATCTGTGGCGTCTCTCGTTTAATGATACGGAAGAATTTATACGCCTTTATTTCGACCGGGTATATAAAGAAGAAAATACCCTGGTGATAGAAAAGGACGGTCAGGTGGTGTCTGCCCTGCAGATGCTGCCCTACACCATGACATACTATGGAACGGAAATATCCGTAGCTTATATTTCGGGAGCCTGCACCCTCCCCTCTATGCGCGGAAAAGGCCTGATGAGACAACTCATACAAAACGCATTCGAGGAAATGAAATACCGGTCGGTAGCCGTAACGGCACTGATCCCCGCCGATCCCTGGTTATTCGATTATTACCGGGAACAAGGTTATACGGAGGTATTCGACTACTCTGAAGAGACATATATCCGCCCTGCAGAACCGGTATGGGCACCGAAGCTGACGGTTGTTCCGCCCGAAGTTCCTTCGATAGACCTTCTTTATAAATACTTCGACCGCCAAATACGCAAACGTCCCTGTTGCATATTGCACACAAAGGATGACTTTATCACTATCCTGCGCGACCTGCAACTATCCGGCGGACAAATGCTTACCGCGCTCGACGAACAGGAACAGCCTGTCGGAATGGCTTTCGTACTTCCTCCCGACCATGCCTCCGGAATACCGGAAGCAAGCGAACAACTCTATATAAAGGAATTCTTTTACGACGACGACCGGGTTGCCAACCTCCTGCTTCAGGAAGCTACCTTGCAAAACAACGTAAAGAAAGCCGTCTATAAGACACCACCCGTAGTTCCCGGAACACACCCGATGGGTATGGCCCGCGTAATCGATACGGAACGGCTGATGCATCACTGGCTGTCCACCCATAAGGATGCGCCGGTATCTGAAAAGTTATTGAAAGAGCAGGATATCCAAACTTTCACACGAATAGTGATGGGATACTCTCAGCGGGAAGCCTATATGAGCCTGATGCTGGATTAATCCGGCACCAGGCTCATATAAACCACCTCCCGTGTCAGCACGAGAGGTTCTTCTTCTTTTCCAACGCTTCCTTATAAAGCTTTTCCTGCAATACCGCATATTGCGCAATATACTCCTCTTCCATCATTCCTTCCGGTTCACTGGCTCCGTCGGTTTCCACAAACAGACTGATCCTTTTACTCATCTCGATATATTCATCGAGCCCTTCACTGGAAGAATTCAATACACTAATAATAGTCTTGTATCTGGGAGTATCCATACTGTATAAATTTACATGATTAAAATTTCGTTATCCATTCCTTACTTCATCCGACTTCTTCGGAAAACAAGAACCTAAGTTCTTTAAGCGCTTCTGTCGAATGAAACGAAAGTTGGTCAAAAAGCGCATGAGTTTTAAGCTGTTCAATTGTAGCATCAGCCGTCAATGTCCCTTGTTCGTAAAGCAACAAGGTCGCATATAACTTATCATTGGCAACCGGTCCCATCACCATATCGAATAGTTCCGTTTTATTCCCTTTCCGATTTCCAATAACAAATTCCAGCCACTCTAATGTTGCCCCGTTAAAACGACGGATACTATAATCCTTACTCAGAATATTATCATCAACTTCATAAACAGAAACAACAGCCTTAGTTTTATCAGGCTCAACCTCACGATTTCTCTTAATTATGGCCCACTTTCTGGCCTGCTCATAACTGGTAGTCGTATAAAAGCCTTTTCCAAAATCGGTATTCTTTCGTCCTCGCGAAAGGCTCGGCTTCTTCACCGCACTTATGGATCCATGATATAATTTCATTTTCCTGTCTTTTTTCTGTTCTTAATATATGTAGCGACCTCCGATATAATATATTCGCGACTCTGTGTATGCAACATCTCAAATACCTGCTGTAAATAATCAAATACATCATATTGGATGAAGAGTGACAAAGTTTCTTCCGCAGAGAGATGCTTTTCTTCCTTATAGTTCTCAATACAGAATATCTGGAACAATAATACAGCCGAATCTTTTGTCTCTCGTTCCCTCTTCTCTACCTTTTCTTTTTCCAACATATCATAAAGAATAAGCGTACTCAAATACCACATCTTAGCCGAACTATCCATCAACTTATTATACAGTTCCGTACCATATAAATAACATAAAGCATCCTTTAGAGAAAACCTTTTCTTCTCCATAATAAAAGCAACAAACTGCTGAAGCTTAAATGGTAATATTGCATTTTCAATTGTAGTACCCATAATCAATATGATTAATCAATCGTTATCCATTCCGAAATATTCCGTTCTTCCGCACTGAAAGAAACACCCACTTTAATTAAGTACGGTTATCTGCCACATAAGGGATCAGATAGCCTTTCTCGAGCTTTTCGATGGCCAGTCCTTTAAACAACTCTTTCTTTCCCAGGAAATAAGGTTTACCCATCGTCACCATTTCATAAAATACACAAAGATAACATTTTCTTTAAAAACAACCCTCATTTCCCCCTCCTTAGTTTACACACAATCCACAGACAAAACAGCAATAATAAGGCTAATCCGGCGAGTGGCAGGAAAGGGCTCCGGGGCGAAGACCGGGCGGTGTGTTGAGCCGTGAGGTTTTCTGTAGCAAGACGTTCATATTCCGTATGACTGTCTGTAACGGCAAGCAGTGAATCCGTCCAGGAACAGATGCGGGAAGCTTTGGCGGTGGTAACGCTTTGCAGGTATTGCACGCCGGAACTGTCCGGCGGCAAATATACGACCTGCTCCAACTCCCACGAAAGGCTGTCGGTGATCTCCAGGTTCGCGACACGGATCAAACTATCCCGACGGCTTACCTGTACCGAATCCCTGCGCTCTTCCAGACAGGTACCTGCCACCGTACGGCGTGCTCCGCATCCCGCCAGCAAAAAGATAACACATAACATACAGAGAATAACCTGCATACGATTCTTTCCTGAAGTCTTTAACGAGAGATGAAGGAACTTCCTGCGCTTATACAGGATCGCCTGGTCGAAAGGCAAGCCCGACTGTAACAAAAGTTCCAGCAACTTCGCCGGGCCTTCGGGAGTATAACAATCGGCTGCCTCCCCCTTCAGATGCTGGCTCGTAGATACGCCACCCACCAGACGGTTTACCTCATTATTCCGATAACCGCTCAAAACGGCGATCGGTTTCTTATACAACTGCCGCAAGGGTTCCAGCAAACAACCGGTCAGATGTTGCAACGACACCCCTGCTTCGGGAGACGGTGTATTGTCGATCGCATGCTCTACCGCAGTACGACTATAGGTAAGTTCTTCCAATGTGAAATGCTCACTCAACCAGGTCTTTTTACTTTTACTTTCCATTGTCATTGATTTTTAGTTTATATGTATAATCCACCCCGAAAAGAGCTCCTGCAAACGTACTGATCTCACCGAAAGCCACCAGCACACTGTTATCGATCAGTCCCTGCGGATCGATCCAGAACCCGCAAAAGAGAAGGACAATCCCGCTCAATGTGAGCAGGATTGCCATAATCAATTGAATTGTCAGCCGTTTCATCGGATTACTCGATCACCGGTCTGTCATCCTCGCCACCGCCTTCACCTTCATTCTTACCTTCAGAAACTGTCACCTTCTCGAAGTTAGTCCGGCTCTTGGCGATACGCAACGCCTTACCGGGGAAGAAGCAAACACGCGGTTCGCGGATCATACTTACATCGAAATCCTTCGCATCGGTTACTCCATCCGAACCAAAAGAGAAACGGAGATTCCCCAACTCCCCCAGATTGACACGCCGTCCGTTGCGCAAATGACGTATCGATACCACATTCACACGATCCAGCACCGCTTTCACGCTGGCGCTACTCACTCCCGAGCCGTCGGTTACCTCTTCGATCAGTTCCTCGAAAGCCACCAGGTCACCGCAAACCATCTGTGCATACTGCTTTACCGGATGTTCCGCCTGGTCGTCCCCCAGATTCTTGCGCGGAACCATTTTGAATTTGATTGCCATAATACTAATGTGTTTAATGAATAATAATAAGTCCGATCTCGAACACACTTCAAAGATAGAAGACCATTTTACCGGTTTCTTCGCTGATATGGCGGCAGCCAGATGGATGTACTCACTTAAGGGTATAAAAAAACCCTCGATACCTTCCTGTTCAGGATATCGAGGGTTTGAAGAAAATAATCTTATACAAAGCGAACCTTACAGCTTCCCTATTTCTTCGGGAGTCAAACCGGTAGCTTGCGAAATGAAGGGAATGTCACAACCCATTTTTTTCATATTTGCAACAATCTCTTTTTGTTTTTTGAGTTCGCCTTCCACACGTCCTTCCACACGCCCTTCCAGCTTGGCTCCGTCCAGTGCGTCGTTTTGGATCATGATATCGCTCAGGTGTTCGTCGTAGGCGCGGCGTTCCTCGTCGCTCATATTGTAATAGAGCAGCTTTTCGCGTGCTTCGCTCAGGCCGGGGGCGGTCGTATCCGGACGAATGGTGCCGTCTTTCAGATATTCGATCCATTCTTCAAGCGGCGTAACGGCTACCTGGTTGAACTCGTTCACACGGATCAGGTAGTATTCCGGAAAAATCTCTGCCGGAAGTTTATGCACCAGGGCATCTTTCTCCTTGACACTCACTTCCAGACGGTCGCCCGTATGTACGCCCGTAAAGATATTCTGACCGTGGTACAGGTAATCGCTTCCCTTACCGATATCGAAATAAAGGATACTCACGGAGTAGATCTTTTTCACTTCGTAGTAGCTGCTACCCAAAGAAATATGCTCCGTGATGGCCTTGGCCACCCCATAAAGGATACGTTCGAGGAAAGTAAGCTCACGCGTGTTCTGTACTTCCACTATGATGATTTCACCCTTGCTGTTTTTAGCCTTGATGTCTACCCGGTTGAATTTGTCGTCGATAGCTTGTTGATTGCTCTCGCTCTCCAACAATTCGATGATCTCCACCTTTTCGTCCAACAGCACAGACAAGAAACCTTCCAGCACACCGAAATTGGCTTTTTGTCGTAAAAGGCGCTTGATCGCCCAGTCGAAGCGGATGTAATTATCTTTCATAAGGCTATACCATTAATACGTTTACATTAATATATGCAAATGTAATCAATCCCGGGCAATATCCGCCACCGATAGCCTTACTATTTTTCTTCAAACCCTCGAATGCAGATTACGCCATATCAGCGCAGCCGGATTGGCCGTTTATTTAACAACTATTGGCTATTGGGTGCCGGCTGGCCGGGAGAAAGCCGGTGGCCCTCTTCGTTTTTCAGGTCGATCAAATCCACTAATTCGCAGAGGGTATCCGTGTCGGCACACTCTTTCCGGAACTTATCGGCAAAATATTCTACCGAACCCTGATAGTCGAAAGCCATAAAACAGCAAAAAGCCAGATGGATGTACGAAGGGAGCTTCTCCGATTTTGAATGCGGCCCTTCAAACAGGCGGAGCAGCTTTCGGAATAATAACGGTTCGCGCAACCGATAAGTCAGCGTACCGAGCACCGTCTTCTTACGCAGATAAACAATCGTACGTTCCCAATCTTTACGCATCAGGCAAAACAGGAACAGATGATAACGGTCGTCCATCTGTTCCCAGTCACAAAAGGCGGCATCGAAAGCCGCCTTGTAGTAGAACTCCTGTTCTTCTGTGGTTAATACACTTAGTTTCTTCCGAAACTTTCTGACGGAAGGATGCCCGCCTTTAAACAATACTTTCAAATCGTTATACATAAAGTGCCGGACAACGGGGAATGATTAGCCCTCGCTGCCCGGCACAAAAGCCCGTAGGCCATTAATATCCCTGCGCTATGCGAATATTATGACGCGACAGGCGTGGATTCTGCGGCATCGCCTTACGAAACCATGAAACAGCTTCCGACGGATCATTCTCCATCAAAGCCAGTACCCCGAGATTGTTCCACGAACGAGGATCATCGGCAACCTGCTGTAAAAAGTAGGTCGCCGCTTCCTTATCCCCCAAAGCAAGCGAAGCGGCACCGGCATTCAACACCGCCTCCCGGCTACCGGGAAAACGGTAAGCAGCCAACTCATACACTTCACGATACTGTTCCGTTCCCGGACGGTATAACACAGCCACTTGCAACAATTCACCGAGCGTCAGCCTATCCGGATCGGTAACGACCTTTTCCGCCAATGCCTGCAAGTCGGGCGATTGCACCCCCGTCTTTACAGTCGTCTCATACGCGATATCCAACTCCATCCGCCGCAGCCGGGAAAAGAAACTTTTCTCTATATCCTTATATACAGTCCCTTTTTCAAGCGCCTTCAACTGCTTCCTCCGGCTATCGGCATCGGTATAAGTATCCAGAACCGACAACACCTGTGTACGATAGCTACGACCCGATTTCGCGACCAGTTCCCGCAGACCTTCCCAATCCTCGCCTACCCAGTCGATCGTGACCGGCACGCCGCCCGCCAGCTCCGGCAGTTTTTGCAGATAGTTTTTAAAACCAACAGCCCGGTTACCCGCCAGCCGCTCATTCTCCGCCGTGCTCCCGTCGGGCGAAGCAAAGCCCGTCAAGCGAACCGACTGTATCTTCTTTTCCCCATCCTGCAAACGCGACAGGCGTTCTTTCAGTTTCTCCAGTTCAGCCCGGTTATTCCCATATTTCAGGTCGAGCCTGACACCTCCGGCCGGGAAACCGATATAAGCCGTCAACTTTTCACTACTCAATTGTTCTGCCGGACAGATTTCCGGTTCCGGAGAGAGATAACTTATCATCTCCCCGTAAACAGCCTGGGCATCCATCTTCAATAGAGGGATCTCGGTGTGACGCACCAGGATCGCTGCCGATGAATCCTTCTCAACAACAACCGCCCGGGCTCTTTCCATCCGTCCTGCCGTCGGCATCTCCTGCCAGCTGGTCTTACAGGAAGGCAGGACAGCCAGCATACACAAGCCGGCCAATCCTTCCGTTACTATTTTCTTCATACATTATTTGCTTTGAGGATTCAAAGCCTCCAACAAAAACTTTCCGGGTTTAAACTTTACACTGGTACGGGCATTTATCATACAAGGGCTACCCGTACGCGGATTACGTCCCAGGCGCGCTGTCTGTTCCCAAGGTTCAAACGAGCCAAACCCCTGAAGCACGATGGCATCCTGTTTCAATGTCTCTGCAAGTACCTCCTGAAAGGCATTGACGAACTGCCTGGATTGATACTGGGGAATACGCATTTTCGTTGCTAATTCGTTTACTAAATCTGTTTTGTTCATAATCAGTTGTCTTTAAATGTTATGTTATTTTCCAATTGTTTCTTCAACGACGACAGGAAGATCATACACTCTATCGGGGTCACCCCTGCGATGTCATACAGACGCAGCCGTTCCAACACCAGTGCACCGGCATCCGGTTCTTTCCTGACAAGGACAGATTCCTGCAATGCTTCCTTTTTCAACGCCTGCATCGTCTTGGATATATACCGGCTTTTCTCCATTGCAAACTCCTCGTCGCCAAGCAATACCGAACGGATAACCAGCCGCTTTTCATCCGGTTGTTCGTATTCCCGGTCTTCAAGTATCTTCGGAAGAACCGCATCCGGAAAACCCAGCGAGATCACTTCCATATTGACCACTTTACAGAAACGGGTATTTACCTGATAAACGGTAATGGTCTGTATAAACTTAATTGCCGAACGCTCATACGCCTTCCAGAAAAGACCTTCACGATATAAGTATATATAAGTACTTTCGGCTGTCTCCAAAGCCAGCTTCTGTTTCAAGTCCATAAATAATTTCTTTTATTTGATTACACTTTTCCGCCACCCTGTTATTTGTCGCCCGATATCTTCCATCAGCAGAACCAGCTTGGCGTAACTGCCCGTGTCGATGATCCGCAGATCGTTGCAAAGCCGGATTTCCAGTTTAAGGAATTCGAATTCGTCGACAAGCTGCATCAGGTGGGGCGACTTGTCCAACGACACATTCGCCCGGTAGATACAACGGGTCAGGTTCATCGCGTCCTTGCGGATATCCTGCATCAGGGTATATTTATACTCTCTGGGCGCGTGATGCGATACGGCATAGATCATTTTTATCAGTTCAACCGTCCGCAGATAAAGCGGAGTTTCAGTATGTAAAGCCATGATTCAATATTTCGTAACAATTATATCTGGATGCATATATTACCTGATACAATTCGTCGTAATTTCCGGGAACCAGCCCGGCCTTTTTCTGACCTCTTATTATAGTCGAGCAAATATTCCTTACGGTCTGGTGGCGCAACAGACGCACCTTCTCTTTCCGGATTATTTTCTCGGGACTGACATAGTATAATTTGTCGAGTGCCGGCGAAAGCCATTCCCTGACCTTCTTCCGCAAGTTCAAACTACTGTGATGCCTCATCAGCCCCAAATACGAATTCAGGCTTTGTAGAAAATGTTCCTCTTCATCTTCGCTCAACGGGTGTTTGGATACCTTATAATTATATTCTCCTATCACCTTACGCATTCCTTTCACAGCCCGCTTCCCCGTCAGGATAACACGTCCCTTTACGATAGCTCCGACAAAACGGATACCGTTCGTATAATGGGTCAGCCGTATCTTGTTCGGATGCAGGGTCAACCCCAGTTCTTCCTGCAGATACTGCTGAAATAAGGGGATCAGGCTCTTTAAATATTCCTTGTCGTTGTGTACGACAAAAAAATCGTCTACATACCGTCCGTAATAACGCAGCCCCAGCTTGCTCTTACAATAATGGTCGAAACCATTCAGGTAAAAATTGGCAAACAGCTGGCTGGTCAGGTTACCGATCGGCAAACCCAACTCCCGGTTACAGACAAACAAGTCTAGTTGCCGGGGTTTCGTCTCATTCGGCAACGGCATGCCGTTCATCGAAAACAGACTCTTATCTTTCGGCAGGCCTTTCCATAAAGACCGGAAACCTTTTATATGTACCCTCGATACAGGGTTATCCAAAGCGATCAGCCGGGTCAGATAAAGAACGGTTTCCAAATCGTCGCCTTCATACCTGGCACGCAGAAACCTATCCAGCTTATCCGCCAGCAATCGGCGGTCTATATTCATAAAAAAGCCACGTATATCGCACTGAAGGACATAGCAATCTTTCGTATAATTGGCCGAACACTGGGCGATAAACCGTTTTAAGCGATTTATACCGAATAATGTTCCCTTACCGGTACGGCATGAATAACTGTCCAGAATAAATTCTTTCTCAAACAACGGATTGATACGTGCAGCCAGATAATGATGCACCACCCGGTCACGGAACGAAGCAGCAAACACCTCCCGCTTCACAGGTTCCGTTACAATAAATGCCTCCGAACGTGAAATCTTATAGCATCCCTCCTCTATCTCTTTATATAATGTATAGAGGTTATGCTCCGCATCCATCTCAAATTCCATTGCAGCAGTTGTTCTCCGTTTTGTCTTACGGCAGTCGTACCATGCCTGCACCAATGATTCAAAGTCTATTTTCATTTCCTACTTCATTATTTTTAGATTCATAAACGAGTCCCGGACACAGCGAACATAGTTGTTGTTGGTGTCGTTGTTGTTGTTGGTATTGCCATTGTTGAAGTTCACGATCCAGTGTTTGCCACTACTGTAGACCGTACTACTCCAGTACCAACTGCTCACGAACGCTGTGAAGCCGCTCTCTCCCTGTAACGCAGCCTTATTATTATACATAGTTACCAGCTGATCCTTCGATGGCAAATACCAATCACTTTTTCCTTCTGCTGTAAGGTTACTACAATATGAGTTAGCACTACTCCAATTCATGACACCTCCATCCGTTTTACATACTTGAAGGTTACCAACATAAGCTCCGGTTTCCCCAGCCGCCTGCGTAGCACTGAATGCCAGTGTACGCGCAGGACTGGCACCGCTTGCCGATAAGGTAAATGAACCCGTACGCTCAGCACCGGTATTGGCAGCACCCGTAAAAGTGATCGTTGCATTTCCGGTACCACTGGTAGGACTCACCGTTATGCCATTTTGGGTTGCCGGTGTTATTGTCCACGCTAAACCGGCTGTCGCGGTAACCGAACCCGTTACTTTGCTGTTTGCGGCAGCTGCTATTTGGCCCGACGGATTCGTTCGGCTAAAACTAGAAGCAGCTTGCTTGATTTCTACATCTTTTGTCATATTACCGGCTTTCACTGTAACGGTGGCTTTCCGTTCAGTACCATTTGGATTAACAGAACCAGTCTGATAAGTCAACGTCTGATTAGAACCGGTTGTGATTCCACCATTGGTAGAAGCAGTACCATTGGTTATCGTTAGCCACGAAGGAAAGCCGGCAGTGAAAGTATAGGACAAATCCTTGGTTCCTTTCATTGTATATGTACCACTGGCATTTGCTGTTGCAGCCAATGCTGCTGTCGGATTGATAGAAGCAACTAACGAAGAGGGCGACTGGGTCACTGTAATCGTTTTAGTCAACCCCGCATCCGTACTACTGACGGCACTACCCGCTTTTACAGTTATTGTTCCTGCACGGGTGGAAGCATCCGGATTGACGACAGCACTATAAGTGATAGTCTGGGCAGTGCCAGTCGTGTTGTTTGTTCCGTTGGTCGTGCTTGTCAAAGTCAGCCAATTACCGGTAGAAGCTACACCCACATTCCACGACAACCCCGCAGTAGCGGTAAAAGTGGAAGCATTACCCGTAGAAGCTTCCGCAACGACTGTCTTGGTGGCTGCATCTACACTCAAGGTTGCACCCGACTGGTTTAGAACGATATTTCCTGTCGGACCTGTAGAACCATCACCCGCACGAACGGTAATCGTACCGCTACGGGTAGAAGAAGACGGATTAACGGCTGCCGTATAGTTGATCGTCTGAGGCCCTCCGGTAGTAGGTGTTCCCGCTCCTCCGGTATTTATAGTAATCCAGTCACCCTTCGTTATACTCGATGCCCAAGCTAATCCTGCGGTGGCCGTAAACGAAGCATCACCGGTCGCACCTTTTGCAACTATACTGTTAATAGTCGAACCGTTAACGGTCGAACCTGCCTGACTGACAGCTATCTCCTGCTTCAACCCAGTGTAAGCGGCATCACCCACCGAAGCACCGGCTTTCACCGTGATTTTACCGGTACGCACCTGTGCAGACGGATTAGCAGAGCCGGCCTTTACTTGTAATCCTTGTGCACCTGCCGGTGCTTCACTACCAGATGTACCCGGATTAGTAGCCGACCAGGCCAGCCATTCGCCACCGCTCAATGCAGCAGACCAACGCAAACCCTCGGTAGCCGTAAAAGAAGAAGAGCCTTCAGAACCGGTAGTTGCAGCCAAAGAAACAGAACTGCCTTTTGTCAGCGTCGAACCGCTCTGGGTGATCGTTATTTCCTGATCAACTCCATTCACTTCAATGTTAAAAGATACAGACCTCTTGTCTGCTCTGGGATTAGCCTCCACAGACTTAAAGACCACCTTGGCAGGACCCTGGTGCGTAATAGTTGCACCCGAAGGGATGTCTTTTCCGTTTAATACCGCAGACAACCACGCAGGCATATCGAATATCCACTCCTGCCCCGGACGGGCAGTGATCTGTATCTCTTTTTCACCACCTTTTTTGGCAGGCATTTCAGTAGGATCGACCTCGATATCCGGTATCTCGCCAACCGTGATACGCTCGTCGGATACGTCTATACCTACCAAAGTAACATTCATCGTATAATGCGAATTGCGTTCGATATCATAATTATTCTCGTTACGACCGGGATAAAACCGAAACGTAACATCTTTATAAGTAACACCGCCCTGCACGGCATTGCCGGTCAACTCGATACAGGTGGCATTCGTTACGCCACGACCGATCTTCTTCTTTTCGGACTCGACGATGTTGTCACCGCTGACCGTACCCGCCATATTTTCAGGCAAATACCAGTAAACGGTAGCACCAGAACTACTGCCTGTACCGGTATAGTTTTTATATTCAACACCAGTCAATTGTCCTGTCGGAGCCTCCACCTGCGAAACGGATGGAGCATTCTTCAAAGTGACCGATGTAGGGGTAAAAGCAAAATCAGCACCCATCGAATAGCTAAAACTGATCTTGGCAAGGAGACGGGTCAGCTCCACGGTAATATCTTTCACACCGCCGGCAACAACCTCACCTTCCCATTTACCCACCATTTTACACAAGTTATTATCAGGCAAGCCCGTTCCCGATGATGCATATGGCAATGTCTGTTTCTTCAATGTAGTTTCATCGACAACTGCCCCCAGATCACCTGCGTTTGATACGAAATACACATGACTCTTACTACCATTCTGGCTCTGCTTCAGTTTCAGGTTGACAGTAGTGCCGGTCATGGAAGATATATACTGGTTAAACAAACGCTTACCGGTCGTGGCATCATACTGCCCCACCCACAGGCTGGCGATCTGGCTTTCCTGCGCTTCCGACAATGCAGTGGCGGCTTTGGTCTGCACCGAGTCCTTTACTCCGACAGCCGATTCGATCGTACCGGCGGGAGTGAATGTAATGCTACGCGTCACGGGAGTCCGGTTAGCCAGCACATTCAGGTTAAACCCCGCATCCACATCCTTCAAAGCATGAGGCGGGATTACATCCTCTTCCACATCGGTCTGTGTGCAACTGCCGGCAAACAACAGAAGCAATACCACAAACAACCACGCCAACGACAAGCCGATACGTAACCGTCCGATTCCCGTTAAAGGTTTGCGCCTTGTTTTACTTTCTCGTTTCATTGTATTTCGTTTTTAATATATTTTGTTTCAACTATTGTCAGATCTAAATTCTGACAAATAATCAGTTTGCTAATTTCCACCAATAAAAAACCCCAACATTCTTTTGACAGATGATGGGGTTCAGACTACAGGATAATAAAATGTAATCGTTACATATTCATTAAAGTTTCTAGCTTTTTAGCAATAGTATCCGTATCCGGAAGATATTCCCGATAAGCTTCCGGCAACTTGGATGAAAGAGCATAAGTAGCCACACCGATAGGTAAGTTGGAATTTTTCAAAGCATACTCGACAATCATACGACTCTTAGACTTACAGATAATTATACCGATAGAGGAATTCTCATGCGGAAGTTTTACGGTATCATTCAACACATTCAAATAAAACTCCATCTTTCCTTTGTACTCAGGTTTAAACTCACCTATCTTTAACTCCACAGCGATCATTGCCTGTAATCGTCTGTTATAAAGCAGTAGATCAATAAAATATTCTCTATTGTCTACAATGAGCCGATATTGATTGCCAATAAATGAAAAATCTGCTCCGAAATCAATCAGGAAAGCCCTGATATTTTTAATAATAGACTGCTCCAGTTCCTCTTCTGAATATTCATTTTCCAAACCGGTGAATCCCCACGAGTATTCATCTTTTACAGCCAGTATTGCCTGATTCTTTAATTCTTCGGGCAATGTCGTATCAAAATTAGTCTGTCCAAGTAAATACTTTTCAAAGGTCTGCAACTCAATCTTATTGATAAGTAAATCTTTCGTCCAACCATACTTCCGGGTAGCCAAAATATAAAATTGACGTTCCTGTGTATTCTTACACCTGGTCATAATAACAATATGCTTCGACCAGCTAATTTCTCCAACTAATGGTTGGAGAATTGCATCAGCCTGATATTCTTTGTAAAATCGGGCCATATCCCAAAGATTAGAAGTACCAAACCCTTTAATCCCCGGAAACTCTTTCTGAATATCTTTCGAAAGATTCTCAACAACAGATCTTCCCCAGCCCAACTGATTTTGTTGCTCATATATACGCCGACCTAACTCCCAATAAAGAGATATCATTTCCTTATTGACAGCTTTCATTGCTTCATATTGAGCAGAACGAATACGGGATTTAACTTCATAAAGGAATAGGGAATATTCCTTTGTTTCTGAAATGTTTGTGTTATTATTCATAGTTACAGTTTTTGTTGTCTGCAAAGATAACTTTTTTCTCTATTCTAATGAAAATCTAACACAAAATATTCTCTTTTTTCCCTAATCTGAACCCCACCATGTCAAAGAACGCTTCGGTTTTTAATTTTTCCTGCAATCAGAAGAGATCATCAACCTCCACCTACATTCATATCGTTCCAGTTTATCACTTTCCAGGTGGCTACCGTTATCGTCGTTCCGATCCCTTCGTTTATATCGGGATCGGGGTACGGGCTATCGGGGCCTCCCACATTGTCGTCTCTAAAGGCGATTGCATTCCATTCCAGCACCTTCATCAACAAACTGCTTTCATTGTTCTTTACCTCCAAGGTGAAGATGTAACGTTTACCTTCGTCGAAAGAGATATTCTTGTCGATCGTCGCTTTCAGCGTCGCTGTTTCATTATCCCTTACCACCGTTATTTCCACATCGAAAGGCAAGCTGTTTTTAGGCAGGACAACACCTTTGGTTTTATTCAGGCCGCAACCATCCGGATCAGATTCCGGCTCCACTTCTTCAAACTCCTCTGCGCTAAAGACTACCTGTGCTTCCACCCCGGAAGCTCCCCCTGTAGGAGAAATCCCGGTGTCGCTACCGGCAATCAGGCCGGCAGCAGAAGAAGAAATCTTTTTGATCACCAAGTCGGTTCCATACAGCTTCTCGAAAGGAAGGGCATTATCCGGCGAGGGAGCCACATTAAAGACCACCTGCGCACATTTCCGGCTGAACGTACCCAGTGTTACCAGACGGGAGTCCTTCGTCACCGCTACTCCCCGCACAAAAGAGGTCATCACATCTTCCTTATGCGGAAGGCCGGTTATTTTATAATAGCCGTCATCCCCTTCCTGTAGCGGACGCGCCGGAGAGACAGCATAGAAATCGTATACCCCTCCCCTCACGGTTAGCCCTTTGGCCTCGCCATCTATCTTTTTCCCGTTTCCATCCACACAACAGGGGATCAAAGTGCCGTCGGCTCCTACCGCATAGGTCGCTTCAAACGAAGGGGCGGTTGTAGAAAAAGAGGCCTCCTGAGGCTTATCTCCCACATAGCCGGTAAAGTAAGCACCGATACGCACGGTAGCTCCCTCAGGCAGAAGAGTCGGCAACGGAGTAACTTCCTCCCCCGCACGGGTCAGGAGTTCAGGCACGCCCAAGTCGGGTTTACCGAAACTGATTGCTACCGGCCGGCTCTCTTCCGGCACGTCCTCGTCTACCGTTCCCGTGGTACATCCCGCCAACACTCCTCCTATCAGCAACCCCAACAGATATTTACATCCCCTATCCCATCTCATATCATTCTCAATTTTCAATTCTCAATTGTGAACGGGAGGGGTATCGCTCCCCGCCCGCCCTGTTTACGGCAACCTATTCTACCGGAACGTCGGTGCTTCCACCTTCATTCCAGCCGGCTACTTGTATATCCGCTATCTCGATGCCTTGCGGAAGCATCTGAATATTATAGATATAATTGTTTCCCTTCAACCAGTTGGCGGTAAAAGTACCGGGAGTACTGCTTCCTTCGCCAGGAGCCATCGTAAAGACACGGCCATCATCGAGCGTTAGCTCCAACGTGACAGCTATGCCCGTCACAGGGATCACCAGCCCGAAGGCCTGTACCGACACCTTTTTAGGATCGGTGACATTCGTCCCTATACCACGCATATCTCCGTCGGCCGTGAACCATAATTCATCTACAGCAGTCGTCGTGCCACTCAACTCGCCCGTTTCCAGACTTAACTTGGCGGAAGTAGACTTTTTAAAACCCGCGCTGCTTTTCAATACGACCTTCTTTACAGTGCTGCCCGCAAAAGCAGAACCTCCATCCGCTTCCAGAATACGGAAACTGACCTTCGCCAGTGCATGATGCATCGTGAGCGACACTTCCGGATTCCACCGGTCGACCTCGGTTGAAGCCTTGCAATACAGGTAATCATCCTGATCGGACTCCCACTGTACATCGGTAGAAGCATCCACCGGATTACCGCCGTCGCTGAAGTAAAACTTCTGCTTATCCAATACCTTTATACTACTCATTAAAGGTACTTTCGGATTGCCTGACAGCGACACGCTCTTCTCCACCGGTGAAAAAGCATACACCGTTCCTTTATCCGAATACAAAAGAAGCTGTTCTTCCCCTTCCGCTAGTTGCCAGACAGCCGGATCGACCTGCGTATTGTAAGTGAACACCTGGGTATTATTTCCGCTGGCATAGACACTCACCGAACCGCTGCTGCTCTGCTTCGTGACACAAAGCCCGACCGTAGTCAACGGATTCGGATTGGTGTCACCGCCTGCGGGACCTCCGGTCACCAGGCTTCTCGTTTCTATCTCCACCGACAAGCCCAGGTTCTTTACCGACAAAGGGACACCTTTGTCTTTCCCCCCGTCTCCTCCATCGCCACCGGCTACCGGCAAAACGATGTCGGCCTGTGTACAGGCAGTACACAAAGACAGGAAGACCGCTAGCGGAAATGTATATAGATTCTGTTTCATGGGCTTTGTTTTAATGGAAATGATTACAGCGGGATTTCGTCCTGTTCGTTATCTACCCATGCTTCTACGGTAACATCCATTACCGTCAGCTTATTACGGCCGGCAGAAAGCGTATAGATGTAATTGTTGTTGGCAGCCCATTCATTGGCCGTTAGGGTTACCGGATATTCGACAGGAGTGTTAGCACCTTCCTGCAGAGTAACCACCACGTCGATCTCACCATCGCCGAAAGTTGTAGGATACACAATGGCACTGATCGTTTTGGATACCGATTTACCGTTTATAGAGGTGGTGCTGGTACCTGTCGATTTGAAAGCGTGTTCACCTTCAACTCCCGTTGTCGGATCCACCTGTCTCATCAAAATATAGTTCGTTATCGTACGAGCCATTCCGGTTGTCGTAGACGGGCCGGTAATCGCACCGTCCACCAAAGACATGGTTCCGTTTCCTACCTTAAAAGGATTGGCTCCGGAAGTAGCATTGTTCTTTATCTCGAACTTAGTAAATTTCACGTCATTAGTACTCAGGTTACCGCCGTCGTACACCCGGAAAGAGACCATAGACATGGCATGGTGCATATCGAGATTGATCTTATAACCGGGATTGTCCGTATTCTTATTATCCGGTTCGGCATCCGGAGTGACCGGTGTTTGTCCATCGGCACGTCCGTTATTTACATAACGTCCTTCTGTTCCTGCAAAATAAAGGTAATCCTTTTCAGTTGCCAGCGACAGGTTCACCAGATCCCCCTTGGCAGTCGTACCCCAGCTACCGCTGTTCCAATACTTCTTCGCATTGTTTTTCGTGGCATCTATCTCACCTGTAGTCAATACCGTTACCGGGATTTTCAGGTCAGATTCCGCAGATATAGAAGAAAGAGAGGTCGTAATATCCTTACTATAAGGATAATAGGCATATACTTTACCTACTGTTTTACTCAGGTAATAAGGAGTTTCTTTCGTATCGGCAAAAGTCGCGCCTTTACTATCTTTGACAGAGATCCAGTTACCTCCCTTTTCATCTCCCAGATACCATACATGATGGCCCGTATACTCTGTTCCGTCGGGCGTGTACCAACCGGTAGCACCGCTGTTCGTAACCAATACACCCAACCCCGGGACTTTATCGCTGTTTGCAAAATCATTCTTATCGTAAGCGATCGTCTCACCGCTCACGACAGATTTGGTAGCAGCCTTGGTGCCGGCATCCACTTTCAGATTAGGTGTGATACCCAAGGCTACCTGATCGCCATCGCCTGAGTCGATAATTAAATCTGTTTCTGTCTCCGAACAGCTTACTGCTGTCAGCAGGGCTATAGCCATAGCCCCCATTGTCATTGTCTTTTTCATTTTCGTTCGTTTTAATATAAATACTAGTTATAACTTATTCTATTACTTAAATCGGTATTTCGCCGGCATCCTGATCCGCCCATCGCTCCACACCGACCGTTGTAGCCTGTATCTTCCGTCCATCGGTGAAAAACAGGGAGACGACATGCCGTTTGCCAGGCAGGAAGCCGCCCTCTACGGTAACAGATACACGGGAAAGGGTCTCCACCGCATTGCCGTTGCCGTCCTTCGTTGTCGTCACATGCAATTGCAGCGGAGCCGACGTGGCGGGAAGCAGGACATACCCCTGCGCTTCGGGAAGCTCTCCGCCTTCCTCCACCTCGGGAATCGCCAGGCCAGCTATCTCCTGCACGGCGACAGCCTTAATGTCTTCCGTCGAAGAGGCATCGGACAACACGGGCGATACTGATTGCCAGTCCAGTTGTTGCCGGGTATGTACCCCCGTTACTTCTATCCCCGCGATCTCTCCCCAACGATCTGTCCTGTCGCTGTAACAAAGCAGGCCGAGTTGAGTCAGCAAATGATGGAACGTACAGGTGCGCAGGGGAGCAAAGCTGTTTCCCGACAAAGGTCCCGTCGCCATCACATCTGTCATTCCGTCTATTGTAAAGGTCATCCGGCCTGCCGTAGCATCCGCTTCACCGGTTACCGGATAATAGCCATGCAAACGGATATTGCTTCCATCGGACGGATAGAGCTGCGTCTCGTCGAACACGACCGGACGGTTGCCCGCCCCGCCGCTCCGGACGGCTCCGGATACACTCCACGTACCATACACTCCGGAACCGGTTTCATCCTGACGGGCAAAACACACAGCCAGATCCTTTTCATAGCCGGAGCCGATCACTGCACGGGTAGACACACCGATCGCCCCTTCCAGGCATACCGTCGTTTCGGGGACAGGCTGCGGTGTAGGATCGCTGCCGTCCGAACAGGCGGTTAGTGCCCGAAGGCAAGCGATGGTGGCTATCACTATTATTTTCTTCATCTCCTGCTATTCTAAAAAAGGTTATATTCCGGGAGTGATAGTAGAACTGCCTCCGTTACCCGGCTGCCATTCGGCAATGCCGGCTTCGATGGTGATCTCACCGTCGATGGTGAAATTGAGGGTGATCAGGTGCGACTGTCCTTTCTGTGCTCCTCCGCTGATGTTAGTGATGGGAACCTGCAATGTTTTCTCAGTTCCATCGTAAGTAGCCTTCACTTCCAGATTGATAGCGGCAGACTCCGTACCCATATCCGCTACCGGATAAATCATCAGATAACCGGTCTGCGGATCGGTAGCATCGGGGCCGGATACCTCTGCCGGACAACCGATCACATTCAGATCGGTATTGGCCGAACCGGTTGTCGTCAGCGTGGCACCGCTCGTTTTGTCGAGCGACAACGACAGTGTTTCATAAACGTTCTTTACCGCAATAGAAGAAACTTTCGTCCATTTCTTAACTGCTTCCGCCGAACCGGAACATTTGAATTGCAACTGGGTAAGCAGGTGCTGAAAGGTAAACGGGGTAAACTTGGCGTTCGCAGCACCTGTCTGCACTTCTGTCGCCATAATATCTTCGTCACCGGTGATAGTGTACGAAACTGTAGGGTTGTTTTTTCCACTCAGGGAGGCTTGCGGATAATAACCGATCAGAGTCGACTGCCCATTGGCCGTCATATACGTCTGTGCCGTTGCAAAGGTAACGGAGGTATTGCCGTCACCGCCAAGACGGGTGGCATCGATAGCCGGTGTAGTCCAATCCGTATTTGATACCGGATTATCCAACCGGGCAAACGATACGGCCAGGTCGCTTCCATAACCGGCATCGATCACCGCACGGGTAGCCTCTCCGATACCGGCACTTACCTGCATCGCTTCTCCCCGGCCGGCAATTGCCGGTTCTTCTTCGTTGGAACAACTGCACAAAAAGGCCGTAGCCAACATACTCATTACTAAAAATTTACTTGTTCTCATATTATACTAGTGTTAGAAATTATCAATTATTACTCCGTCACCGTCCCGTTGCCGGAAGCACCTACCTGCCAGGGAGCGACTGTTGCCGTGCCTTCAATCGCAACTTCACCTGTTTTCAGAAAGGATAGGGTCACCAGATGCGAATTGCCGGCCAAGGCATTCAGTCCTGCCTGGGTAGAAGCGTCTATGATATTAATTTCTTTACTGGTTGTACCACCTTCATAGGTCACTTTTACTTTCACGCCATCGAGAGCCTTCACCATAAAAGGCTCGCCGACCTTCGTCACTTCTTTGGTCAGTTGGATAGGAGCGGTAACACCCGGAACAGCCAGGGTAGCCGCAGTCTCATAAGTTACGGCACCATCGGCAATCGTCATCGTCTTCGGATAGGCAGCGTCTACGACTTCTATTTTAGATATCTTCTTATCCGGATTCGCCCCCAGGTAACCATCCGAAGCCTGCACCTGGAAGTTTAGCTGCGTCAGTGTATGGGTGAATGTAAATGCACCTGCGGGAACATCTTTATTTCCACTCACAATACCGCCATACATCACATCTTCCGTTCCTGTCTGCTGAAAGGTCACCACCCCTGATACGGAAGCGATTTCCGGATGCCAGGCTGCCATATATACATTTCCTGCGGCCGGATACACTTTCGATACATTCAAAGGAACCGAAGTTCCTGTCGCCGTTTCGGACGCTACCAGCGTGATACTGTTCTGCCAGGCAACAGCAGCCGTCCATGATGCAGGCGGCTGGGTCCCTTCAATAGCTGTAATAGCGGCCGTAAACGTATCACCCGTAACTACCGGTGCTTTGGTAATCGCTCCGCTCACAGTGGCTCCCACCCTGATCTCTGCGGTTTGAAGAGCTCCCTCCTCAGAAGAAGAACAACCGGATACCACTACCGCCAAAAGAGCGGCACACATACAAACTTGTCTCATATTTTCCTTTTATTAAATGATTAAAAACAGATATTCAATCGATAATTCCCGTTCCGTTATTCCCTCTCTTCCACTCTGACACCTGTGCCGCCAGGGAGTAACTGCCTCCCGCACGGAGTATGACAGATAAAAGGTAAGAGGTACCCGGAACCGTATAACCATCCGATTCGTGAAACGATACCGGCAAATTTTCAAAGCGGGTCAGGTTACCCCGGCGATCTTCCAATACCACCGTCAGGCCGACCGTTACTCCGGATTGTATCATGACCATCTCCGGGACATCCAGCCAATCGGAATCCAATGGCAACCGTTCACCGCCATCCGTCCGGTCGAGAACGGTTACCGCTCCTTTTTCACCGGAGAAAGACAATCCTTTATTTGCCGGTGACAAAACGGCTTCACTTTGTACTCCTTCCACAGACAGTCCGAACAATTTCCAACCCTTCTCCTTCCCCGCCGTATCACACTGGAAACGGAAACGGAGCTGAGTCAATAAATGGATGAATACAAACGCTTTCCCCTCCTGCCAAAACATATCCGTCAGGCAACCGTTTTGTTCGCCGGTTACCAGAATATCCTGTTTTCCGTCGATCGACCAGGCTATCTGTCCGTCATCACTTGGCCTGCCTCCGGGAGCAAATCCGCGCAGATAAACACGGCTGTCATCGGATGGATAATATTTCGGTTCCGCCAGGTCAGTGCTCCCGTCAGCCTTTACGTAAGCTTTCCATATCTCTGTATACTTTCCCGATTCATTGCCTTTGGCAAAAAACACCGTATCGGAAAAAGAGAGCTCTCCCGCCAACTGTTCCGAAGAGGCACGAAGCATCAACTTTTGCCCGTCCTCAACCGGAAATCGACCGTCACCGTCCGAACAGCCAGCCATCATCCCCCACAGGAGGAAAGCCAATAGCGGCAAAGGCCATCGTAGCGTATGTTTGTTTTCTATCTTCATTGTTATATTTAATAGTTCAATTATTGCTAATTACCGACTTCCCCTATTCCTTCTTTCCAGCCTGTGATCGTTATCGTTGCGCCATTTACTTCATCATAGGTGACCTCCAGGTCGAGTACGATATAGGCCGATACACTCGTTTCGA
>OGPA01000154.1_pt1 | contig 80244 bp, 58 predicted proteins | sample 1552841 | NCBI WGS metagenome assembly OGPA01 (sample SAMEA2579916, study PRJEB22360) | human gut metagenome
CACTCTTCCTAACACTGGGAAGTCACTCTTCCTAACACTGGGAAGTCACTCTTCCTAACACTGGGAAGTCACTCTTCCCAGTAAAGTTTATACAGGACATTATTTTTGGCTTATTACACCTCACTTTATCGATCAGCCCATTGAAGCACCTTCTTTATCATCGGGATTTCATACAGATAGAGCCAGTCGCTATTTTCTGTTTTCGATGACAAATGGTTATGGTGATTCATATCGGCAATAAAACCTTCCGGTTGCTGCATAAAACGGGTTTCCGAATAAACAGCTTCCAGGCTGGAACGCATTTCGTTGAAATAATTACAAACTCCGACAACTTTATCCAAAGTGGCTTTGCGGGCAGCAGCATCTTTCGCCGTGTCATACTCATTCAATGCCAGTATCAAACGGGTCGGATAGTTTTGTAAATTATTCGTTTGCTCATACACTTCCAGGGTATAACGGTTACGCAAAGCATTTTTTTCAGCCGTACGAACTCCACTTGCAATAAGCTCATAGCGTTTTGCTTCCTCTTTGGCTTTCGCTATTTTCTCTTTATATGTTTCGCTCCATATACCCGGATTTGCCTTATCCGGCAATTCCATCAGTGTAAAGGCCGTTGTTCCCCAGGCCGGGTTTCTCCGTCCGGAAGTGACTAATGCTCCGTCAAAGAAGAAGATTGCTTTTTCCAGTTCATCGAGAAACTGCATCCGGTTCTCTTCCGGACGGAAACCATATTCACGCTGGGCATGAACCTTCTTGAAGGTTTCTATATCCCGTGCTGTCGGATTCCAGCCGAACTCACCTTGCGCGATATAACCGCGCCAAACTGTTTCCAGATGCGGAGAGCCGTCATCCCAGGCTGTTGCAAGAATTCCTTCCAGATGATTTTCCGCAACAAGCTGACTGAAACCTTTCACATATCCCGACCGTGTGTTATTACGTGGCAGGAAAGGCGAGTCACCGGCTGACGCAGCAGTTGCTCCCATCACTTTCAGCCCTTTATCGCTATACCATTTCAGCAGCTTTCGATGTGCCGGAGCGGTCGCATCTTCATATTTCCAACGCATATACACACATTCTTTCGGAAAGAGATCGATCGCTTTGTCCAGCTTTTCAGTATTCCATTCCTTTGCCACTTCCTCTTCCGTCTTATCACTCAAAGCCAGTTCCCACAGACCGGCATATTTAAGCGGCATGTCATCCCAGAATATAGGAATACGACCATGATCGACAGCAAACTGACAAACCTTTTTCAACCATACCATCTGCAATTCGAATGCAGACTTTCCGGTAGCCTTACAACGGTCATCGATACCAATAGCAGTTATCTCATCCCCGCCTACATGCAGATATTTTCCATAGGGCATTGCTTCGAGCGCATCCAGATACAGATCGAACTGCACCTCGTACGTACGGGGATCGGACGGGCAGAATTCCCAGTCGCTTGCCGGATTCTCCCGCAATTCCCAATGGTGCTTCAGAATAAATCCGGCATGTCCCAGACCTTGTACCAACGGACTGATCTCCACATTCCGCTCCTTCGCATACCGGCATAAAGCCTGCATCTCCTGTTTGCTGATTGCATTCGGAGCACCGGCTTCAGGACGACGGGTAAAACGCAACTTATCTTCCAATTCCCAGATTATTGCATTCACTTTATAACGGGCCAACTTATCCACCATACGGTAATAGTACTCCATACGATCCAGGTGATGCTTGGTATCGAGATGGACAGCACGATAGGCGATTGCCGGATAATCCGTTATCTTCATCGAAGGTATTTCCTTCTTAAAATCACGGCTGTCTTCCAGCAACTGCTCCAATGTCTGTGCACCGTAAAAAAGCCCGGCATTATCTCTCGATGTAACGGTTACCCCTTTATCAGATATTTCAAGCACATATCCTTCGGGAGAGTCTGGTACATTTGTCGTCGACAATTGAAACCAGACACCTTTACCGGCACGTTTGCTTTGAGGTAATCCGTTTACAATCTCACCCAGTACAGGGATCGAAGCACCCTCGGCAGACGATACATACGACAATTCTCCGAAGTTCAATCCTTTCCCGGAAAGGACTTCAACAGATTGCGGCTGTGGTAATAGCTGGAATGTTTTATCCAGGTTACGGGCAAACAAACTGCCCGTAACGAATAATAAACAAGCTAATAAAGTCGTTTTCATTTTCTTCCGAAATTAAACAACGGTGATTCCGTACGTGCACCGTCCATTAATACCTCCAACTCTTTCACCTTCTCCGGATTCTGCTGAGCCAGGTTATTATCCTCATGAATATCCGAACTCAAATCATAGAGTTCCAGAATGGTTTCACCAACGATCGGCTGCCGGATCAGTTTCCAGTTGCCGCTGCGTAAAGCTTCGCGTCCGTTCAGTTCATGGAATTCCCAATACAAATATTCATGTTGCTTCTGTCCGTCTTTCGAAAATAAGGTAGGCAGGAAAGAAATTCCGTCTCCGGTTTCAGGCAAAGTAACACCTGTCAATTCAGCCAATGTCGGCATAACATCCCAGAAGGCACTGATATGATCGTTCTTAACACCCGCCTTAATCTTATCCGGGCACCAAGCTACCATCGGCACACGGATACCTCCTTCATAAACATCCCTTTTTACACCTTTCAGTGGTCCGTAGCTCAGGAAATAATCCGGGTTCGCTCCACCTTCCCGGTGCGGTCCGTTATCGCTGGTGAAGATCACGATCGTATTCTTATCCAATCCCAGTTCTTTAAGTTCAGCCATAACATCGCCGACATATTTATCCAGTCTGCTTACCATCGCCGCGAAAGAGGCATAAGGTTTTTCAGACGGGTGATATCCCATCTTTCCGTCATAAGGAACTTCTTCAAATGCATTTTCATACATCCGGTAGATAGAGTCATGCGGCAGGTTCAGTTCTGCGTGGGGCAATGTATAAGTCAACATCGCATAAAAAGGCTTGTCTTTATTATCACGGATAAACTTTAAGGCCTGTTCATGGATCAGATCCTGCGAATAGACCTGCCGGCCTTCATGATCGTTTTCATGCAGGAAAACCGTATCATTGTTATGCCATAAGTGATCCGGATAATAGGAATGTGCCTGACGCTGGCAGTTATAACCGAAAAATTCATCAAATCCCATATTGGATGGAACAGAACTGGAACCGGGATACCCCAATCCCCATTTACCGAAGATTCCGGTCGTGTAACCGGCCGACTTCATCAGTTTACCGAGCGTATAGGTATCGGCAGTCATCGGTTGCTGTCCTTCGGGTTTGATTTCCAGGTTTCCCCGGATCTGTGAATGTCCGGTATGCAATCCGGTCATCAACGAACAACGGGAAGGGGCACTGACCGTACAGCCGGCATAATGCTGGGTAAACAGCATTCCTTCCTGTGCCATCCTGTCTATATTCGGTGTTTTGATTTTCAGCTGACCGTAACAGCCTATGTCACCATAGCCGAGGTCATCGGCCAGAATGTAGATCACGTTCATTGGCACCTCTTTTGCAGGAGCCTCTTTTTTACAAGCTGACATTCCGGCTAGCAGGGAACCGCCTACGCATAATACGAGTTGTGTTTTCATTTCTTATTACTATTTTATATCTAACGTTATTTTCTTCTCTGCCAGTTTATCCGAACGCACGGTGATTACTGCTTCCCCCGGCATATCGGTAGCCTGTACCAGCAAGACGCATTTTCCTCTGAAGCTCTTACAACGAGATTGCTTGTAGGGGAACATATCTACCGGATCTCCATTGTCCACCCCCAATAAGCGGACGGGACCATCCAGTTCAAAAGATAATTCATCCGAAGCATACGGACACAGAACACCCTCCCGATCGACTACTGACAATTCGAGTCGCGACACTTCGGATGATCCGGCTTTCAACTTAAGTTTATTTGCCGAGAAACCGACAGTATAGGGAGACGAGGCTGTCCGCTGTATATCTGTTGCCACAATTTCATTTCCGATCTTCGCCTTTGCTTCAATGCAACCTGCTTCATACGGAATATTCCAGATCAATTGCTCGCCTGTATAAGGTTGAATGCCCAAAGATACATTATTTAAAAACAATTCAACCGAATCGCAATTCGTATATACAACGACCGGAACTGTTTTCCCTTCTTTACCGGTGTGCGTCCAATGCGGTAACAGGTGTACCATCGGCTTATCGCTCCACAGGCTTTGATACAGATAATAGGCATCTTTCGGCATGGCTGCGACATCGATAATTCCAAAGTTTCCACAACGTTGCGGCCATTCAGCTTCTCCCAGATAATCAAAACTACCCCAACGAAACTCACCCATCAGCCAGGGAAATGAACAAGTCCGCTGCCAAGCTTTCCGAACGCTGATACGAACCGAAGCATTATCATACGATGACTGATAATACGGATAAGCCTTTTCCTCCGGGAAAAACTCCTCCTCACTCAGGTCCGGGATCGGAAACACCCGTTTCTCAAACTTGTCCCATTTTATCGGATCTTTCTTTTCCCAGGGAGCAGGAAAGTCCCTCCTCCTCCATTGAGTCTTTGTCCGATAGACGCCACGGGTTTGATAGGTATGCGGTACTTCGGTCGCAACAGCACATACAGACGGGAAATCGTTCCGGAACTTCTCAAACTCGCCGACTTCCTCTCCGTTGCCATTGAAACCGACAACATCGAGCATCCCAAAATTCTTTTCATAATCGACAGACATCCCCCGGGTCGGATCGGCTCCCCCCTGTGTCACCGGACGTGTGTCCAGTGAATGAAATAAATCGACCAGATTGCGTTGTACCTCCTGCGATGCTTTACTCACTTCATTTCCAATGCTCCACATAATGACAGACGGATGATTACGGTCGCGCTTGATAAAATCAGTCATATCCTTCTTCCACCATTCATCAAAATAATTACCGTAATCATCGGCAGCTTTCGGTGTATTCCACCCGTCCAACCCTTCATTCAAAACCATCAGCCCTATCGTATCACACATCGTATAAAACTCCGGCGAAAAAGGATTATGAGATGTACGAATAGCATTGCATCCCATATCTTTCAGAAGTTTCAACCGATAGTAGAGGATATCCTCCGGAACGGCTGCTCCTACTGCCCCCGCCGTATGATGATCACAGACTCCTTTTAATTTTGTTTCCTTCCCATTCAGCTTAAAACCAAATTCAGGACTGAACTCCAAAGTGCGAAAACCAACTAGTTGTCGTACCTCATCCAATATCTTTCCTTCCTTTTCCAACTGACATATTAATGTATAAACAACCGGACTTTCAGGAGACCAACGTTCCGGATTGACAACATTCATTTCCACTTTATCTTCGAAAAGTGTGTCTTCCGATCCGATGCTCCGGGCAATCGTCTGCCCATTCTTATCCTGCAAACAAGAAATAACCCGTATTTTTTCTTTATCCGGATTCACCACAGAAACATTGACAGCGCATAACGCCTTATCTTGTAAGAACGTATCTACTTTAAAATAAACACCAGAATAAGCAATATGCACAGGAGAAGATATATGCAGACGAACATGCCGGTAAATACCGGAACCGGTATACCAACGCGCGGTAAGAGGTTTGGATTGATCGACTTTTACTGCGATACAATTATCACCTTCTTTCAGGTAAGGGGTCAGATCATATTCGAAACCGATATATCCGTTCGGACGTTTTCCCAAGGAATGACCATTGATCCAGACTTCACTGTTCAGATAAATTCCATCGAACTGAATACGAACTTTCTTTGCTACCCACGTCGGATCATAAACAAAAGTTTTACGATACCACCCTATTCCTGCCGGCAGAAAACCGCTTTGCCAGTCTGTACCGTTAGCAATCTGGTCATACGCACCCTCTATGCTCCAGTCGTGAGGTAAATTGAGCGTCCGCCAACCGGAATCGTTATAACCGGGTAATATCACTGCCTGTCCTGTATTACCCTGATAGAACTTCCAACCGGAATCAAAGTAAACGATATCGGCCGCTTCCAGATAAGGATAGCTACAGAACAGAAAAAATAGAAGCCATTTATATTTTAATTTACCTATATATTCCATTTATCAACCTTTTAAAAACGGAACTTAGGATTTTCCGGTGTTTGATGCGATATATCCATATAATGTTGTAATTTTTGTACGATATCAGGATGTTCAGATGCAACATCATGGAGTTCCTGCAGGTCGTTACTCAGATCATACAGTTCCATTACCGCATTCCCTTTTCTGATATCTGTGATGATCCCTTTCCATTTCCCCCAACGAACAGCTTTCAAACCGATATGGGGATCAGGATATTCCCAATATAGATATTCATGTTCTTTCTGCCTGGATTTGTCCCCCTTCAAAGTAGGAAAGAAACTGATACCATCCGTAGGCGGACAAGCTATTTCAGCTATATCTGCCAGCGTAGGCATTACATCCTGAAATGAACAGATATGATCCGTAGTACTTCCGGCTTCTATCTGTCCCGGCCACGAAACAATTGCCGGAACCCGTATTCCACCTTCATGGACGAAACATTTTCCCCAACCATATTCCGATTTGAAAGGCCCTCCGCTATCAAACCAGGGAGAATCGCTTCCTCCGTTAAAAGTCGGCCCGTTATCCGAGGTGAAAATAATGATTGTATTTTCATATAATCCATTCCGCTTTAACTGATCGACTAATTTACCAACCTGCTCGTCAAAATAACTGATCATAGCAGCATAGGTCGCATGTGGGTAACGACAAGGCATATATCCCTGCGTACCGGTATAAGGCTCTTCCTCTCCGAATTTATCGACATAATATTTCACCCAACGCTCCGGAGCCTGCAATGAAACATGCGGAAGAGGTGTCGTCCACATCAGGAAAAACGGTTGTTCTTTATTTTGATCGACAAACTGTTGTAATTCACTAAAAATAGTATCGTTTGCATACACCTGCTGTGTATATTTAGCGTAACTGGCCTCACTGTAAGGATCGGTACCTTCATCCAGTTTAGTCAGATGAGGATCAAGTACCTTATTATCCAGGTAGATCCGTTCCTCATTCTTCCACAGGAAAGGAGGATAATAAGTATGTGCCTGACGCTGGCAGTTATAACCGAAAAATTCGTCGAAACCTTGTTTATTCGGCACACCTTCCGACCCCGGATATCCCAGTCCCCACTTACCGAAACATCCGGTCCTGTAGCCGGCCAGTTGCATCAGACGTCCGATCGTCATCGTTCCTCCCTTCAAAGGATATTGCCCTTCCAGTTCCGGATGAACGAACATCGAATCGTGGCTATTGACGGCACCTCTTTCCGGCATTTCATCATTTGCCCTAATCTGTGTATGCCCGGAATGAAGCCCCGTCAGCAATACACATCTTGCTGGGGCAGATACCGGAGATCCGGTATAGTGTTGGGTAAATTGCATGCCGGCATCTCTCAGCCGGTCGATATTCGGTGTTTCAATCTTTTGCTGTCCGTAACATTGCAGATCTCCATATCCCATATCATCCATTAATATATAGATCACATTGGGTTTGCCTTCTTCTTTTTTACTACAGGAAAAACCGGCAAGGATACAGGTCGAAGTTATTATAATATTAAATATTCTCATACTTTACTGCTGTCAAATTATAGAATAAGTATAATAAAAAAAGCCGGCTATAATGCGTAATACACTAATCACAGCCGGCTTGATAAAAAAACTACCTATTAAAACAAATTATTACCAACCTTCATTTGGTGTACATAATTCGTTTGTTTCCAGTTCTTTTGCCGGTATCGGGAAATAATAGAACTTATTGGTATTTCCAGACTTTCCTCCAGCAAAATTTTGATAACGAACTTCATCACATGATTTCAATGTCTGATCAAACAATCCCCATCGACGCAAATCATAGAATCGTTCACCTTCCACAAAGAGTTCTACCGCACGTTGATGTACCAAATCTTCGAACACGGCCTCTTTGGTTCTGTCTCCACTATAGTCATTCAGGTTAGCACGCTGACGTATCTGGTTGATATAGCCAATCGCCACATCCAGTTTTCCCTGGTTCAGATTTGCTTCGGCCAATAACAACAATACATCTGCATAACGGATTGCACGCTCATTAATAAATGATTTCGGAGGAGCAATCTCTTCAGTCAACGTTTTCCAGTTCTGATATTTCAATATCCAATAAGTGTTCCATTTATCCTGTGCAAACACCTCACGGAAAGGTTTCTGATAATACATACAACCTTCATAATCCCAAGCTACGGAACAACGGGTACGATAATCATAATTACCATCTTTATCCTTTTCCTTCAGGAGTATATCCATCATCTGCTGAGTCGGGTTTGCTTCATACCAGCCACCTACTTCTGCTGCTGCATATTCTTTCGGACGAGTATTAGATTGGGTAGAGTTAATATTCTCACCATTACCCCACAAATCCGTACCACCTACATCTTCAATCAGCAATTCAAAAATACTTTCCGAGTTGTTCTCGTGTTCATCATCAAAATTCCAATAAAAATCATCAACCAGTCGGTATGTATACGGACTTTTTGTAAGTGGCTCCATCACATCGATAGCTTTCTGCCATTCCTCTTCATAAATATACAATTTACCTAAAGCTGCGTTCGCCGCACCTTTAGTCGGTTTCCCTACTTTATTTGTAACGGGAAGAAGCTCCGCTGCTTTTCTCAGATCGACTTCAGCCTGAGCCCATACCTCAGACTGGGAAGATTTTGCCAATGGGAAAGTAGAAGGTGATTGTGAAGCCGTTAATCTCAAAGGAACATTCTGAAACTCTTTCGCCAACTGGAACAGATAAAATCCACGAATGAACAAACATTCACCGGTTACGGCATCCTGAAACTCCTGCGTGAATTGGTCGCCCTTTTCTTCCAGTTTCTGCATGATAGAATTAGTACGGTACAGAGCATTATAGAACTGATAGAACATACCCTGGGTCAGGGAATTCGTATTACTGCTTGTAAAACGATTCACCGTATATACATCTGAAATATCATTACGGAAATCTACTTCATCGGCACGCGCAATACGAAGCATCACGCCGCGGGTTCCATAATATCCCCCGTTCAGGGCATTTTTCAATGGAGTATAACAAGAGGTCAATGCCAAATTAAAATCGGCTTCATCTTTCCAGAAAGTATCTTCTGTTGCTTTATTGGGATTCGTTTGATCTAACTGACTATCGCACGAGGAGAAGAGGAACATTCCCGAAAATAACACAGCCAGTGTTGTCTTTATATATGTCTTCATAATATTTTCTCTCAATTAAAATGTTACATTCACGCCTAACATAAATACACGGTTTGTCGGATAAATGAAATTATCGAAACCACGATATCTTGCATTATCAGTGTTCACGTCCGGAGTATAGCCGCTATATCCGGTGATTGTAAACAGGTTCTCTGCATTTGCATACACACGAGCTTTCTGTATATAGCCTCTGAACCACTGTTGCGGGAAAGTATAACCGACCTGCAGGTTACGCAAACGCAGATAAGAACCATTCTCCAGATAGCGGTCGGATTCTGCACGAGTATTACGGTTAGGATCATCCCATGTCAAACGCGGATGTGCTGCATTGAGATTATCCGGAGTCCAATAATCCAACGTAGAAGCCAGGAAGTTTGTTCCTTTTGTGACATCTTCCAAAGTCTGGCGGGTTGCATTATAAATCTTATTTCCTAAAACACCCTGGAAAGTTACAGATGCATCAAAGTTTTTCCACGTAACATTTCCACTTACAGAGAATGTAAAATCAGGGAACGGGCTACCGCAATAAACACGATCTTTATCATCAATCGTACCATCGTCATTGGTATCTTTAAAACGAATATCTCCCGCTTGTGCATTCGGCTGTATCATAGTTCCGTCTTTTGAATAAGCTTCCACTTCGACAGCACTATTGAAATAGCCGTCTGTAGGGATCAACCAGTATGAACCGATCGGATAACCGGCCATTGTTTTACAGGTATTGATATTCTGGTTGGTAGCACCACCCCAGATAGCCTGTGAACCTGTCCCCATAGCTGTCACCTCATTTTTGTTGAAGCTACCCAACACGCTGACACCATAAGAAAAATCTTGATTTACATTCGTATTCCAGGCTACATTAAACTCAAAACCTTTATTGCGGATCTTACCGGCATTACGGATCGGATCATTTGCACCACCGGAAGAAATAGGAATAGGCACTGTCAACAAAATATCTTTCGTATTCTTTACATACCAGTCGGCAGTAATATTCAAACGATTATTGAAGGCTACAAAGTCTAAACCGATATTTGTCATTGCCGTAGATTCCCATTTAATATCCGGATTAGCAAAATCTTTCGGGAAAGCGCCCTGAATGAGTCCTCCGTTACCGTCCGGATAATTAATACCGGTTGTGATCGTTGATGAATATTGATAGTTGTCGATTTCCTGATTACCCAGTACGCCATAACCGCCACGAATCTTCAACTGATCCAGCCAATTCTGATTTGCCATAAATTGTTCCTCAGCGATGTTCCAACCAACAGATGCAGAAGGGAAATTACCATATCGGTTATTCTTTCCAAACTTGGAAGAACCGTCACGACGAATCGTGGCTGTGATCAGGTATTTATTCTTATATGAATAGAATACACGTCCCAAGATAGAAGTCAATACACTACGTCTGGAATAACCTTCATTACTACGACTGGTTGTGGATGCATCGATCTCCTCTAATCCCTGAGGAAGATTTTCGCCATAAGCCTGCAGCCAACGATAGCGATTGTCCTGATAAGTATAACCAACCAGAGCTGAGACCTTATGATCCCCGAATGTCTGATCGTAAGTCAGCAAATTTTCCACCAGAACATTACGGCTACGCGTTTGCCGTTCCGTCAATTGAGTAACAGAGTTGGTAGTAATACCGAAATCATATTCATTCAGATATTTTTTATACCTGTAGAACTCAAAGTCGGGAGTCATATTCAACTTATATTTCAAGCCTTTAAACAACTCCAGTTGTACGTATACATTCGCATAGATCTTCATGTTTTCACTATAGCGATTCATCAGGTTATCATCGATCATCCCCAGCGGGTTTGGCAGGTTTGCCACATCACCGTATAGACCTCCATAACCACCTTTCCGGCTCTCATCATATTGTTCCAAAGTAGGAAGTGCCTGTAAAATCGTTCCAACCATACCACCACGTGATTCTTCATGCAACGGTTTGTCATGATTGAAAGTCAGCAATACATTCGTTCCTGCAGAGAATATGCCTTTCTTATAATCGTTTTTTGTCTGCAAAGTATAACGTTCATAATTCGTTCCCTTTACAACACCATCCTGGTTGAAATATCCCAAACCGGTATAATAAGTTTGATATTTACCACCACCCTTAACAGATATATTATAGTTCTGCATCAAAGCCGGTCTGAACATAATATCCTGCCAGTTGTTATCCGGTTTGCTTGCCAGATCCGTTGCCATATCCAAAACAGGTTTACCTACAGCCTGACGGGCTACGGAAGTAACTTCCGACCATCCCTGAGCATCCAGCATATCCAGTTTCTTGCTTACCATCGAAACACCCGCATTGACAGATAAATCCACGATCGGCTTTCCTTCCGTGTTAGAACCTTCTTTTGTCGTTACGATTATAACCCCATTGGCTGCACGAGAACCATAAATAGCTGCAGAAGATGCATCTTTCAGAACGTCTATGCTGGCAATATCGTTCGGGTTGATATGATCGATTCCGGTCATATACATACCATCTACAATGAAAAGAGGAGATGCATTATTCAATGTACCGATACCACGGACCATAATACGGCTTCCAGCTCCGGGATTTCCGCCTTGTGAAACGATATCCACACCGGCTATCTTCCCTTGCAGTGCCTGGCTGATATTTGCATTACTTTGTGTATTCAGTTTTTCTGCACTTACATTTGCTACCGAACCAGTCAGGTCCGCTTTCTTCTGTGTACCGTAACCGATCACTACTACTTCATCCAGTGTCTTTGTATCTTCCAACAGTACGACACGGACAGACTGCTGATTGCCTACTGCAATTTCTTTTGTCAGATATCCTATGTAGGATATATTAAGAACAGACTTGGAGTCAGCCTCAATGGTAAAATGTCCGTCTATATCTGTGATCGTTCCATTGCTTGTACCTTTTACAACAATGTTTGCACCGATAACCGGCTCACCATTCACATCTACAATCGTACCCGTTATATTTTTAGCTTGCTGTTGTACAGGCTGAGTATGTTCAGCTTTTTTTGTCAGTACAATATGTGTTCCTTCCATAGCATAACTGACACCCATATTTTTCAGCAGATTATCTAAAACCTCGGAAACAGGTTTATTTTTCACTTTAATAGAAAGTTTCTTACTGATATCCACCTGGTTATTATAAATAAACAGATAATCTGTCTGACTTTCTATTTCACTTAATATATCTTCCAGATGAGTATTACTTCTGGTAATACTCACTCTGGCATTCTGAGAATGCGTATTTTCTGCAAAAGAGCAAAAAACACAGACTAATAACAGAAATGTGGTGATCCGCATAATTCTAAAGATTTGTTTAAGTTGCGGGGATTTAGGATAATACCTACCCGACAAAGAGTTTTTTTCCATACCTTTGTGTTGATTTGAAGTTAATACAGTTTAATTAATTGAATTGTGTTGATTGAATGCCGGTAATTGCCCCCCAGCGTTTGCCGGCATTTTTGTTTTCATGTATATCCCATAAGCTCCTTTCTTTAAGGTTAATAAAATATTTAATACTAATTTCTTTCAATTATTCGATATAAATTATCTGATTGTCGTCATCCCGCTGATAGGTAAACTTTATATCTTTCTGTAAAACCCTTAAAGCATAATCTATACCGTCTGTCTGTCGGAATTTACCCGTGTAAAAAAACTTTCCTACTTCTTTGTTTTTGACATGAATGTTCAATCCGTAATATTTCTCAAACTCTTTCATGATAGAAGTAAAAGTTGCATCCTTAAAACAGATCAATCCTTCTTTCCATCGATAAGGATTATAATCGCTAACCGAAGTAACCAGCAACTTACCATCTTGTAAATAGACTTTATTGTTCGGTTTTAACATTAATTCCTGTGCCGGATCGTTTACCGAAGCTACCTTTACGCTACCCGACATCAGCGTAGTTTCAAATTTTCCCGTTTCAGCATAGGCATCTACATCGAATTTGGTTCCCAAAACCTCCACATTATATTTATCGGTTTGCACGATAAAAGGCTTTTTTTCATCTCTTGCAACATCGAAGTAGGCTTCTCCATCCAATATTACCTGACGGTTCTTCTTGCTGAACATTGTAGGATATTTCAATGATGTTCTGGCATTTAGCCAAACATTTGTACCATCAGGCAATGTAATATTAATCCGCTGACCCGCCGGAACTAAAATAGTCTGCATTGCCATCAGCTCCTTTTCTATTGAAGTCTGGAAATAAATATAACTGCCTCCTAAGGTTATTGCTACGACCGCTGCGATTTTAATTAACTCAGTTCTAAGAGAACTAAAGTTAATTGTAAATCTCTTTTTTCCTGATCTGATTATATTCTCGTCTCCTAAAAGTAACATTCCATCAAATAACTTTCTTTCCTTAAAAAAGGCACGTCGATTATCTGCAGATGCTTCCATCCACAGTCTCACATCCTTCTCCTCTTCTAAAGATGTTGTTCCTTCGAAAAACTTATATAATATATCTTTGTCCATTTTGAATGTCTCCAATAGTCCATCTATAATAATAGCAGTTCACAAATAAATATCCCTAGTAAAGAAATAAAAAAAATTATACAATACCATATTTCTCCCTCCTTTACAACTCTGATAAAACTATCAGATTGTAATAAAAAAGAAAGAAATCTCCATTTTCTGATACGTTAAAAAATATTACCCGTAATATTAATTCAAATTACCTAGGGTAGAAATCTGAATTTCCCGGTATAGTAATAACAATTTGATATTTTACATTTCATTCTATTTTTTATTCTATTCGGATGATCTTTTTGTTCCATTCGAAAGAAAATTATAATTCTTTCGAATGGAAAAACAAAGACAGAGTTCTCTTAGAACTGAGTTAATCAAAATAGCGGCCATTATTGCTCTTACGCTTGGCGGGAGTTTGGTTTATCAACAGATGCAAACAAAACAAGCTCTGATCCCTCTACAGACCATTGCCGTACCGGCCGGTCAACGCATCAATATCACATTACCAGACGGTACAAATGTTTGGCTAAATGCACGGACAACAATTCAATATCCCGTCACCTTCAATTCGAGTGAACGCTTGGTCAAGCTAGACGGCGAAGCTTATTTCGATGTGGCTAGAAATGAAAAAGTACCTTTTATCGTACAAACCCCCAAATATAACGTAGAAGTACTCGGAACACAATTTGATGTCGAATCTTATTCGGACACCGGTAAATTCGAGACAACTCTGATGGAAGGATGTGTGAAAATCTCATCGCTCACAGATAAAGATGAGAGCCTGATGCTTACCCCCAACAATAAAGCCTATCTATATAAGGGAAAATTGCGGGTGATGCCGGTAGACGACTACAATCCATATCGTTGGCGGGAAGGATTGATCTGTTTCAAAAATGAAACTTTTGCTTCGATCATGAAAGAGTTTGAAAAATATTATGGAATAAATATACACATAACTAATAAACAAGTACAACAATATCTATATACCGGAAAGTTCAGACAAACAGACGGTGTGGATTATGCGCTAAGAGTCCTGCAGAAAGATATCAGATTTTCTTATCAGCGCGACGACGACAAACATATTATTTATATCAAATGATTTTAACAGAATGTTTCACCTAAATTAAAATGCGTATGAAATAAAAACTTGTTAACCACCAATGCCGGCTATTCGCTGGGGGGCAATAACCGGCAGGCATCCAATTAACACAAACAAATTATCTAATTTATTAACTTCAAATCATAGTAAAGTATGAAAGAAAACACTTTATCGAGGTGTAATTATTGGGCACCGCGACCTTTAAAATTTTTCAGAATTATGAGAATCACAACATTCCTGCTTTTGGTTTGCATATTAAATATATATGCAGATAATACATTTTCACAAAATGCAAGGGTCAGTATTAATAAGAAAAACGTTCAACTGGAAAGTATACTGAACGAAATAGAGCTCCAGACCGATTATCTGTTTATTTATAACAACCAGGTAAACACAAATAAGAAGGTGTCTTTAAAGGCTAAAAACCGGCCTGTTTCGGAAGTGCTTAAAGAACTTTTGGCTGATTCGGGTATCACATATTCTGTAGAAGGTAACCATATTGTCCTGGGAAAGCAGAATATGAACGCTGCTCCACAACAGAACGGTACTATCAAAGGAAAAGTTATTGATACAAACGGAGATGTCGTTATCGGGGCCAACATTATACAAAAGGGAACAAGCAACGGTACAACAACAGATGTAGATGGCTACTTTTCACTCAACGCTCCGTCGGGCTCTACACTGGTTATTACCTTTATCGGCTATGTCAGTCAGGAAATAAAGGCTGATTCTAAAAGAAGAATGGAAATCATCCTGCAAGAAGATTCCAAGACACTGGAAGAAGTGGTCGTGGTCGGATATGGAACAATGAAAAAAGCAGACTTGACAGGTTCTGTTGCCACTGTCGGCTCGGAAGTTATTGAAGACCGCCCGCTTACCAACTTGGGAGCCGGTTTACAAGGTGCTATTGCCAACTTGAATATTACATCTTCTAACGGTGCACCGGGAACAGGCTCTAAATTTAATATCCGTGGTACTACCAATTTATCCGGTGGTGGTCCGTTGATCCTGGTAGACGGCATTGAAATGGATCCCAACCTGCTCAACCCACAGGATGTAAAGGACGTTACTGTGTTGAAAGATGCCGCATCAGCTTCCATTTACGGAGCACGTGCAGCATTCGGTGTAATCCTGATCACGACTAAAACAGGTTTCGTTACACAAAAACCCGTCGTTTCTTTAAGTGCCAACTATTCCATCAATGTCCCGACCGTTCATGCCAAATATATGAACTCGATGGAATATACTCAATGGATGAATGATGCCAATATGACAAGTAACGGTAGTAATTATTTTGATAACATTACCATGGAACATGTTAGAAACTACTATAATGACCCTGTCAATAATTCTCCGGTATTCCATCATCCGGACGATGCTGCCAGCAAATATCGTTACTGTGGTAATACAGATTGGTATGAAGCGTTGAATAAGAATAGTTATCCGATGCAGCAGTACAATATCAGTGTACAGGGAGGTAGCGAAACGGCCAAATATATGACATCGGCCGGTATGTTCCAACAAGATGGAATCTCTAAATGGACAGATGAAGATTATAAGCGTTTCAATGTCTTACAGCATGTAAACTACAAAGTAAACAACTGGTTGCAGGTTGGACTGAGAGCGACCCTATCGATGGTAAAAATGAATACCGGTCCACAAAATAAATATGGGAGCAATTCCCTGGGAGCAACGATCCCAGGCGACAGTCGTCCTCTGATGCCTATTTACCATCCCGACGGACATTTTGCAGGTTATTGCGGTGACGGTTACTTCACAAACCAGGCAGCATGGCTGTCTCAGGGAGGTTCTGCCGAAATGAGAAATAACAATATGTATGCGACGGCATTTGCAAAACTAAACCCGCTGGAAGGTTTGGAAATCAATGTCGACTATACATATAATTATTATAACTACTCTTTTAAGAACCATGTTCGCGAATATATCGATTATGATGCTGACGGAAATCCGGGTTCTATTTTCCCGCACACTTCTCCGAACCAGGTTTCATATACGAAAAATGAATCACAATATGACGTATTCAATGCATATGCTACTTATAAAAAGAAAATCAATAAAGTGCATGCTTTTGAAGGTATGATCGGATTCAATCAGGAACAAAGAACATACAAAGGAGTAGGACTGAGCAGAAATAATCTGATCGCTAATGATATTCCGTACCTGAATCTGGCAACCGGCGACCGTACAACGAGTGACTATATGAACCAGTGGGCTATCCGTGGTGCATTCTTCCGTTTGTTCTATGCATATGATGATAAATACCTGATACAGGTAAACGGCCGCTACGACGGTTCTTCACGTTTCCCGAAAGATGATCGTTTCGCATTCTTCCCTACCTTCTCATTGGGTTGGAGGCTTTCACAGGAGAAATTCTGGAAACCGATCTCGCACATCGTTAATAACTTCAAAATCAGAGGTTCTTACGGTGCATTAGGAAACCAGGTAATATACAATACAAGCGGCAGCGATATTTATTATCCGTATATTTCCTCCTACTCGACAGGTGAAATTGGTTACTTATTCAACGGAGAAAAGCAGATGGGTGTATATGCCCCAGGGCTGGTAAGCGACCAGTTGACATGGGAAACTGTTAAGCAGTGGGACTTAGGTTTCAACTTCTCTATGTTCGACAGTAAACTGACCGGAGAATTCGACTACTACGTACGTACAACGGAAGATATGTTGACAAAGTCTAAAACATTGCCGTCTATTCTCGGCACCAGTGAACCGCAAATGAATGCCGCCGACCTGAGAACGAAAGGATGGGAATTGGCTTTAACCTGGAAATCCACATTACAAAATGGCTTGGCCTATAGTGCCACGTTATCATTATCAGACTATCAGGCTGAAATCACTAAATATGATAATCCGACAAAGAATCTTTCTGACAGTTATTATGAAGGAAGGAAATTAGGGGAAATCTGGGGATTCGTTACAGATGGGTTATTTCAATCGGATGAAGAAGCGTCTTCATGGGATCAATCAAAAGTTGTTGGTTATCCTCAATATGCCGGTGACCTGAAGTTTGCAGACCTGGATGGTGACGGCAAAGTCACAAAAGGAGAAAACACAGCCAATAACCCTGGCGACATGAAGATCATCGGTAACGAAACTCCACGTTATAACTTCGGTATTCGTGGTACAGCAGAATATAAAGGCTTCGACTTTACCATGTTCTTCCAGGGAACCATGAAACGTGATATCATCCCTGCAAAAACATTCTATCTGTCTCATTATACTTCTCAATGGTCTGTTCCGCAGAAAATGAATTACGACTATTGGAGAGAAGACAACCGCGATGCATTCTTCCCCCGTGCCCGTATGAATGGTTCTGCCGTAAACGAAAACCAGACCCGTTTCATGTTGAATGGTGCTTATATCCGTTGTAAACAGCTGGCTCTCGGTTATACTATTCCAAAATACATTACGGAAAAAGCCAAGATCTCCAAACTGAGAGTTTACTTCAATGCGGACAATTTGTTCGAATTCTCCGGAATGCCTGATACTTTCGATCCGGAATTGGCAACAGTGAATGCTTATCCATTCATCAGATCATTCTCTTTTGGTGCTAACCTGACATTCTAAGACAGAATATTGTAGAATAATTAAAATTAAAAACAGAATGAAAAAAGTATATTATATTGCAAGCTTGTCTTTACTACTCGGAGTTTCTGCATGTAACAACGATTTCATGGATTTATACCCGGAAGATAAGATCAATGACGAGACTTATTGGAAGACAGAAAGTGACTTGAAAAACTTTGCCAACCAGTTTTATACCACACTGGATAATACCGGTGCCTATGGCAACGACAATGCGTCCGACAACCAGGCGCATCAGACAAAAGACGATTTCATCTGGAGCGATTATACCGTTCCTACTGCCGGCGGAGGCTGGGCGAAGAGTGACTGGGCAAACATCCGAAGCTGTAACTATTTCCTGGCACGTTATCATACGGTTGAAGGAATAACAGAAAACATTCACCGGTATGTCGGTGAAGTCTATTTCTTCAAGGCTAAATTCTATTATGAAAAAGTACTCCGTTTCGGTGACGTACCTTGGTTGACTACAGACCTGACCACTTCTTCGGAAGAGCTATACAATCCACGCAATGACCGCGGAACGGTTATAGACTCGATCTGTGCCTGCCTGGATAAAGCAAGTGAGTGGCTACCGGAAACAATGACAGATACCCGGCTTAGCAGATACTCCGCTTTAACACTGAAATCGAGAGTTTGCCTGTTTGAAGGAACCTGGAGAAAATACAGAAACATGGAAAACGCAGACAAATATCTGCGTGCCAGTGTGGAAGCCTCTGAAAGAATCATCAACAGCGGTAACTTCGATATCTATTCAACCGGTAATATTCAAGATGATTATCATGCCTTGTTCAACCAGCAGGATTATACGAATAATAAAGAAGCAATCTTCTTTACCGCCTATATTACAGACAAACGTATGAACAACCGTCCGCGTACCGTTCGTGAAGCTGGTACCGGAATGACCAAAGATTTCGTAGAATCATTCTTGTGTACAGACGGTAAACCGATCGGATTAAGTAATCTTTATAAGGGAGATATTAAATTCATGGATGAATTTGAGAATCGTGACCCACGTTTGAAACAATGTGTGTATACTCCTGATCGCCCTATTGCTATCTTAGCCGACGGTTCGGAAGAATATGAGAATTCACCGGTCTTCAATAATCTGACTTTCACCGGTTATCGTTTATATAAGATGTATTCTCCGCTGGCCGAAGACAATGAATATATTAAATGTACGCTGGATGATCTGATCTACCGTTATGGTGAAGTGCTATTGAACTACGCAGAAGCAAAAGCCGAATTAGGTGAATGCGACCAGGCTGTACTGGACAAAACGATCAATAAACTGCGCGATCGTGTAGGCATGCCTCATCTGACGACCAATGTAGGATTTACCGACCCGAACTGGCCTAACTGGGAAGTTAGCATTTCTCCGTTACTCAACGAGATCCGCCGTGAACGCCGGGTAGAATTGGCTTGCGAAGGTATTCGATGGAACGACTTGTGCCGGTGGAAAGCCGGTAAACTACTCGAAAACCAGAAAACGTACTTAGGACCACGTGATCCGGACACCGGAAACTATCGTATTTTATACGGAAATATGACCCGTAAATGGTACGATCGTCTGTACCTGCGTCCGATACCGACCGACGAATTCACTTACAATCCTAATTTGTTACCACAAAACCCGGATTGGTAAACAGTAATAATGAGCCAATTAGTTAATTGGCTCATTATTTTTCACTATACTTGTATCTGAAATATAATCTGACTCAATCATGAAAAAAACAGTTATAGGATTACTGGCAGCTCTATCTGTCCTCATATCCTGTTCACCCAAAGAGACAACGAAGATAGTTACTCCCAATGCCCGGCAACTAGCCTGGGCGGATGCAGAAGTGGGAGTCCTGATCCATTTCGACATGCCGGTTTATCAACCGGATTATAATTTCAGGAACTGGGGGACACACCCGAACGCTTCCATATTCAATCCGACAGACTTAAACACCGATCAATGGCTGGAAACGGCCCAGAAGCTGGGAGCTAAATATGCAGTACTTGTTGCCAAACATTGCAGCGGCTTCAGCTTGTGGCCGACAGAAGCACACGATTACAGTATCAAACAATCTCCCTGGAAAAATGGTGAAGGAGATATTGTTGCCGATTTTGTTGCTTCCTGCAAAAAATATAACATCAAACCGGGTATCTATGCCAGCACCACGGCCAATGGCTATCTGTATGTAGATAATCCGGGAATTGTTCAGGAAGGAGGTCCGGTCAACCAGGAGGAATACAATAAGATCGTAACACAACAACTAACCGAGTTGTGGAGTAATTACAGCGAATTGTTTGAAATATGGTTCGACGGAGGTGTACTCTCCAGGGAACAGGGCGGTGCAGACGTGTTATCACTAGTTCAAAAGTTACAGCCCAACGCTGTTGTCTTCCAGGGCCCTTATGGTCACCCGAATCTGGTCAGATGGGTTGGCAACGAAGAAGGTGTTGCCCCCTACCCTTGCTGGTCTACGGCCGACTCTACGACAAATGCAGATGGCACCCGTGTTATCAACGGTCTGAACGGTGATCCCTTTGCCCCGTTCTGGTGTCCGGGAGAATCTGACTTCACCTTGCGCTGGAATCGTTCATTCCAGGGCGGTTGGTTTTGGACAGCCGGAGAAGACAGCATGATGTTCACGATACCTGAGCTACTAACAAAATATGAAACCAGTGTTGGAAGAAATACGAATATGCTATTAGGGCTGGTTGTCGACAACAAAGGGCTTATCCCGGAAGCTGATGTTCGCCGGATAGAAGCATTAGGTAAAGAGATAAACCGGCAATACAGTACACCGCTCCAACAAACTTCCGGAACCGGATCAGAATACATCCTGGCTTTCGAAAAGCCGACCAGCATCGATCGCGTTATTATGCAGGAAGACATATCTAAAGGAGAAAGAGTTTTAAAATATACTCTAAAAGGGAAAAAGGATAATGAGTGGATCGATCTGTCTTCCGGTTCCTGCATCGGGCACAAACATATTAACCGGTTCGATCCCCAGAAACTCGATGCTATCAAACTTATTGTAACAGAGTCGAAAGCAGAACCCCAAATATTGAATTTCGCTGTTTTTGAGACATTATAAGAAAAAAGTGATAACTAAAGGTTCCTGCTTATATTCAAACAGGAACCTTTTTTGCTTACAGCATATTATTCAGCAATCCAAAACTATAAACCTTGTTTTTCATAATAAATGTCTTATATTTGTCAAACAATACATAACCATGCTAGTAGACGAGACTAAAATAAGGTGGCGCCAATTCGTTTCCGGCGATAATGATTCCTATTGCTGGATATACAATACTTATGTACAAATTCTGTACCGGTATGGTCTTCGTTTCACATCCGACTCTGAAATCATAAAAGATTGTATACAAGAAGTTTTCACTTCGCTATACAAAAACCGGGACCGTCTCGTCACTCCTGAAAATATAAAAGTCTACCTATTCGTTTCTTTAAAGAATTGCCTTATCCGGACTCTCTATAAAGAATCTCTTTATGACCGGGAACTACCAGAGAATATTCAATTCTCACTGGAACCGACGGTTGAAGAAGTTTTCATCAAAAATGAGCAATATACAAATCAGCAGAGAAAATTAAAAGAAATTTTGTCTTCACTTCCTCCACGGCAGAAAGAGATCATATATTACAGATTTATTCAGGAATTAAGCATGGATGAAATATGTATTTTGATGAATCTGAATTACCAATCAGCCCAAAACCTGATCCAACGCTCATTAAAGAAAATCAGAGCCAGTTACGGTTCTGTGGAAATATTTATATTGGCACTTTCCATTTCTCTAAAATAACAAAATTCTAATGCTAAATAAAAAAATCATTTTTAGGTGAGTATAAATTGAGGACTGCTGTATCCTTATAACAAAAGCGACTCCCTAAAGATGAATAAAGACTATACTAAATATAAAGCACATCAATTACTGAGTGATGATTATTTTCTGGAATCGGAATTACACCCAACGGGAAAAGATCGTTTATTCTGGCAACAGCTTCAGGCAGAAAATGCATCTTTGGCTGTCGAAATCGAAGCTGCTCGCTTTTTCCTCAAAAATATAAAAGTTTCTACCGATAGCTCCAGTTTATCCTTTGGAGAACAAAAAAATCTATGGAAAAGAATTCAGACTGCCAACGAGCAATATGACTCAAAGAAAAAACGAATCAGTTTTATAAAAATTACAGTAGGAATCGCTGCATCCTTACTCCTACTTTTTGCTTATGAATGGTATAACATATATTCCAATAAACAAGAGATTAATTATGAGGCAATCATAAAATCTATACCGCATACCGACGATCCATCACAAAATGTACAGTTAATCCTTTCAGAGAACAAGAAACTATCTCTTGAAGGGAAGGAAACCGAGGTTGAGTACAAGAAAGAAGGAGGTGTAAGTGTAAACTCCCAAAGTGTTGAAGTAGAAAAAGAGAAAGAAGAAATCCAATCATTCAACCAACTCATTGTTCCTATAGGAAAGCGCTCTTCTATTACATTTATAGATGGAAGTAAAATATGGGTGAACTCCGGATCAAAAGTTATCTATCCTGCAAAATTTACAGATCATAACCGGGAAATTTTTGTCGAAGGAGAAATCTATCTGGATATTGTGCATGATGAAAACCGGCCATTCATTGTAAAAACAAAAACAATGGAGATCCGGGATCTGGGAACCCAGTTCAATGTCTCTGCTTATGAAAACGAATCCAGTAGTGATGTCGTATTGGTAGAAGGAAAAGTGGAGATCAAAGCCAAAGGTCTAAAGAAAAGCACATTAAATCCAAATCAGTTATTTTTATATGATAATCAAAGCAATAAGAGTAGCGTTTCAAATGTAGACACGAAAGATTATGTAACATGGAAAGATGGATATTACCAGTTCAACCAACAAAGACTTAATATCGTATTGAGAAAACTCTGCAAATACTATGGAATAAAAATGAACTGGGATGAAAAAGTAAACGAACTGACTTGTAGTGGCAAACTGGATTTGAAAGAAGATCTGGATGAAGTATTCAATGCACTTCAGAAAGCAGCTCCGATAGAGATAATAAAAAACGACGAATACATAAATATTATTGTTAAACCCTAAAAATCAAACAAACATGGATCCTTAGAAACAACAGGACGAGTATTTAGCAACTTGTCCACTCATTCAATTTCACATGCATTAAACCGTATTTATAAACTTAAATCGTTTCATATATGAAAAAGAACACAAGGTTTAGTCAAAGAAAACCAAACAAAAAGAGATTATTACGCACCATGAAGATTTTTCTGCTTTTGACGTTCTTAACTATTGGAACTTGCTTTGCTTCAGAAACATATTCTCAGCAAACATCTTTCTCTATAACAACTGAGAATAAAACAGTCAAAGAAGTAATTAATGAAATAGAAAATAATAGCGAGTTTATTTTCTTTTATCTCGACAAAGCGATCGACCTGAATCGGAAAGTGTCTGTCAAAGCTACAAATCAACAGATAAACACGATACTTGATCAAATATTTTCCGGCACGGAAAATATTTATTCTATATCTGATCGTCAGATAATCATTTCAAGAAAAGAAACACCTGTAAACACAGAAACAAATCAGAAGGATACACGTGTTATTTCCGGTGTAGTAAAAGACGATATGGGGCCGGTAACCGGTGCCAACATTATTGTCAAAGGTACTACAAACGGAACAATCACCGATTTCGATGGTAAGTTTACATTGGAAAACGTTCCGGCAAATGCGATTCTGCAGATTTCTTACATAGGTTATCTCCCACAGGAGATTGAAGTCGGTAGCCAGTCTTCATTCAATATTACATTGAAGGAAGATAGCCAAGCACTTGATGAAGTTGTAGTAGTTGGTTATGGTACGGTACGAAAGGCCGACTTAGCCGGTTCGGTATCCGTATTAGACAGTAAAGCGTTTAAAGATCAACCGATCACACAGGTGTCCGATGCTTTGCAAGGCCGTGTTTCTGGTGTACAGGTACAAAGCAGCGGTGTTCCAGGAGGAACAGTAAAGATTCGTGTACGTGGGTCCGGTTCTATTAACCGCAGCAACGACCCATTGTATGTAATCGACGGCATCGTTCGTGAAAGCGGCCTGACTGGTTTGAATCCTGAAGATATCCAATCGATGCAAATTTTGAAGGATGCTTCTTCAACTGCCATCTACGGTTCACGCGGTGCAAACGGAGTTGTATTAATTACCACAAAGACTGGTAAAGCCAATTCCCGTCAGATCATGTTTGATGCTCGTATAGGTGTCGGAACAGTGGCAAAACGCTACGATACGTTGAACCCGTACGAATTTGCCACTTTGTATAATACATATCGGGCAAATACCTTTTCTTCTGATCAACTGTCGGCATTCCAAAACGGAACAGCAGGTACCGACTGGCAAGATGAAATTTTCCAGAATGGTGTAACACAAGATTATCGCCTTACACTTTCCGGTGGTAGCGACAAGATACAGTATTTGGTTTCGGGTAACTTCACCGGAGAAGACGGCGTGGTAATCGAAAACAACAACAAACGTTATCAGGCTCGTGCCAATATCACTTCGCAACTAACAAACTGGCTGCACCTGACAGCCGATGTGAACGCTTCGCATAACGTCCGGAAGAGTGCCAACTTCAATACAGGCAAAGATAATATCGTTAATATTGCAATGAACTATGCACCGGTACTCGGCATCATGAATGACGATGGTACATACGTTAGAGACAACTACAGTGCGTTAACGCAGTTGAATCCTGTAGGTCTGTTGAAAGAACAGATGGGTGAATCGATGACCGATATCGTCAATGCCCGTATCGATTTAAAGTTCGATATCTTACCTGGATTAACTTTTACGACCAGTAACGGCATCGATTATAACGATCTGAAAGGATATTCATTTGGAACGAAGAAGGTTGATAGTAAAAGTAGCATGGGTAACAACGATGCTTATCGCATGACTTTACAGACTACGAACAACTTTACCTATACAGGCAAATGGGGCGATCACGCGTTGACAGCTACAGCTGTTTATGAGGCTACCCAATCCGAATATCGTTATCTATCCGTAAACGGTCAGAATTTATTGACGGAAAGTGTTGGATGGTGGAACGCCAATATGGCCTCTAGCCGTACAGTGGATAATAAATATACTAAATGGGGATTGGTTTCCGGTGTTGCCCGTGTAATGTATAATTTCAAAGATCGTTATATGGTAACCGGTACGTTACGTGCCGACGGTTCTTCTAAGTTCACACAAGACAAATGGGGCTGGTTCCCATCTATTGCCGCTGCCTGGTCAATGGGTAATGAACCGTTTATGCAAAAACAAAACGTTGTTCAGGATCTGAAAATCCGGGCCAGCTATGGTGTGATCGGTAGCCAGGCTATCGACCCGTATGAAACATTAGGCTTAATGAAACAGGAATTGTATGCTTTTGGCGGAACCTCCAAATACACCGGTTATTGGATCGGACAAACGAAAGCAACTCCGGAATTATCTTGGGAAACAACACATCAGTTCGATCTGGGTGTTGATTTCAGCGTACTCAATCGCCGGTTGAACGTTTCATTAGACTACTTCGACAAACGTACGAAAGACGGTTTGCTGAAACGCACCATACCCTCCTATGACGGCGGTGGTTCTTATTGGGTGAATGCCGCCGAAATCAGCAACCGTGGTGTCGACTTCTCTGTCAATGCTACTATTTTTGATACACCGGATTTCGGATGGAATACGACCATTAACGGAACCTATCTTAAGAACGAAGTAAAAGATCTGGCTGGATTGGACTTTATTTCCGGAGCAAATGTTGTTTCCGGTATGATTCCGACAGACGGTGTGTCTCGTATAGAAGTAGGACAACCGATCGGTTCTTTCTATGGATACGAATGGCAAGGGCTAGACGAAACAGGACATGATACGTTCGTAGATCGAAACGAAGATGGAATCATTGATAGTAAAGACCGTACCTTTATCGGAAAGGCAAACCCGGACTTCACCTTGGGTTGGAATAACAGTCTGCGTTGGAAGAACTGGGATTTGAACATGTTCTTTACAGGTTCGTTCGGTGCGGATCGATTGAATCTGCTTCGTTTTACCGGAACAGCCATGACTGGTGACTTTGCATTTGTTACATTACGCGAATACATGAATGATAACTTTGCCACAAAAGGACAGTCAGCCCGTTATCCGGCTGTCACAATATCTGGCAACGACTATCAGTCGGCTTCCACTTCTACTAAATTCCTGGAATCGGCCAGCTACTTCCGCTTAGACAATATCAGTTTGTCTTACAATCTGCCGAAGACTGTGGCTAAGTTCGCAGACCTGCGTTTTACATTCAGTTGCCAGAATGTATTTACCATTACAGGATATAAAGGTATGGATCCGGCCGGTATCTCTTTTGTAAATCCTGGTACAGGCAGTATCGATATAAACGATGGTATTGATTTAGGAGCCTATCCGTTAACTCGTTCGTATACTTTTGGTGTCCGCATGAATTTCTAACCATTAAATAAAGAAGAATTCTTATGAAAACTAAATATATAATATGTGCTTTAGGTTTGGTGATGCTATCAACCTCATCATGTAACGACTTTCTCAATGAAGATCCGAAGGGGCAATTAATCGCAGAAACCTTCTTCGCATCTCAGGATGAATTGAACATGGCAACCTATGCCTTATATCGCAAAGTTTGCGATATTCAAGTTAATACAAACCCGACGATTCCTTCCTGGCAAGGTGACGACTTGACAACAAATTCAGGTAGTAACAAACAGGCATATGCTGAAGTGGACGGATTCCACCCGACAGATGCCAATAAGGGCGTAGACGCCTCATGGTCTACCGGATATACAGCTATCAAAGCGGCCAACTATATTATCCTAAATGCAGAAAAGACACCGACTACGCAAGAAGAGCTCAATATTGCAATTGGTCAAGCCAAGTATTGGCGTGCCGCAAACTACTTTTGGCTGGTCCGCCGCTGGGGACAAGTTCCATTGGTATTGGATAATGAAATCAATTACGAACGTCCGTTGGCAAGCATTGAAGAAGTATACAATCAGATCGTTAAAGATTTGCAGGATTGTGTAGCGACTCTTCCAACCACTTATTCCACCGCACCGAGATATATTAGCGGAGCCAATATTTATATCACCAAGCAGGCTGCACAAGCCACCCTGGCTGCTGTTTATATGGCAATGGCTGGCTGGCCGTTGAAGCAGACACAATATTACGCTTCGGCTGCCGAACAAGCAAAAGCAGTGATCGATGGAGTAAACAAAGGAGATTATGAATATATCCTCGAACCTGATTATAAAAATGTATATGCAATTAGCCATAACTACACCAATGAAACGGTTGTCGGTATCAATTATTCCGGTTCATTCCAATGGGACGAAGACTCACAGATGACCAACAGTAATATGTTTGAATCCCTCGGTGGTTGGGGTGATGGCTGGGGCGAAATCAAGTTCTGGAAAGAATTTCCTGCCGGTCCGCGTAAGGATGCGACTTACAACCCGAAAATCCTAAAAGGCAACAAAGCCGGTGCTGAATTAATCGATTGGTGGGATAAAGACATACCCGAACAGCATCCGATGTTTTCCATCTTTTCAATTGGCCAAGACGGAGGTGATTATGATTATACAAAGCCTGCCAATGTTTCAGTATCAACAAACGGACATCGCCATCGTTTGATCCGCTATTCGGAAGTTCTTTTATGGTATGCAGAAGCACAAGCGCGTGCTGACGGTACCCCGAATGCAATGGCTTACGAATGCATTAATAAGGTTCGCGAACGTGCCGGACTGGAACCTTTGCAAAGTGGTTTAAGTGGTGATGCTTTTGCAAATGCAGCTTTTCAGGAACATGGTTGGGAAGTTTGTGGTTACTGGGTAGCCTTGGTTACACGCCGTGATGACCAGATGCGTATGGAACTGTTGGAAAAAACATTCAACGAACGCAAAATCAATGCACCCATCGAAGTAGCCCCGGGTGTTATGCTAAAAGAAGGTGTCAATGTACCTGAATCAGTAACTTGGCAAGGTGAGAAATCTATTTATCTGCCATATCCGTCATCAGATACTCAGTTGAACTCGAATTTGAAAAGATAAAACAGATATTAGTCTAAAGGCTTAAGCCTACATGTAACTGTCCCGAGAGTGATCTCGGGGCAGTTTTTATCCTCTCTCATGTTTTTAATTTCCTTTGTATGCGTATATTTAATTATTACTACCATGAAATCTAAATTCTTACCACTTCTATTATTATGTGCTGGTTCCCTTTGGGGACAACAGGTTAACATGAAGTCCGTAACAGAAAAGATCCCCACCTATCAGATCGGTAATCCGGAAATTGATCCGATATTCTTTACCGGACGTGTTTACCAGGGAGCCGAAGGATATATTTATCCTTATCCTTTATATGATGTATTGACAGAAAAGAAAACTGAGCAGGATTATAATGTACTCCGGTTGGATAATCAATACGTCGACATCGCTATTCTTCCGGAAATCGGAGGCCGTATCTTTGCCGCTTCCGACAAAACAAACGATTACCATTTCTTTTACACCCAAACCGGAGTAAAACCCGCCCTGATCGGAATGTTGGGGGCATGGTTGTCGGGAGGTGTGGAATGGAATATACCCGATCATCACCGTGCAAGCAGCTATATGCCGGTTAACTGGACTATGAAAGAAAACGAAGACGGGAGTAAAACGGTATGGGTAGGAGAAACCGAACTACGCCACCGACTGAAATGGTCGGTAGGTGTTTCAGTATATCCCAACCGTTCATGGGTGGAAGCTAAAATAAAAGTGATCAATCCGACTCCAATGATCCAGTCGATGCTCTATTGGGCCAATGTATCTGTTCATTGTAACGATCAATATCAGGTGATATTCCCGCCTGATGTACAATTCGGTGCAGATCATCATAAAGTATACTTCACTAACTGGCCGCAAGGAGAAACGACCGTCGGTGATGGGAAAATAGAAGATTTGTCGTGGTGGAAAAATTTCACAGGCAGCTCCCGCTCTATTTTCGCATGGGGAAGTGAAATGTCATTTCTGGCTGGTTACGATTATGGGAAAGATGCCGGAACAGTGCACGTAGCCAACCGCCATGTCGTTCCCGGAAAGAAATTCTTTTTATGGGGTAATAATGAAAATGGTGAGATGTGGAACAAAATATTATCGGACAATGACGGGCACTATCTGGAATTAATGGTAGGTGGTTATTCTGATAACCAACCGGATTATAGCTGGATAAACCCTGGCGAAATCAGGGAATTCAGCCAGATATGGTATCCGGTAAAAGGTATCAAAGGCGTTAAAAATGCGACAGACGACGCTGCTGTGAATTTTGAACCGATCGAAGGAAACAACTACCGTGTAGGTTATTGTGCAACCACACTGTATGAGAATGCTCGTGTCGTGGTAAAATACAAAGATCAGATACTAATGGATAAACGAATCAATATCGACCCCGATAAATATTTCCTCGGTCAGGTATCCGTTCCCGATCCGTCAGACGCCTCAGCATTGTATACCGCACTCTACGATGCAAATGGAAACCTGCTGGTCGATTATCGTCCGATCGTACTGGAAGAAAAGCCGCTTCCTAAAGTTATCGACGGCACCAAACCAGTTAAAGAATACAAAACAAACGAAGAACTCTATCTGGCCGGGTTACGTGTCGATCAATTCAATAATGCACGCCTGGATTACATGGACTTTTATAATGAAGCCCTGTTGCGTGACTCCATGGATGCACGTGTTAACATCGAAGTCGGCAAACATTATATCCGCCAAGGGAAATGGGATAAAGCAGCATTACATCTAAACCGTGCCCAGACCCGTTTGTCACATGACTACACAACCGTAAAAAATACGGAAGCCTTATATTATCTGGGATACCTATATCAAATGACCGGAAATACGGGCAAAGCGAAAGACGCCTATTGGGCAGCGACCTGGACGCCCGATTTCAAACATCGTTCTTTCTATGAACTGGCCGTATTAGCTGTAAAAGACAAAAACTATAAACAAGCCATGGACATGATCACCCAGTCCCTTTATGTGGGAGGACGCGATCTTCAGGCTCTAACGTTAAAGGCTTATATCCTCCGGATGCAGGGGAAGAAAGAAGAAGCACAGGAAACAATCCGTTACATCCAACAAATCGATCCGCTGGATTACTGGAGCGCAGCGGAAGCCAGTCTATTGGCCTCCCAAAGTACCTCTTTCCTGAATACCGGAACCAATCATAACAGTAAAGGGATCATTGCCGTACAAGAGTTATTGGAAGTCGTTTCCAACTATATGAAAATAGGAGCTACCGAAGATGCTTTGGCATTGCTAAACGGAGCGATAGCTCTGGGAGATCCATATGCATCTTATCCGCTGCTCTATTATTACAAGGCATATAATTTACTGGAACAGAACAATCAGACTGAAGCTATTGCCTGTCTGGATAAGGCCGGATCATTATCTCCGTTGAACAATTATCCTTTCCGTATAGAAGAGATCAACCTGTTTGAGACTTTATTAAAAGAAAGTCCGGACAATTCATTCCTTCATTATCACCTGGGAAATTTACTTTACTATCTCGGACAGAAAGAAGCAGGCCTCGACCACTGGATACGTTCCACAGAACTTAATCCGTCTTTCGCCATTGCCTGTCGTAATGTCGGCTTCGGCTATGGTTGCCTGAATGAACTGGATAAGTCCATGAAGTATTATGATATGGCTATCAAAGCCAATCCGAACGATCCTCTCCTACTGACAGAATCGGATAAGATCTATGAACAAGCAAACGTATCGGCAGATATGCGATTAAAACGACTGGAATCTCATCTGAAAACAGTCATGAAGCACGATGATGCCGTTATGCGCTTACTCACATTGTACAATGCTGCCGGCCTGTATGACAAAGCGATAAAAATACTTGACAGTAGACATTTCCATCTATGGGAAGGCGGTGGACAGGTTCACGATATCTATGTGGACTCGCATATGCTGAAAGGAATGAAGCTATTGAAAGGAAAACGTTACAAAGAGGCTATCAACGAATTCGACCAGGCAAACCAGTATCCTGTCAACCTCGAGGTAGCTCCTTCACCAAGAGGTGGATATGAAGCAAAAGTCTATTATCTGTCTGGTGTCGCTTATGAAGCAATGAACCAGGCAGGCAAGGCCAAAGAATGCTTTGAGAAATCAGCAAATACCGATTTCAGAAACCGGTTGACTGACCTGAACTATTACAAAGTCAAATCACTCAGAAAACTGAACAGGAACGAAGAAGCCGATGTTACTCTGGCAGATATGAAAAAAAGCCTGGAACGTATGCAAACCAACCTGATGGATTCATACGCCAAATTCGGAGAAGCAAACCAGAATATACAACAAAGCAACATCCTGTATTATTCGGGGCTGATACATTTCTTACAAAACAATCCCTCTAAGGCAAACGAGGAGTTCAAACAGGCAATCCAGCTATATCCCGGTAATATCTGGGCTAAACAAATGCCTGAATGACAACCACTCTTTGATAAATAAAGAGTAAACCAAATAAAAGAACGATTCTCTGAAACAATAGAGGATCGTTCTTTTTTATCTATATAGGATTATAAAGGCAAAAAGGAATTTATAACACTATTTTTATTATATTTACGTCGCATTACAAGCCTTAGAAATGGAGAATACAACAGACTTAAAAGCTTTCAATCAATTATTTACTGATTATCAAGGCAGATTTATCCGCTTTGCGAATACGTATGTAAGGGATATTGCCGTTGCCGAGGACTTTACTATTGAAGCTTTGATGTATTATTGGGAAAACCGCCATTCGCTGGAAGAAAATTCGAATGCTCCGGCTTATATTCTTACCATTATTAAAAATAAATGCCTCAACTACCTTCAGCACCTCCAGGTAAGGGAAGATGTAAACGAACAACTATTGAACCATGCAGAGTGGGAATTAAATACCCGTATATCCACTCTCGAAGCCTGCGATCCCGGCGAACTATTCACCGCTGAAGCACAGGAAATAGTAAATAAAACCCTGGCCGGTTTACCCGAACAGACCAGAGTTGTATTTGTTATGAGCCGTTATGAAAACAAATCTCATAATGAAATTGCAGAAGCTCTGGGTATAACTACTAAAGGTGTAGAATATCACATTTCTAAAGCATTAAAGAAACTGCATACCAATCTGAAGGATTATTATCCGGTCTTCCTCTTCTTATTCCTTAATTAGCAACATAATTCTTTTTCCAGTATCAACCGATGCCGGCATTGCACACCGTTTTCCCAAATGGGTTCCGGATAATTCCGTACGAAATAATCACGGTCCAACTCTTTCAGGTCAAAACCTTCCTGTTGATAAAGCATTAAAGGCCCCGGAGCGGAAGTACCGGTACATACTTTCAAACGGGAAAGGCTGTTTACCGATGCCCATTCATCCGATATATAACGAAGCAGGCGGCGTGCGATCCCTCTGCGCTGAAAAGATTCATCAACAGCCAGATTCATCAATTCGGCCATATCCTCGGTCTGCTTTTGAACAACAGCTACTCCGACAGGCCGTTGTTCAAAAACAGCGACGAAGCAATCCGATGTTTTCAGGTAATTATCGACAAATTCACGACTGGGATCTGCCAATAGAAGCAGATCGTAAGGGTAATCTGTTGTTTGTTGGATTTGTATTTCCATATCAAGCAATTACCTCTACAATATTTCCGTCAGGATCGGATACAGCCCCTTCATAGAAGCCATCCCCTGTAGTACGAGGTTCCCCGAGGATGGTATATCCTTCTTTACGGAATAATTCGATCATTTTATTGACATTCTCCTTCGAACCGACCGAAAAAGCGAAATGTGCAAGACCGATAAAAAGTCCCTCTTTCTCTTCTGTGACATCCGTCCGTTGCATAATTTCCAAGGAAGCCCCTCCTTCGAAGGTTATAAAATAAGAGGCAAAACCTTTTTTCGGATTCACATACTTTTCATTGCTTTTCCCGTTAAAATAGTTCACATAAAATTCACGGGCACGCTCAAGTTCATTGGTCCAGATAGCAATATGAGTCAACTGCATAATATAAATGTGATTTGATGAATGACAAAGATAAACAAAAAAGCCCGGACAGACATAACATCCATCCGGGCCTTTATATAGATCAGAATAATATCTTACTTACAGATACGGCAATTGGCACAACGGGCTAATTCACCGCGGAAACGCTTTTCAACTAACTTATGCAAACGGTCTTTCAACGCATCCAAACGAACATAATCGATTACATCTGACGTAAATGCGACACTCAGCATCATCCGGGCCTCATTAAGAGGGATACCGCGACTTCGCATATAGAACAAGGCATTTTCATCCAGTTGTCCGGTAGTCATACCATGCGAGCACTTTACATCATCCGCATAGATTTCCAGTTGCGGCTTACTGTACATACGGGCTTCGCGGGTAGCACAAAGATTCCGGTTCGTTTGATAGGCTGCCGTTTTCTGGGCATCTTCCTTCACCAGGATACGACCGCTGAAAATACCGACAGCCTGGTCGTTCAGAACATTCTTGAACAATTCGGTACTGGTACAATTCGGCACTGCATGTGTAATATGGCTATATGTATCGACCTGTTGTTCACGGTCTGCAACCGACATACCACACAAAGTCGTTTCGGCATACTCACCATTCAACTCAATATAATAGTTATTACGGGTAAGTCCGTTATTCAACGTTATACCGTTCACCAGGACATTGCTGGAAGCCTCCTGTTTCACATGTACAGAAGTAAAACGGGTAGTAGATATGCTGCTTTCCTCCAGATCGTAATAATCGAAATAGGCACCTTCACCGGCAAAAATCTCTACCACCTGTGTAGCCAGGAACTTCACGTCATCTATACTATGATCGCATATCAGCAATTTTGCTTCCGAACGGGGTTCCATGATCACCAGGATACGACGGTTTGCCATCGCATCCACATCACTTCGGAATATGTTGATCAACTGGATAGGACGCTCAACGGCTACGCCTTCCGGCACATAAAGCACAAAGCCATCCTGCGCCAGCATAGTATTTAAAGCAATAATGCCGTCGTGACTGCTTTTTGCAGCTTTGCCGTAATAACGGGCAGCCACATCCGGGTATTTCTCGGCAAACGTTTTCAGTCCGCCGGCATATACACCTTCCGGCAGATGTGCTTTGGGCATCATCTTATCGTAAAACGTATCGTTGATCACAAAATAAAGTGAAGTACTGAGATTCGGGACATCACAACGGAACACGTCATACGGGTTCACCGGTATAGCCAGGCGATTGATATTCACTCCATAATCGGGAGCAAATGCCTGCGCGACATCTGTATATTTATAATCTTCACTTTTTACCGAAGGAAAACCCAGACGATCGAAATCAGCCAGAGCTTCTGCACGCGGCGCATTCATCACCGCTGCACTATGCCGGCACACCAGGTCTTCATAGCGGGTAAAAAGATCGATATATTGTTGTTCAGCTCTCATCTCACTCATCTCCCATTTCTTTCTTGATCCAGTCGTATCCTTTTTCTTCCAGTTCAAGAGCAAGTTCCGGACCTGCAGTCTTTACGATACGGCCTTTGTACAACACATGTACCACATCCGGCTTGATATAATCCAATAGGCGCTGATAGTGAGTAATCACGATTGCCGCATTCTCCGGTGTACGCAACTGGTTTACGCCATTTGCCACGATACGGAGGGCATCGATATCCAACCCACTGTCGGTTTCATCGAGGATAGCCAACTTAGGTTCAAGCATAGCCATTTGGAATATTTCGTTGCGTTTCTTTTCACCGCCTGAGAAACCTTCGTTCACGCTACGGCTAGCCAGCTTGTTGTCCAGCTCGACGATTGCACGCTTTTCACGCATCAGTTTCAGGAAATCTGTAGCCGAAACCGGTTCAAGACCTTTATATTTACGGTGTTCGTTCAGAGCGGCACGCATAAAGTTTACCATACTTACACCCGGTATTTCAACCGGATACTGGAAACTCAGAAAGATACCTTCACGGCTACGGTCTTCCGGTTCCAGATCCAACAGATTTTTTCCGTTGAAAATAACTTCACCTTGAGTCACCTCAAAAGCAGGATTACCGACCAACACACTGCTAAGGGTACTTTTACCCGAACCGTTCGGTCCCATGATAGCATGTACCTCACCGGCTTTCACAGAAAGGTCGATCCCTTTCAATATCTCTTTGCCATTTACATTGGCATGTAAGTTCTTTATTTCTAACATAACTTTATTAATTGACAATTTGATTTATCCAACACTCCCTTCCAGAGAAATAGTCAGTAGTTTTTGAGCCTCGACAGCAAACTCCATCGGGAGCTTATTCATTACCTCACGGGCATATCCGTTTACAATCAGGCCGACAGCCTCTTCTACTGAAATACCGCGTTGCTGGCAGTAGAACAATTGTTCTTCACTGATCTTACTTGTCGTAGCTTCATGTTCCACCACAGCCGTTTCATTCTGAATATCGGCATAAGGGAATGTATGGGCACCACACGTAGAACTCAATAATAAGCTGTCACACTGGCTATGGTTACGGGCTCCTTCTGCACGTGGAGATACTTTCACCAATCCCCGGTAGCTATTCTGACTATGACCGGCCGAAATACCTTTCGATACGATCGTACTACGGGTATTCTTTCCCAAATGGATCATCTTCGTTCCGGTATCGGCCTGTTGGTAGTTGTTTGTTACGGCCACCGAATAGAACTCTCCGACCGAATTATCTCCGGCCAGGATACAGCTCGGATATTTCCAGGTGATGGCTGAACCGGTTTCCACCTGTGTCCACGAAATCTTACTGCCCTCACCCTTACACAATCCGCGCTTGGTTACGAAGTTATAAATACCTCCTTTGCCTTCTTTATCACCCGGATACCAGTTCTGCACTGTCGAATATTTCACTTCGGCACGTTCTTTGGCTATAATCTCTACGATAGCCGCATGCAACTGGTTCTCGTCGCGCATCGGGGCGGTACATCCTTCCAGGTAACTTACATACGCTTCATCATCGGCAACGATCAGCGTACGTTCGAACTGTCCTGTATTTGCCGCATTAATACGGAAATAAGTAGAAAGTTCCATCGGACAACGTACCCCTTTCGGTATGTACACGAACGATCCGTCCGAGAATACAGCCGAGTTCAACGCCGCAAAAAAGTTATCACGATAACTTACCACACTGCCCAGATACTGTTGTACCAGATCCGGATGATGTTGTACCGCTTCGCTGAACGAACAGAAAATAATACCTTTCTCTGCCAGGGTCTCCTTAAAAGTCGTCTTTACAGACACACTATCCATCACGGCATCCACTGCCATACCTGCCAGCTGTGCACGTTCATGCAAAGGAATACCCAACTTGTCGAATGTTTTCAGTAATTCCGGATCTACTTCATCCAGACTTTTCGGACCCTCTTTTTTCTTTGGAGCTGCGTAATAGATTATATCCTGATAATCGATCGGCGGAATGTTCAAATGAGGCCATGTCGGCATCTCCAGTGTCTGCCAGTGGCGGAAAGCCTTCAGACGGAACTGAAGCATCCAGTCCGGCTCATTCTTTTTGGCAGAAATAATACGGACAGTGTCTTCATCCAATCCTTTATGAATCACTTCCGTATCAATATCGGTAACGAAGCCGTACTTGTAATCACTGCTCGTTACCTCATTAATTATGTCGTTTGACTCCTGCATATCTATATATTAATATTTAAAACAAACCATTTACTCCTTCCATGAGAACAAATTTCCGGGGTAAATGGTTGGAACTATATCTTTGACTGAATTATAAAAACGGGATTCGACCTTCGATTCCCGCGGGATCAGTACCGAACCACGATCAATGCCTTCCAGTATATTCAGCAACAGGCTGACAAATACGATCATCAAGCCTAATCCGAGAAATCCACCAGCCAGATGGTTCAATATACTGAGAGGTGTAACCCCTATCACCCTATGTACAACTTCCCCTGCCAATAAAACAACTCCCATTATCAGGATAAAACCGGCCACATAACTAAGGATCGTTATTCCTTCGGGCGGAAACCACCCCAGGGCAATGATATATCCCTTCAGCCAGGCAGCCGCTTTTGCACAGAAAAAGATAGCAACAAGGAGGGCTATAAGCGAAACAACCTGTTTGATCATTCCATCAAACAGGCCTTTCACAAATCCAATTCCTGCCAGACATAGCAATGTGATGTCCAACCAGTTCATGGTTATAGAGTTTTCTTAACTTCGGTTTCTTCGTAAGACTCGATCACGTCACCTACCTGAATATCATTAAAGTTAGTGATATTCAGACCGCAATCCAGACCGGCCACAACTTCCTTCGCGTCATCCTTGAAGCGTTTCAGTGAACCGAGTTCGCCGGCATATATTACGATACCGTCACGGATCAGGCGGATCTTATTCGTACGTTTGATCTTACCTTCCTTAACCACACAACCGGCAACCGTACCGACTTTCGTGATCTTGAATACCTGGGTAACATCCACATAAGCGGTAATCTCTTCCCGGATTTCCGGAGAAAGCATACCTTCCATCGCACTCTTCACTTCTTCGATCGCATCGTAGATGATCGAGTACAAACGGATTTCAACACCGTCTTTTTCCGCATTACGGCGAGCCTGTACAGACGGACGAACCTGGAATCCGATAATGATGGCATTCGATGCGGCAGCCAGTACAACATCCGATTCGGAGATCTGACCGACAGCCTTGTGAATCACATTCACCTGGATTTCTTCGGTAGACAAACGGATCAGGGAGTCAGACAAGGCTTCGACAGAACCGTCCACGTCACCCTTCACGATCACGTTCAGTTCCTGGAAGTTACCAACCGCAATACGACGACCGATATCATCCAGCGTAAGCATCTTCTGGGTACGGATACCCAACTCACGCTGCAGCTGCTCACGACGGGTAGCGATCTCACGTGCTTCCTGCTCAGTTTCCAATACATTAAATGTATCACCAGCCTGTGGAGCACCGTTCAGACCCAGAATCAATACAGGTTCAGACGGTCCTGCTGTTTCTACGCGTTGGTTACGTTCATTGAACATAGCCTTGATACGTCCGTGATGTGTTCCGGCCAGTACGATATCACCCATTTTTAGTGTACCGTTTTCTACCAATACCGTCGATACATAACCACGTCCTTTATCCAGCGACGATTCGATAATTGAACCGACAGCACGTTTCTTCGGATTAGCTTTCAGATCCAGCAGGTCTGCTTCCAGCAATACTTTTTCAAGCAGCTCTTCCACGCCCATGCCTTTCTTGGCAGAGATTTCCTGGCTCTGATACTTACCACCCCAGTCTTCAACCAGATAGTTCATATTTGCCAGTTCCTCTTTGATCTTCTCCGGATTAGCGTGAGGCTTATCCACTTTATTGATAGCAAACACGATAGGAACACCGGCAGCAGAAGCATGGTTGATCGCTTCGATGGTCTGCGGCATCACGGCATCGTCGGCTGCTACAATGATGATAGCAATATCGGTTACTTTCGCACCACGGGCACGCATGGCGGTAAACGCTTCGTGACCCGGAGTATCCAGGAAGGTGATACGGCGCCCACTCGACAGTTTCACATTGTAAGCACCGATGTGCTGTGTGATACCTCCTGCCTCACCGGCAATAACGTTCGCTTTACGGATATTATCCAACAAAGAAGTTTTACCGTGGTCGACATGTCCCATCACTGTTACGATAGGCGGACGTGCTACCCAGTCTTCTTCGTTATCGTCTTCTTCGTCGGCATTGATGGCTTCCACCACTTCTGCACTGACATATTCAGTCTTGAAACCAAATTCATCGGCAACAATATTGATCGTTTCCGCATCCAGACGCTGGTTGATAGAAACCATGATACCGATACTCATACAAGTGGCGATAACCTTTGTTACAGGAACGTCCATCATGTTGGCGAGGTCGTTTGCCGTAACAAACTCGGTCAGCTTCAATACTCTGCTTTCCTGTTCCTCCAGTTCCTGCAATTCATGCTCACGCTTAACGGCGGCATCACGTTTATCACGACGGTACTTAGCACCCTTATTATTTTTGTTACCCTTGTTCGTCAGGCGAGCCAGGGTTTCTTTGATCTGCTTCTGTACATCCTCCTCACTTACTTCAGCCTTAACAGGCTTTTTCAGGCGTGGCTTGCGGTCCGACTGGTTGGCCGGACGGCTATAGTTTGTACCCGGTGTGTTGTTTACATCGACACGATCCTTCTTGATACGATTACGTTTCTTTTTAGCATCTGCACCACCTTCACCCGGTTTAACCGGTGCGCCGGGCTTAACAGAAGCTCCGGGCTTAACAGGTGCACCCGGTTTGGCATTCGGATCTTTCGGCCCTTTATGGAATCCCGGCTGTCCGGGTCTGTTGTTACCGAACTTATCGCGTTTGTCGTCGCGTTCCTTCCGTCTCTCTTCCTTTGTTTTCTTCTTAGGACGAGTAGACTGGTTCAAGGCATTCAGGTCAATCTTACCGGTAACCTTGATATTCGACTCGAACTTCGGAGTATTCAACCGGAACAGGCTATTCTCTTCCGACTCAGCCGAAGAATGACTTTCTGCGGTCGTATTACTCACTTCTTCAGAAGAGTTTGTCGTCGTTTCCGGCTTTTTAATAACCTCCGGTTTTTTCTCTTCGATTCTTTCTTTTTCCACAACTATCTCTTTTACTTCTTTTTTCTCCACAGGTTTCTCCACCGGCTTTTCCACGCGAACCGGTTCCTGTTTTTCCTGTTTGGCAGGGGCTTCCACAGGTTTTACTTCAGGTGCAGGAGAAGGTACAGGAGCTGCTTCGACTACAGGTTGCGGTTTCACCACAGGCTGTTGCACGGCAGCAGGTTGCGGGGTAGCAACCGGTTCTTCTTTTTTCACTTCAGGAGCTTCCTGATGTTTTCTATGCTGTCCATCCAGGTCGATATGGCCCTTCGTTACGATTTTAGGCTTGAACTCTTCCGGGATCACTGTTTTTATTTCTGAAGTCTTCTCTTCTTTCACAGAAGCCGATTCTTTTTCTTTATCTCTATCTCTGTTAGGACGTTCTACCACACGCGGACGCTCAAAGCCACCGTTAGGCAGATCCTTTCCAAACTCTTTTACGAGCAAAGCATACTGTTCATCACTGATCCTCGTGTTGGGATTTGCATTATCTTCAACAGGATGACCTTTCTTGTGTAGAAATTCAACAACCGTGTTGATCCCTACGTTTAATTTCCTTTGTACTTGTATTAATTTTATGGGCATATCTAACTTTGTCGTAATACTTTTTATTCCTGATTTTGACTTTCGTCTTCAAATTCGGCAGATAAGATAGCAAGTACCTCATCGACTGTCGTCTCTTCAAGGTCGGCACGTTCAATAAGTTCTTCACGGGGCATCGCTAAAACGCTCTTAGCCGTGTAACAACCTATATTCTTGAATGCTTCAATTACCCAGCCGTCTATTTCATCTGTAAATTCATCCAGATAAATATCTTCCTCATCAGCGCCTTCCACATCACGGAATACATCGATCGTGTATTCAGTCAACATACAGGCCAGTTTAATATTCAAACCGCCTTTACCAATAGCCAATGAAACTTCTTCAGGACGAAGGTAAACCTCTGCCTTGTGCTCTTCTTCGTTCACTCGTATAGAGGAAATTTTTGCCGGGCTTAATGCACGCTGGATAAACAGCGACACATTGGATGTATAATTAATTACATCGATGTTCTCGTTTCTCAATTCACGAACAATTCCATGGATACGAGAACCTTTCATTCCAACGCAGGCACCTACCGGGTCGATACGGTCGTCATACGACTCGACAGCCACTTTGGCTCTTTCCCCCGGGATACGCGCGATAGCCTTGATCATGATCAGGCCGTCGTTAATTTCAGGAACCTCGAGTTCGAATAAGCGCTGCAGGAACATTTTATCCGTACGCGACAAAATAATCTTAGGATTATTATTATAATTATCCACTTTTTGTACAACCGCACGAACGGTCTCGCCTTTACGGTAGAAATCGGAAGGAATCTGTTCTGATTTCGGGAGCAGCAACTCATTACCCTCGTCATCCAGCAACAGGATCTCTTTCTTCCACACCTGATATACATCAGCAGCAACGATTGTACCTATTTTATCTTTATATTTAGCATATAAACTATCCTTCTGCAATTCAAGAATCTTCGAAGCCAGTGTCTGACGCAGGTTCAGGATGGCACGACGTCCGAAACCGGCGAAAAAGACCTCATCAGTTACTTCTTCACCCACTTCACAGTCGGCATCGATCTTACGGGCCTCAGTCAATGTCAGTTGCAGATTCGGATCTTCAAGTTCATCATCAGCCACAACAATACGGTTTCTCCAGATCTCGAAGTCACCTTTCTCAGGGTTGATAATCACGTCATAATTTTCATCCGTACCAAACATCTTAGCGATTACGTTACGGAAGGAATCTTCCAATACGCTGATCATCGTATCCTTATCTATATTTTTCAACTCCTTGAACTCCGCAAGGGTGTCAATCATACTGATTGTTTCCTCTTTCTTGGCCATAATCTTTCTTTACTTGAATCTTATTAGGTATTTTGTATATTTTATTTCATCGAATGTATAGGATTGATTTTCCTGAACTGTCATTTTCCGCTTGGAACCTTCGGGTTTCACCTGTTTTTCAACAGTAACTACCACCCCGTTTTCGTCTGCCGAATTCAAAACTCCGCACAGCTTCACGCCATTCTTCAGTAACATTTCCACTTCGTTTCCTACATTCTTCACATACTGACGAAGTACTTTAAAAGGAGAAGTAACACCAGCCGAACCTACTTCCAGCTCGAAATCTTCCACCTCACGGTCCAGATGTTCTTCCACATACCGGCTCAATGCTGCACAATCATCGATGCAAACACCCTCATCATTATCTATCTCGATAATAATAAGGTTTCCCGGCTTAACCACCACGTCAACTAAATAATTGTCGGAAGAAGCCAATTTTTCTTCAACCAACTGAGTTATTACTCCCTTTTCAATCATAAACATACTGTTAAGAACAAAAGAAGGGGACTACCCGCCCCCTCCTCATCTTCGCTTAATCGCCCGCAAATATACAAATAATCAGCGAGTTTTCAAATAAAATCTATCTTTTTCTCCTTTTTTTTCCGTTTCTTTGCATGCTGAATACAAGGGGGTGCTTGCAACGTTCAAAAAACAGAACGTACCGCAGGCTGAGATGATACCCATATTACCTGATACGGATAATGCCGTCGAAGGGAATTGTAAACTATGGTATACTTCTTCACACGACACACCTCACCTATTCACTTATCAGGTTTTAAACTTTAAGGACAAAAGGATGAAAAGTGTATTGATTATTTTTGCCGGATCTCTGGCTTCATTCGCAGTTGCGGGCAATGAGTCCGACCCTGTCGATTCTCTCAAAATTTCCCGGGATGTATCTCTAAACGAAGTGGTGGTCACCGCCACCAAAGTATCCCAAAGCACACCTGTCGCTTACAGCGAATTATCAAAAAAAGAACTCAGCCGGAAGAATGACGGACAGGGTATTCCCTACCTCATTTCCCAGTCACCATCCGTGATCATGACCTCCGATGCCGGAACCGGCATCGGTTATTCCGGCTTCCGTATCCGCGGTACGGATGCCAACCGTATAAACATCACCGTCAATGGTGTCCCGGTCAACGACTCCGAATCACATACCGTATTCTGGGCAAACATGGCCGATTTTGCTTCCTCCGTCGATAACATACAGATACAACGTGGAGCAGGAACCTCCACCAACGGAGCAGCCTCTTTCGGAGCGACCGTTGCCATGCAAACGCAGAAACCCGACCTGAAGCCTTATGCAGAATATGCGATCTCCGCAGGTTCGTTCGGAACTGTAAAAAACTCCGTCAAAGCTGGTACCGGATTATTATACGATCATTTTGTTTTCGATGCCCGCTACTCCAACATTCAAAGTGACGGATATATCGACCGCGCAACAGCCAATATGCATTCTTATTTTGGTTCCGCCGCTTATTATGGCGACAATACGCTAGTTCGTTTCCAGACTTTCGGGAATGTAGAAAAGACCTACCAGGCCTGGACCGGTGTTCCCTCCTATCTATTGAACAGCGACCGCACCTATAACCCATGCGGCGAATACCAAGAAAACGGGGTCACTAAATTCTACGACAACCAGACCGACAACTACTGGCAGCAAAATTATCACCTGATGGCCAGCCAACGCCTGGGCGATCTGTGGAATATGAACCTGACCCTCCATTACACACATGGAGAAGGATATTACGAAGACTATAAAGCCGACGCAAAGTTCAAGTCATATAAACTACCCGCATACTACATCAACGGGAAAGGGGATACGATAACACGTTCGGACCTGGTCCGTCGCAAATGGCTGGACAACGACTTCTACGGAGCAGTTTACAGTGCCAACTACCGTACCGAACGTCTTCAGATGAGTTTCGGTTCTGCCGTTAATAAATATAGCGGTGACCACTTCGGCCGTGTCATGTGGGTAAAAAACAGCGAAGCACTGCCGGTACCCGATTACGAATACTATCGCAACACCGGTAATAAACTGGACTATAATGCCTATATAAAAGCAAACTACCGGCTACTCCCCTGGTTAAACGGATACCTCGACCTGCAATACCGCGGTATCCACTACACGATTGAAGGTAGCGATGATAAAGCAGGCGACAATGTCGACGTGAATAAACACTGGAACTTCTTTAATCCGAAAGCCGGCATCAACATCCAGCAGGGAGGACATAACGCATTTGTCTCCTTCTCCGTAGCCAACCGCGAACCCAACCGCGACAATTTCACGGAAGCAGCCGCCGACGAACGTCCCGTTCATGAAACTTTATATGATTACGAAGCAGGTTATAGCTTCGGCAACGAGCATTTCCGCGTTGGAGCCAACCTGTATTATATGGATTACAATAATCAGCTGATCCTGACCGGTAAGATCAGTGAGATCGGCGAGGCATTGACCAGTAACATCAAAGACAGTTACCGCATGGGTATCGAACTGACCGGCGGTGTAAGTATCACACACTGGCTCGACTGGAACGGAAATGTAACACTGAGTCGCAATAAGATAAAAAACTTCACCCAGTATGTGGACAATTGGGATACAGAAGGACAAAACAGTGAATACCTGGGAACAACCGATATCGCTTTTTCCCCGGGTATCATAGCCAACAGCATGTTCGATTTCAACCTGAAAGGATTTTCTGCCAGCTTCAACTCGCAGTTTGTCGGCCGTCAATATATCGATAACACCTCCACAAAAAACCGATCGATAGATCCTTATTTCGTTAACAGCCTGCGGGTAGGTTATGTTTTCAAACCGAAATTCATCAAAGAGATCGGCGTAGATGTAACCATCAACAATCTCTTCAACGAAAAATATGAAACAAATGCCTGGGTTTATTCCTATATAGAAAATGGGACCCTGAAAAAAGATGACGGTTATTTCACACAGGCAGGAACCAGCGCAATGGCACGTATTACTTTCAAATTTTAAGAAAGATGGAACAAGTACTGGAATATTTCGGAGTAGTAACGGGGTTGCTTTACCTGTTGCTTGAAATCAGGCAGCATAAAGCCATGTGGGTGGTAGGCTTCCTCACCTCCCTGGTATATGTCTTTGTCTTTTTCTTCTCGAAAATATATGCCGATATGGGCCTGAACATATATTATGTTGCGATCAGCATCTATGGTTTCTGGAAATGGACGCAGACAGATAAAACGGCGGATAAGGAAAAACCGGCCTCCGAAACGATCCTGTACCGTCCTATCACCTGGCCGTTATTCGGAGGGATAGCCCTGGCTATCCTCTCCATCTACGGACTGCTCTATTACGTGCTGCACAACTTCACCGACTCTCCCATCCCGATGGGCGACGCTTTCACCACTTCGGTCGGCATCGTCGCCACCTGGATGCTGGCCCGTCGCATCATCGAGCACTGGATATTCTGGGTTATCGTAAACTTCGTATCCGTCTATCTTTATTACTTACGAGGACTTTACCCTACTATGTTTTTGTATATTTGCTACGCAATACTGGCCGTTGCCGGATATTATACATGGAAAAAGAAAGGAATAAACAGAGAACAAATATGAAATATTGAAAATAACCTCTACATTTGTAAAATCATACAAATTCACTAATAACAAAACCTTATGAACACAATTCTTAAATCCGATCTCGAATACAAACAATGGCTCATCGACCTTAAGTTTCGTATTCGAAACAGTCAAATCAAAGCTGCCCTGAAAGTCAATACCGAATTAATCAACCTATATTGGGATTTGGGAAAAGAGATAGTTGCCAAACAGGAACAATCACAATGGGGCGATGGGTTGATCAAACAATTAAGTACTGATCTGCAACAGGAATTTCCTGATATGAAAGGATTCTCTATCAGTAATATCAAATACATAAAACAATGGTATCTGTTTTATTATAAACACATTACAATTGGCCAACAAGTTGTTGGCCAATTAGAGATCGCAGAAGATATTCAAGAATTAGTATCCCAAATACCCTGGGGACATAACCTGCGTATTATTGCTCAATGCCAATCCATAGAAGAAGCCTCGTTCTATATCCATAAAACCATCGAACACGGCTGGAGTCGCAGCATGCTGGATCTACACATCAAACAACAGGAATTTCAGCGAACAAGGCACTCCATTTCTAATTTCTCCCGTTTACTGCCAACAGTTCAAAGCGACCTGGCCCAACAACTATTAAAAGATCCTTACAATTTCGATTTTCTAACGCTGACCGACAACTATAAGGAACGAGAACTCGAAAACGCCTTAACCGACAATATTACAAAATTTCTAATCGAACTGGGAGCCGGTTTCGCATACGTTGGTCGTCAGGTTCCGATACAAGTCGGCAACAAAGATTTTTATCTGGATTTACTTTTTTATCACTTGAAATTACGATGTTATGTCGTTATTGAACTCAAAGCTACCGATTTCATGCCGGAATATACAGGAAAACTTAGTTTCTATCTGACAGCCGTAAATGATTTATTGAAACATCCCGCAGATAATCCTACAATAGGTTTGCTGATATGTAAAAATAAAGATAGTTTTATTGCCGAGTACTCATTAAAAGGTATCGGTCAACCCATCGGAGTTTCAGAATATGAGCTAACCCGGTTATGCCCGGAAGACTTTAAAGGAAGCCTGCCTTCTATTGAAGAAATTGAAGCTGAATTAAAAGAATGAAAAATAAAGAAAGGAATAAATACAAATGATAACACCTTATGATTGTGTCGTGGTTGCTAACGGAAGTTTTCCGCAAACAGACCGGCCACTGGAACTTCTAAAAAATGCCCCGGTTATTATTGCCTGCGATGGAGCCGTACAGAATATTCATGAACGGGGACTGGCCCCAACAGCCATCGTAGGCGATCTCGACAGTATTCCACAGAAAATGCTCGAACAATACGCCGATCGTATTCACGTAGTAGAAGACCAGGAAATAAATGATCTCACAAAAGCAGTCCGGTTCGCCCACGCTTCCGGTTATCAAAAGATACTGATCCTCGGAGCAACCGGTCTCCGTGAAGACCATACATTGGGAAATATATCCTTACTGATGGATTACGCCCCTTTATTCCACCGGATAGAAATGATGTCCGACTACGGGCTATTTATCCCCTTATTGCATACAGCAACTCTGAAATGTGAGCCCGGTCAGCAAATATCCATCTTCTCGATGTATCCCTGTGGTGAAATAACGACAGAAGGTTTACGCTGGCCCATCACCCACCGTAAACTGACAGCCTGGTGGCAAGGCACGCTAAATGAAGCAGTGGGAACAGAATTCACCCTTACCCTTTCCCCTGACGCCCGCCTTATCGTTTATTTCCAAACACTTTCCCCCGCCTAACTGTCACTTGTCAACTGCCAATTAAAAAAAAATGCCCCGGAAGGATAACCAATCACTTCCGGGGACTTAATACACCCTCAATTTTACAACTTAGTATATTTAAAGCCTCACGGCCTCAGTTTATGCTGGTAACTTATTTAACTGACAAGCTTTCCATTCGGGAAAACCATCGATACTGTCATTCACCTGAAACAATAACTTATCATCTGCTACTTGTTTCAAGACTGTCTTAGGAGCAAGAGGCAGACACATATCATCTACTTCAAAAAATGCCTTCAACAGGATCACATCATAGCCTTCACGAACAATTTCCTTTTTTATTACTACCGGCACTTTCAATTTTGCCAGGTAATAAGCGGAACGTTCATAGGCACACCATTTATTTCCTTCCAGATAGAGATGTACTCCGTTCTGGTTGTCGATCTCGTTCACTAGAACGTTCTCAACTAATGATGTAAGTTCCATATTATTATTGTTTTGTTTTTTCATGATTCAATCTGATACAAAAGTATGCCTAATTCTTTCAAATCACATACGGTAAAACTATCAATCATATACGTTGATACTATCAATTATGTATGCTGAAACTATCAAAAAGGGTGTTATCCTCTCTTTTCTTTTGCAACTCCTTCAAATTCTCTGCCGCACCGGCTACACCGGCCGCTTCAGCCTGCTTCAAAAGCACTTCTGCACCATCCAGATCACCTTCTATTAATTTCAGAACACCACGGGCATGAATTGCTTCAGCTGAATCACCTGCTTTCGACAAATAATTTTTTGCAGCCGCGTAATCGCCTTTTCCTATAGAGATATTTGCAGCATTCAGATTTGCCACAGGATCAGAACTGTACATCCGTACAGCCACTTCAAACACATCATTATACTCCTTACTTCCCGTCTCATAGCTGTTGGCGACAGCGAACATTTCACTCAGGCTCAACTGCTGCGGGCGTGTCTTGATAATCTCACGTCCTTCTTCTACGGTAAACTCACGTACGGTATAATCGATACGATATTCGGAACGACGCAATGACGGGAAAACAGTATTCAATACATAACGATAAGCCGCTCCTCCTTGCAAAGTACGCAACTTCGCTTCTTTCCGGTCAGGTTCGTCATTACTGTTGATGATAGCCAAGACCCCGTCACGTGCCGGAATATCCATATCAGCTTCTGCTTTTTCCCCGAAACCTTTCCAGTCTTCCGGTTCGGAAGCCAGCGTAAAGAAATCGAGACCGAAATTATTCTGTGTACGGATATAATCGCGCAATGCTTTCACACGGTTATCGGCCAACCGCTGGTTACTGGCATAGCTACCTTCCGGAGACGCATACCCTTTCAGGAAAATTCCTTTCGGAGTGATATTCTTATCGGAAGTAACCGCCCGGATCGTTTGGTTGATCTTCGCTAACTCGGCTGCATTATTTCGGAAATCCGGCAATATCTGCGATTTACCCACCTGGAAATCCAGGTAAGCGGTACCAACTTCTGCACGATGTTTTTCTGTTTCCGCCTTCGGTGAAATATAAGCCAACGTCGGTTGTACCTCGTAACGTTCCGTCGGAGCCATGCGTATCCTGTCCGCAATAAGCAGCGGACCCACCGCCTCTTCCTTACCACAACCACACAAATCCTGAGCCAGGACAAAGCGTGCATCTTTCATCCACGGTTCCCAGGCCACTGTCATTTTATAAGGGATGGTATGCTCTACCGCATCACTGGCACGAAGCACTTTGTAACGAGGTTCATCCTGCAAATTCTTCAGGGCTACTTCACGCTGATACACCTTCTGACGATTTTTACCGTTCAACAGGATGGAGGGAAGACCTTCTTTCTGTGTTGAGCTTTCGAGCATCGGAGTCAATGTCAACGATTTACGCGATTCGATCAGTTTACCTTGTACACGGATCGTTGCATCGATATAAAGAGAATCCCCTTTCTGCATCAGGTCGTTGCACGACACGCTGATCGGACTTTCTACTGTTTGTGCAAAAGTATTCACAGAACCGGCTGCCAGTAATACGACAGCCATATATATATTCATTCTATTCTTCATTTTCCCGATCATTTAATAAAGTAGATAAAAGAAAGAGCGGCTTTCGTTACACCGAAATAATCTTTCGTATAACTCTTTTCAATGGATCCACAGGCTGCACAAGGATATTTGTCGTGATCCAGATGTGCCCAACCGATACCGATCACAGCTTCCATGCTCCAACGGTTGCTCAACAACCACTGATATCCATACGAAATACCGGCACCGTACAAGTTACCCTGATAACGATGATCCTCCATATTCTTTCCAAGAATTTTCATCCCCCCCACATTATAATCTGCATAATGAGCATGTACGCCAAAGAAATGGCCGTTAAATTTTTCACACAGCCAATAGCGGGCTTCCGGCTGAATCAGCCAATGTTTCAGACGGGCTTCGTCTCCCAACATCCAACCGTTATAGTTACCCGACAAGTCCAACGACCACTTTTTGCTCAATCCAACCTCAACACCCAGGTTAATGGTGGCCGTTGCATCATACAGTAAGTTAGACTTCACCGCAAACTTCTGCCCGTAGACATTCGTCATTCCAACCAGAAGCAAAAAGAGGAAAAGTACTTTTTTCATATACATCATTATTATATTATTCATTCCACCCTGCAAATCTACATAAAAAGAAAGATTATCAACGATTGCAAAGGTAGATATTTGATCCGCTACCAATAATAGGCAAGTCTTTCAACTTAATAGGGTAAATCTACCATCTTTCCACTAATTGATAAGAATACCGCTTCTATCGGAAGATAGAGATAGAAACGCCTATCCCCCTTCGATATTAAAAAAAACTTAGAATAACAAAAAACGGGGAATATTCAAGTTTTATATGAATATTGTGCAAAAAGCCTAAACCATAATGGGACAGAAAGCTGTGAAGAAGAAAAATTGATAATGCCTTCCGAATAAGATGCGAATAAAAAAGGATTCTCTGCTACAGACTGTGCATGAACAAAGTGTAATTGGTCAAATAGATTTATATGATTATATACATTTAAATAAGAATGTTTGAAATTCCAACTGATAGACTCCAGAAGTAAATCATGTCCCTTCTTTTGAACCCTTAAGGCTACATTGGCGATAGATTCTTCAACAGTATTTAATCCAAACAGGATACCATTTATCGAATAACCTTTCTTTTTAAACAATAAAACCTCATCCAGTCCAAAATTATCAGCAAAAGGGGTTTCCAATGCAAAATTCAAATTATTTTCGATGCAGATATTCCGACACTTTTCATATTCTTTACTTTTATAATCATCAACCAACTTTTCAAATAAATCATCCAACATATCAGCCGTATACATAGGATACATCTGTTTTAGTTGCTCTGATGTCATGCTACAGAAAAATTTTTCTATCTCTGGTATGCCGGGAAGAAGGACGGTTATGAATCTTACAGTATAAATGGCCTTTTTCTTTTTTGCATAACTTTTTTACAGTTTCATACAAAATATCGCTGGCACAAGCGGCATGTTCTGGAACAATAAGTCTTACTAAAAACTCACTGCCATCACTGTCAGCTTGAATAAAAAGATCAGGACGTCGTGTTCTATATTCGTCTTTATAAAAATAAGATAACCCGTTATCCCAACATGCTAAGATTTCAGACCTACTTATATTTTCTTTTTTAAAGCCACAACTACGCTCTGATCGTTTAGACGGAATCCGATTGTCTTTTATCATTTCCTCTATAAAATCGTTTGAAAATTTATTATCCGTGATATCTACCATATAATATAAGTCTATTCTATAAAAATAGTAATATATATTTATTAGTGACATCCAATTGACAAAAAATTATCAATTTTCACAACAATGCCGGTATTGGGACTCCTTGACGAGCACTCCAATACCGGCATCATGGTTACTCAATCACCGGGCGATCGTCTTCTCCTCCTTCTCCCGCACCGGTTTCGTCGGTTTTGGGGATTTCAAATTTCTGGATGCTTACGTCACTCAACATATCTTTGAAATAAGCACCCGGAGTGAAGATGATTTTGCGGTGGCGCAAAGATTCAGCATTCACATCCTTCTCATTCTCCTGGCTTTTACAGCCGAAAGCAGGACGGAAAGTCCCGAAATCGCCCAGTTTCACCGACAAATGGTTCTCCAGATTCCAGATAAGGGCATCTATCAGACCATCGGTCACCATTTTCACTACACCGCGCGGTGCCATTCCGACCTTGGTTACCTGATCGCAAAGAGCAGGATAATTCACTGTACCTGCCAGCAAAGGGCGGGCTACATACTTCGGTGTCTTGGTTTTATCAAAACCGAAAACAGTTTTCTTAACTACATACTTTAATGCCATACTGATTTTGTTTTAATGATTACGAAACAAAGGTACGACGGGCGGTTCTGATGAAAACGCTATAGTGCGGTATAAGAGGGTTAAGTAGGGTAAAGTAGGGCCAAAGAGGGTAAACTACGCTCAATACCGATAAAACCCTATCAAAACAGTAACGCCATCCGAGCTTTGTTTCTCGATTATATTACAAAGATAGGATACCGGTCAGGGGCCAGGGAACCCTATGGAAGGATACGGAACCATTCGGGAACATTAGGTCACTTTTTTGTTGAAAAAGACATAAAAACCCGAAAACAACTTTCTTTATTACATACTTTAATGCCATACTATTTTGTTTTAAATGATTATGAAACAAAGGTACGGCGGGCAGTTACGGTATTGAAGACTAAGGTGTCACCATGTGACGAAACGACACTTTTTTTCATTTAATTGCACTTTTGTGCGTTTTAATGCGCTTTAGTTCGTTTCATTTCTTTCCATAAGAACCGGAAGACTACAAAACAAACGCCATCCTACCTTTGTTTCATAATCGAGAAACAAAAATAGGATGGCGATACAATGCAGTGTCAAGCTACGGAAGGATTTGCATATAATTAAGGAAAATATACTTGACTAATTCCCTTAAAAAAATTTCATCTTACATCTTTTACACAACGTACCGATGCTGATATATCTCCTGCAGTTGCATCTAATGTTATTATTCCACCGGGCAGTGACATGTAAACAACCGGTATCTTTTGATTTGTCACTTTTTTATTACTTAATGATGATATTGTACGTGACATACTTTTATTCTTATATAAATTAGCGACAATTAATGAAAGCTCACGTTGATTTGGCATACGCCATCCTCCACCATCCTCTGTTTTAGATGCACACGGAGTTGTTATCAAATTATTAACTCCAGAATAACTAATTGAATTTGAAGTCAAACTGGTTGCAACTTTAAATTTTGTATAAGGACGGTTTGCTTGGTTTAACTCGTCAGTTACTGTCAACTCTCCAGAAGAAACAAAATCACTTCTTAATGAATTTGTATTCATTCTAGACAAATCTATTATATTATTACTAATAGGTTTAACAATATAGTTATCGGGTTCTTCCTCTGCTTTAGGTGTAGATCTATCATACTGACCTAAATTACGAGCACAACGATAATTAAATTTCCCACTACCATTATGTCCTGTAGAAGAACCTTCTTCCGCCCAAAACATAACATTACTACTATTCATAAAATGATTTTCTGCTGTTTTATCAGGATCTCCTTTATACAAATAAGCTTCAGTCGGCAATCCATCTTTACCAATCCATATACCAGTCAACTGATCAACCGTAGGAAGATACCATCTTACTTCATCGTCAGAAATATAGCCATCGCCATTTAAATCTCTATTTCTTTGAAGACAGGCATAATCAACCTTATTATAATCAGACTGCATAGTATTATCCGATGTTTTTATCCATGTAGACCAAGCATCGTTAGTCCAATTCATATAAGAATACATGTTATATCGTCCGTTTGTAGCAGTGTTTCCACTTTTACCACTAGAGCCTAGTGTTTCTCCTTCCCTTATAGTCTCTATTCCCCAGGCAGAAGATACAACATCCGGATTATATATTGTTTTTATAGAACGCTGGCTAATCAAGAAACTGGATGTTGTCAAACTACTTTCCTGATCCTGACTGTATTCCGTATCACACAAAATATGCATTTCTCTATTAGGTACATTTACAAAATCTTTCCAAGATGCAGGAATTTTTTTTATTGGATCTTCATCATAATAAAACTCATCAATAAACACAGTAAATACAGCATTTCCCTGAGTATCATAAATAGATGTACCATCTACAACTTTATCCTTTTCTGTTTGCAAAAGCTGAATCACCTCAGCTACAGTTAATCGTTTAGATTCATCTTGAGGAAAAGAAATAAAATCTGTTTTGTATTTATAACCACCATACGTTATTACTGGCTCTACCCAATCTCGCTTCTTATAAAAGTTATAATAATAAAAGTCCCATTTACCTTTCTTCCAACCATATTCCCCACGCCAACTATGTTCGACAAAATCGGAGTACTCATAATGTCCCTCAGTTTCCACAGTTTGTTCCTGCTCTTTTTCATTCTGAACAAACCATACCCATTTATAATCACGAGCTTTTTCACCTCTCCCATCCGTTTCATAAGAAGTCTTTACACGAAATGTTGCATCCGGACTCACTTTATTTTTATTAAAAGTTATCAGCTTTGTTTCATAATGAGCATCTACATAAAAGAATTCCTGAGATTCCACAATATCACCCTCAGCGCCCGGCTGATTTTCTGTAGGAGTATCATTCTTGGAAGTAGTTACTTCAAGCTTAATATTGTCTACACCTTCTATTGTTACATTATAAGTATATTTACAATTTCTTTCACTTTTGAAATCTTCTGGTTTATCATCTACATACCCCAAATGGATAGTATATCTTACTTCTGCACTTCGTTCCTTTTTCTCTCCACCTTCATAATAAGTTTCAAAATAAGAGCCAGACAATTCTACATAAGTAGCATATTTATCAGCGTATACATAGTCTCCATTCGTAACTTTTTTATCGCCATCACTTGTTGTCCCATCCGGATTTTTAACCTGTAGTTCTCTCTGTTCGTAAGTCTTTATTTCGTCTTTCGCAGCCTTCCTGTTTTCCAACATATAAAATGTAAAAGAACCGCCTTTATAGTGTCCATCACTATCAATATCCGTTTCATTAAAATTTACCGGTTCAGAAGAGAAATAATCCCTTTCTACAGAAGTCACAGCATCCTCATTCCCTAAGTTGTACTCTTTTTCAAATATATTAGACGCTTGGGGAACATTTACCACACGCCACTGTTTTGGAGTAAAAGTAATCGTCCGCCCATTATTATTCTGAGCACTTACCTTAAATGTTATTCGGGAATCCAAACGAACCAGCTTGATCTCTCCTGAAGAAACTTTTCCATTCGTTGCTATAATCACCTGCCCCTCTTCATCACTTCCTTCAGAAGGAACAAACCAACCACTCATCAATAAATGTCCCTGCGTGCGTTCTATAGTCGCATCTTTCATTCTGGAGCTTAATTGTTTAAGTTCTACTATATTTTTTACGGAAGTTATTTCATTTTCCGTAATATCTAATAAAGGATTTTCGGTCGCATTGGCTATAGCATAGATGCGCTTTGTACCCGATGTCGTTTCCAGTTCAATATTACCACTTTCCTGCGAATCATAAGTAAAGCGATGAACCTCCCCTTCTCTTTCCCACTGAGAAGTATTTCCGTTCTGTCTAAATACGAATATAAACAAATCTGTTACTGCATTTTCTGCTTTATCAGTGATGGCACTTCTTGTTTCAATTTTAGCAGATTCTTCCGGTGCGAACTTCAATGTAGCCGTTACCGGGACACCTTCTTCTACCAGGCTCCTTTTTGCATTTTCTTCATCTGTACATGCAGCCATGAAAAGAAAGAACCCCAAAAGAAATGTAATATATAAATTATATCGTTTCATATTATGTCTATATATTTAAGTTATTAACAATCAATTAAAAGAAGGTATATTGACATCCTTAGGAGTCCAGGGAGATACAACATAACTTAAATTAGAATTCACTTTATCTTCCATTTTAAGAATACCGGATATTTGATAATAATTTCCACGAATGAAACCATTTTCAGGATCAAGATCCAATTTATATTGATTCTCTTTTGAACCACTACTTCCAGTTAAAGTCCCTTCAGCATTTATTACAACCTGAAGACCTGAATTATGCGGCTTTTCGTATGTATAAAATACGATATTCTCTATAGTCTCATTTCCCTTAAGGCTGTATTCATAATTATCCTCCTTAATATTAGAAAAATCGTTATTCAATAAGCCAGAGCTAAGTCTTACATTATTGATCTCTATAGGATTCTTGACAACCAAAAAAGCCATACTTTCGTCTTTTTGTAATTGTAAACAAACCTTAGCGGCTAATTGAGTTAACTGGATGGCTACAGTTCCTCCAACTACTTGATCGTTTTCATCAATCAACTGCCCGGATTTATTAAATCTCATTTCAGCTTCACCCACTTTAATCAGTTTTTTAGGATCAAATGTACAATAGGACTGTCCATCACTCTGTCCTGCATGCAGAGTAGAACCTTTCTGCCAATCAGCATAAGTAGCCCATCCTTCTGCATTACCATCATTAATTGTTCCATCTTTAGAATCACGCGGATCATTAACCAGAGCTACAATCTTTAGTGTTGTTTTAATAGGAAGAGTTATTCCGGACACATTAAAAGTTCCATTCGTTGATTCAATTGATTTAAACTCAGACCATATTTTTTTACTCCACTGTTCTTCACTATCCGAAGTTTTTTTTGCAAAGATTGCAATAACATAATTACTTATGATCTTCTCATCATCAGTTGTATAATTATAAGTTGCCTTTGTATTCACCTCTTTCCCCACCGTAAAATGGAGAGTAATCGAACTGGTTTCAATAGGAAGTTCATCGATAGGAGATTCTGTGCTACAGGAAAACATCGCCGCAAAAATCAGCACTGTTCCAAATATATTTTTTATCTTCATAATACAATTATTTTTACCCGTTAATAAGTTATTTCTTAGTTTGAGTTCCATCAATTGTTCCTAAATTAATTTCATTAAGAGTCCAATCTTTTACTTCAAACTCAATAGCTGCAGAAGAAGATGATATTTTGACATCCAATTTATATAATTTACCAGCTAGTAATTTCTCTATTTTATCCGTTTTAATTGTATAAGTTCTGTCATAAACCACATCCTTATAAGTATATGTTATCTTGATTGCTGTTTTTGTATCTGAAGTATTTTCGTAAGCATAAAGACGAGCACTTGTATAGTTATTATCATGAATTGTTAATATGCCCGATGCGATATAATCTGCTGTACCTTCACCTTTAACCTTTGTATTGTTTTTCACATTTACTAATTCCAGCGATTCTACCACGACATTGTTATCATCCACTGTCAAAGAGGCTAATTCAACCGCTGCAGTACGCTGAGTAAGCGGAATTGTAATATCTGTTTTATTACCTTCACTAATAGAATAGTTTTTCACTTCACTGAAGCCCACTTTTACTAATGTTTCCGGAGTTTCAGTTAATGTTACCTTTTCTATAGAAGATAAATTTTGACTTTGTAATAAATCATTCATAGCCTGATCTTCCACATTAGCGACAGCTACAAATGTCAAAGTAGGTTGATAAGTGTCGGATACTTTTACAAGCATCTTTATATCTGAAGGATTATTTGATGTAAAAGAACATAAAACAGTTCCGTTTTCTGACACGGCAGCAATAAAGCAGTTTTTAATTCTACTTTCTTTTTCATTCGCACCCTCCGGTTCAGCATCAGCGGATCTACTTTGAATAGCCTGGCCTGATAAAGATATATTGAAAGCAGCTACAACTTCTTTTGAAGCCGGAACTTCATTCTTATTTTCGATGTCATTCATTACAGAATCGGATTCTGAAGAACAAGCTACCGCAATAAACAAGAAAATTAAAATTGATAATGTATTTATAAGTTTCATGACTGTAATTATTTTCGTTCGACCCTAACCCTATACTTAATTATTAAACTCCTTTTCGTTTGATTTATACTGCAAATGTATAGCGATTCCATAAACACGGCGATAGGCGAAACTTTCAAGATTAATAGGTAAAAATAGCACTGAGGCAAATAGATAGAAATGCCCTTAGGATGCGATAGAAATGCCTTTCCAGGCAGTTAACTTAGGGGCGTTTATCTCAAAAAAAGGGGTAGGAATACTAACTGAAAGTTTTAACTTCAGATTTGAGAGGCTTACAGCCAAAACAATAGAAAAAAACACGGCCTCCCGGGTCAATCCGGAAGGCCGCGCCTGATTTATTCATAAACAAGCAATTACCATTCTTTTAATCTTCTTCTTTCTGGTGCTCTACATACCAGGGCTCAACAGTCATATTTACCGTTAGTTCGGCAGTTGGTACATATTTATCCGGAGTAGGACTTCCTTCACCGGTTATAGTAACATCAATGGTATAAACGGAGTTGGCAACTATTCCGGAATAAGCTTGTGTCGCACTTTCTACAAGCTCACCTTTGTTACCAATCACAATATGGAAGTATTTCTGCGTATATTCCAGCGCATTTTGGAAACGATAACGACATGACAGAACAAGCCGGGTTTGATACTCACCACCTCTGACTACACTTGGATAAACGTAAGGGGTAAAACCGTCAAAAGGTGTCGTTATCTGCCCGTTATCTGCCAGGATATTATCTTCACTGAGAGATAATTTATACAGTTTATTATAAGTAGAGTTGTTTTCATTATTTGCAATCAATCCATCTTCAGTTGTAAATGTTTCCGGCCCCCCGCGGAAAAAATCAGATGTGGAATTTTCATAGGATTCACCTTCCGATTCCCCTACTCCCTCCTGAGCATCCTTATTAATAGATGACGGCAAAAAATAAGCATTCTTACGAACATTCACCAAATAAACTTCATCGATGATAAAATTAGCATCCTTATAAAAATCACTACTGAAATTTACAGCAACACTATGCAACTTAACCTGCGAAACCAAGCGAGTCAAAGAAACTGCAGTAGCTTGTTCCTTATCATATTTCACTTTCTCATTATTTCCATCGATCCAGTTTTCGTCTCCACTATATTTTAAGCCGGTTACAGTTAAAATAGCACTACTCATTGGTAAATAACTTTTCCCATCTCCTTCTCCCAGGCCTTCAATTGAAGGTGTCGTTATCTTAGTTGAAAGATCAGCTATATTTTTAATGGAATTGTTCTCAATAGCCGTCCCTCCATTTGCAATCAATACAACCTGAAATTTAGTAGAAGAGCCAGCCTCTGGATTTTCATAATTAGGAAGCACTTTCACACTTATATCTGTTATTTCCGAAACAGATTTATCGTCATTACTGGATACCGTTTTTTGGGTATAAAAGTCTCCGCCCTCTGTAAAAACAAGTGCAGTTAGCGTATTGATATACTTATCGAATGAGACCTCATCCGTTGATTTCACACTACGTGTTAATGTCTCTGGTGTCGCAGCAATCGACAAATAAGCATCTACCGGTTCTTTCGGCACCTCAATACCGGAACCATCATCGTTGGAACAGGCTGAAAAAGAGACAACTGCCAGAAAAGAAAGAAACAGGCTTGCTGATTGTATAATATTTCTTCTCATCGTTTTATTTTTTATTGATTTACCCTACTGTTTACTTAATCGATCACCGGCCCTTGACGTACCACACCCCAGTTTGCAACCTGTACCTGAACATTCAGATAAGCGTCGTCGTTATCAAAACTGTTACGGGAAAAGGTGATATTCAGACGATATACGTAATTCCGTTTTATAAAGTTATGTGTGTAACCATTCTGCAGGCCGTTCGGGTTGACCAATTGGGTAAATAATTTGGTCTGCGCCGGTGAATCGCCTTTTGCCAACAAGGTAGCACGAACGTTAAGCGTGGTCGGAGCAGTCGCCCCACTGTTCTCAAGTACATAATAAGAGGTCAGGCGTCCGGTAAAAGGAGTAGCATCGTCGATAGCTTCTCCAAGAGTCGATTCAGCCGTGATCCTTCGTGGCGAACTGGTGTCTTCCACTACTCCCCAATCCTGCGGACTATAATAATGTGATGAAGTATTCACACTAGTCAGGTAGATGGCATCGACACGGACACTCCTACCTTCCAGCGGTGAACCTGTAAAATCAGTTTTGATATTACCTATATCCACACGAGCAGGAACACGGGTCAAAAGAATTACATTTCCTAACCCCGGAAGGCTAGCATCACTACCGAAACCAATATTATTTTCACCGGCACTTAACGATACCGAAGGATTTATCTCCATACTACTCATTGCCAGACTTCCCTGCGATTGAGCAGACAAGGATGTCAGTGCTGCCTGAAAACCACTGTAGGTGGTAACCCCACTGAATGCAGCTTCCGATGCATTGGCAACCAATGCTATACGAGCTTTAACAGGCTCGGCTTCCACATTCTCGATCCGGCTCTCGCCCTCGTCGCCTTCCGTACTTTGCCATTTATAGCCGATACGTGCTCCGGTTTCATCAAATACCAGCGCTGTCAGGCTGTTGATATTTGCTTCACCCGGCAATTGTACAATATCGGATGTTTCTGCACGCGACAGAATACTGGTTGCAGATACTGCAATCGACAGATGTGCTTTCCCGTCGTTCAGCTCCGGGTCATCGTCGTTCGAACATGCCGCCAACAAGAAGGGAGCAATCAGGAGTATATATATCTTTTTTAATTTCATAATCTATATTGAATGATATGATTTTTATATCTGTTTATATCAAGATACCGATTAAAATACCACCTCTTGAATAAGAGTACCCCAAGGGCGAACAGCCGTTTTTGCAGAGATCACTGTTCCATCTTCGCCAAATTCGAGCAGGATCAGCAACGTACTGTCGGGTACGGCACGGAATTTTTTCCCATCATCACTGCGATTCCGATAACCGATGTTATTGCCGTCGTCAAACAAAGTTAGACCGAACTCTTCGCCGGGCATGATATTTGAAATTTCTGAAATGTATTCAATTTCCGCTGTTAGTTCAGCATCGGGAATATAAGAGACACTGTCGCCTTTCATACTACCCTGATAGTCGAAAGAACTTAATGTGCGATCGAGAAGGAATTCCAGATTTCCGCTGTCGATAGATGCATCGGCTTTCGTTTCGTTTTTTAGCTTTGAACTATTTTTGCGGTTCAGATAATATTTGAAATTAAGGGTTCCTAAACTGGCTTGTGCTATTTTGGGTTGAATCACCACCTCATGGTTGGCTGTCAGTTCTCCCGCACGGGTAGTCACTTCTTCCACGCCATGATACAGCCGGTCGGGAGCCTGAGCGATATCGTTGTTCTTTATCAGGCTGACTTGGAAATCCTTCAATGTTGTTTTTTCAGTCAGGGGAACCACTGTCTGGCCGCCTCCGGCAAGTCCACCCCAACCGATCACAGTCAACTTAGCGTCTGCCGGGAAATCGAGTTCCACCTGCTGACGGCTGATAATGGCGGATTTATTCATTTGTACCGAGTCAACAAAGAAGCCTTCTTCGTTGAAAACGTACAAAGTGGTCTCCTCCACCGTACCTAATGGAGTGATATCATCACCTTTTGCATTCACTACTTTAACCGTTAGCGAATACTTATCATACTTACATTCTGCTAAATAATCATTGATACACCCCGTCATGAAAACAGACAGCATACACAATACAATGAAAAGACGTTGTTTCTTAAAAATTCTACATCCCATAATAATACATATTACTTAACCTTCATGGTCTTCATGTTTTAAACCCTGTACAAAAGTACGCTTAATAATCAAGAAGGCGATAGGTACGACTCTCTATATTAATAGGTAAATCTACCATGCAACCGTTTCCTCGTATTTTGATAGGATTACCCCTGAAATAACAATACATCCGAAACAAAAAAAGCTTCCAACTTACGCTGGAAGCTTTTTGTATATATAATATTATATTAATCTACCACTGCAGCTTGAGTTACAAAACTCCATGGTTTAACCTGAACTTGTGCATTCAAATAAGCAGCAACCTGAGGAGTATAAGGTGAATCAGAACCACTACCGGTTAAGTCCAATGTTGCAATATCATAAACTGTATTACGAACGACTTTACCGTCACCATCTTGAACACCTGTTTGTCCAACAACAATAGTATACCATCTATCTCCAGGCATTTCTACACCTTCGGGATTAGTGTATTTTCCTTTAACCGATATTAAGGTATAAGCAGGAGTAGCATTCTTTTCTGCTACAGACAATAAATCATTAGGCATTACATAGAATGATTTACCTAAGACTTTAGGACTTCCTGAAGTTGAACTTGAATTGATAGTAATATAATTAGCTTCAGCTAAATCAATTTTCAAAGCTTCATTTTCAGATAATGTTTCATCTTTAACCTTATAGTCACCAATATAAGGAGCTTCACTAGCGTCTTTACCAGCTTCAAATAATTGTTTTCCCGATTTATAATCCAAAGTAGCATCATCTTTTGCAAGAAGTTTTGAATTAGAACGTACATTAAACATATAAACACCTGTAATAACAACATTCTCTTTGTTTTTGAATGTCGTAGAATATACGTTACCTATCTGTACACGAGCAGCCACACGCTTTAAATTAATAGCATCTGTACAACCGGCAACTGGGTGCTCAGCATTTTGTACATTTCCCATCATATTAGGAGTTTCTGCTGGTGCCGCAGTCGCATCAAGAAGCGCACCTGTTGATGTCAGCAGTTTTGTTGACATTGTTAAACCATTATTACCATCACCTACTTTTTGAGTGGCCAAAGTAGCAAGAGCATCTTCATAATCACTAAGCTTATTAGCTGTTTCAAGAGTAGCCTCTGGTACATTCGCTAAGACATAAACCTTAACCTGTATCGCTTTAACTTTTAGGGCAGTATTAAATTTATAAGTAGCTCCACCAGCAGCAGACACTTTTGTAAATTGTTCATTTCCTAAGCCTTCCGTAGATCTTCTAGAAGAGATTAAAGCTTCCGTTGAAGCATTAAACACTGCAATAGTTAAATTATTAACTTTAGTTTCACCAGTCAAAGCATAATCATCACCATCCTCCGCTTTTGAGCTAATAGTCTTAGCATCAACAGTAAGATTCAAATACGCATCAGCTGCTTCAGCCGGAGTAGGATCAATTGTAGGATCGTCATCGCTTGAACAAGATGCGAAAGCACATGCAAACATCGTTGCAAATAATAAATTTCTAAGTTTCATATTCTTAAATTTTGAAGTTATATAATACGTTTAATAAATACCAGTTTTAGCCATGGGAGAATTATAACTTTTACCCTATACGATAATTTGTTTCCTGATGACAATGCAAAGGTATAGCCACTCTGAAAAACCGTGGATAGGTATCAGTCTCAATAATAATAGGTAAAACTCTAAATCTTTTTTTAAGGCAAAAAATAGATTTTTAAGAACATGTGCGTTGCTCTCAAAAGATGGGTGAAAATATCTTTGCGGGAGAAGGGAGGTTATTAAAATATAGAAATAACTGAGTCAATAATATAGGAAAATGCCCCTGTCTGTCCATCAGCTATCAGTCATAAATAAGACAAACCCAGTTACAGGTTTATTTGCCGTCAGTTTTAACTGACGGATCAGTAAATGATCTATTTCTCTGGACTTTAGTCCCATTTTAAACAGTCTCTTTATTTACAGAGAAATGTGGCTAAAGCCAAAGAAGGAGAAACAACTTGTAATCCGTCAGCTAAAGCAGACGGCAAATGAACCTGTAATGGCGGAGTCTCTTTGATAAGGGGATAGCTTCAATGATAGCTCATTTCTGTCAAATAATGAAACATTCAAATCTGACAATCTTAGAAACATTCACATTTGACAAGAAGTGAACAAACAAACCATTTAGCAAAATGTTATTTTACCCCATCTTTACCGAAGCTATATGGATCGTGGTACGAAGATGATTTATTTCATGAGATTGTAGAAGATTTAAGAGTTGTCATATTGCTACGAAAAACGACATTCGCACTCCTTCTTTTACACTTTTATTAACATATTTCGTGTCAAGAGACGGGCAATAAAGTTATTTCGTTCCTTTATAACATTTTTATTTCATCCTCAAAATAAAGTAGGCTATACAAAAAATATGTTATCCGACATATAATTTTAACCTTACAAAAGCCTGTTTTCATTTTCACCGGACCGTATTTAACATATTTTCAACCTTAAACCAAACTACATTTTGTTTAAAAGGAATTTTTTTTCATTTTAAACGAAATTGAAATTCGTTTAAAACGAGATTATAAAGAACTATCAGGCATATCAATCGTTAATTATTGTATTCAAACAAATTCCAGAAGCGGATTTAAACAAATAAGCCCGTCACAAGGACGGGCTTATTTGTAACATACTGCTACTATCTCAGCAATTTACAAATCGTTTTGTCACATTCCTTACGGCTGCCCATACTGCGAAGGCGTCGTCCCATACTGCTCCGTGAAACGCTTGCGGAATGTGGCCGTATCGTTGAAGCCGACCATTTCTGCTACTTCCTGCACGGAATATTGCTGGGTCTGGATCAATTCGGCTGCTTTTTTCAGGCGGATCGTACGCGTCAGTTCCAGGATACTGCAATCAGAGAACTGTTTGATCTTACGATATAATGTAGGCAGACTCATGTTCAATGAGTCTGCCAGCACCTTTGCCTCAAAGGTGGAGTCGTCGAGATGCATCTCAATATTTTTCACAACCAGATCCATGAACGGATTGCTGGGTAAGGCCGGCTCATTCTGATCCGCATCGACCACGGTACTACCAGCCAGGTTACTGGTGAAATACTGCTTCAACTGGTCACGGCGTTTCACCAGGCTGTTCAACTTACTGCGAAGTATTTCGACATCGAACGGCTTGGTGATATAATCGTCTGCCCCGGCTTCAATTCCGGTGATGACATCTTCACTTTCTACCTTGGCTGTCAGCATGACAACCGGGATCTGGGAAGTACGGGGATTATTCTTCAGAATCTTACAAGTTTCAAAACCATTCTTCACCGGCATCATAACATCACAAAGCACCAGGTCAGGCAAGGTAGCCAGGGCAACCTGTACCCCTTCTTCTCCGTTACGGGCTTCGAATATCTCATATTCCTTGGCAAAGACATGTTTCAGGAACCAACGGATCTGGTCGCTATCGTCGATAACCAGTATTTTCTTTCCCGTTGTCTTCTTTTGCGGGATAATCTGGATAAATTCAGCAATTTCTTCCTTCTGACGGTCGTTCAACTTTACAAGGTCGGCCTCCGGTTCTACAAATTCCACACGACGGTCGAGCAGGTGTTGTTTGCCTAACGGTATTAATAAGGTATAGACAGTGCCTGCCGTAGTCGTTTCATTACTGAAAATACCACCGATATCATCTACCATGTCGGAAACCTGTCGTAACCCGCGGCGAGTACCGGCATTTTCTCCTAATCCTTCGTCCTCTACCGAGAGGGAACAATATGCTCTGCCGTCTTTCTGAACGACGGAGAGGTTTAAAGAAACTTTACCGTAAGCAAAAGTATTTTTGAATGCATTAGATAACAATGTACGCAAAGCATATTCCATTTTGCGACGGTCGAGCCATATCCAGAGCATAGACGTTTGAGTGTTGACCTGGAAGTCTACATTGTTCATTGCAACCCAATCTACGAACAAGTCACATATCTGGCGGGATATTTCCACCAGGTCGTAACGGGCGATACGCAAATAATTGGCGACATCGTTTGCCCGCCTGGTCCCGATCAACTGGTCGGCAAGGTCCTGCAGAGCCAGTGTATTTCGATAGGCTGAAAGTAATTGGGTCGACATTTCCTGACTCTCATCTTTATTCTGCACGATCAAGGCCAGCGAACCTAATACCAGTGAAAGAGGGGTACGCATCTCATGGATCGTTTCGATAAAGAAATTATCATGTATGCTTTCAGCTTCCACCAACCGTTGCTCCGCTTCCGACAATTTATCGGCCACCTCACGTTGAAGCGAGTCGCTTTCCTTTATCTTGGCAACAAGCATCTGCTCCAGATCTTTCTTATTACCATTCAATGTAGAGATCATTGTTTCTTTCTCGATAAGCTTTTGGGCAAGCTCTTCATTCACCGTTGCCAACTCGCCCTTTAGGGATTCCAGTTCAGTGAGTCTGGCCTCAATGGAATCTTTACTTTCTTCCAGAGCCGCTTTTTCGACTTCCAACTCTTTGCTCTTTTCCACTGCTTCATCCCTCTGCCGGACCAACGACTCGTTTTCTTTTACGATCATCTTCGACTGCCCCGTAAAGCCTGTGTACATCTTTTTCAAATAAAAACAAGCGGAGATAAAAAGTATTGCTAAAAGAACAGTGAACGCCAGTACAATAATGTCGATAGTATCAACAGCTTCTCCTGCAGCAAACGCACGTTGCCCGCATAAAACAAAGCAAGCAAGAAACACAGTCCATTTCCTGAACAAAGCTCTATTATTATTCATAATTGATATATATATATAATTTTAGTTCCAAGATTATTCTATATCCCGACCTCCACAACTGCAAATTTTAATCGCTACATAATCCATGTACAAATATGATAATAATATTCCGTTTTTCGAACATCAACGACACTTTTTTTCCGTTAAAAGACATGACTATCAAATTTGTTTCGGCTATTTATGACGATTGGTATTATCAAACAAAACATTTCATCGCCTCAAAAGAACAATATATTCATTCTTGCCTGGATAAACACCAACCAAAACAATATGTATTCCTATCAGTAAACAATGCCATTCATATCACACGCTTTTTACAGACAGACAGTGAGAACAAGAGAAAAATAAGCCCAAAATGATATTTTCACCTCCTTTTGAGAGTTTTACAACCATTTATTTGATATTTTCAGCAACTATTTTGATCGTTTTAACTTTTATTTTACATATATTTGATTCCCATCTCGTTTTTGTATCTATATTTGCAATGTCGATGAGAGACAAAAGGTTTTGATGAGGGTCTTAACCGAACAAAAAAATCTCTCCGACAGTATAGGGTAATTTCAAAGCATATAAAAAATTAAGGTCATGAAAAAGGGTAAAATTTTCACAAATTGTTTGTTTTCTGTTTGCATGCTGATCGCTATGATCTCTTTAGCAAGTTGCTCTGCAGACAGTGATTCCACTTCCAGTATCGATAACAGCATCATCGAAAATGCTTCTAATCAAGAAAATACTTCTTTTTCAGTCGTTCTGAAAGCTTATTCAGACAACAAAGACATTACGGTTAAAGGCGATGTGGATCAGACTACATTGTTCGTATTCGATCAGCAAGGTGATTTCTACAAGCAAATCAATGTTGACAGAACTTATCTGTTGCAGGCTAAACCGATCGAAATTACATGCCCGGAATCAAAACAGATCACAGTTGTGGCATGGGCCGGCATTTCTGGTGAAAACGAAACTATCAGTGCCATGAACCAGGCTAACATCATTTCCGATTTGCAGGTAAGCCTGAAACAAAACAATGGCGTTGCAGCTTCTTTGCCAGGTGATTTGTTCTACGGACAAGTTACATTGAAAAGCAACACATCAACTAAATCAAGTACTGAAACTTTAAAAATCGAACGTAAAGTATCTTCTATTTCTTTGGTCACAAAAGGAATTATCAAAGTTCTGGATTCAAAAGAAGGTAATTTTTATTATAAAGTAAAGAAAACAAAAAGCTCTTTTAATCACAACGGTGAATTGACAGGAGAAGATATTGAATATATCATTCCGGCCACTTTAAACGAAAAAGGAAATGTAGTTGCCGACAAAACAACTATCCTGCCGGCTTCTAATATCACTATCGAGCTTTACAAAGACGATAACATGATCCTTTCTTCCGAAAATGTCAAAAATTTGGAGAAAGTGTCTGTAAACGAAGGAGAACAGTCAGAAATGACTTTCGATCTTTCTAAAAATAGTGGCAATATTGTTGTAACAGACTGGGGTACAGTTATTCAACACGTCACTATCGGTTAATTTCGACCCTCAATTTTTTATATGCATAAAGGCGTACATCCGGATTGTTCCGCGTGTGCGCCGTTTTTTTTCAAATATGCGATTCTCAGTGATAGGAACACCATCATTAGCGATAGTCATACACCTGTTAACAAATCCTTCAAATTCAACACAAGTCATCCAACAAAAGGGTTGACACAAATACCACCTATGTGTGATACGAATACCTGCCCCTATTATATAACTATACAAGTACATTTGTAGACACAATACAATTTGTGAAATTTTACCCTATACTCTGCTTGCCAGAATCCCTTAATTCTGCAGGCAAACCTTAATTAACATAACCGGGAGGTTACATAATTAATAAAGCCCCACTCTTTGCTTGTTTTTACAGACAAACAGAGAGTGGGGGCTTTTTTTGTATCTTATGGACAGATTTGTCCGATTTCAGACAGCCGACCTTAACCTTATAGGCCTGCCGGATCTGCCAATTCAGCCTGGCAACAGAGAACGGGCATACCACGTTCAAAATATTCTTCAGAACTCATTATACTTCGTTGCTCTTCGCCAGCGATGCTAATCCTCCCATAGCTCCCAAGTTCATTGTATCCAATGCCGAACTCGGCACTATAATCATAGAACCCTTCTCTTTCAACCCCTCGAAAAGCATATTCATCCCTCTGAGGTGCAACGCGACAGGATTATCAGTATACTTTTTACTGGCCAACTCAAATTTCTCGGCAATCTCGGTTTCCGCCGTTCCCAGAATGACACGGGCTCTTCTTTCGCGTTCGGCCTGGGCTTCCTTACTCATGGCATCGGCAAGATCCTGAGGTATAGCGATATCGTTAATACCAACAGTTTGACAGGTAATCCCCCAGGGATTTGTATTTCTATCTAAAACGTGCTGTAAATCTTCAGCAATCTTATCGCGTTCCTGCAAAAGAGTTGATAACTCATGTTTACCGATTGTATCCCTTAACCCCGTCTGGGCTATGTGCTCAATGGCTTTTTGATACTCTTGTACTTCCAAAGCCGCTTTCTCCACATCCCAAACCGTCCAGTACACAACAGCATCCACGTTGACAGGCACTGTATCTTTCGTCAGGGTTTGCTCTGCTTTAAAAGCACTTACCCGTACCCGTTGGTCGATATAAGCAGATACACTATCAAGAATAGGAATGATCATAAATGGGCCAGGACCTTTTAAACCATTAAATTTACCCATACGCAACACCACTGCCCGCTCCCATTGGTCGGCCACACGGATTGAAAGAGCCAACAAACTGGAAATGAGAATCAAGAGCAACAAAACCGGCATATTCACAATATGCAAAACATGCAGAACGACTGATAAAAAAATCAGTACCAGCAATACGGAAAGAGAAATAGGATTAAACCATCCCTTGTTAATTACATTTGTTGTCATAAGTATTATTTTTTAGAGGTTTCAATATTTTTCAATTCCTGCATGATTTCACTAAGAGTAAAGCCATAACTGAAAGCCACAGAAGAAAACTGTATACAAATTTCTTTCAGCTTATCTTCCCTCTCCTTTTCCAATATTACATTCTCTGTTTTATTGATAAACGTTCCCGTGCCCTGTTGGGTTTCCAATATGTTTTTGATTTCCAATTCCTTGTATGCCTTGGATACCGTGTTCAGATTCACCTTCAACTCTACGGCTAGCGCCCTGACCGTAGGAAGTTGCTCACCTAGTTTTAGTTGCCCGGATGCTATGCCAAATATAATCTGATCGATAATCTGACGATAGACCGGTACGCCGCTGGAGTAATCTAATAAAAACTTAATCATACAATTTCATATTATATTAAACAAACATTGTACTATTTATATATGACAAAGGTATAAAAAAAATTGTTACTCCAAACTTTTCGCACTGTTTTTATAAAAAAATTTCATCTTTTGAATTATTAGAAATAAGGAACTATATATAATGTATATAGAAGCCACCGTCAGATAAACAAAAAAAGGCTTACAATTTCTTGTAAGCCTTCTATTTTGTAGCGAGACCCGGGATTGAACCGGGGACCTCATGATTATGAATCATGCGCTCTAACCAGCTGAGCTATCTCGCCATCATGTTGTCAATTTCCCTTATTGACGCTGCAAAAGTAGAGGTTATTTTTATATTATGCAACAGTTTCACGAAAAAAAATCGTTTATTTTTCGGGGCTTTCAGCTAAGCCTTTAAAAATTAGCTGTTTTTTTATTCTAAGAATATTGGCAAATAGCAATCTTTTGCCTATCTTGCTGCACAAATAATAGCTGAAAAGATGAAAAAAGAGAAGTTTCATATCGAATACGTTTTCGATAAAGTTTCGCGACGAAGTTTATGGAATCACCTCACCACACCTCCCGGACTATCCGCATGGTTCGCAGATGATGTAACAATCAATGACAACACTTATATTTTTAAGTGGGACAGAGATGAGCAGGAAGCCGAAGTACTGGCCGTAAAACCGGAAACAAGTATCCGTTATCGTTGGGCAGATGAGGAGGATGATAATGTTTACTTCGAATTTTTAATTCACACTGTTGAGCTCACCGGAGCAACCGCTCTTGAAATTACCGACTTTGCCGAGCCGGATGAAAAGAAAGATTCGATCAATTTGTGGGACTCGCAAGTCTATGAATTGAAACGTACACTCGGTATTTAGGTTGTTTTAGAGATTTATGTCATGTACTTATCGTTTTTTACACTACTTTTGCCCCGTCAACCCGGATAGGTAATGTTGAAGATAAAACGATTATATACATTTATGCTGCAGACTTTCCTGCCGTTGTTCATTATGACCTTCGGTATCTGTCTGTTTATTGTACTTATGCAGTTCCTTTGGAGGTACATAGACGACATGGTGGGAAAGGGGTTGGGAATTCCTGTGCTCGGCGAAATGTTTTTTTATGCTGCTTTATTCCTCCTCCCGATGGCTTTACCATTGGCCATTTTATTAGCGTCTCTGATGACTTTCGGAAATCTGGGTGAACGCCTGGAATTACTGGCTATGAAATCGGCAGGGGTATCACTTATACATATAATGAGACCGCTTATGATAACGATTGGCGTCATAAGCATCGGTGCATTCTTTTTCCAGAATAACGCCATGCCTGTCGTCCAGGTCAAATTATACTCCCTACTCTACTCCATGCGGCAGAAATCGCCCGAACTGGATATCCCGGAGGGGGTATTCTATGGGGAAATCACCGGATATAATGTATATGTAAAAGAAAAGGACAATAAGACGGGGCTGCTGAAAGATGTGATGATCTACGATTATTCGGAAGGTTTCAACAATGCACGTGTTATCGTTGCTGATTCCGGCCGGTTGAAAACATCGGCTGATAAATTATTCCTTGTTTTGTCGCTCTTCAACGGCGAATCGTTTGAAAATTTGAAAGCTCAGGCCAGTACGGGAGCAAAAACAGCTGTTCCGTATCGTAGGGAAAGTTTCAGTTCCAAAGAAATTCTTATCGAATTCGATGCGAACTTCACCCGTACGGACGAATCGTTCATGGCCAACCAGTATATGGGGAAAAAATTGAACGACTTGCAGACCTCCATCGATTCAATGACCGTAAGGCTCGACAGCATAAAAGAGTTGAATGCGAAAAGTGTTTATGACATGTCTTATCGCCGTTCATTCTCCAAACCCAGAAGGGCAGAGTCTGATATGGATAAAACGAGTCAGGAGACAAATACAGACTCATTAGTCAACAAACAAAATGAACCGGCTATAATCATCAATTTCGACAGCCTATACCAGGCGGAAGCACCCAGTGGTAAAGCGGCCTTACTTGTACGTGCTAAATCGAACATAGAGAGTGTAAAGGCCGATTACTATTTTAAAGCGGCAACAATGGGGGATGAAGCCTCGAAGGTCCGCCGCCACATGACTGAGTGGCATAAGAAATTCACCCTGTCATTTGCCTGTATGGTATTCTTCTTTATCGGGGCCCCACTGGGAGCGATTATCCGCAAAGGGGGACTGGGTATGCCGGTTGTGATCTCTGTGATCCTGTTCATTTTCTACTACATTATTGATAACATCGGGTTTAAAATGGCTCGTGACGGTGTATGGGCAGCCTGGGAAGGTATGTGGTTGAGTTCAGCCGTATTGGCTCCGCTGGGTATATTCCTAACTTACAAAGCCGTAAACGATAGTGTGATATTAAATGCAGATACATACCTGAACGCACTGAAAAATCTTATCGGAAAACGTTCCGGACGTAAGGTGGAAAAGAAAGAAGTAATCATCTTCACCCCCAACTACGTATCTGTTCTTCCACGCCTGGAAAAACTGGCAAACGACTGTGCTTCCTATTTACAGGGTCACAAACGCTGGCTTAATTATATTACTTTCTGGAAACAGGGAGGAAAAGATCAGACAGCCGAACAACTAGCTGAAGAGATGGAGAGCATCATTGAGGAACTGGCCAACTCCGACCAGAACCTGCTATTGAACAAATTAATGGACTATCCGGTCATAGGCGGATACAACCAACTGAATGCCAACCTGAACGGAAAGATCGGACTGGCACTCGGTCTCTTCTTTCCGATCGGACTGCCGATCTATCTGCTTGCCACGTACCAGCGCAAGCTGTTGCGCCATGATGTACAGGTAGTACAAAAGACAAGCCTCGAACTGGAAGAGATGATCAAGAGCTTAGAAACTAAAAATTAAAACGATATGAGTGATTTCAAATTAAACACGATCGAAGAAGCAATTGAAGATTTCCGCGAAGGAAAATTCCTGATCGTTGTCGACGACGAAGATCGCGAAAACGAAGGTGACTTTATTGTAGCTGCAGAAAAGATAACTCCCGAAAAAGTAAATTTCATGATGACATACGGTCGTGGCGTATTATGCGCTCCGATCACGGAAGAACGTTGTCAGGAACTGGATCTGGATATGCAGGTAGCCAGAAATACCTCTATGCTGGAAACTCCGTTCACCGTGACAGTCGATAAGCTGGGTGGCGGTTGTACTACCGGTGTTTCCATGTTCGACCGTGCCGAAACGATACGTGCCTTAGCCGATCCCCAGACAAAACCGTCTGACCTGGGACGTCCGGGACATATCAACCCGTTGCGCGCCCGTTCCCGCGGTGTACTCCGCCGTGCCGGACATACGGAAGCAGCTGTTGACTTGGCTCGCCTGGCGGGACTTTTCCCTGCCGGAGCGCTGATCGAGATCATCAATGAAGACGGAACAATGGCCCGTCTGCCTCAATTGGTGGAAGTGGCTAAGAAATTCGATATTAAAATTATCTGTATCAAAGACCTGATTGCCTACCGCCTGCAAACCGAATCGATCGTAGACAAAGGCGTGGAAGTAGATATGCCCACACAATACGGTCATTTCCATCTGATTCCTTTCCGTCAGAAAAGCAACGGATTGGAACATATCGCTTTGATAAAAGGCGATATATCCGGCGAAGAACCCGTTCTGGTCCGCGTTCATTCGTCCTGTGCCACCGGAGATATCTTCGGTTCCATGCGTTGCGAATGTGGCGAACAACTGCATAAAGCCATGCAAATGATCGAAAAGGAAGGACGTGGAGCCATTGTTTACCTGAACCAGGAAGGACGCGGCATCGGCTTGATGGATAAAATGAAAGCTTACAAGCTCCAGGAAGAAGGTTTGGATACCGTTGATGCCAACCTGCACCTCGGACACCAGGCCGATGAACGCGATTATGGCGTCGGAGCACAAATCCTGAAACACATCGGCATCACTAAAATGCTCCTGATGACAAACAATCCGATAAAACGAGTCGGCCTTGAAGCTTATGGTTTGACAATTGTAGAAAACGTTCCTATCGAAGTAACTCCCAACAAATATAACGAGTTTTATATGAAGACAAAGAAGGAACGTATGGGACATGTACTTCACAATATCAAATAATTAGCAATTTGTTGCAGGAATACCGATTATTAATTACTTTTGTCGCAACTATTTAAAATAACCTATACAAACAGCAGTGTCATGACACAAGTTTCAGATCGTTTAGCAAGTTTATCGCCTTCGGCAACATTGGCGATGTCTCAAAAGAGCAATGAGCTCAAAGCACAAGGTATCGATGTTATCAACCTAAGTGTGGGAGAACCTGATTTCAACACACCCGATCACATTAAGGAAGCTGCAAAAAAGGCGGTAGATGATAACTTCTCTCGTTACTCACCAGTTCCCGGCTACCCGGCATTACGTAATGCGATCGTTGCCAAGCTGAAGAATGAAAACGGATTGGAATATACAGCCAATCAAATTTCTTGTGCGAACGGAGCTAAACAATCCGTTTGTAACACGATTCTGGTATTGGTAAATCCGGGAGACGAAGTAATTATTCCGGCACCGTTCTGGGTAAGTTATCCTGAAATGGTTAAGCTGGCTGAAGGTAACCCGGTAATTGTCCCGGCTGGTATCGAACAGGATTTCAAGATCACTCCGGCTCAGTTGGAAGCAGCTATCACTCCGAAGACAAAAGCATTGATCCTCTGCTCTCCTTCCAATCCGACAGGCTCTGTTTACAGTGCCGAAGAATTGGCCGGCCTGGCAGAAGTATTGAAAAAACATCCGGAAATCATCGTTATTGCCGACGAGATCTACGAACATATCAACTATATCGGCAAACACCACAGCATTGCTTCTGTTGAAGGCATGAAGGATCGTACTGTTATTGTAAACGGTGTTTCCAAAGCATACGCGATGACAGGCTGGCGTATCGGTTTCATTGCCGGACCGGAATGGATCGTAAAAGCCGTAAACAAACTTCAGGGACAGTATACATCGGGTCCTTGCTCTGTATCACAGAAAGCAGCGGAAGCAGCTTATACAGGCTCACAGCAGCCGGTTGAAGATATGCGTAAAGCATTCGAACGCCGCCGCGACCTGATCGTCAACCTGGCTAAGGAAGTTCCGGGATTCGAGATCAACAAACCGGAAGGAGCTTTCTACCTGTTCCCGAAATGTAGCTACTACTACGGAAAGACAGACGGCACAAATACGATCAACGATGCTGACGACCTGGCTATGTTCCTGTTGGAAAAAGCACACGTTGCCTGCGTTGGCGGTACTTCCTTCGGTGCTCCCGAATGTATCCGTATGAGCTATGCTACCAGCGATGAAAACATCGTAGAAGCCATCAAACGTATTAAAAATGCTTTGACTACTTTAAAATAAGGAAAGTAAATTCTTATAACACAAAAAGGGACTCCGATTAATTTCGGAGTCCCTTTTTTTATTTCATTGCTTACGCTAATTATTCAGCACGTAAAGTGAAGCGTTTGAATGCAAGCACTTTCAATTCAGGATCTGCTTCCTTCATTGTTTCTCTTACAGTCTTCTTTGCATCCATGATATCTTCCTGGTTCAACAGACAAACTTCCTTCAAGAATTTGCCAAGACGACCTTTAGCGATATTTTCGATCATCTGCTGAGGTAAGTTAGCTGATTTTTCTTCTGAAACCTTAGCGATGATTTCTTTAGCTTTAGCAACATCTTCAGCTGTAATCCAGCCTTTAGCCATATTGCTTTCCATGTGGTCTTCGCTATCCACATGTGTAGGATTGATACCCGCTTTCTTCAGTGCAGCTTCAACAGCTTTCTGAACCTGTTCAGCTTTAGTCTTTTCAATAGCTACCTGAATTTCAGTTTCTTTTACTGATTCAGGAACACCATCTTCATCGATAGCGATAGGGTTCATAGCAGCAATCTGCATAGCTATGTTATGAGCTACATTGTCCGATTCCTTGTTGAAAGCTACTATTGTACAAAGCAGATTCTTACCCATGTGGTTGTAAACAGTGGTGTAAGCACCTTCTACTACGTTATAGCCGTCCAGTTCCATCTTTTCGCCAGTGATACCGCTACGGTCAGTAACAGCGTCCTGTATAGTACCTTTACCCATCGGCAGAGCTTTCACTTCATCCAACGTCTTGCACTTGTTAGCCACAGCAGCGTCGAGGATGGCCTGAGCCAGAGCAACGAAGTCTTCATTCTTAGCAACGAAGTCTGTTTCACACTTCAAAGCAATAGTAGCAGCGAACTCACCGTCTTTTTTAGCCAACACGCAACCTTCAGCAGCTTCACGATCAGAACGTTTAGCAGCGATTGCCTGTCCTTTTTTACGGATAATTTCCATTGCCTTTTCGATGTCACCGTCAGCTTCGGTCAAAGCCTTCTTACAATCCATCATACCAGCCCCACTCATTTTGCGCAGCTTGGTAATATCAGCCATAGTTACAGCCATAATCTTATTTCCTTATTTAATTGTTTATATATTCTAAAAACAACAATGGACAACCGACAGTTGACAATTACTGTCAAAAGCCAATTGCCCATTGTTTTATATTCTAATTGTCAATTGCAAACTGTCAATTGTCAATTATATTTATTCTTCGATATCTTTAGCGTACTTGTCAGCGACTTTAGCGTTCAAAGCATCTTCGTCTTCTTTCTTAGTACGTTCTTTCTTTACAGTAGCTTTTCCTTTGCGTTCTCTTTTAGGACCTTCGCCTTCACCGGCAGCTTCTGTATCGATCTTTTCAGCTTTGCGTTCCTGCAGACCTTCGTTCATTGCTTCGCAGATAGCGCCTAAGATAACTTCTACCGATTTAGTAGCGTCGTCGTTAGCCGGAATCACGTAGTCAATGTTGTTAGGATCAGAGTTAGTATCAACCATACCGAAAACGGGAATACCCAGACGGTTGGCTTCGCGAACTGCAATATGTTCTTTCATCACGTCAACAACGAACAAAGCAGACGGCAGACGGGTCAGGTCTACAATAGAACCTAACGTCTTTTCCAGCTTAGCACGCTGACGAGTGATCTGAAGTTTTTCTCTTTTTGACAGATTATCAAATGTACCGTCTTTTGTCATTTTATCGATAGTAGTCATCTTTTTGATGGCTTTACGGATAGTCGGGAAGTTAGTCAACATACCACCCGGCCAGCGTTCGATAACGTAAGGCATACCTACAGAAGCAGCCTTATCAGCGACAACTTGTTTTGCTTGTTTTTTAGTAGCAACGAAAAGCACTTTCTTACCTTGCTTAGCCAGGTTTTTCATTACTTCTGCTGCTTCGTCTACTTTAGCAACTGTTTTATATAAATCAATGATATGAATACCATTGCGCTCCATGAAGATGTAAGGAGCCATAGCGGGATTCCACTTTCTCTTTAAGTGTCCGAAGTGTACACCAGCTTCTAATAACTGATCAAAATTAACTCTTGACATTTTTTTCTTTTTAAATCGTTTACTTTCTGTTTAATTTTCAACTATCAGGTAGTCCTCCGGCATGTCTGCATGCAAAAGAAATCCCGACAATTTAGATACTAAACGCTTTGTCCTTGTAAGAAACTCACAAATAACATTAACGTTTGCTGAACTGGAATCTCTTACGAGCTTTTGGCTGACCCGGTTTCTTACGTTCAACAGCACGAGGATCGCGAGTTACGAAACCTTCTGCTCTCAACGCTGGTTTATCTTCCGGATTAATCTTGATCAAAGCACGAGCGATAGCCAAGCGAGCAGCTTCTGACTGACCTTTGAAACCACCACCGTCAAGGTTGATCTTGATGTCATATTGTTCTTCAACATTCAGCTTTGCAAGCGGTTGCTTAACAATGAACTGAAGGATTGTAGAAGGAAAGTAATTTGCAAGATCACGTTTGTTGATAGTTATCTTTCCCGTTCCTTCGCTTACGAATACGCGAGCAACTGCTGCTTTACGTCTTCCTATTGCATTTACTACTTCCATAGTTATTATTTAAGTGAGTTTATATCGATTGACTTAGGTTGTTGAGCTTCGTGTTTGTGCTCTGTTCCTGCATATACATATAAGTTACCCAGTAACTTTGCACCCAGACGATTTTTAGGCAACATACCTTTTACTACTTTTCTGAACAGACGATCTTCGCCCTTCTGCATCAAATCTGCAGGAGAATATGCGATCTGTCCACCGGGATATCCGGTATATCTCAAATAAACACGATCGTTCCACTTGTTACCTGTCAGAACGATTTTATCTGCATTGATAATGATTACATTATCACCACAATCAACATGAGGAGTGAAATTGGGTTTATACTTACCGCGCAAAAGTTTTGCTACTTTTGCACAAAGACGTCCCAAAGTCTGTCCATCAGCGTCAACGATGACCCACTCTTTGTTTACAGTTGCTTTGTTTGCAGAAATGGTCTTAAAACTTAAAGTATCCACTGCTTAATAAATTAATTAATTAATAACTCTAAAAAACAAGCGCTCAGTTTCTCACTACCATTATCACTACGGACACTTGACGTAATAATGTGCTAAAAACTAAACCCTTAGTACAATTTGATAATATTCGGCTTGCAAAGGTACGGCTTTTCTTCGAAATACAAAATATTTGTACATCTTTTTCATTATGAACCGCTAAGAGAGAAGGGATACTTACTTACGAAAATAATAGCCGAGAGAGAAAGTTACGTTATTTTGATAAAGAGACGATTCGCCATCGTGTTTTGATGTACGACGGTCGAGCGTTCCGCAAAGGGCGGATACGGAGAAGAAGAAGTTGGAATATTCGACCTGCAAACCGATATTTACTCCCAGATCAAAGGTTTTAAGGTCTGCTTCACCGGACTGACCGAAAATGATGTCGGTATTTACATTTTCCTGTGTTTTCATCTTCCCGAACAGAGAGAAATCGACAGCCGGACCGGCCATCACACTGAAATAAACATCGGTAAACTGAAAAGTATAAACCAGATTTACAGGTACCTGAATAGAATAGTAGTTACATTTTGTTTTCGGATAAAGCCGTCCCGTACCATCTCCATCCGGGATATTGGAAAGGTAATTACCACCCTGATTCACAAAAGCGACTTCCGGCTGCAATGACAATTTCTTATATAAAGGTATCTGAGCCAACCCGGCCACACTGAATCCGAAACGGGCTCCCGACTGATAATTATTATCTATTTTCTGTACCAGTGACGAATAAGCCAAACCGCCACGCACGCCCCAAGTGATTTGTGCGCCAGCCGGCACAATCATCAACATCATCAATATTATTACCAATCCGATCCTTTTCATACTAAATGCTCTTTTCTACCGAACAAAGATAGTTTTTTTTTCTAATGATGATACTTATTCTATGAATTTAACGTATGATTCAAGAAAGAAGATTCATCTGTAGAAAATAACTAAAATCAGACAAATAGAATCCATCATGCTGAACGGTATCCATATTACCTGTTCGTGAAAAACGATGCGATACACGAACTCACACCTCCCGCATTAATACAGCGATTTGAGAAAACTTTCGAACTGGAAAGTTAAAGGTATATCTGTTTTAGAGATTGAGGCACTCGTTTCCAAACAAAAAATAGTACCTTTGTTAGATCAAAATAAAAAGTTTTTCAATCATATATGGAACCATTTATACATCTACACGTACACACCCAGTACTCGTTACTGGATGGTCAAGCCTCTATTGATGCGTTGATCGACAAAGCGCAGAAAGACGGCATGAACGCAATAGCCGTTACCGACCACGGTAACATGTTCGGTATAAAAGAGTTCTTCAACAAGGTTTCCAAGAAGAACGGGAAGCCGCTCGGTGCTATCAAAGATCTGGAAAAAGAACAGAAAGCACTCAAAGGGAAAGAAGAACTTACTGCCGAAGAACAGGCACGCCTGGGAGAGATCCCGGCTTTAATAGAAGCTGAAAAGAAAAAAATATTCAAACCCATTATCGGCTGCGAATGCTATTGTGCCCGCAACGGCCGGCATAATAAAAGTCTCAAGGAAGACCGTAGCGGTTACCACCTGATCGTATTGGCAAAGAACATGAACGGTTATAAGAACCTGATCAAGATGGTATCTATCTCGTGGACCGAAGGTTTCTACGGACGTCCGCGTATCGACCACGAGTTGCTCGAAAAATACCATGAAGATCTAATCGTCTGTTCGGCTTGCCTGGGAGGAGAGATTCCACAGCACATCATGCACGGCCGGATCGACAAGGCGGAAGAGTCTATCCAATGGTTCAAGAGACTGTTTGGCGAAGATTATTACCTGGAAATGCAACGGCACGAAACACACGATCCGAATGCCGACTGTACCACCTACCCCAAACAGCAGGAAGTCAACAAGGTACTGATCGAACTCGCACACAAATATAACGTCAAGCTGATCGCCACCAACGACGTCCATTTCGTAAACGCAGAAGACGCCGAGGCACACGACCGCCTGATCTGCCTGAGTACCGGAAAAGACCTCGACGACCCGACCCGTATGCGCTATTCCAAACAGGAATGGATGAAAACGACGGCCGAAATGAATACCATCTTTGCCGATATACCGGAAGCCCTCAGCAACACGCTCGAGATTGCCGGCAAAGTGGAGTTCTATTCGATCGACAGTGGCCCTATCATGCCGACCTTCGCCATTCCCGAAGAGTTCGGAACGGAAGAGTCGTACCGCGAAAAACTATCCGAACAGGAATTGTTCGAAGAGTTTACCCGCGATGAAAACGGAAATGTGGTACTGAGCGAAGATGATGCAAAAGACAAGATAAAGAAACTGGGCGGATATGATAAACTTTACCGTATCAAGCTGGAAGCCGACTATCTGAAGAAACTGACTTACGACGGAGCCAGAGAATGCTATGGTGAAGATCTGTCGGAAGAAGTAAGGGAACGTCTGGATTTCGAGTTGCACATTATGAAGACAATGGGTTTCCCCGGATACTTCCTTATTGTGCAGGACTTTATTAAAGCAGCCCGCGAAGAGTTGGGCGTATCGGTAGGTCCGGGAC
>OGPA01000160.1_pt1 | contig 78907 bp, 69 predicted proteins | sample 1552841 | NCBI WGS metagenome assembly OGPA01 (sample SAMEA2579916, study PRJEB22360) | human gut metagenome
TTCGCGGCCAGTCGGTGCAGGAACGTTTCCGGTTGCTGTATCCACTGGAAAGCGGAGGCTGAGACGATCAGGTCGAAACAACCGGGAAACTCGGTCTCTTCCGCATTCCCGGTGATGAAAAAGGGTGACTGACCGGGAAAAAGCCCGGCGATCTTCTCGCGGCAACCTTCACAAAGGTCGTTGAGATACCATTCGTCGATGATGCAACTTTCTTTTAGTAAACGGGTGAAACCGCCTGTTCCGCAGCCGATTTCGAGGACACGCCGGAAATGCATGGCTGTGTAACGGGAGAGCAGTCCGGTGAGCCGGCGGCTGATCTGCTGTTGTGCCACAGCCTGTCGGTCGTAACTGTCGAGGGCACGGGTGAAGCGGGTTATAATTCGTTCCATTGTTTCCATAGGTGAAAAGGGTAATGAGGTGAAGAAATTTGGGTAACGTTGCAGCGACCGCTCCAGTAGGCGAGTTGGTTGGCTACGGGAAAGATTCGGTCGTCGCTTCCGACGAGGGCGCGTGTCCAGGGGATAGGATTGCCGGCAGAGGAGGAACAGCGGTCGTAAATGGCTTGCAGTTCATCCCTGACTTCGTCCAATGGGCGGGCGGCGACGGTTTGATAGTGGGTATGTATCTCACGTGTGCCGCACATCCGGCGGTTGAAACGGTGGAGACCTTCGGCTGTCAGGTTGTCGAGTGTGCCACGGAAAATGTCGACGGGGATACCGTATGCGTCATCGATCGGGCAGGGTGTTCCGTTGATGGCAGTGGCGGTAGCGAATTTGCTGCCTAAAGCGAGTTCCGCCATCCGTACGCCCATCGACCAGGCGACGAGGTGTATCTCATCGTACCGGGTAAGGTCTTCCTCAAATGCCATCTCCCTGTAATCGTAGCAGATCATAATGTCTGTTTCTTCCCTGGCCTCCAACCGGGTGAATAGTTCCGGAGATGCGGACCAGCCGGAGAAAAAGAGGAGGAGACGTGCGGCGTGATTATCCGTTTGTTTTATTATTTTCATATTGGGTAATTAATGTATAACGGTATCCTTGTAGGGGCGGGGGGGGCCCGCCCCTACAAGGCCTGTATTAACTGTTGTATGTCTTCGGTTGTTACATCTGCTGTCAACGAGAAACGTATCCGTGCCGTTCCTTTCGGTACTGTCGGGGGACGGACGGGGAGGCAGTAGAAACCTTTGCGTTGCAGTTCTTCTGCTTTGAGGATGCAATCTTTATTATCGCCTATTATATAAGGTATGATATGGCTTTCGCTGATTTCTCCGCCTTTTCCGCTCAATGCATCTATTAAAAGGTGGCTTGTTGTGGCCAATCGCTCGCGTTCTTCAGAGAACTCCGGAAGCCTTTCAAAGATAAATTGTGTCCATGCGATCTGCGCAGGAGGCAATGCTGTACTGAATATCAGCGGACGCATGCAGTTGATCAAGTATTCACGGATAACGCGGCTACAAATCACATAGGCTCCCATGGAAGCCAGTGCTTTACCGAAGGTACCGACGAGAAGGTCTATCTCTTGTATGCAATCTTGTTCTTCTGCAATTCCCAGCCCGTTTTTTCCGCGTACACCGATGGCGTGCGCTTCATCTACATAGAGGCAGACATCCGGATAACTTTTCTTCAGACTGACAAGACGGCGGAGGTTGGCTACATCGCCGTCCATGCTAAAGATGCTTTCTGTTACAATGAATATTTGTTCGTACTGCCCGGTATTCTTTTGTAAAAGTGTCTCCAGTTGGTCATAGTCATTGTGGCGAAAACGTTGGAAGGGCGCGTTGCTTAGCAGTATCCCGTCGATAATGCTGGCGTGAACAAGTTTGTCGGCAAGGATCAATGTTTGCTTATCGGCGAGAGCCGGAAGTATCCCGGTGTTTGCGTGATAGCCGCTGTTGAATAATAGGGTGGCTTCACGGTCGAATCGCTCCGCGATAACTTGTTCGAGTTCGGTATAAATACGGAAGTTGCCGGTCAATAGACGAGAAGAAGAGGAGGAGAAAGGATATTGCTTCTCTTGCCATTCCTTCAGGAATGCTTGCTGCAGGTCACGGCGAGAAGCCAGTCCCAGGTAATCGTTAGAGGAGAGGTTGAGCATTGTGAGACCGCCTTTTTCAACGAGATTACCTTTATGGACAATCTCCGGCAGACGGCGCAGGTTGCCTGAATTTTCCAGTTCTTGTAATATTGAATTATAATCTTTCATTTATCAGTCTTATTTTATCGTTAAATAGCATCCGGAGTACTTTTTCCCCTTTCGAGAGGGGAAAAAGGGTGTGTTAGCTATCAGTTCCCAATACATTTTAAAACCCCTTTCGTCAACCGTGACAACTGCTCCGGCCTGATAACAAACGGCGGCATCAAATAAACCAGCTTGCCGAAAGGCCGTACCCAAATACCTTCCTCTACGAATCGTCGTTGAAGGACTGCCATATCGACCGGCTCCTTCATTTCAATTACCCCGATAGCTCCGAGTACGCGTACCTCCTTCACATTGCTGTATGACCGGGCAGGAGCCAGTTCTTGCTGAAGCTGCGCCTCGATCGCTTTTACCTTTTCTTGCCAACCACTTTCCAATAACAACGATACGGAAGCTGAGGCAATAGCACAAGCCAGTGGATTACCCATAAATGTCGGACCATGCATGAAACAACCTGCTTCACCGGAGCAAATCGTATCGGCAACCTGTTTGGTCGTCAGTGTAGCCGATAAGGTCAGATAGCCACCGGTCAATGCCTTACCTATACACATAATGTCGGGAACAACATTTGCATGTTCCCAGGCAAACAGTTTACCTGTACGACCGAATCCTGTCGCTATTTCATCAAAGATGAATAATACGTCATATTGTTTACAGAGTTCTTTTGCCCGAACCAGAAAGGTGGGAGAGTAAAAATACATTCCTCCGGCCCCCTGTACAATCGGCTCCAGTATTAAAGCTGCAATATCACCGGCATGTTGCTCCAACAGATCTGTCAAAGGCCGCATAGCTTTCTCATCCCATTCTTCCCCGAACTTAACAGAAGGCTGAGGAATAAAATATTGTACCGGGAGGCTTCCCGAGAATATCCCGTGCATCCCGGTTACCGGATCGCAGACCGACATCGCATGCCATGTATCACCGTGGTAACCGCTACGGATAGTCGCAAATCCATACTTTCCGCTCTTCCCTTGTGACTGCCAGTACTGGATGGCCATCTTCATCGCTACCTCGACGGCAACGGAACCGCTGTCGGCGAAGAATATCTTTTCCAGTTCCGGAGGGAGAATGCCGAGTAGCTTCTCTGCCAGTTCAACAGCCGGTTCATGTGTGATACCGCCGAACATGATATGGCTCATCTTTTCCAACTGTTTTTTTGCTGCGGCATTTAATACCGGATGATTATACCCGTGTACGGCAGCCCACCAGGACGACATACCGTCGATTAACCGTCTGCCGTCTTTTAATATTATTTCTACTCCTTCCGCCCCGTCTACCGGATATACAGGAAGAGGATCGATTGTTGAAGTATAAGGGTGCCAGATATGCTCTTTGTCGTATTGTAGTAATTCTTCTGTTGTCATTTTGTCTTTTTTATCCGACCCAGTCGGTTTCTCTTGTTAATGAATAGCCTGCAGTAGTAAATAATTCACGGTCTTCCTCCACACAGCTGCCGATCGTAGTAAGCAGGTCGCCGATAATGGCTGCATTTATACCTATATATAAGGCTTTCTGTTGTGCTTCTTTACTCAACAGTGAACGGCCACCTGAGAAGCGAAGGTAGGCTTCCGGATTAATGAAGCGGAATAAAGCGACTGTTGTCAGGAATTCCTCTTCTGGCAGTTTGGGAGTTCCGGCAAGCGGTGTACCCGGAATCGGTTGCAGCAGGTTTAAAGGAATAGAGTGTACCTGTTCTTTTTGGAGCAGTAAAGCCATTTCAATACGTTGTTCCATTGTTTCACCCATGCCGATGATACCACCGGAGCAAATGCGGAAACCTTCTTCACGTGCCATGTTGATCGTTTCCAACTTTTGCTCGATCGTATGTGTGGTGCATAGGGTACGGAAATAGGAGGGAGCTGTTTCTATGTTACAGTGATAATTCTCGACTCCACTTTCTCGTAATTCCTTTAATTGTTCCCTGTTTAATAAGCCAAGGGAAGCACAGCATTTTATGTCGCTGGTCTGTTTGATATAACGGACTGTTTCAGTTATTTTTCTGATTTCTCCATCCGATAGACGTTTGCCGCTTGTCACCAGACCGAAACGCTCGATCCCTTGTTGCCGGTTGTGTAATGCCTGGTGGACACACTCTTCGGCAGGTAGTAAAGGATATAAGGCTACAACCGTGTTGTAATGTCCTGATTGTGCACACCATCTGCAATTCTCGCTACAATTGCCGCTTTTGGCATTGATGATGGAGCAGGTATCGAACTTATCTCCCATAAAATGACGTGTGATTTGATGGGCCGCTTCATACAAAGCTTCCTTGTCCGTACATTGTGACAGGGCTATTGCCTGCTCTTCGTTTATCGATCCCCCTTCAATAACAATCTTTTTAAGTGTTTCAATCATATACTTTATCTTTAATAAATAAAAAAGCGGAAAGTTTCAGTATAGGCTGAAACTTTCCGCTTTAGGAAATATAAATTATTAATGTCAGCAGACGAATCCGCTGACGATGTCTGTTTTACCGTCAAAACCTCTGCGAACGTTTGTTCCTGGGAGGGTTCGCCCGTGTCTTCTTTTTCTTCTTTTACTGTCTGGTCCGCAAACAGGACAGACGCGTGTATCGAGCCGTTCTTTGTCTGGAATCTCTCCGATACATTCGAAGATAGCTGACCGATCGTAACAGCTCGTTGAATACTGATAAAAGCAGCATACTTCTTCCTGCTCCATCTTTTAAAACGGAGTGCGGTTGAATTGAATGTCTGCTGCTTTTTCATTCGTACTTATTATTTAGCTACTTTTTCCAATCGTTTCATGATAGAGAATATGAACAGTGCCGATAACAGACAGCACACGATCAGTACGCTCCATACCATCCACAACTGCATTCCTCCCCACAAGTAACCGATGATAGCCACCAGATAGTTACCGATAGCCGTAGCAACGAACCATCCTCCCATCATCATACCTTTATATTTAGGAGGTGCAACTTTGGATACGAATGAAATACCCATCGGTGATAATAATAACTCGGCGAAGGTCAATACCAGGTAAGTAGAGATCAGCCAGTTAGGAGAAACCAATACATCTGCAGAAATACCATTCGCTTCAACAGCGGCCGGTGTCGGTAATCCTAAAGATCCTAATGCCATGATAAGGAAACCGCAAGCAGCGATAACCATACCGATACCGATCTTACGGGGAGCAGAAGGTTCTTTCTTTTTCTTTGCCAGATAACCGAATACTGCCAGTGATACCGGAGTCAGCACAATTACAAAGAACGGGTTGAACTGCTGGAAGATCTGTGGCAGGATAGTCACTGTCGAATCCATAGAACTATAGCTCCATCCCAATAAGCCCAGCATGATTATCAACACACCGGCTGAGATGCCTTTAGCCTTACCTGTCTTTGACTGGAACAGGGAGAATGCTGAATAAACAACAACCAGTAGGAAAGTGAGGTTTACGATATTGAATCCTAAACGATTCAGACCTGTTACAGCCTGTGCGGTATAGTCACGTGCAAAGAACGTCAGAGTTAAACCGTTCTGGTGGAATGCCATCCAGAAGAAAATAACAACGGCAAATACCAGTAATAAAGCCTGGATGCGTGCTTTTGTCTGTTCCGGTGTCAGTTCTTCTTCCTGTACGTTGGCAGGTTTAGCCTGTTTAGAGTTGTAATCGGCATGTTTGAATGTCGGGCGGAACACCACGTAGATCAACATGGATACAACCAGGGAGATACAAGCAATAGCGAAGCCGTAGTTGTATGCCTCGGATAATTTGTCGATATAGGTTGTACAGAAAGTAGCTGTGTCGCCAACGAAATTCTGGGCAGCCTGTAAGCCGCTCAGTGTTGTAGCTCCTTCTTCTGTAATCGTTCCGTTCAGGAATTGATGGGCGAGTGAAGGGATCTGCGGCACATAAGTGAATCCGGCTTTTCCCAACATCTTGTTAGTGATCATAGTAGCTGCTGTCGGAGCATACATCGCACCGATGTTGATCGCCATATAGAATATACTGAATGCGGTATCACGTTTTGCTCTGTATTCGGGAGCATCGTATAGGTTACCTACCATTACCTGCAAGTTCCCCTTGAAAAGGCCTGTACCACAGGCAATCAGGGCTAAAGCACCGAACATCAGTACTTTTCCGGTAGAAGAGGGTGTAGGAATAGATAACAATACATATCCGATGAACATCACAATGATACCTGTTGTTACCATTTTTCCATATCCGAACTTATCGGCGAGGATACCTCCGATAAGCGGCATGAAATACACTGCTGCTAAGAAAGAACCGAAGATGGTTGATGTCTCGGCGGCTGTAAAGCCGAACTTAGCTTGTAAGAATAAAGTAAAAATCGCGAGCATCGTGTAATACCCGAAACGCTCGCCGGTATTCGCTAAGGCTAACGCGTATAAACCTTTAGGTTGTCCTTCAAACATAGAAATTTAAATTAGATTATTATTGAATTATTTGTTTTATGGCGCCGGTCTCCGGATAGAAATAGACTTTCACCGGAGCTTTTTTGTCTTCAAACATAACAGGAGCAAGGCCTTCGCGTGAACCGAACTGAGTGATTTGGGCTTCTCCTTTATATAGTGTTTTCTTGTTCATGCTGATTTCGATACTAGCTTTTCCCGGTACATTATAAATAATACCTTTCATGGATTTTTCTTTCTTTTCGGCTTCTTTGGGATCTAGTATCGGAGCTCGTTCGGTAGCTTTCAAGTTCATATATACAGGAACTCCGCCTAAATCGTCAGCGTCGACAATTCCCATCAGGTTGGAGAAACGGAATAGAACTTCTTTATCCAGGTTATCATAAGGGGTAATGTTTACCTCATAGTGGGTCGTTTCTTTGGTTACAATACCGGTGAACAGATTGGTTAATGCTTTTTCCTGTTCTTCCAACTGCTGGATAACCAGCTTCATCGCTTCACCGTCGGGAGGCAGATTGTCCGCGTCTCCGGTTAATATATTCAAGCGGCTTTCACGGATACGATAGATCTGTTTGGCTGCAACTTCAGCTTGTCTGGCAGTCGATCCAGCCATGAGTAATTCTTCTGAGAATACAGATGCGTCGGTCACTTTAACCGGTGCTTGTCCACTTTTCTTGATCGTTTCGAGTTCTGACTCTTCAGGAGTGTATTCGGCATTGATGGAACATAATAATCCTTCTTCTGTCAGATAAGCGTACGGAGCTACTGTCCCGCTTTTAAATTCAACGATATAAGTATTGTCAGGATCAGGTATTCCCTTGTTGACAAGCGATACTTTACCTAACTCATAATATACTTTATCTTCTGTTATTGCATCTTTTACTCCGAGGTATTTTTCTGCATATTTGTAATAAGGCCCGGCTTTACAGGTAACCTTTGTTACTTCAGAATCTACGATTAGTTGTGTTTTCGGTAATGAATAGGTAATACCGAAATTATTAGCTTTGACGGCATTTTTCTTTACCACTTTGGTTTGAGCCATGAGCGGCAAGCTAAACAAAAGACATGCTATTGTGATCAGATTTTTCATATCCAAACAAATTATTTTATCTCAATTATGATTGTACAAAACTAGGAAATATTTTGTTAGAAACCAACCGTAAAGCGTTCTTTTAGTCTTTTGTAATGCAGATGATACGTTTGATTTGTAGTATCTTGGTCTGGTAAGAGAGGTTTATATAAAGCATAGTTAAAGTTTTGATTAGCCAGAGCAACTTGTGAAAGGAAAAGGAGATCGAGATATGAAGGTTGGTTAAATTATCCTCACAAATTGCTCTAAAAACATAAATTTCAGTACGATGCAAAGTTATTCAATAACAAATGAGCCAGTTAAGGTCCCATAGTTATGGATTAAACTTAATGTATACTCTCCACTCTGAACGCTCAATGGTATTGTATAACTTTGCGGGGTCGATACAGATATATTTTCTTCATAGACTACCGCGCCTGTATTGTCTGTTACTTTTACTGTCAGGTTGCTTAATGGATCAGCAAATTCGATTCTTAAGTCATTTCCTTCAATAAATGCTACTGGTGGTGCAGGAATAATGGAACGAACGTCTTCTTGTCCCCATTTGCCTTTTGAAGGGATTCGATCAGCGTATATTGACTGAACACAGAACATTCCACAAATCACTAAAAATAAAGCTGCGATTAACCGTTTCATAATCCTATTAATTTAAATTGTCAGTTGATAAAATTGATAATGCTCCACAAAATTATAATTCGTATCTTAATACCTACTATTTTTTTGTTGACAAAATGGTGACAATGTATAAACTGTTATAAACCAGCGATGAAAGAGTCGAATTTCTCTGCGTTTTCAGCTTCTTTGGTTAGTTTTTTGTATAATCTTCTGCGGCACTGGGACACTCCTGAGCTAGTAATGTTCATGAGTATGGCTATTCTTTTTACTGGAATATTAATTTTAACAAGGTAACAAATGCGCAGTTCTTCGAGAGATATTCGTGAGCAAAGTTCTAAAAGACCTTTCTTGAAATTAGGATAGGTTGCATCTACTAAGAGGAAAAGTTCAGACCATTCACTGTCACTCAGTTTTTCTTCTGTTTGGTGAATCTTTGTATATAAAGTCGATTTTCTAAGATCTTGTTCTACCAGAAGCATTGTGTCATGTTTCAATGAAATTTGTCTGTTCTCCATTTCAAGCATCAATTTCCTGGTTTCAAAGAGTTGTCTTTTTACATCACCGATTGTTTCCTGACCAGACGAAAGTTCTTGTTCCAGCAAAGCTATCTTCTTTTTGTTCTCTTCAAGATATTCCAAACTTTGTTTATATAACTTTTCCTTTAAGTCTAATAGCCTTTTCTTTTTCTGTTGTTCTTTCTTGAAAAAGAAGAAGAATATGATCAATAGAGCAGTAATGATGATAAGTATCTGATATATTATGATCATTCTCTGTGTAGCTTCCTGCTCATATTTGTTTTTCTCATCGGATATGCGTTGATAATTAAACATGCTTTGTGCTATCCGAATGTTTTCAAAATGCGAATCGTGATCGATAGAGTCTCTTAGCTGTTCATATTGATCCCAATACTTCAGATAGTTCTTAAAATCAAGTTTTTGTTTTTCTATCTGAGCAAGAAAATATAAACTTCCTGCTTGAGTGTATAATATAGGACTTTGCAAACTACGATTCAGATAATGTTGTGCAGAGTCGTGTTGCATAGTCTTATAGTAGTACTCTCCTAAATTGAGGTAAAAAGGATATAGTAACTTAGGGTTGTTACAAGATTGAATTGCTTTTTGAATACAAATATAAGCTTCATCGTATTTTTCCATTTGAAGATATAAGCTGCCCAATCCATTTTGAAGAGCTGATATACTTTGAGGTGTGGCTATTTTTATTGCTTGTTCATAATAATAAATAGCACTGTCCGGTTGATGGGTTTCTGTGAATACACGTGCGATATTGCGTAGAACAAAAGACATATTTGTTGAATCATTTGTATTCTCGAAAAGAGGTAATGTCTTTTTGTAAAGAGGTAAAGCCATTTCATAAATATCCTGATAACTATAAAGAGTTCCGAGATTACTATTGATCTTTATCAACAGTTCAGGTAAATTGAGACTCTCTCCTAAAGCAAGTGCCTTTAAATAATATTGTTGAGCTTGTAAAGCATCCTGCATATCTGAATATACACGTCCTGCGTAGTAGTAGGATAAAGCCAGAGGTAATAAATCATTATGTTTCTCATAATAATTTGTGGCTATCATAATTAATGAATCCGAGTCATGTATGTAGTAGTTCTTATCCAGTGCCTGAGTAAGTAGCAGGCAATAGGCGGCATATTCTTTTTCAGATAGTTTTTCGGGAGAGGTTATATTATCGAGTATGGCTAATGAACTGTCCGAGGCCATTTCCATTAACGACCTGGCCTTATTGAGCTCAGTTGAAACAGAAGTTCTGTTGGAACATGAAACTAAGCATAATAAGCTAATTACAAATGATATTTGTAAAACAATATTTCCAGGTTTATTTATCATCTCTCCTTTTCTTATAGATGTCGAATATACAGCTTTTTTTGAAAAAGAAGGTTAGTGGTATTTATAATAATTTGCTAAAAATGTGGCAAGGGGAATAAAGCGATTGATTTTTATAGCTGGAGTATTGGCATCATTACTAAAATATGGCCAGCCTGTTTCTTCTGAACAAAAACAGGCTGGCCATATGAGTTATTCACTAATCCGGGGATTAATTTATTTGATCTGTTTGAATGCTTTTCCCAGCATATCCGTAATATCTCCGGCTATCATACTTTCTTCTGAGCGGTAGACTGCTGCTAGGTCTCCAGCTGTGCCATGCAGGAATACACCGGCAACGGCGGCTGTTTCGGGTTCGGCTCCCTGAGCTAACAGACCGAGAATAATGCCGGTCAGCACATCGCCGCTACCGGCCGTGGCCATACCCGGGTTGCCGCAGCTGTTGAAGTAAACGTTTCCGGTAGCTGTACAGATAGCTGTATAAGTCCCTTTGAGGATAACACAAAGCTTATGCTCGGTGGCGAAAGCCTGTGCCTTCTTTAGCCGTTCGTACATCGTATTACTTTCTCCTGCAATACGGTCGAACTCTTTGGGATGCGGCGTCAGGATGCTTCTCGGCGGAATGCGGTTCAACAGGTCTTTATTGGAAGCAAGCAGGTTAAGAGCATCTGCATCGAGGACGACAGGTTTCTCGGTTGTTTGGAGCAAACGTTCCAGTGCTGCTGCCGATTCCAGATGTTGTCCCAGGCCGGGGCCGACACCGATTGCTGAATAAGGAGCTATTTCCGGTACTGTCGTGAAATAATCCTGATGAGGATCGAAGCTGACCATTGCTTCCGGAAAAGCAGCCTGTATAATCACTTCCCCACGTTGCGGGATATGTACGGTCAGTAATCCGGTGCCGCTTCTCAGGCAGGAACGGGCGGCTAGTAAAGCAGCTCCCATCTTGCCTTTACTTCCGGCGATGAGTAATGCGTGACCGTAGGTTCCCTTATGGGAGAACTTTTCACGAGGTTGCAATACTTCGGCTATATCCTCTTCGGTAACCATCATATATGGAGTGGGAGTATTGTCGACAATATCAGGATGGATACCGATATCCAATACTTTCCATTCGCCGACATATTGTGCATTCTCCGGGAAGAAGAAGGCCAGTTTCGGGAAACCGAACGTAAGTGTCAGGCTGGCTTTTATGATAGAGTCCGGATCATTTGTCTGGTTGTTCTCACCGAACAGTCCCGAAGGAATATCGATCGATACGACGGTAGCATCCGACTGATTTATATATTTCACCATTGCAGCAAAACCTCCGGTAATCGGGCGATTCAGGCCTGATCCGAACAAACCGTCGATCACGACATCGCGGTCGGTCAGTACAGGCGGAACAAAGTCGGCAATAACTTCCGTGAATTCTACTTTTTCCAGTCCGAGTATCCGTTGCTTATTCATTTCGCAATCGAAAGAAAGATGTTCGGTCGGGTTGAACAAATAGGTCTCTACCTTATAACACTCGTCTTTCAATAGACGTGCGATGGCAAGTGCATCCGCCCCGTTGTTCCCTTGTCCGGCAAAGACGATGATACGTGTTTGCTTGGAATAACGGCGGCAAAATTCATGTACAAATACAGTAGAGGCGCGTTCGACGAGATCGATAGAACTGATCGGTTCATTTTGAATGGTGTATTGATCGAGTTCTTTAACTTTGTCTGTTGGAAATATCTTTATCATACTTGTCGGATATCTAATGTTTATTCTGCATACAAATGTATAACAAACTTTGCTATGTTGTAGCTACTTATTCCAAAAAGGGGAGAAGGCATTTACTCCGGTCAGGGAAAAGTAAGCAGGAAACGGCTTCCTTGTCCGGCTTCGGAAATAACGGTGAGGCTACCTTTATGCATGTGCATGATCTGCCTGGAAATACTGAGTCCGATGCCCGAACCTGTTGGTTTGGTGGTGAAGAACGGGATGAAGATACGTTCCTGTACATCTGCCGGGATGCCTGTACCGTTGTCACTGACCTGGATATATGTTTTCCCTTCCGCATTAATCCCGGCCGACAGTTCAATCGATGGCTCACTGCAATTCTGAGTGGCGTCGACGGCGTTTCGGATAAGGTTGATCAGTATCTGTTCGATCATTGCTTTATCCGCTATTATCTGCAAATGGGAGGTTACGGGAAGTATCTTGACGATATCCGATTTCTCTTTGAATAATACAACGGCACTGTTCAGCAGGCTATCGACGGTAATGATTTCGACGGCAGGTGCGGGAAGTCCTGTCACTTTTCTGTAATTCTCTACAAAACGGACCAGCCCGCTACTTCTCCGGAAAATCGTATCGACTGCCTGGTTTACCTCTTCCCGGTCTTCTTCATTGTTATCACCGGATACTTGTTTGTTTTTCAATAGTTCGGACAAAGATACGATCGGAGTCATGGAGTTCATGATTTCGTGTGTGAGCACCCGTATCAGTTTTTGCCATGCTTCCGTTTCCTTGTTCTCCAGTACGGAACGGATGTTTTTCATGCTTACGACAGTCAACGGCTTACCCAATACCACGAATGACATGGCCGACAGGATCAGTTGTGAATACCCCTCTTTCCGGCGGACTTGCAGGATGGAAAGCTCCCCGGGATGCAAAATACGCAGGCGGGCAGGAAGTTCCGGATGATAGACGGCCAGGTCGTCTACCGTTTCGGCAAAGTTCAGTCCCGTTTGTATCCTGGCTGCCTGGTTCATCCATTCTATCTTCCCTGTTTCGGAGGAGTAGACCAGGACCGAAAGGTCGATATGATTTGCCAAAGCCTGGAAGTATTGCAACTGGCTTTCCTTCTGTTGCAGGTTCTTTTTATAATGCTGCAACGCTTCCTCCATCGCATCGATCAACTCTTGTGGCAAGGCCTCCGGTCTGTTTGCCGACGGGATACCGGAAGACAGGAAGTCGGAATAACGGACAGACCAGATAAATTGCCGGAACAGACGGTCGCTTTTCCCCATCAGGCGGAAAAGGTAATATACTTCAATCAGTATGACGCCCATGACGACAAATGCAGAGATATAAAACTTCCTGGTGACCAGAAATGCAAATACCAGGCAGGTAATCACCAGTAAAAGGATCAGCCCGGCAGCCTTTTTCGAATACTGTTTCATAGTCCGTATTTTTCGAGTCGCCTATATAAAGATGTACGCGTAATACCCAATAGCTCGGCAGTCTGTGTCATATTGCCGGAACAATGACGCAACGCATCCTGTATGGTATTCTTTTCCAGCTCTTCGAGATTGAACTTTTCCTCTTTCTCCTGAGAGGATCGAACCGGTATGCGGAGCATGAAGTCATCGTATTGTAACTGTTTACGGTCGGAAAGGATCACGGCGCGTTCGATGACATGTTGCAGCTCACGCACATTCCCCGGCCAGTGATACTGCTTTAGAAGCTGACGCGCTTCCTGGGAGAAACCTTCGATCTCCTTCTTATATTTATGGCAGTAGTGCCGCAGGAAATGGTTGGCCAGGAGAGAGACGTCGTTCCCCCTTTCACGTAATGGAGGAATAGTAATTTCGATTGTATTGATGCGATAAAGCAGATCCTGGCGGAAACTCCCGTCCTGTACGGCGGCGTGAAGGTCGGTATTTGTGGCACATATCAGGCGGACATCGATCTGTGTCTCCCGGGTCGATCCGAGCCGGTTGATCTTTTGCTGTTCGATAACGGTGAGCAGCTTCGACTGGAGGGTAAGCGGCAGGTTTCCGATCTCGTTGAGAAACAGTGTGCCGCCCGATGCAATCTCGAAACGGCCCGCTTTGCTTTTTCCGGCATCTGTAAAGGCTCCTTTTTCGTATCCGAACAATTCGCTTTCGAACAGGTTATGAGGAATACTACCCAAGTCGATCGGGATGAAAGCCTCCTGGCTACGGGACGATTGTTTATGCAACGTGTAGGCTATCAGGTCTTTTCCCGTACCGTTTTCGCCGAGCAGGAGGATGTTGGCATCCGTATTCTTTACTTTTTCCAGGGTGTTGAATACGCTCTTCATGGCAGGCGAGTTGCCGATTAGTTCTATTTCCGGCTCTGTGGTGGTAAGAACAGACTTTTGTTCCTTCAGCGCTTGTACTTCCGTTCGCCGCAGGCTGAGTTCGAGGGCCGACGAGACAGTGGCCAGCATCTTCTCATTCTGCCAGGGTTTCGGTATAAAGTCGGTGGCCCCGGCTTTGATAGCCCGCACGGCTTTCTCTGTATCCGAATAGGCTGTGATAAGTATGACTACCGTGTCGGGCGAAATCTCCCGGATACGTTCCAGCCAGTAAAAGCCTTCTTTCCCGCTGACGGCATCGGCCGTGAAGTTCATATCGAGCAGGATAACGTCGTATTTGGTTCTTGATACCAGGGAGTTGATCTCTTTGGGGTCGGTACAGGTCGTGATGCTTTCCACCCGTGGGCGAAGCAGCATTTTCAGGGTGAAGAGGATATCTTCGTTATCATCTATTACCAGTATTTTTCCTTGTCGTACAGCCATAGCCTTGTTCTTCGTATATTATAGAGTCCCCCAAACTTAGGTAAAATTTCCGGATAGCCGGCATATTAGTCCGAACTATCCGAACTTTTAATAAATTACTCCCTGATGTGTACTGGTAATCCCGTAAGTCTTCGGTGCAGTGCATACAGGAAAAACATTTTGCCACTGCCTTGGCAGAGCTTTGCCACCCTATTGGCAGAACTCTGCCATGCCGATGGCAAGACTCTGCCAATAGGATGGCAAAACATATTGTCCCTGGCAGACAACGAATACCTGCGTGATATCTGCACGATCTGCAATAGAATCGTGCGGAATTGTATAGGAAGTGTACGATATCGTACGGTTGCCGCTTCTTTGAGGATGTTTATATATTTAGTATTTAGTGTTTTATGAAACTGGCATGGATATTGAATGTTTCTAATCAAATATTGGCAATTATAAAAGAAGTAACTATGTTTAAACATTACATCAAAGTAGCCATCCGCCAGGTTAAACGGAGTTTTCTGTTTTCCTCCATCAACATATTGGGATTTGTGTTGGGGATGACAGCTGCTTTCCTTATCTACTTATGGATTGTGGATGAACTGACGTTTGAAGATTTCAATAAGAACGGTGATTCTATCTATCGGGTGATCCGGGAAGAGCAAACCGCTAACGGGCAGGTACCTTCTACGGTCACTCCGCTTAGTGAAACGTTCCGGAAAGAATATCCGAAGGTGGAGAATGCGACCTTTATAAAGTATGGTGGTAAATATGACATTCGTACAAAGGAGGTAGCTATAGATGTTAACTATGCATTTGTCGATACGACCTTCTTTGATGTATTCACTTTCCCCGTTGTGGCAGGCGATCCGTCCCTGCTGAAGAAAGATCCGCAACAGATCGTGCTGTCGGAAGAGACAGCCGGGAAACTGTTCGGTAAAACATCGGCTATAGGAAAAGAAGTCGAGTGTAAATCGAGTAATAAATATTATAAGGTAGCAGCTGTCTTGAAAGTACCGCGCAAAAGCCATATCCAGTTTGAGGTATTAGGTAGCTGGGATGCTTATAAATGGGCGGAAATAGAGAATGAAGTATGGAGCTTTTCTGAAAGAATGCACGTCTTTATTCAACTGAAGAAAGGAAATACATTGACGGATGAAGACCGGTTGGCCATGCGCGATCTTTGGATGAAGCATTCGCAATGGGGGAAACCCTTGGCGTTTCAGCCGTTGAAAGATATCCATCTGCACACATCTTTCAAGGAACCCAACGATGTATTCAACCACGGAAATATGCAACAGATTTACCTCTTTGCTGTGTTGGCTATCCTGATCGTCTTTATGGGAGCGTTTAACTTTATGACGTTGTCTACGGCTCGTGCATCCATGCGCTCAAAGGAGATCGGTGTCAGGAAGGTGACCGGGGCAAAAAAGAAAAAGCTGATTGTGCAGTTCCTGTCGGAAAGTCTGGTACAAGCTTTTATCTCGTTATTGCTGGCATTGGCACTGACGGAATTGCTGTTACCCTTTTTCAATATGTTTGTCGGAAAGGATATTACTTTGCAGTTCAATTGGCAGATTTTGTTGTTTGTATTGTTCGGTATTGTCGGTGTAGGTTGTCTGGCCGGGGCTTTCCCTGCTTTCTATATGTCGTCGTTCAGCCCGTTATTGGCTTTCAAAGGAGGGCAGGTAGCCGGTAAGAAGGGGACATTGATCAAGGGACTGGTTTGTGTACAGTTCGTGATCGCAATAACCATGATCGTTTGTACGACTCTCATATTCAAGCAACTTCATTATCTTCAAAATGCCGATCTGGGGTTGGATAAAGAGCATCTGATCGAAGTGGATGTTGTGGACTGGCGCCGGGGAGCAGACGGGTTTAAACAGGAGATACTTAAAAATCCGTATGTAAAGAGCGTAGCGTTGGGCGTGGAGATCACAAACTATCTGCAAGGGTATGGCTTTGAACAAAGTATGTTCAGTTGGGAAGATGAGTACGGAAAAACGGACTCGGTGAAGATGGTCGGAATGGTCGGAGACAGCGACTTTATCTCTGCTTTGGGACTGACTTTGCTGAAAGGGGAAACTTTCGGAGCGAATCCCGACCATTACTGGGATGGTTCCTATGCAAAGGAATCGCCGATTGTTATCAATGAAACGGCATGGAAGATACTGAAGGTCGAGAATCCGGTCGGCATGTTGCTGACGGGCGGGGGCATCGGTATCCGTAATTCCAGGGTCGTAGGTGTTGTGAAAGACTTTAACTTCCAGCCCTTGAGAGAAAAGATTAAACCTGCATTCTTCTATTATACGGTTCAGTTATTTAATTATATGTATATCCGTATCTCGGCAGATAACCAGACCGAGACGTTGAAGTTCCTGAAAGAGAAATATGAGGAAGCACGTCCGGATATGCTCTTCAACTACCGTTTCCTGACGGATGTATTGAGTGATAGTTATGCCCGTGAACGGCAGCAAAGCCAGATGTTCCTGATTTTTACGGTTCTGGCGATTATCGTTGCCATGATGGGAGTATTTGGATTGGTTGCCCTTTCTACGGTGCAGCGGACAAAAGAAATAGGTGTCCGCAAGGTGAATGGGGCCCATTCCGACCGGATCGTAAAGATGTTTTGCCGTGAATATATGATTTGGGTGGGTGTTGCTTTCGTGATCTCCTGTCCGCTAGCCTATCTGTTCATGTTGGAATGGTTGAGTAATTTTGCCTATCAGACTGCGATCAGTTGGTGGCTCTTTCCGTTGGCCGGCGGCATAATACTGCTGATAACCATATTGACAGTCATAGCCCAAACCTGGCGTGCCGCTTCCCGGAATCCGGTGGAATCGTTGAGATATGAATAAAACAATAAGAATAATAATCAGAAGATCATGATAAAAGCAGTAAATTTAACGAAAGTATTTCGTACGGAAAGTGTTGAGACAACGGCCCTTAACGGCATCAACCTGGAAATAAACCAAGGGGAGTTCCTGGCTATTATGGGACCTTCCGGTTGTGGTAAATCTACCTTATTGAATCTGTTGGGCTTATTAGACAATCCTACTTCCGGCGAATTATGGTTTATGGGAGAGGAAGTTTCCGGCTATACGGAAAACAACCGTACCGACCTGCGGAATGGTAACCTGGGATTTGTCTTCCAAAGCTTCAACCTGATAGACGAACTGACCGTGTTTGAAAATGTGGAGCTACCCTTGTTGTATGCCGGAGTTTCGACAAAAGAACGGGTAACGCGGGTAAACGCTGCACTCGACCGGATGCAGATAGCCCATCGCTCGGAACATTATCCGCAGCAGCTCTCCGGCGGTCAGCAGCAACGTGTAGCTATTGCCCGTGCCATCGTTACGAATCCCAAGGTCATCCTTGCGGACGAACCGACCGGAAACCTGGACTCTGTAAACGGCAGTGAGGTGATGAATCTTCTTCTCGAATTGAACAAAGAAGGGTCGACCGTCGTTATGGTAACCCATTCGGAAGAAAATGCCCGGATGGCAGGACGGCTGATCCGTATGATGGACGGAAATATCCTGACGGAAAGCCATAAATAATGAACCCGCTTTGAAGCCCGTATGAATCCGAAAACCAGAGCCGGGTTCATACGGTAAGAACCGATAATCAATGAGCAAAACCCTGTTATGAATGCGTGAAACCTAAAACGTAAAACAATGTTTGTGCTTCGCTGAAAATGTTGTACCTTTGCTCCCTCGAAAAATAAACGGCATATGGATAAGATCCGATTAAAAGATAAAGAATTCGAACTGTTTATCCCGGAGAAGGAGATCAATGAGGCCATTGCGATGATGGCTGAACAGATTAAAGCAGATGTGGGGGATAGCAATCCTCTGTTTGTAGGCGTATTGAACGGAGCGTTTATGTTTACCGCCGAACTGATGAGGCAGATGGATACGCACTATGAAATTACATTTGCCCGTTACTCTTCTTATCGGGGACTCAATACCACCGGAGTTGTTCGCGAGATCATGCCGGTGCAGGCCGATGTGAGGGGACGTACCCTGATCCTCCTGGAAGATATTATCGATACCGGCTATACCATGCAGTTTGTGATGGATAAGTTACGGAATCACGGCGCTGCCGATGTAAAGCTGGCAACCATGTTGTTTAAACCGGATTCCCTGAAATGTGATTTGAAACCCGACTATGTCGGCCTGCAGATTCCCAGTGATTTTATCGTAGGTTACGGCCTGGATTATGACGAGATGGGACGTGCTTACCGGGATATATATAAAGTGATAGGTTAAAAGGATATACATTTATATAAATAAGAAACAATATTATGTTGAACGTTGTTATTTTTGGAGCTCCGGGTTCAGGAAAAGGAACACAGAGCGAGTTGATTATTAAAGAATATGGTTTGGATCACATTTCAACAGGTGATGTGTTGCGTGCTGAAATGAAAGGTGAAACCGAACTTGGTAAGATCGCAAAAGATTATATCGAAAAAGGTCAACTTGTACCGGATGAACTGATCGTCGATATGCTGGCGAAAGTATTAGACAGCAAAGTTGGTTCTAAGGGTGTTATTTTCGATGGTTTCCCCCGTACTATTCCGCAGGCAAAAGCATTGAAAGAAATGTTGAACAAACGTGGTACTGATGTATCTGTGATGTTGAACCTGCAGGTAGAAGAAGAAGAACTGATCAACCGTCTGTTGGAACGCGGTAAAGTATCCGGACGTTCTGACGACAACTTGGAGACAATTAAATCCAGACTGGATGTATACCACAATCAGACAGCTCCTTTGGCTGACTACTATGTAGGCGAAGGCAAGCACGTGGCTATTCACGGTATGGGTACAGTCGAAGAAATCTTCGGACGTATTAAAGAAGCAGTAAATAAAGTAAAATAAGAAAGAAATAAAAAATGGCTGAATCAAACTTTGTAGATTACGTAAAGATCTATTGCCGCTCGGGGAAGGGCGGAAGAGGGTCTTCTCACTTTCGTCGTGAGAAATATATTCCGAAAGGAGGCCCCGACGGAGGCGACGGAGGGCGAGGAGGCCATGTGTATCTTCGCGGTAACCGGAATTACTGGACGCTCCTCCACCTGAAGTTCGAACGTCATATTATGGCGACAAGCGGTGAAGGCGGCGGTGCCAAACGTAGTTTTGGTAAAGACGGTGAAGACCGTGTGATTGAAGTGCCTTGTGGAACTGTTGTATACGATGCTGAAACAGGTGAATACATCTGCGACGTAACAGAAGACGGTCAGGAAGTCATGCTGCTGAAAGGCGGACGTGGCGGACAGGGTAACTGGCATTTCAAAACATCAACCAATCAGGCTCCCCGTTATGCTCAACCGGGCGAACCGGCTCAGGAACGCAAAGTGATCCTGCAATTGAAGCTGCTTGCCGACGTTGGTCTGGTAGGTTTCCCGAATGCAGGAAAGTCGACTTTGTTGTCTGTCGTATCGGCAGCCAAACCGAAGATCGCAAACTATCCGTTTACGACACTCGAACCGAACCTGGGTATCGTTAGCTATCGTGACCACCGCTCATTTGTGATGGCCGATATTCCCGGTATTATCGAAGGAGCCAGTGAAGGCAAAGGACTCGGACTTCGCTTTCTTCGTCATATCGAGCGTAACTCGTTACTTCTTTTTATGATCCCGGCAGACTCTGACGATATAAAGAAAGAGTATGAGATCCTTCATAACGAACTGGTTAAATACAATCCGGAATTGCTGACTAAAAGTCGTGTATTAGCTATTACTAAAAGTGATATGCTGGACAACGAGTTGATGGAAGCACTGGAACAGGAATTACCGGAAGGTGTTCCGCATGTGTTTATCTCTTCGATCACCCAACAGGGCATTACCGAACTGAAAGACTTACTCTGGAAGGAACTGAACAAGGAAACCTTCCATGAAGTCGAACGTATCGTTCATAAAGATATCGATGTAAGTTCGATACCGTTTGACGATGACGACGATGATTACGTATTTCCTGTTGAAGAGGATGATCCGGATGAAGAATATGAAGAGTACGAATGGGATGACGACGATGAAGAAACTGAAAAGTAATAAAGTTGAAATGTTGCAATTCTCCGGATTAAGCGGAGAATGCAACATTTCTCATTTTATAACGACCCGTCACGGCGGAGTGAGCGAGGACAACTATGCCTCTATGAATCCGGGTGAGTATAGTGGCGACGATCCTGAGTTCGTCCGGATGAACCGACAACTTCTCTCGGATGCAATCGGAATTTCTCCCGAAAGGATTTTTGTCCCTTTCCAGGTACATGAAGCGGAGATCGGTTGTATTAATGCCGATTTTCTTTCGTTGACTACCGCTCGGCAGAAAGAAGAAATGAACGGGAAAGATGCTCTGGTCACTGATATGCCCGGAATATGTATCGCTGTTTCAACGGCCGATTGTGTCCCTGTTCTGGTGTATGCTCCTAATAAGAATGTGGTAGCTGCTATTCATGCCGGATGGCGTGGTACTGTAAAGCAGGTCGTGGCTAAGACAATCGGATATATGGTTGCTCATTACGGTTGTGAACCTTCATGTATGTTGGCCGGTATTGCCCCGTCGATCTGTAAGGATTCTTTTGAGGTAGGAGACGAGGTGGTGGATGCGTTCCAGGCAACCGGAGTCGATATGAACCGTATTATGGAACGGAATATTCGGACAGGCAAGGCACATATCGATCTTTGGGAAGCAAACCGGATTCAGTTGCTTCAATCCGGTTTACGACCGGAACATATAGAAATATCCGGAATCTGCACATTCCGGTACCACAATGACTTTTTCTCTGCCCGCCGGTTGGGTATCAAAAGCGGACGTATCCTGTCCGGAATAATGATTAAAGACTAACAGTATTATGATACATGTTTCCATCTTGGAAGAAATAATAAAAGCCTGCCCGGATCTGCATGTGGCAGTTGTGGCTTGCGACGTAAAAAATACAATATCTGACGAACAGTTATGGAAGGAGATCGCTGAAGTGGAAAATAAGATACGTATGTCCGGAAAGCTGGAGGATATAAATAAATTCCCTCCCATACAAGCTACCCGGCAAGCTTATAAGCGTCTGGGGAAAGATCCGAACCGTTACCGCCCTTCCGCAGAGGCACTTCGTAGGCGTATATTCCGGAACCTGCCTTTATATAAGATCGATACATTAGTCGATATAATCAATCTGTTGTCTATCCAAAGCGGTTATTCTATCGGAGGATTTGATGCGGCAAAGATAGACGGCGACCTGGTGTTAGGCGTAGGCAAAGAAGGAGAGATTTACCACGGGATAGGTCGTGGCGAACTGAATATTGCCGGGCTTCCTGTCTACCGCGATAATCGGGGAGGCGTTGGAACGCCGACCAGCGACGAAGAACGAACCAAGATCGACATGGATACAAGAAAGCTGTTAATGATTATAAACGGCTACTCGGGAAAGGAGGGCTTGCAGGAGGCTGTTGCTTATGGGGTATCTCTTTTAACCCGATATGTATCAACAACTAATTTGGAAATAGAGTTAATTGCGCCTGAAAGTAGAGTTAAATTATTGTTATAAACGTGTTAATTATGTTTACAAACCTCAAAAGTGGCCGGTTTTATGCTAAAAAACATCTATTTCCTTTTGTAGTAACCGATTAATCTATAAATTTGCTCCCGTTAACGAATTAACAAAACGAAAAGAAAATGATCGAATTGATTGGAACAAACGCCGGCCTCGTTTGGACAGTATTGAACGAAGGCGGAAAAATGAGTGTTAAGGCAGTAAAGAAAGCAACTAAGATCAAAGCAGAAAAAGACATGTATGCTGCGTTTGGTTGGTTAGCTAAAGAAGGCAAACTTGCTTTCGAAGAGATTGAAGGTGAATTATTTGTTGCGCTGATCTAATCACGTAACCGATACTAGGTAAAGGAGGGCTGTTCGGATGATATTTGGACGGCCTTTTGTGTGTCCTGACGTTTTCGGTTCAAAAAAACGGACTGACTGTTGCTTTATTCAATTCTAAATTTTACTTTTGTGTAGAATTTGGTGTGAAATGACCGAAGATCAAAAGAGATTGTTGGCAGTATTTGAGGTAAGAGTTCGTGATTTGATGGAATTATGTAATAAGCAAAACCATAAGATTGACGAGCTCACGACTACTTTGTTTCAAAAAGAAGCGGAGTTGAAGCTGGCAAAGAATACGATTGAAGAGTTGAATACCAAGTGCGATAAGTTGCTGACGGCAAGAGTAGTTTCTGTAAACGAAGGAGAAATGAAAAGTGCGCGGATGCGATTATCGAAGTTAGTGCGGGAAGTAGACAAGTGCATTGCATTATTAAATGAATAGAAGCGATGGACGATAAATTTCTTATACATTTAGAAATAGCCGAAAAGAGTTACGGCCTTTGGATCGATCGAAAGGATGAGAAACTTGCGCGGGATGCCGCCAAGCAGATTCGTAATAAGATCAACCAGTATCGGCAAAATTTTGCTCAATCCGATGTGGATGTAAAAGATTTGTTAGCCATGGTAGCTTTTCAGTTGTCTATGAATAATTTGCAATTGGAAGATAAAAACGATACAAGTCCTATTACAGATAAGATACAGGAACTCACGGGTGAGTTGGAACAGTATTTGAAGGATAAGTAATTCTATTATAATTGTAAGAAGAGTTTCCGCACTGCTCTGCACGGTTTATCGTGTATTGTAGTGCTTTTTTTGTTTTTATATATAAATGAATTTAAACTATAAGTAAAATGACAGTGTATATAATCATATCATCAATTGTAGCTCTCCTGATAGGAGGGTTGTTGACATGGTTGAGCATGCGTTTTCTTCTGAAGTCGAGATACGATTCCGTATTGAGAGAAGCTGAGAAGGAAGCGGAAGTGATCAAGAAAAATAAGTTGTTGGAAGTAAAGGAAAAGTTTCTGCACCTGAAAGCGGATCTGGAAAAACAAGTGTCGGCAAGGAATGCCAAGATCCAGTCGGTTGAAGGAAAGCTGAAACAACGTGAATTAACACTTAACCAGCGTCAGGAAGATTTGCAGCGTAAAAACTGTGAGGTAGACGCTGTAAAAGAAAACCTGGCAGCCCAGTTGGAACTGATAGATAAGAAGAAACTGGATCTGGAAAAACTTCATCAGCGGGAAATCGAACAACTGGAAGCCCTTTCCGGACTTTCTGCAGACGAAGCAAAAGAACGACTGATCGAGTCGTTGAAAGATGAAGCTAAATCGGAGGCAACTTCTTTTATCAATGAAATAATGGAAGAAGCCAAGATGACTGCTAATAAGGAAGCGAAAAAGATCGTTATCCAGTCTATCCAGCGTGTGGCTACTGAAACAGCTATTGAAAACTCTATTACTGTATTCCATATTGATTCGGATGAGATCAAGGGACGTATTATTGGTCGTGAAGGTCGTAATATCCGTGCTTTGGAAGCTGCAACAGGTATTGAGATTGTTGTGGACGATACCCCTGAAGCAATCGTTCTTTCCGGATTTGACCCTGTTCGTCGTGAAATAGCTCGTTTGGCATTGCACCAGTTGGTTCAGGACGGACGTATCCATCCGGCCCGTATCGAAGAAGTGGTTACCAAAGTTAAGAAACAGGTGGAAGATGAAGTGGTTGAAACCGGTAAGCGTACCGTGATCGACTTGGGTGTACATGGTCTGCATCCTGAATTGATCCGTATGATCGGTAAAATGAAATACCGTTCTTCTTATGGTCAGAACTTGTTGCAGCATGCCCGTGAAACGGCTAATCTTTGTGCAGTGATGGCTTCTGAGCTTGGACTGAACCCGAAAAAAGCAAAACGCGCAGGTTTGTTACACGATATCGGTAAAGTGCCTGATGACGAACCGGAATTGCCGCACGCTATTCTGGGTATGAAACTTTGTGAAAAATACAAAGAAAAACCGGACATCTGCAATGCAGTCGGTGCTCACCATGATGAGGTTGAAATGCAAACACTGCTGGCTCCGATCGTTCAGGTTTGTGATGCTATCTCCGGTGCTCGTCCGGGTGCTCGCCGTGAGATTGTAGAAGCTTATATCAAGCGTTTGAATGATCTTGAACAGTTGGCTCTTTCTTATCCGGGTGTTGTTAAGACCTATGCTATCCAAGCTGGTCGCGAACTCCGCGTAATTGTAGGAGCTGACAAGATTGACGACAAGGATACAGAAAGCCTGTCAAATGAAATAGCAAAGAAGATACAGGATGAAATGACTTATCCGGGACAGGTAAAGATCACGGTTATTCGTGAAACTCGTGCTGTAAGTTATGCTAAATAAAGTATTTAAAGAGATTTTGCATACAAAAATAAAAATGGCTGATCTTTCCGGATCGGCCATTTTTATTTTATGTAGCTGTTTGTAATAGGATGCTTTTGCCTTCCCCCCATTCGCATCAACAGAATTAGCGCTTGCCTAAATCGTCATATAGGGTTTGTAGAAGCACTTTTCCTTTATCCAGGCGGGTTTGGCTGTCTGTTGAAGGTTCTTCCAGCAATGGCCTGTTGCTTTCATTGTCGTAGACTGAGACGCCAGTACTGTCTATAAATCCAAAACCGTTTGAGAATGTATAGAAGGAATACTTCGGATAACCCGCATCAAGTATGTCACGGCTGAATGTAAACTGATCGTGCGGCAGGTTCAACTGGCTTAATAGTGTAGCGGCCAGGTCTGTTTGATTAGCATATATGTCGATGATTGCCGGTTCTTTGACCGCTCCGCCCAGCCATATCATCGGGATATGGAAACGGCGAGGTTCATAATCAAGCATGGGGGAAGGGTAACGATAGCCGTGGTCGGATATCAATACGATCAACGTATTCTTCCAAGCAGGCAGTTCTTTCAGTTTGTCGACAAAGCTACCGATACAACTGTCCGTGAAAGCAACAGAGTTGAGGTAAGGATCTTCCAGGTGGTGGAAAGGTACTTCAAATGGTTCATGGCTGCTTAACGTCAGGAAAGTACTGAGCCACGGAGTCTTTTCGTCCCTCTCCCTGATCGATTCGTACAGATGAGAAAAAGTAATATCATCGTTAGCTCCCCATTTGCTTAGGCGGCTGCTTAGCGGAAAGTCGCGGTCGGCCGTGATCTTGCTGTATCCGGAACCGAAGAAATAGCTCTGCATATTGGTGAAGTTGATATCTCCGCCATAAAGCATATCGGCTGTGTATCCCTGTTCACCAAGGCTTTTGGCAATGGATGGGAGTGTCTGGCTTTTAGCCGGATATTTCATGATGGAAGTTGTAGGTTGTGCCAGGTGTCCGTTCAGTACAGCCACCAGTCCGCGATCGGTACGGAAAGAGTTGGCATACATATTAGTGAATGTAATCCCTTCTTTACTTAGCTTGTTCAGATTGGGAGTGATGCCTGCTTCTCCACCGACAGCTTCAATAGCATTGGCCGTGAAGCTTTCCAAAAGAATGATCAGGATATTGGGACGGTCGGTAGTCAGTAGTTTGATCTTTTCCGCATTGTTTGTCAGGCTATCGTTATATTGGGTAAGTGTAGCGTAACGTTCCTGTCTTTCTTCTTCGGGAAAGAAATTGAACTGTGCGGCAAAGTCCTGTTGTTTACTCATCGATGCGATCAGGCTGAATGTAGGGTTGATGGCAGCATGGTTCAGGAATTGGTTTTTGCTGAAATAGACCATGCCGACATTTGCCGTAGAAGTAGTTATACCTCCCCGGATAGGGATGAACAGGATACCGCCTACCAGCAGGATACCGATTGTTCCGCCTAATCGCCTGTGAACCGGGGTCGAGGGAAACAATGGTATGATCAACCGTTTGAATAGCCAGTAGATGACCCATGCGTAGGCTGCGAACATCACCAGTTGCAGGGCGAAAGTCTTTAGCGGCACGCTGGCCATCGCATCTTTGGGTGATTGCAGGTAAAAGAACAAGGTCGCATCCAGTCGAAATCCCCAATAACCGTATAATGCGACATCAACGGCATAGATTGCTGCAACAAGGATGGCAATAATAAGGAAGTAACCTTTCAATATTTTTTTATAGACAGTGCCCGGCAGCCAGATCGACACCAGTACACAAAGAAGAGGTATGACAGTCAAATATCCGCTGATCGTACAATCCAGTAATACTCCGTGTAGGATTACCTGTAGGTAATCAGTTAGAGAACTGCTGTTCTCTAAAGCATGGTATAGCATGAACACCGGTTTCTGGATAGCAAAAACCGGAAGCCAGAGGGCGAACACTGCCAAAAGGAAGATCAATCGTTTACTCATAATGTCGGATATGTGGTCTATTAAGAAACGAAGGGCGACTGAAACAGCCGCCCTTCATCTGATTATTTATATAACTTTTCGCGTAGTTCGGCTACCATCGGATCGGTGATGTAATCATCGTAATCCATCATCTTGTCGATGATGCCGTTAGGAGTCAGTTCAATAATACGGTTTGCCACAGTCTGGATAAACTCGTGGTCATGACTGGAGAACAACACATTGCCTCTGAATGACTGCAATGTATTATTGAAAGCCTGGATCGATTCCAGGTCCAGGTGATTGGTCGGTGTATCCAGGATCAGGCAGTTTGCGTCCGTCAACATCATACGGGAAATCATACAACGCATTTTTTCACCTCCGGATAATACACTCACCTTTTTCAATAGTTCTTCACCCGAGAACAACATACGGCCAAGGAACCCTTTCAGGAATACTTCGTTGGTATCGCCTGCAAACTGGCTCAACCAGTCGATCAGGTTATAATCGGAGTCGAAATATTTGGCATTATCCAGCGGCAGATAAGTGGTAGTGATCGTTTGTCCCCATTGGAAAGTACCGGCATCCGGCTTTTCTTCCCCGTTGATGATCTGGAAAAGAGCCGTCATGGCACGAGGATCGCGGCTGATAAAGACAATCTTATCATCTTTTTCTACATTGAAGTTTAAATCCTTGAACAAGGTCTTGCCTTCAATGCTTTTAGTCAGTCCTTTCACTTCGAGTATCTGGTTACCCGGTTCGCGGTTCGGTGTGAAGATAATACCCGGATAACGGCGTGAAGAAGGCTTGATCTCTTCGATATTCAGCTTTTCGATCATCTTCTTACGGCTGGTAGTCTGTTTGGATTTCGCTACGTTGGCACTGAAACGGCGAATAAACTCTTCCAGTTCCTTTTTCTTTTCTTCTGCTTTCTTATTCTGGTTCTGCTGCTGACGTAGTGCCAACTGGCTTGATTCGTACCAGAAGCTATAGTTACCTGCAAACATCTGCAACTTGTTGAAGTCGATGTCTACAGTATGTGTACAAACAGAGTCGAGGAAGTGACGGTCGTGGCTCACAACCAGAATCGTATGTTCCGAGTTAGACAGATAGTTTTCCAACCAGCCAACTGTTTCCAGGTCGAGGTCATTGGTCGGCTCATCCAAAAGCAGGTTGTCCGGTTGTCCGAAAAGTGCACGTGCCAGTAATATACGTACCTTTTGTTTACCGCTCAGGTCTTTCATCATGCTGTAATGATACTCTTCGGCAATCCCCAGGCCGCTTAAAAGATTGGCCGCATCGCTCTCGGCATTCCATCCTTCCATTTCTGCAAACTTCTCTTCCAGTTCCGAAACCCGGATACCGTCGGCATCACTGAAATCCGGCTTTTCGTAAAGAGCATTCTTTTCGCTCATCACTTCCCATAGCGTGGTGTGTCCCATCAGGACCGTATCCATAACTGTATGTTCGTCGAAAGCAAAGTGGTCCTGGCTTAAAACCGAGAGACGTTCTCCCGGACCTAAAGTAACTGTACCGCGTGTCGGATCGAGCTGTTTGCTGATCACACGGAGGAAAGTTGATTTTCCGGCACCATTGGCACCAATAATACCGTAGCAGTTGCCCGGCGTAAACTTCATATTTACATCCTGAAAGAGGATACGTTTACCGAACTGTACGTCCAGATTATTTACCGTTATCATATATTGAATATCTATTAAATTTCAAATGAGTGTGCAAAGATACTAAAACGGGCGTTTTGTACCAACCGGAATCGCTTTAATCGTAGTTGTCCCATCAAAATATCATATCTGAAGTTATGATATAGGCATACCGGACAATCCTTTTTTATAAATATTGCTTTTGTGGATGTGGTCTAATGGAAATAAAGTTTTACTTTAGCATTATTAATTATCCATAGTTGATATGCTCAAACTACCGTTAAGTCTTTTTCTTTTGCTTTTTCTTTTGTTGATAGCCTGTAATGGAAAAAATGAGGTAGCTTCCCTGTTAACAGGGGCCGAAAGCTGTATGGCCGCAAAGCCGGATAGTGCCTTATGTCTTTTAGACAGTATAAAACATCCGGAAGAATTGTCTCGTAAGGAACAGGCTCTTTGGTGTTTGTTGCATACGCAGGCACGGGATAAGAACCGGATAAAACATGTATCCGATTCTTTGATACGAATAGCTGTCAGATATTATGAAAAGACCGACTTGGAAGAGCGAAAAATGCAGGCATATTATTATTGTGGCAGGGTTTACCAGGATTTAAACGATGCACCTCAAGCCCAGGAATATTATCTGAAGGCTTATGACGTAGGAAAGAATTTGAATACTCCCTCTTTGCAGGGACAATTGTGTGCTAATTTAGGCTCTTTATATACCCTTCAAAAGCTTTATCAACCCGCTTTGACTTATCAGAAAAAAGCCGTTGACTATTTTTTCCTGGATACAGATACAGTTAGTTTGTCTGTGACTCTCCGGAATATCGCTCGTATTTATGTGTGCGAGAATAAGTTGGATAGTGCAATTATCTATTATTCGATAGCCCTGGCTCATACTACCGATTCGCATAAACTTTATATGTCGAATGAATTAGCGGATGCGTATAGTCGGGTGGGAGAGTATGAAAGAGGCTTGTCTTCCGCCTGGCAAGCATATTCAAAAATAGAGACTATGGATGATTCCTGTCTGGTTAGTTTAACTTTAGGAGATTTGTATTTAAAAACAGGGGAGATGGATTCTGCTTATCATTATTTTTCTTTTGCCAGGAAGAGCTCTGATCTTTATACTATGTGCGGTGCATATCGTAATTTGTCACGCTTCGAGAAATCCAGGAAAAATTGGCAGGCCTATGCCGATTTCCAGAAACAATATGAGATATTGAGAGATTCGATTGATAAACAAACATATATGGAGGCATTGGCCCGGTTGCAAAGTTTGTATGATTATCGGTTGGTAGAAAAAGATAAAGAGTATTACAGGCAGGAGTCGGACCGTAAAACGAATTATCTATACAGGTTTTTGGGAGGAGGTTCTTCATTATTATTGGTAGCGGTATGTATTGCTTTTTATTTGTTTAAGAAAAAGAGGAAAAAAGAAGAACAGTTGGACCAGTCATTGCGTCTTCAGGAACAGAAATATAAAGAAAGCCAGGGGTATCTGAAAGAGCGAAATATGACTATTGCCAAATTGGAACAACAAATAACTGCAGAACAAAAAAAGATAGAAGAAAACACTTTGCAGTCTGAAAGCGAGTTGGCGGAGGATACGTTTTTTATTTCAGACTTATACCTGGGATTATGTACAAAGTGGAAAAAGTTAGATGAGGCACAATGGCCCGAAGTGGTTAAGGCTATAGATCATGTGTTGTACAGAGATTTTACCAGCAAGATAAGAATGTTGTATCCCCGAATCTCTGAGTTGGATTTGGTTGTATGTTGTTTGACCAGGCTGGATATTCCGGTAGGACGTATAGCATCATTATTATCGGTAAATAGCCAGGCGATATCTAATAAGCGTAAACGTTTATATGAAAAACTGACTCACCAGAAGGGAGCGGCACAGGACTTTGATGAATTTATAAGAGCTTTTTAATAACTGGTTTTGTCTTCAATCTGCTGTTTATTAGCTTCTTGTGAAATGTGACATATTTGTGACATGAAAGCTTTGGCGGGTTTTAGGGTGGCTCTTACTTTTGTGTAAAATCATTCAAATTTATTACGATGAAAAACTATTTCTTGAATAAAACATTTGTTTTTGTAGTCCTATTAACATTAATGGGATGTGGAGGCGGTAAGTTTACCACCGACAGTTTTATCACAGTGGATGTCACTGCAAACTATCCAAAGAAGGATTTGATACTTCAAGATTTCATGAATGTGGAGTATATTCCGTTGAAGACGACGGATGAGTTTATAATTAAAGGTAAGGTAGCTGATGTTGGGAAAAATATCCTGATATTGACAAATGTGCGTCAGGGAGAAATTTTAATTTTCGACCGGTCTACCGGTCAGGGATTGAAGAAGATTAATCGCAGAGGGCAGGGGCCGGAGGAATATATACTGCCTTTTAATGTTCATTTAAATAAGGAAGAGAACGAACTATTTGTGAATGACGGCCCTTCGAGTAAGATTCAGGTTTACGACTTGGAGGGTAATTATAAAAAAACGATCTTTTATAAAAAAGGAGCACTTGTTACGAATCTCTACGATTATGACGATCATCATTTTCTTTCTCAAAATGTTTATGCTCCGGAGAACGAATCTTCCACGAGTACATTCTTCCTATTGTCTAAAGAAGATGGAGGCTGGACGGATATCGAACTTCCATACGGAAAAAGAATATCGCCGGTAATAGTGAAACGTGTGGCGGATAGGGTTTATGCAAGTGTTCCCGGTAATAGCTTTATTTCCTCTTATCAGGGCGACTGGATTTTGAGTGAGCCTTCTTCCGATACTATTTACGCTGAACGCCCGGGTGGAGATCTTCGCCCTTTTATCGTCAGAACTCCTTCCGTACAGGTGATGGAACCGGAAATATTTCTTTTCCCGGGAGTACTGACGGAACGTTACTACTTTATGCAGACGGTGAAAAAAGAATGTGACTTCGAAAAGGATACAGAAATGCCTAAAGTCGATTTGGTATACGACAAGCAGGAAAAAAAGATTTATAACAGTGTCGTTTATAATGCTGATTTCGATCAGAGAAAAGAAGACATGTCAGCTTGTTCATTAAACGAGGAGATTGCTTTTTCAGTACAATTGGAAGCGGCGGAATTGTTGGAAGCCAACGAAAAAGGAAAGCTGAAAGGAAAACTGAAAGAAGTCGTAACCGATTTAAACGAAGAGGATAATCCGGTAATCATGCTGGTAAAGCTAAAAAAAGAATGATTGAAGATGTTTTTTTACTGTTCCCACAGTTTTCAACAGATTCTAAGTTTTATTAAAGAATTCGCCCGGGAATAAAATAGTTACATTAATGTACATATTGAAAATAATTGTCTACTTTTGTGCTCTAAAACATTAAAATAAACTCAACAAAGATGGCTGCAACAAAACGTATTAAGCGTGCATTAGTCTCTGTATTCCATAAAGAGGGACTGGATGAAATCTTAAAAAAGCTTCATAGCGAGGGCGTTAGCTTCGTTTCAACAGGGGGGACACAAACATTTATCGAATCATTAGGCATTCCTTGTGATGCGGTGGAAGACCTGACCGGATATCCTTCAATTTTAGGAGGACGTGTTAAGACTCTTCACCCGAAAGTTTTCGGTGGTATCCTTAACCGTAGAGAGAACGATGGCGACAAAGCACAGATTGCAGAATATGAAATTCCTGAAATTGATCTGGTGATTGTAGACTTGTATCCGTTTGAAGAAACAGTAGCTTCTGGTGCGGAAGAACAGGCAATCATCGAAAAGATAGATATAGGCGGTATCTCTTTGATACGTGCCGCTGCAAAGAACTTTAAGGATGTCGTGATCGTAGCTTCAAAAGCACAGTATCAGCCGTTGATGCAAGTGCTGAATGAAAAAGGGGCAGAAACTTCCCTGGAAGACCGTAAATGGTTCGCCAAAGAAGCTTTTGCCGTTTCATCAGGCTATGATTCTGCTATTTTCAATTATTTTGACGGACGCGAAGGCTCACACTTCCGTGCTGCCGTAGACCAGCCGATGAACCTGCGTTATGGTGAAAATCCTCACCAGGCCGCTAAGTTCTATGGAAAGTTCAGCGATATGTTCGACCAGATACACGGCAAAGAGATTTCTTACAATAACTTGTTGGATATCGATGCTGCCGTCAGCCTGATTGACGAGTTCAACGAATTGACATTCGCTATCCTCAAACATAATAACGCTTGTGGTATCGCATCCCGTCCAACCGTGCTGGAAGCATGGAAAGATGCATTGGCCGGTGACCCGGTTTCTGCATTCGGCGGTATTCTGATTGCTAACAGCACAATTGATAAAGAAGTAGCTGAAGAGATCAACAAGATTTTCTTCGAAGTGATCATCGCCCCGGAATATACAAAAGACGCTTTGGATGTGTTGATGCAGAAGAAAAACCGCATCATCCTGATCCGTAAGGAGACAAAGACTTGTCCGATGCAGTTCCGTTCACTGTTGAATGGTGCATTAATGCAGGAAAAAGACTTCAGTATCCAGACTGTCGCAGATCTGGAACCGATGACAGACAAACATCCCTCTTCTCAGGAAGTGGAAGACCTGTTGTTCGCCAATAAACTGGTGAAACACAGTAAGTCGAACGCTATCACGCTGGTAAAGAATAAACAGCTTTGCGCAAGTGGTATCGGTCAGACATCGCGTGTAGACTCTTTGAAACAGGCTATTGAAAAGGCAAACTCTTTCGAGTTCGATCTGAAAGGTGCCGTTATGGCTTCGGATGCATTTTTCCCATTCCCAGACTGTGTTGAAATTGCTGATAAGGCAGGTATTACTGCTGTTATTCAGCCGGGTGGTTCTGTAAATGACAAGTTATCCGTTGAGTATTGCAACGCGCATGGCTTGGCTATGGTTAAGACGGGAGTCCGTCATTTCAAACATTAAAAAAACACCTTATTAAAAAATGGGATTATTTTCTTTCACACAAGAAATAGCGATGGACCTGGGTACTGCGAATACCATCATCATCAGTGGTGGTAAAGTAGTAGTAGATCAGCCATCGGTAGTTGCCCTCGACAGGCGTACTGACAAAGTATTGGCTGTTGGCGAGAAGGCACGCCAGATGCACGGAAAGACGCATGAGAACATTCGTACGATCCGTCCGCTTCGCGACGGTGTGATTGCCGACTTCTTTGCTGCGGAGCAGATGATACGCGGCCTGATCAAAATGATCAATCCGAAACACCGCTGGTTTTCTCCTTCACTCCGTGTAGTGGTATGTATCCCTTCCGGTAGTACAGAGGTTGAGATTCGTGCCGTACGCGACTCCGCCGAACATGCCGGAGGCCGTGATGTATATATGATCTATGAACCTATGGCTGCAGCGATCGGTATCGGTATCGATGTCGAAGCTCCCGAAGGTAACATGATCGTAGATATAGGCGGTGGAACAACCGAGATCGCTGTTATCTCGCTGGGAGGTATCGTATCCAATAAATCGATCCGTATTGCCGGTGACGACCTAACGGCTGATATTATGGAATATATGCGTCGCCAGCACAACGTGAAGGTCGGTGAACGTACGGCTGAACTGATCAAGATCAATGTCGGTTCTGCATTAACGTTCCTGGATAATCCTCCTGAAGATTATATCGTACACGGTCCGAACCAGATGACAGCTCTTCCGATGGAAGTTCCTGTCTCTTATCAGGAAATCGCACACTGTCTGGAGAAATCGATCTCGAAGATGGAAGCGGCTATCCTGAGTGCACTGGAACAGACGCCGCCTGAACTGTATGCCGATATCGTACGTAACGGTATCTATCTGGCCGGTGGTGGTGCTCTGATGCGCGGACTCGACAAACGTTTGACAGATAAGATCAACATTCCGTTCCATATCGCTGAAGACCCGTTGCATGCGGTTGCGATAGGAACGGGTGTGGCGTTGAAGAATATAGATAAGTTTAATTTCCTTATTCGATAAAATAGTAGGCAGTTGACAAGTGACAGTTGACAGTTTAGTTTTTCTATTCTAATTGTCAACTGTCACTTGTCAACTGTCAACTTGTTAAATAGATTATGCGTAAACTGCTGGACTTCCTGGTAAGAAAGAGGCATTGGTTTCTGTTCGTTTTGCTCGAGATTGTTTCGGTGATGCTGATTTATCGCAATAGTGCATATCAGCGGAACATAATCTTCAGTTCGGCAAATGTATTGACAGGACACATTGCGTCTGTTTCCGGTTATGTAAGGTCCTATCTTGACTTGCGTGAAATAAACAAGGAACTGCTGGAGAGGAACGGACAACTGGAAATGGATTTGCTGGAGTTGCAGGATCGCCTGGATATGATGATGGCCGATACGGTGAACTTTGCCGGATTCGCTCCTGATTCGGTCGAACAGTTTCCGTATAGTTTTATCTTAGCCGAGGTGGCGAATAACAGTGTAAGTCACCTCTCGAACTATATCACTGTAAATAAAGGACGTAAAGACGGCATCGCTCCGGATATGGGGGTTGTTTCCGAACGGGGAGTTGTCGGGATCGTTTCAACGGTGGCTGATCATTATTCCGTAGTTATTCCGTTACTTAATCCTAAGTCGAGACTTAGTTGCAAGGTGTTAGGAAGTAGCTACTTTGGTTCATTGAGTTGGAAGGGACGTAATACGCGCTATGCCGATTTGGAAGAATTGCCGAGGCATGTGGAGTTTCAGAAAGGCGATACGATCGTGACCAGCGGTTTTTCAAGTGTATTCCCTGCAGGGATTATAGTGGGGACGGTCGCTGATTTTGAAAAACAGCATGACGATAACTTCTTTACACTGAAAGTGGAGTTGGCGACGGATTTCCAGTCGCTGAACAATGTCCGTATCATTAAGAACTTTAATCAGGAAGAACAGATAAGGGTAGAACAAGAAGCAAGAAGAAATGATTAATAATTTAATAAGGGGATTGCTTTATTTTGTTGTATTGGTGTTGGTCCAGGTACTGATCCTGAATAATATTCATTTTCTGCGGATAGCAACACCATTCCTGTATCTTTATTTTATTATAAAGATGCCGGTCGGTTCGTCACGCGATCTGGTCGTTCTTTTCTCATTCCTTATCGGTCTGGTGATCGATTTGTTTTCAAATACTCCCGGAATGCATGCAGCAGCATGTACCCTGACCGGATTTATCCGTGAGCCGCTGATACGTTTTTATATGGGAAAGGATCTTCCCGATGGAATATATCCTTCTTATAAGACATTCGGTTATGGCGGTTTTTTTCGGTATGTACTGTCGTTAGTGCTGATTCATCATGTAACGCTGTTTCTGATCGAATCCCTGACCTTATTCGATCCGTTATTCCTTATTATCCGTATCGGAGCGAGTGTAATAACGACTACATTATTAATTTGTACAATAGAAGCATTCAATATAGAGACCCAAAAGAGTGGAGACTAATGCAAAGTATACACTTGAGAACAGGCGCTATGTTATTATAGGTGCCGTAGTTCTGTTGGTCATCGTTTTTATTATCCGTTTGTTCTACCTTCAGGTGGTGGAGAACGATTATAAAGCGTGGGCTGACAGTAATGCGTTCCTAAAAAAGACTTTATTGCCTTCCCGTGGTATAATTTATGACCGCAATGGGAAATTACTTGTTTATAACCAGCCCGCTTATGAAGTAATGCTTATCATGCGGGAGGTCCAGCCTTTCGATACGCTCGATTTCTGTAATATCTTGAGTATAACCAAAGAACAATTTGAAAAGAGGATTGCCGATTTGAAGAACCGCCAGTTGAATCCGGGGTATTCGTCGTATGTTCCACAGGTGTTTATGAACAATCTTTCTGCACAGGAGTGCGGGGTATTGCAGGAGAAGTTATATAAATTCCCCGGATTTTATATCCGTAACCGGACGATCCGGCAGTACGAGTATCCTTACGCTGCCCATATTCTCGGAAATATCGGTGAAGTAGACCGGAAAGATATTAAAGCGGACGATTATTATGTGCAAGGTGATTACTCCGGTCGTGCGGGTGTCGAACGCTCGTATGAGAAAGAGTTGCGTGGTGTAAAAGGAGTGGAGATCCTACTCCGGGACGTACATGGGCGTATCAAAGGTAAATATGACGAGGGCAACAGCGATGTCGCCCCGGTATCCGGGAAGAACCTGACGCTTGCCATCGATATGGACTTGCAGGCTTATGGCGAAAAGCTCATGAAGAATAAAGTCGGAAGTATCGTGATGATCGAACCGTCCACCGGTGAGGTACTTTGTATGGTATCTTCTCCTAACTATGATCCCAGCCTGTTGATAGGACGTCAGAGGGGAAAGAACCATCACCTTTTGAGTCAAGATCCTCAGAAGCCGCTTATCGACCGCGCTATAACTGGATTTTATCCTCCCGGATCGACATTCAAACCGACGCAAGGGCTTATCTTTTTACAGGAAGGGGTTATTACTCCCGAAACGATGTACACCTGTGCGCATGGTTACACTTATTCCTCCAAACGGAAGCCGGCTTGCCACGGGCACTTATCTCCCTTAAGTCTGGTTCCGGCTTTGGCAACTTCGTGTAACTCTTATTTTTGCTGGGGGCTGCACGATATGCTGGATAACCGCCGGCGGTATCCGACTATACAAAATGCGTTTGAAGTATGGAAGAATCATTTGGTCTCCATGGGGTATGGCTATCAGTTGGGGATCGACTTACCCGGGGAACGGAGAGGCTTTATTCCGAACAGCAAGTTTTATGATAAGGTCTATTCGCGCTGGAACTCCACCACAGTCATCTCCATCGCGATCGGGCAGGGAGAAATAGCAGCAACGCCGTTGCAGATATGTAATCTGGCAGCAACGATTGCCAACCGAGGCTATTTTATTACTCCCCATGTGGTAAAGGAAATTCAGGATACTCCGTTGGATACGCTTTATACTAATAGGCGCTATCCGACAGTGGATGCCAAATATTATGATGTCGTAGCGGAAGGTATGCGTAATGCGGTACTTGGCGGTACTTGCTGGGCGGCTGCAATACCCGGCATCGAGGTATGCGGTAAGACCGGTACGGCCGAAAACCCTCATGGGAAGGATCACTCCGCCTTTATCGGCTTTGCTCCGTATAAAGATCCGAAAGTAGCTATTTGTGTCTATGTACAAAACGGCGGTTTCGGTGCGGCATTTGGAGTGCCTATCGGTAAATTAATGATGGAACTGTATCTGAAAGGTGAGATTGCACCCGAAGATAAGGCTTTGGAAGAAAGAATGATTAATTCGGTGGTTACCGAAGATCGCGTTTATTTATTATCGGATAGTGGGATATAGAAAGACTGAAATATGGAAAACCGTTGACTGGTTTACTATCATACTTTATTTGTTGATGATAGTGGCTGGTTGGTTTACGATTTGTGGCGCCAGCTTCGAGTTTGACAGCATGAGCTTATTTGATGTAAACGGACGTCCCGGGTCGCAGTTGATGTGGATTGGCATATCAATGGTGGTTATATTTATCATACTGATGCTGGAAAGTGACTTCTTTGATGTTTTTGCCTATCTGATTTATGCGGCTGTCATCCTCCTGTTGATTGCTACCATCTTCCTGGCACCTGATATAAAAGGATCGCATTCCTGGTTGAAACTGGGTTCTTTTCGTATTCAGCCGGCTGAGTTTGCCAAGTTTGCTACTGCGCTGGCTATCGCAAAGTTCATGAACTCCTATGGGTTCCAACTGACTACTGTTAAGAACTTTTCCATAACGCTTATGCTTATTTTCCTGCCGATGATCTGTATCATTCTGCAGAAGGAAACGGGGTCGGCGCTGGTTTACTTAGCTTTCTTCCTGATGTTATACCGGGAGGGGATGTCTGGATATATCCTGATGGCAGGCGTTTGTGCGGTGGCATTCTTCGTGACGACCATGAAGTTTTCGGATGTGGTCGTGGGGGCTACCGATATGGGAGAGTTGATCGTTTCATCCATGATACTGGTTATCTCCTTTATTCTTGTCACGGTGGTGCGCAGGGACAGGATGGCGCTACAGGTTATGTTGGGCGGGACGGCGGTCGTTTATCTGGTTGCCTATATCACCTCCTTATTTGTAACAGTCAATTTTGCCTGGGTTTCGATGGGGCTGGTAGGACTGGCTGTTATCTACCTGGTTTATCTTTCCGTAAGAAACTGGGTGTGGCACTATGCACTGATCGCTGCTTTTGCTTTGGGTTCATTGGCATTTATGTATTCCGTGGATTATGTGTTTGATGAAATACTGGAGCCCCACCAGCAAATTCGCATCAAGGTATCATTAGGCATGGAAGATGATCCTAGTGGTGCAGGTTATAACGTGAACCAGTCGAAGATCGCCATCGGATCAGGCGGACTGACGGGTAAAGGATTCTTGAACGGGACACAGACCAAATTGAAATATGTGCCGGAACAGGAAACGGATTTTATCTTTTGCACGGTGGGAGAGGAGCACGGATTTGTCGGTTCCACCATTGTGCTTATTTTGTTCGGTATTTTTATAATCCGGCTGGTAGTTCTTTCTGAAAGGCAGAATACGGCATTCGGCCGGGTGTATGGATATGGTGTAGCCTCCATATTCTTCTTTCATCTGGCGATAAATGTCGGGATGGTGACCGGGATAACCCCGGTAATCGGTATCCCTTTGCCTTTTTTCAGTTATGGAGGCTCTTCCCTGCTTGGGTTTACGATCCTGTTATTTATTTTTCTTCGTCTGGATGCTTCCCGTAGAGAACGATGATTATCTCGCTTTCTCTACACGGAAACCTATTTCTTGGATTCCTTTCAATGTACTGTCTCGCATTCCCTGGCGGAAACTGAAGGTGTACATTCCCGGATGTTCGAATGTATAGTTTTCCCGTATGGGAAAGCTGGATTGAAATAAAGAAATACCATGTCCATACCACTTCCCGAACTCGTCTGCCAATACGCATTCTATGGTATCCTGTTTAAGTGGACCTATCGGTTGTTCTTCGTTACAGAATAACCAAAGGTTCTGGTAAGGATACATATTATTATTACGTACCTCGAGCGTTAGATTGTAAGGACTGGAAATGTCGTCTACCTGAAAAGAGAAATAATATTCCTTATCCTTCTCCCACGCAGTCTTGTCAATGGCCTGGTACTGGTCGTACAAGGCCTGTTGACCGCAGGAGAAGCATAAGAATGTAAATAGAACGACAATGAGTCCTTTAAGCTTCGGGCTTGTTCTCCGGTTTATTTGTCGGTTTAGCCGGTTGCTGAGGTCTGTCATTATTCGCAGGCTTGTCATTATTTCCTTTAGGCTTTTGTTTGTTTCTGTTATTCCGGTTGTTATTATTGTTGTTGCGGTTGTTGTTACCGTTATTGTTTCCTCCACCTTTGTTACTGTTATTGTTATTACCGGAATTCCTGTTATTGTCGTTGCCGGGTTGCTTTTCGCCATTTCCGGGGCGGTTGTTGGCCGGCCGGGCATTTACTATCGGTTTGTTATTTCCGTTTTCATTATTGGCCGGAGCGTTGTTATTGCTGCCACCATTGCCACCCCCGTTATTACCCGACGGACGTTTTTTCTTCTTTTTCTTAACAGAATCGAAACGGGTAACACTGTCCTGGCCGAGAATATCCTGTGCATCGCGTTTAGGCGGTTGCGGTTTCGTGTCGGCTTCCAATGTAACCGGCTTACTTCCTTTCTTGTTCATGTTGATTACATCGAATGCACGGTCGGCTGATATGGTAATCAGGTTTGCAGCAAACGACTTATCTGTAGAATAAGTAATCTCACGTTTAAAGATATCTGTTTTGAAATGATAGTAGTTGTTGTCCTTCGTTTCCAGAACGATCTCCCTGGATGGTAAACGCTTCTGTGCTTCCACGTAAGCATCCACTTCGTAGTTGATACAACATTTCAATTTGGCACATTGTCCGGCCAGTTTCTGCGGGTTCATGGATATATCCTGATAACGGGCGGCACCGGTTGCCACTGAAACGAAACTTGTCATCCAACTGGAACAGCATAGTTCACGTCCGCATGGGCCGATACCTCCGATACGTCCGGCTTCCTGACGGGCTCCGATCTGCTTCATTTCAATACGGACGCGGAAAGCTTCTGCCAGCACTTTAATCAGTTGGCGGAAGTCGACACGTTCGTCGGCGATATAATAGAAGATCGCTTTGTTACCGTCCCCCTGATATTCTACGTCGCCGATCTTCATATTTAATCCCAGATCGGCAGCGATCTGGCGCGAACGGATCATAGTGGCATGCTCCTTACCTTTTGCCTCTTCGTACTTCTCTATATCGGTCGGTTTAGCTTTGCGATAGACTTTTTTGGGTTCATAGCCTTCACCGGTACGAACATTGTTCTTTTTCATTTGAAGAAGGACTAGTTTTCCGGTAAGCGTAACTGTACCTATGTCATGTCCGGGACTGGCCTCGACGGCTACCATATCCCCTTTTTCCAGAGGTATTTTAGAACTGTTCAGGAAATATCCTTTACGGGTATTCTTAAATTGTACTTCTACATAATCGGTTGCATTTTCCGCATCGGGTACGTCGCAAAGCCAATCGTAGGTATTCAGTTTATTATTTTGTATTTTGCTGCATCCTTTTTTTCCCATGCAGCAACTACCTGTATTTAGTTTGAAATCCATTGTCTGGTATATATATGTGTATTTATAGTGTCTACAATTACGCAAAAATAGTCAAATATTCTCAGAGAATGGGCAAGGTGTTGTGAAAAAAGATATGACGCATTCCATTTTTAGTTACCTGAATGTACAGGTTTCCCGAAAGCCGGAAAAGAAAGCACTGCCGACCTCTATCGGGCGGTACAAAATCGGTTGTACCGGTTTGCGGCAGGTTGTTATGACCGTGTTGGTGTTGCCTATTACAGGAAAAGGCTGTCAATTTTATTATTTGACAGCCTTTTCCTGTAAATATCTTTTAGACAATACGCTTATTTAACTAAGCCGTGACTTTTAAATACCTTGTGAATCGCTTCGAGTGCCTTATCCAGTTGCTCTTTTGTATGAGTAGCCATCAAAGAGAAGCGGATTAGTGTATCTTCCGGGGCAACAGCCGGTGAAACAACTGGGTTTACGAAGATGCCGGCTTCGAATAATTCCTTAACGATAAGGAATGTCAGGTCGTTGTTACGAATGAACAACGGAATGATCGGAGTTGACGTATGTCCGATTTCACAGCCCATATTCCGGAAACCGTCTAATGCGTAATGCGTCAGGTCCCAAAGGTGTTCGATACGTTCCGGTTCGCTCAACATAATGTCAAGTGCGGCACTTGCTGCTGCTGTTGCGGCCGGCGTGTTACTGGCACTGAAAATGTATGAACGTGAATTGTGACGAAGGTAGTTGATTGTATCTTTATCTGAAGCGATAAATCCACCGATAGAAGCCAGTGATTTACTGAATGTGCCCATGATCAGGTCTACGTCGTCGGTAACACCGAAGTGGTTACATGTTCCGCGTCCGTGATCTCCCAGAACGCCTAAACCGTGTGCTTCGTCTACCATAATGCTGGCATTATACTTTTTGGCTAGAGCAACGATTTCAGGAAGTTTGGCTACATCACCTTCCATACTGAATACACCATCGATAACGATCAGCTTCACTTTATCCGGTTCGCACTTCTGAAGTTGCTTTTCCAGTGAATCCATGTCGTTATGTTTATATTTCAGCTTGGTCGAGAAGGACAGACGATGACCTTCGATAATAGAGGCATGGTCTAATTCATCCCATAGGATATAATCTTCACGTCCTGTCAAACAGGATACTACTCCCAGATTGACCTGGAAACCTGTAGAATACACGATAGCGTCTTCTTTTCCGACAAATTCAGCCAGACGTTTCTCCAATTGAACATGGATGTCGAGTGTACCATTCAGGAAACGCGAACCTGCGCAACCTGTGCCATATTTCTTGATCGCTTCAATTGCAGCTTCTTTTACTTTAGGATGATTGGTTAATCCTAAATAAGCGTTAGAGCCAAACATCAAGACTTTTTTGCCGCTGATCATTACCTCAGTGTCCTGATCGCTTTCGATCATTCTGAAATAAGGGTAAATCCCTGCAGCCATTGCTTTTTGAGGAGCATCGTACTTTGCTAGTTTCTCTTGTAAAAGTTTCATATTATTATTGAAGAGAATGATTTTCTCGCTTATTAAAATTCTATTCAAAGAATTGCTGGTTTGTCGCATACATATTCACCTATGTTTCGGCAAATCCAGCCGCAAAAGTAGTAAAAAAATAACTTATAGTAGCCTTAATGCTTTAAAAGTTTTACAAAAGCATTATTTTTGTCCCTTCAATCTTTATAAACAGTTAGGATGGACGGAAAAAAAATAAAGGTGCAGGCTATAATAAATCCTATATCCGGAGTAGGTTCGAAGAGAAAGATACCCAGAATGATAGAGCAGATGTGCGAGAAAGGCAACTGTTTGCTGGATATCTCATTTACCGAATACCGGGGGCATGCAAGTGAGTTGACGAAAAAAGCGATCGATGAGGGGGCAAATTGCATTATAGCAGTAGGTGGCGATGGCACGGTGAATGAAATAGCTCGTGCTATGATCCATTCTGATGCCGTATTAGGGATTGTACCGAAAGGATCTGGTAACGGACTGGCACGAGAGTTGCATATACCGATGGATGCCAAACGAGCACTAGACCTGATTATCAAAGGGCATATTTCCACAATCGATTGTTGCAAAGCCAACAACCAAGTATTCTTCTGTACTTGTGGAGTTGGGTTTGATGCCGCTGTAAGCCAGAAGTTTGCGGAAGAAAAACGTCGCGGATCTCTGATCTATATAAAGAATACTATAGAAGAATATCTAAGCTATAAACCGGAGCCTTATGAGTTGTTGGTCGACAATCAGACGATCAAGGAAAAAGCGTTTCTGGTGGCATGTGCCAATGCCTCCCAGTACGGGAATAACGCGTTTATCGCTCCACATGCCAATATCCAGGATGGACGGATGGATCTGACGATCTTATCTCCTTTCACTCCGCTGGATATAGCTCCTCTGGCTATTCAGCTTTTTACGAAACAGATCGATAGAAATAGTAAGATTAAGACATTGAAAGCCCAGCAGGTTACAATTATCCGGCAAAATCCGGGGGTAATGCATTTGGATGGTGAACCTGTAATGGCCGATAGCCGGATCGATATTTCTGTCATTCCACAATCCTTGCATGTTATAACTCCTGAAGTGGTTTCTTTTACGAAGGAGGTACATAACCTGTTTGGTGAGGTGACCCGTTTCTTTGATAAAAGATTACCTTACATTTTCAGATAGAACTCTTTGGTGAGTGCAATATATTCCGGGGTATACTGATGGCGGGCTTCTTCTATAATCAGTGTATCCCGTTTTTTTATGTTTTCTTCTGTCACTGACAATTCTATCAGCAGTCGCTTGGGCTGTGCTCCGGGAACAGGGATTACATCTGTTTGCCTGTAAATATATAAATGGTTTGTGGATGCGAGTTCCCTGACTTCATCCAGTTGTTCATGGGGTAATACCAATGCGATTCGTCCTGTAGGAGATAACAAGGTCCGGACTTCCCGGATCAAGTCCGGAAGTCGTAATGTATCGGTATGGCGGGCAACTGTGCGTTTATTATCCGGACATTTCAGTGAATTTATAAAGTAAGGAGGGTTGGATACGATCAAATCATATTTCTTCTGTGGATTTGACATTACAAAATCAGTACATGAAGAATGTATCACTTTTATTCTTTCGACAAAAGGAGAGGCTATTGCATTTTCTGTCGCTTGTATGTATGCATCTTTATCGATATCGATCGCATCGATTTCCGCCGAACTCCGTTGGGCCAGCATTAAAGCGATAATGCCGGTTCCGGTTCCTATATCCAGTATGTTTTTGCATTGGGTGGTTTCAGCCCAGGCTCCAAGCAATACGGCGTCGGTTCCGACCTTCATCGCGCATTTGTCATGATAAATTATAAATTTCTTGAATCGGAAATAAGGATTTGCCATATAATATTTATAATGTGAAGTGCAAAAGTAGTTAGAATTGACTGAAAAAACTGTAACTTTGGCACGTTTATTGTATTAATACGTACAATTGATAGGGAAGAAAATATGATGAAAGAAAGAATGAAGAGGTTTACTGAAGAGTCGTACGACGATTTAGATGATAATATTGGGATTGTAATGCCTATCCTGACAGAGTGTGATGTGGATGAGGATTTTACAGAGGGTATAGAGAAAGTCGGTAACGAAATACCTATTCTTCCGTTAAGGAATATGGTTCTTTTTCCGGGAGTAGCTATGCCTGTTATTGTAGGTCGTCCGAAATCTATGCGTCTGATAAAAGAGGCTGTTCATAAGAAAACATTGATCGGTGTGGTATGTCAGAAAGAGATGAATACGGAAGATCCCGGTTTAGAGGATCTGTATACTACCGGTGTGATTGCCGATATCGTGCGTGTTCTGGAGATGCCGGATGGTACGACAACAGTGATCCTGCAAGGGAAAAAACGTTTTGCTTTGGAATCTTTAAAAGAGACAGAGCCTTATCTGAAAGGCAAAATATCTTTGCTGGAAGATAAAATGCCGAAAAAGTCAGATCGTGAGTTCGAGGCGTTGATTTCCACAATTAAAGATCTTACCATAAAAATGCTGGGGGCTTTGAATGAGCCGCCGCGTGATCTGATATTTTCTATAAAGAATAATAAGAATGTTCTTTACCTGATTAATTTTTCTTGTAGTAATATTCCCAGTGGATCGGCTGAGAAACAGGAACTGCTGTTGATCGGTGACCTGAAGGATCGTGCATATCGTTTATTGTTTATCCTAAATCGTGAATATCAGCTGGTAGAACTTAAAGCTTCTATCCAGATGAAGACGCATGAAGATATCAATCAGCAGCAGAAGGAATATTTCCTTCAGCAACAGATCAAGACGATCCAGGAAGAATTGGGGGGAAATATAAACGATCTTGAAATAAAAGAATTGCGTGAAAAGGCTGCTCGTAAGAAATGGCCGGCAGCTGTAGCAGAAATATTTGAAAAGGAAGTTCGTAAGTTGGAACGCCTGCATCCGCAGTCTCCTGATTTTTCTATACAGACACAATATGTACAGACTATAATCAACCTTCCATGGAATGAATACAGCAAGGATAACTTTAATCTGGCTCATGCCCAGAAAGTTCTCGATCGCGATCATTACGGTTTGGAAAAGGTGAAAGAGCGTATTATAGAACATTTGGCTGTCTTGAAGTTGAAAGGGGATATGAAATCTCCTATTATCTGTTTATACGGACCTCCGGGAGTAGGTAAAACATCTTTAGGTAAATCTGTTGCTGAAGCTTTACATCGTAAATATGTGCGTATTTCGTTGGGGGGCTTGCATGATGAAGCTGAAATACGTGGTCATCGCCGTACCTATATCGGTGCGATGAGCGGGCGTATTATCCAGAATATTCAGAAGGCGGGAAGTTCTAATCCTGTCTTTATCCTGGACGAAATAGATAAGGTGACAAACGACTTTAAAGGTGATCCGGCTTCTGCATTACTGGAAGTATTGGATCCGGAACAAAACTCGACATTCCATGATAATTATCTGGATATTGACTATGATTTAAGTAAAGTCATGTTTATAGCTACGGCTAATAATCTGAATACGATTTCCCAACCGTTACTGGATCGTATGGAACTGATTGAAGTAAGCGGTTATATCTTGGAGGAGAAGGTGGAAATTGCAGCCCGTCACCTGGTTCCGAAGCAACTCGAAGCTCATGGTCTCAGCAAAGGTAAGGTGAAGCTCCCCAAAAAGACATTACAGGTAATTATTGAATCATATACCCGTGAGAGCGGTGTTCGTGAATTGGATAAAAAGATTGCCAAGATCATGCGTAAGCTAGCCCGTAAAGTGGCTTCTGACGAGGCAATCCCGTCACAGATCAAACCGGAAGATCTCCATGAATATCTGGGACAAATCGAATATAGCCGGGATAAATATCAAGGTAATGAATATGCCGGTGTTGTTACAGGATTAGCTTGGACTGCAGTGGGAGGGGAGATTCTGTTTGTGGAATCGAGCCTGAGTCGTGGTAAAGGCTCTAAGTTAACTTTGACAGGTAACTTGGGAGAGGTGATGAAAGAATCTGCCATGTTGGCACTTGAATTTATTCATGCTCATGCCTCTTTATTCGATATTAACGAAGAATTATTTGAAAATTGGAATGTACATATTCATGTCCCTGAAGGGGCTATACCGAAGGACGGACCTAGTGCAGGTGTAACTATGGTGACTTCTCTTGTGTCTGCATTTACCCAGCGTAAAGTGAAAAAGAACCTGGCAATGACAGGGGAAATAACGCTTCGTGGCAAAGTTCTTCCGGTAGGTGGAATCAAAGAAAAGATTCTGGCTGCTAAACGGGCCGGTATCAAGGAGTTGATCTTATGCAAAGAAAATCAGAAAGATATCAATGAGATCAAAGCTGAATATGTGAAAGGTCTGACTTTTCATTATGTGGAGGATATTCGTCAGGTAATAGATCTTGCCTTGCTGAAAGAAAAGGTGGACAATCCGTTGTTTTGATAATACACTGTGATATAAAAAAAGCGATGCATAATTAAATGCATCGCTTTTTTTATGCTGATTTGTTTTTATTCGGCTTTTTCTTCAGCGCTTGTTTCTTCTTCCACTGTCGGTTCTTCTTCCGGGGTGAAGTCGGTAATCTCGGCTCCGATCAGGATATTATACCATGTCAGCAATTTCTTAATATCGCTAGGATATACTCTTTCGCGGTCGAAATCAGGCAATACTTCTGCAAAATAGTTACGCAGTTCTTTGGTATCGGAAGGAACTGTTACTTTTGCTCCGTTTTCTTTATTTTTTACGCTGGTGAGTACTTCGTGCAAAGGAACTTCCGTCTCGGTTGTATAAATAGCAATATCACCTAACGAGATTACTTTATCTTTTGCATACGCAGGTACTCTTTTCTTATCTGTCAGTGATTCGACAATCAGCATGTTCTTTCCGTGGGAAACCAATTTAAATAATCCCGGTTTTCCCGAAATAGACAAAATAGTCTTCAACATAATACTTCGTTTTCTAATAGTGTTAAACTTTAAAGTTGCAAATGTAGCATAACTATACGATTTAACCGTTACAATCGGAAAGAAAAATATGAAAGAGAATGTGAATTAAATCACTTATTCGGTCGGAGAAGTTCGAAGAGAGCTCAGAAATATCTCGATCTGAGGCAATAATGCTCGTCGGTTGTCATTATGGATAACATAATCAGACCATTCCTTTTTTGTTTCATCCGGTAATTGGCTATTGATACGGTTTACGATATCTTCCCGGGAAGTGTTGTCGCGTTGTAAAGCTCGTTCGATACGAAGATTCTGTGGCGCATATACCATTATGCTTTTATCTACCATTTTATTAAAGCCGGATTCAAAAAGAATTGCAGATTCTATTGCACAGAGTTCAGACGACTGGCTTTTTGCCCATTCCGTAAAATGACGGTTTACTTCCGGATGTATTATGGCATTAACTTGCTTGAGACATTCAGGATTTCCGAATATATGTGATGCTAATAACTTTTTATTCAATCCTTGTTCTGTATAAAGATCTTCACCGAATAACTCTATCAATTGTTTTTTGATGATGGGGGATGTGGCTGTAAGTTTCTTGCTTTCAGTATCTGCCACGTAGACAGGTATTCCGTATAAGTTGAATAAGGAAGCTACAACCGATTTGCCGCTTCCAATACCTCCGGTTATTCCAATTTTAATCATGAAGATTGTTTTGCTCCAGAATGAATTCTATTTTATCAGGAACAAGTGTCGCGGAACTTACCCAATCCGGTTTTTTTGTCAGGTGAATGGGAAGTGTTCCCGATGCGTTTTGTTCCAGATCTTTAAATGAAAATTTGATTTCAAATGCATCCTCCGATAAATCCTTGAAACGGGATAACGGGATACTGCATGTTACTTTTGCAATAGCAGGGAAAGTACGCAAGGTATAATGTGAAGGTAAATCAGTACAGAGTACAGGTATCTCCAGCGTTTTTTCCGTGAATTCTTCGATTGGGATCGTTACAGTAACACTTGTCGGATCATAAGTCGCTTCATCTACTTTTTGTAGCTGTATGGTCTTAGTGATCGTTTTATTTCCTTTTTTTATCTCTGTAAATACGGTTTTTGCCTGATTCAATGTATCCAATACTACATCACTGGCATATACGCTGATATTTGCTGGGGAAATTGTAATATTACCGGATATGTGAAACCCCGGATTAGTTTGTATTGCTCCATCGAAGACAACAGGTATCTCTTTTTTTATACGTTTACTATAAGCTGCATCGATATGTTGCGGTTCGAACCCTGTTAAGGAAGTTGTCGCTAACAGTTGCTTTTGGATATCGCTTTGTATTGTCTTTTTGGTGATAGATAAAGAACCACTCTTCTCCGTTTGGTTTTTCATATTCGCTTCGATCGGAGCAAATGAACGTCCGAAGGAATAGTTAAGCAAAACACTTCCTTTATCTTTTACTCTTGCAACAACCTCTTGTGGAGGTGTTTCAGTAAAGGAAACGTCCGGAGGAATATTTTTGTATCTGACCGGAATACTGATTTCTATTTCATATTCCTGTTGCAGGCTTTGTAATAACCAAAAGCCAAAAGCCAGTAGTACGAAAGAGAAAAAGATTAATGCTTCTTTCCATCTTTGACGACGCAGAAAAGCATTAATCTTCATCCGGGCAGACTTGAATGAGTAATTTATTCTATCAAGCTGCGACATATTTATTGTTTCTTATTTTTGCTGTGCGTCTTCTGAAGAAGCAAAGATAGAAGTTTTATCTACACGTATACGAACACCATCTGAAATTTCGATTAGCATATAGGTGTCACCGATTTCTTTGATCTTACCATAGATGCCTCCTGCTGTGATTACTTTATCACCAGTTTTTAAAGCTTCACGTGATTTCTGGATCTCTTTTTGCTTTTTCTGTTGTGGACGGATCATGAAAAAATAGAAGATTGCAACAATAACAACCATCATAAGGATACCTGACCACTGTGACTGGCCTCCGGCAGCCTGTAGGAAAATACTAACTAAGTTCATATACTATATTCGTTTATAAATTTATACCTATTTGACTAGGTACAAATGTAAGTATAATAATTAATCTTTAAGCAATACCTTTTCTTTTTTTAACTCCGATACGATAGAATCTAAAATTCCGTTGATGAAGTTACCGCTTTTAGGTGTGCTATAGTATTTTGCTGTATCGATGTATTCGTTTAGTGTTACATTAATAGGGATCGATGGAAAAGTCATGATTTCAGCCAGAGCAACTTGCATAATGATTAGATCCATATTGGCAATACGCTCTGTTTCCCAGTTTTTCATATGCTTGTTGATGCGTTCGCGATATTCGTCACCTTTCAATAATGTCTGGCGGAATAGTTTGATTGCAAAGGAATGATCTTCCAAGTCTTTGAACATTGGTAATAATTCCTGCTTGCTTCCGTTCTTTTCCTCAAATTTTTTGATTGTTTTTAGAGTGAACGTCTCGACAATTTCGATATCATCATTCCAGTAGATGCTCTTATCTTCCAGGAAATCTTCGATAACTTCGTTTCCACAAATCAGTTTTTTGAATACGCAACGCCAGAATTCCTTATCTGTTTCATAAGAATCATTCTCGTTGTCAATATATTCACTGTATAAATCTGAAGTCAGAATGATGTCGAGTACATTTTTAATGAACTCTTCATCGTTTGCCCAGGATATACCTTGCTCTGCCACATACTTCTGAAGCGCTGTGTTTTCGGCAACCTGAGCCGCGAAGCGATTGTCTATCAGACGAGTGTTGGGATTCAACTCCGCATGAGTCGGCATGTACTTGCTCTTTTTAGCGTCAAGTGTCCGTTTATGTAAATTGGTGACTTCAATAATTAGGAGGAGGAAATAATGATACAAATCATACGATTTCCGTAAGCTGAAAAGCAATTCGTTTTCCGCAACTTTGAGGTCACTGTTTCCATTTTGATAGAATGAGTATACTATCTGTAAAACTTTAATGCGGATTAAAATTCTGTTGATCATCGTTTGAAGGAACTACTTGTTATAAATTTAGGCTGCAAAGGTAGTCATTCTTTTGATAAATGAGTTCAGGTTTACTTAATTTTATGTGTGTTAGTTGTTATTTTACAATTTGAAACGTAAAATCATACATTTTGATGCGTTAAAATAGTTGTTGTTTAAAAAAAAATGCACATATTTGAAGCAAGTTATGATAAATGGGTCGATATTTAACAAAAGTTGGCTATATGGATGAGTCGGTGAAGAAAACACAGGTTGAAGGTGGCGATAAAGAGATTCTGTACTCTAAAGCTATAAAGGCAGGTAAGCGGATTTATTACCTGGATGTGAAGAAGAACTTAAAAGACGATTTGTTTCTGGCTGTAACCGAAAGTAAGAAGGTGCAGCCGAAGAATGGAACACAAATCTCTTTTGAGAAGCATAAAATTTTCCTTTATAAGGAGGATTTTGAAAAGTTTATGGAGGGAATGAATGATGTGATCAATTACATCAAACAGCGTAACTCTGACGGGTTGAACGCTAAGACCCCGGATATGGAGACGAAAGCAGATGATGATTCGGATGATGAAATAAAACTGAATATCGATTTTTGAAGGGGAAAAAATAATAACGGGCAGTTTCTTAAATAAGAAAAACTGCCCGTTATCTTTTATAGGTATCCTTATCGGTTGCCTATTTTACTTCGGTTTATGCAACCGGATGAATTGCTTCAGTAGGACAAGCGTCTGCACAAGTACCACAATCTGTACACATTTCAGGATCGATATGGTAGATATCGCCTTCTGAGATAGCTCCTACCGGACACTCGTCAATGCAAGTACCGCAAGCAATACAATCTTCACTAATTAAATAAGCCATTTTCTTAAACGTTTAAATTGATAACTATTAGTTAGTGCAAAAATAGAGTTTTATTTGTATTTCTGCAATAAGTTCCTATCTTTTTCGTTATAATTCAAAATTGATTGAGAGTTGAGACGTCTATTATTTCTATTATTGGTATGTAGCCTTGCCTTACCGAGTGTAATGGCGCAAAAAGAGAAGGTTAAAAATCAGCCGTATGCCGATTTGAAATGGCTCCATCTGGGGTTTCATGTCGGATTACATGCGCAGGATTTGTTGTTGACAAATACAGGTGTTACAACTGACGGCGAAACGTGGTTCGCTGAAATACCCAGTTATTCACCGGGGTTTAGTGTCGGAGTAATCGGAGATATGTATCTGAATCCCTATTTTAACCTGCGTTTTGTTCCTACTGTCCATTTTGGGGATAAGAAGTTTCTTTTCCGGGAGCAGGCAACAGGAGAGGAGTTTACTACCTCCGTTCGCTCTACCATACTAAGTTTTCCGTTGGATGTGAAGTATTCGGCTCTCCGGTTAAATAATTATCGCCCTTATCTGATTGGCGGAGTATATGGAGCTATGGATCTCGGACGTAAGAAAGGAATGCCGATTTTACTTAAAGGTGCCGATTTCGGGTTGGAGTTCGGTATCGGGTGCGATATCTATCTGCCATTCTTTAAACTTTGTCCGGAATTGAAGTTTTGCTTCGGATTAGTGGATTTGTTGGCTAAAAACCGTAACGACCTGACTGATCAGGAACTGATCAAATACCCCAATTCATTATCGAAAGCAACTTCCCGTATGGTTGTATTGACGTTTAATTTCGAATAAAGAGTTCTATATAAATGTAGGCTGCAGGAGCTGCCAGCATCAGGCTGTCGAACCGGTCAAGCATACCGCCATGACCGGGGAGGAGATTACCGGAATCTTTTACTCCTAATGTTCTTTTTAACAGCGACTCGATCAAATCGCCCCAGGTCCCGAATATAACCACTGTGGCCGATAGTCCTAACCAATTATACCAACTAATTTCAGGTGCATACCAGGCCAATGCCTGCGATGCCCCCAGTACAACCGTTAATCCGCCAAAGAAACCTTCCCATGATTTTTTAGGTGAGATGCGTTCAAATAATCTCCTTTTACCAATTAGAGAGCCGACCAGGTAAGCTCCTGTGTCGTTCAGCCAAATAAAAATAAAGATAGCCATAACGAACAGTGGAGAGTAGACAATCGTCCCCGGTGTATCGGGTATGGCAGCAATGAAGTTCAGCATAGAGAATGTTCCTGCACAATAGATCTGTGCAAAAAAAGTAAAAGCCCAGTTATTGATTGGATTCGGGGCTTTATAATATAGTTCGGCAACTAATGTGTATATAAGGAATAATAGGTAGGGGAGAAAAATGACTCCATCTGCAAACTGGTTGGTATAAATGAAGGTAGCAGCAAACAAATAGACTCCTCCCAGCGAACCAATAAATCGTTTGATGGAAGCTTCCTCATAATGTTTTACAAGACCATAAAATTCCCATAATGTTAATCCGGTGATTAAACTGAATATAACAAGGAAAGAGATTGAATGGTAGCATATAGCTCCGACAAGGATTGTGACGAAGATTATACCCGTAAGTGCTCGTATGATCAGATTTTTCAAAGCCGTATTATTTAGTTCGTTTGTTGATTTATTTTTCGTGCAAAGATAAAGAATAAATCCAAATATAGACAGAGAGGCCGAATAGTATCTTTTAATAAAGAACTATCCGGCCTTTTTATTTTTTAGAGAAGAACAGGTCAGACCTTTTTTTCTGCCGTATTGTCATCTGTAGGTACAACCAGCGTGTCATTTTCGTCGACAGTAGTCTGTTCTTGTTTATTGTTGTTTGCTTTTTCCTGTAATTCCAAAATTTCTTCTGAGCGGGAAACCCAGGCTCGTTTTCCAAAAATATGTTCCACATCTTCTGTATAAATCACTTCACGTTCCAATAATACCTGCGCCAGCTTGTTGTGTCCTTCAGTATTGTCGGACAGAATTTTCTTAGCACGTTCATATTGTTCGTTGATAATCTTTTGTACTTCCTGGTCGATCATACGAGACGTTTCTTCACTGTATGGTTTAGTGAATCCCCAGTCCTGACCGGTTGAATCGTAATAATTCAGATTGGGAAGCTTATCGCTCATTCCGAAATAGACAACCATGGCATAAGCCTGTTTCGTTACACGCTCCAAGTCATTGGATGCTCCTGTCGATATTTTGCCTAAGAATAATTCTTCGGCTGCACGTCCGCCCAAGGTGGCACACATTTCGTCCAGCAACTGTTCGCGGGTGGTGATCTGACGTTCTTCCGGCAGATACCAGGCAGCGCCGAGTGCTTTGCCTCTCGGTACTATAGTTACTTTAACCAATGGGTTGGCATGTTCAAGCAACCAACTCAGTGTAGCATGGCCGGCTTCATGATTGGCGATACTGTTGCGTTCATCGGCAGTTGTTATCTTGGTCCGTTTTTCCAAACCACCCACAATGCGGTCTACAGCATTCATGAAGTCTTCCTTCTGAACGAATTTCTTTCCGCTTCGGGCTGCTATCAATGCCGCTTCATTACACACATTGGCAATGTCGGCTCCGGAGAATCCGGGAGTCTGGCGAGCCATAAATTCAGCATCAACTGTTTCGTCTATTTTGATCGGGCGTAAATGTACTCCGAAAATTTCCTTACGTTCATTCAGGTCTGGTAATTCTACACTAATCTGGCGATCGAAACGTCCGGCACGCAGGAGTGCCTTATCCAGAATATCGGCACGGTTGGTCGCAGCAAGAATGATTACACCGCTATTTGAGCCGAATCCGTCCATTTCTGTCAGTAACTGGTTCAGTGTGTTTTCTCGTTCATCGTTACTGTTCATATTGACATTCTTACCACGGGCACGGCCTACGGCATCGATTTCATCGATAAACACGATACATGGAGATTTTTCTTTTGCCTGGCGGAACAAGTCACGAACACGTGATGCGCCTACACCAACGAACATTTCCACGAAATCAGAACCGGAAAGTGAAAAGAACGGAACATCCGCTTCACCTGCCACAGCTTTGGCCAATAATGTTTTACCTGTTCCCGGAGGGCCTACTAATAAAGCCCCTTTGGGTATTTTGCCTCCCAGCTCCGTATAGCGTTCCGGGCTTTTTAGGAAGGATACGATTTCTTCTACCTCTTGTTTGGCTTCCGACAATCCTGCTACGTCCTTAAATGTTACTTTCCGGTCATTATCTTTGTCGAATAATTGTGCTTTAGCTTTGCCTACACTGAAAACCCCCCCAGGACCTCCACCTGCACCTCCGGACATTCTCCGCATTAGGAAAATCCATACGGCAATAATCAAGATGATCGGTCCGAATGAAACAAGAAAGTTCCATATAGCATCATCTCCTTCTTCAAAGCGCACCTGGGTGTCAATGTGGTTGTCAGTAACCGCTTTATCATAAAAATCCGAAAATTTATCTGCTGATGGTATTTTTACGTATACTTTAGGGTTTGTTCCTAAAGCTGAACTGTCGCTTTTAAAGACTAATCCTTTTTGTCCGCTTTTGACTGTCGCTTCAACCAGGTTTTTCTTGTTGTAGACAACCATTTTGTCGAATACGTTTTCCTGAGCTAGTTTCTGGAATTCTGTCCATCCCAGTTCTTTTGACGCCGAAGAATCGTTAGTCAGATACAAAGCAATAAGCATCATAAAAATTAACCCGTACATCCAATACAGGTTAAACCGGAACATTTTAGGCTTATTGTTCTTCGGTGTTTTATTAAACATGTCGTTTTTATTTTCCATACTTTGAATTCGATAATATTAATCCGGCTTTAGTCGAGATTCGGAATCTGGGTGACTTTAGCGTCAGACCATAGGTTATCCAGATTATAGAACTCACGTTGTTCCGGTGTAAATATGTGTACAAGAACCGTGCCATAATCCATACCTATCCATAAGGAACTTTGATTACCATCAATAGAGAGTGGTTTTTCACCTGCATTTCTACGTGCAAAATCCCATACAGAATCGGACAGGGCTGATACTTGGGTAGGAGTATTCCCTTCGCAGATAACCATGTATTGGCATACTGCCCCAGATAGCTGGGTTAAATCTACAGTTACAATATTTTTGCCTTTTTTTTCTTGTAGACCTTCTACAATTGTTTGTACTAATTCTTTTGTTTGATCCATCTATTTTTTATTGAATAATATTTCGAAGACGCAAATATACTTCTTAAATTTATTATGTACATGCTTTATCTGTTTAATATATGTATAAACCCTGTAATTTCAAAACAGGGAAAAGAAGAAAATGTTTATTTTGATGAAATTTTTTTGCTGAATATTTGCAGATATGAAAAATGTCTGTATCTTTGCACCCGTAATCGAGAAACATACTACTCGAAGCAATAAAAACTGTTCTATGGTGTAATGGTAACACGTCAGATTCTGGTCCTGAAATTCCAGGTTCGAGCCCTGGTAGAACAACAAAAAGGTTTGAAATTATTTCAAACCTTTTTTTGTGTCTTATTCATTCTTCCCTTTACCCCATTTAAATCCTATACTGTTCAATAATTGGATACGGTCATTGCTTAATTTGCCTTTTCTTCTCAGGTATGCCATTCTCATCCACCAGGAATAGAGAGTTTTTTCTTTCTCTGTTGTCGTGGAAGGATATCGTTTGTAAGTGGTGATAAAGTCACAAAATTCGGTATATCTGCCAAACCATATCCTGTTTAACTGTTCTTCCGTCCGACCGTTGTTTGTTACATTAATTTCCCATTCAAAACCTAAGTCGGTTAATTTTTTAATTTGTGAAGAGGTCAGTTTGCCGGTTTTGTCAGTTCCATTTTTATAAGCTCTCATTTTACTACACCATTTGGCTAACCTCGTTTCTTCTGAGTCTGTAGCATGAGCCGGCCATCTTCCGTTATGGATGTAATATTTCTTGACCATGTTGAATGATTCATTCCAGCTTCTCTTTTTTCTATTTTTATTCCATAAAAATCCGATAGCATCCAACATTTGAATACGTTCATCACTCAAACGGCCTTGCAATATACCGTTTCTCATGCTTTTCTGGGTAGTACACCAGTTGTATAGTTTGTTTTCTTCCGGGTTTGTTGAACCGGGCAATGGCCAACGTTTCTCATTCTTTACGAAATCTTTCAGTTTATAATAATTATTTTCCCACTGTTCGGTACTTTTTTGTTGCTTATCGGCATCAATTCTGTCTACTAGTTCAATGATTTTCTCAGGTAGTCTTTCGGGAAAATGATTTCTGAGATATCTGATTCGAACGATCCATTGTCCCAAAGGTAGTTCTTTCGGGTCTTTGGCTGTGGGTGAAGGCCATTTGTTGTTTTTTTCAAAAAAAGCAATAGTAGAACGATATTTATTATTCCGTTTTTTACTGACTTTATTTGGTTTACGTGTTTTACGAACTTTGCTTTTTTTATCAATCTTACCTCTTGGTTCCATCTAACCTTTTTATTTTTTCAATGTTTTTTTATATGAATGATCTGAGATGTTTTTCTCAGTTTTCAAAGATATTCAAATATTTGATTTTTAGATATATGTAGTTCATGTTATTTTGTTATTTTGACAAAAGTTATTTTATCGTTTATAGCGCTTATCAGTGATTTCCATAAAATAAAACATCCGCAAAAAGTCTCGTAACCAGAGATTTTTTGCGGATGATATTATAATGTAGGGGATTAATTCTGTTCTTTCAAGATTACATCATGTGCACCGCCTTCTACGATACTGGTAGAAGATACCAAAGTGATTTTTGCATTCTTTTGCAGGCTAGGTATTGTAGTTGCTCCGCAGCTACACATAGTAGCTTTGATCTTACCTAAAGTAAGGTTCAGGTTATCTTTCATCTTTCCTGCATAAGGAACGTAGCTATCTACACCTTCTTCGAATTTGAGTGATTCGGTTCCTCCCATATCGTAACGCTGCCAGTTTTGGGCACGGTTTGAACCTTCACCCCAGTATTCCTTCACATAATTGTTTCCGATACGTAGTTTTTTTGTAGGAGACTCGTCGAAACGGGCAAAATAACGTCCCATCATCAGGAAGTCGGCTCCCATGGCAAGGGCTAGAACCATATGGTAATCATGCACCAGACCTCCGTCGCTACAAATAGGAATATAAACGCCTGTTTTTTCTTTGTATTCATCGCGAGCCTGGGCTACATCGATCAGGGCAGTAGCTTGTCCGCGACCGATACCCTTTTGTTCGCGGGTAATACAGATAGAACCTCCACCGATACCAACTTTGATGAAATCGGCTCCGGCTTCCACCAGATACATAAAACCTTCTCGGTCTACTACATTTCCGGCACCGACTTTAACCTTGTCACCGTATTCCTTCTTGATCCACTGCAGTGTTTCATACTGCCATTCAGAATAACCGTCGGAAGAGTCGATACACAGTACATCTACTCCGGCTTCAACAAGAGCTGGTACACGCTCCATGTAGTCGCGGGTATTGATACCTGCACCTACTAATAACTTTTTATCAGCTCCTGACATTTCGTTAGGATTGTCGCGGTGGCTGTCATAATCCTTACGGAATACAAAATAAGCCAGATTCTGATCTTTATCTATGATCGGTAATGTATTCAGTTTATGATCCCAGATAATCTGGTTGGCTTCTTTCAGTGTGATACCAACTTCTCCAACGATTAGTTTGGAGAAAGGAGTCATGAATTCTTTAACCTTTGTACGGGGATCGTCTTTTTCTGCGCGGTAGTCGCGGCTGGTGACAAGTCCCAGCAGTTTACCATTAGGTGTTCCGTCGTCGGTAACTCCGATTGTGGAATGTTCTGTTTTGTTGACTAGGGCGATTACGTCGGCCAGTGTGTTTTCCGGTGTCAGGTTTGAATCACTGATTACAAATCCGGCCTTAAACTTTTTCACTCTGCGTACCATATCTGCCTGGCTGGCGATAGGCTGTGATCCGAAAATAAATGAAAGTCCTCCGTTACGGGCTAACTCGATAGCCAGTTCCGGACCCGATACCGATTGCATGATAGCCGAAACAAACGGGATATTTAATTCGATAGAGGACTTTTCGTTGACATTATGTTTCACAAGTGCTGTTTTCAGTGAAACGTTTGAAGGTACGCACTGTTTAGTGGTCAAGCCGGGAATAAGCAGGTATTCTCCGAAGGTTCTAGATACATCGTTTAAGTAAACTGCCATATGATTAATATTTACTGGATGAATTTTGTGCAAAAGTACTGAATTCTCTTCAGATATGTTTTTATTTAGGAGCATTTTTCATACTATTTAAAAGGATACTGTCCTAGGGAATATGCGAACCGGAACTTTTTCAATGAGTAATATGTTATATATAATGAATTAAAGAGGAGGAATTATTTATGAAAATGGTAGTAGACAAGGCAAACTCTCGCGGATATGCAAACCATGGATGGCTTAAAACTCATCATACATTTAGTTTTGCTAATTATTATAATCCCAAGAGGGTGCATTTTGGCAAACTACGTGTCTTAAATGACGATACGGTAGCTCCAAGCGAAGGTTTTGATACCCACCCACATAAAAATATGGAAGTAATCTCTATTCCGCTGAATGGTTATTTGCGGCATGGTGACAGTATAAAGAACAGTAAAACTATTACTCCGGGGGATCTTCAGGTGATGAGTGCCGGAACGGGTATTTTTCATAGTGAGTTCAACGACAGTGCTGAACAGCAACTTGAATTTTTGCAGATCTGGGTTTTTCCACGTGAAGAAAATACGGCTCCGAAGTATAATAACTATGATATACGTTCGCTATTGAAAAAGAACGAATTGTCGCTGGTACTTTCGCCGGACGGGGAGACGCCTGCTGCGATCAATCAGGATGCCTGGTTTTCGATAGGAGAACTAGATGCCGGACAGATTAAAGAATATAAGTTCCACCGTCAAGGTATGGGAGTATATCTTTTTGTCATTGAAGGAGAAGTAGAAGTAAGCAATACCATTCTTTCCAGACGCGATGGTGCCGGTTTTTATGATACGGACAGCATTACCATAGAGGTGTTGAAAGATGCGAAGATTTTGTTGATGGAAGTTCCGATGCAGTAATTGCATCAGGTTAATAATAAAAAAGGTTCCGGTTAGACAACCGGAACCTTTTTCGTGAAAGTCGTTTTTAATAACTTCTGTCTGATAAGAAATCAATCATTCGTAGAATAGCACGACTACATGCCGGACAGAAAGGAGCGTAATCGCGCATCATGCAATGATCCATCGGTCGATAGATTCCTTTCGAAATATAACCACCTCCTTCAAATACGCCGGCTTTATCCTTATGCGTATCATCCAATGGCGTCGGGATCGGAGTGTTAGCGGGCAGTAGGTCTTTCCATTTGCTTTCAAAATCAACTAGGGTTGTTATGTTAGGCTCCCAAGGCTCATATTTCAAATTGTAAAAATCCTGATAAGCCACCTCTGAAGAAAAATATTCATCAGCCAGCCCGGCAAAGCTATGTCCGAACTCATGGACGAATACATGTTGTGTACGTTCATTATCGGCTGTGCCGATTGCATAGAAATTATACATACCGCCACCACCGTAAGTATCGGTATTAACCAGAATAAATATGGCATCACACGGGACATTCCACACTGCATCGCGGATTGATTTCATATCGGGGGTGGTCAGATAACGGTCTACACCGAAAGTATAATAACCAGAGTTCAATGCCGTATTTTTATATATACCTTTTCCCGAAGTGTCGGTTCCTGCATCTTCAGAAACCAGATTAACCGCCCAGATATTGAAATCTTCCCGGCGTGTCGTATAAGGAGGCGTGTTGAAAAGAGATTCTGTAAATTTTTTTGCATCGGCGACGAACTTTTCCTGATCGGCTGCCGTATATCCTTCTGCAATAAATACCAGGTCCACTTTTTCACTGGAATCTCCTTTATATTGGATCTGAGTCACCTTATTGTCTTTCAGTTTACCGCGGTCAATAAAAATACTGGTCGGGTCGATATCCATTTTAAGCAGTGAATGAAACTGCATATCGGCTTTGTCTCGGGCGGCTATCTCAACAATAACTGTCGTTTTAGGATAGGGAACTGAAATACTGTTTGTCCATGATTGAGTTTCCGTTTTAGCCTGCTCTGTGGTGCGCCATTCTTCAAATAACGTATTGAACCCTCTCGAATAGATCAGTTCGTTACTGTTTTTATCATATATATTTATATAATAACCGCCATAGTTGAACTTGTCGATCAGGTTTTTCACAGGGCCTCCCCATACAGGCTCTTCACGTAATTGCTGTATGGCAGCAGCTTGGAATTCGGAGTTTCCGCTTAAAGCGAAGTCTATCCGGAGACTTTTTTTATTGAAGTATTTGTTAAAATTGCTCTGTGCCAAGCTACTAAGGCTACAAAGGGCGGCAATTAGAAATAAGGAAATCTTTGTTCTCATATTTTCGTGTTTTATTAGGTGTTCTTTGTACGCACAAATATAATGTATTTTGTAGATTTGTGGTTCTAAAATGTTGTGATATGTTTGCAGAAATAAGAAGAAAAGACAGAATACTGGATAATGAATCTGCTGTCCGGTTATTGGAGGCGGGAGAATATGGTTTTCTGGCGATGGCCGGAGCGAATGGTTTTGGTTATGGAATACCGATCAGTTATGTAATGGATCCTGAAGGACATATCTATTTTCATTGCGCTCCTGAGGGACATAAACTGGAATGTATCAGGCAGAATCCGAAAGTTAGTTTTTGTGTGGTAGGTAATACCCGGGTTATTCCAAGGCAATTCAGCACCGCTTATGAGTCGGTAATTGCTTTTGGAACGATTTATACCGATCTGCCGGATGACGAAAGATTGTATGCTTTGCGTCTGCTTGTCAAAAAGTATTCGCCGGAATACAACGCAATAGGTGAAAAATATATAGCCGGTTCTTTCGGACGGACTAATGTTTTACGATTGGATGTTGAACATATTTCCGGTAAATGTAAGCGGATCAAAGAATAGGGATGGATATAAATAATTAATCCCGGGAATGTTCCCGGGATTAACCCTCTCTTAGTTATGATCGAGATACCTTGAATTCATCTCATTAGGTAACTCTTATTGCCTTTTGCCTTTTATCTAACCTATCTCTTTTGTTACTTTCTTCAAAGTTCGCCTATTTCGGGTTCCTCTCCAAACTTATTTGATGGATATAATTTATAATGAAATAGATATTATCTATAAATTGATGGTTTTTAGGAAGAAATCTAAAAGTTTCCTGTATAAGTGGTTCTTGAATTATAAAGTTTGATTTACTTTGTAATTGCATATAAAAAGGCTACGATGGAAAATACAATAGTTAAACAGCAATTGTTGACAAATTTCTTTACTTACCATCCTCAAGGAGGGGCATTGTATGACAGTAACGGGCAACTGGTCGCTTTGAACAAAGCCACTAGTGATAAATTTGCTGTTATGGAAATCTCTGATTCCCTTTTCAATAATTTGTTTGAAACAAATTACTTGTCGGAAGTGGAGAAAAGATATTTACGGAGCGGTAGTGTTGTAAGCCATACCTTGCCTATCGGATTCTCAATAATCCCGGGAGTCAATGAGGATAACGAAATTATTGGATATACATTGCTCTTAACGGATCTGAATCCAACCGAAAAAGAAAAAGAGAACAAAATACTGGCCAGTAAACTGACGGAAAGCCGTACGATGATGGAGTTAGCATTGAAGAATAGCCACATTGCCACTTATTCATTTAATTTCCATCTATTCCAAACCTGCGATAAAGAGCACTGCAACCATTGTTTTCAGTTTTATGGGGCTAATAATTATCTACTCGATAGGAATAAATATATTTGCCGTGCTTTATCGAACCTGCGTCATCCGGATGACAGAGTCGACTTTTTCCTTCTGTTTAATGAGATAAGAAGTAAAAAACTATCGGAGTTTGTTGTAAACTTTCGTCTAAAGAATAACGAAGGGAAATACCGGCACTATGAGGTTATAGGCAAACCTCTGGAATATGATTCCAATGGAAATGCTAATCTGATCGTTGGTTGTATGATCGATAATCAGAAATATGTCGACTATGAACAATCGTTGATCGATGCAAAGGAAAAAGCGGAGAATGCCGATCAACTGAAATCGACTTTCCTGGCCAATATGACTCATGAGATCCGTACTCCGCTGAATGCAATAGTCGGTTTTTCCGATTTGTTGTCGATCGAGACAGATCCGGAGTTGAGGGATACCTACATCAGCCTGATAAAATCGAATAATGAGTTATTACTCCGGTTGATAAACGATGTATTGGATATCTCCAAAATAGAGTCGGGTATGGTAGCTTTTGCTTATACGGATGTCTATCTCCCCTCTGCAATGAAAGATATGTATTGTGTAATGCAATTACGGATGCCTGAAAATGTAGAATTGATCCTGGATCCTTGTCCGGACATTACATTCAGGACGGATAAAAGCCGTTTGATACAGGTGTTGGGAAATCTACTCACCAATGCAATAAAACATACTATACATGGCTCCGTACGGTTTGGTTACAAACGGGTGGATGATTTTCTGCACTTTTATGTGTCTGATACCGGACAGGGAATACCAGAGAACGAACTGGAACATATTTTTGGCCGTTTTGTCCAGCTGAAAGGGAGCCAGAACGGTATCGGGTTAGGGTTGGCTATCTGTAAAGGCTTGGTAAATAAGATGGGAGGAGAGATCTCCGTATCATCCAGGTTGGGTGAAGGTTCCACCTTCCAATTTACGTTACCTTTGCCTAATGTTCTTTCATAAAATCTGTAGGCGATTTTCCGTATTGCTTTTGGAAACAGGTAGAGAAATAGGCCGGAGAAGAGAAGCCTGTCTGGAATGCAATCTCATTTATACGGCTTTCTCCCGTTTGCATCAGTTCCGCGGCTTTTTTCAGCCGGGTTATCCGGATAAACTCCACAGGCGTTAGACCGGACAGACCTTTTACTTTCCGGTACAGGCTGGAAGTACTCATGCCCATCTCCGATGCCAGCATTTCAACACTTAAAGCCTCGTTGGCTATATTTTCTTCCAAATAACTGTTGAATTTCCGAAGGAAGATATCGTCAACCGTCGATACTGCCAGCGTGGCAGCCGGAACGGAAGGTGTTTCTCGATATGTTTGGGTGAGCATCTCCCGGCTTTTGAGCAGGTTCTGGACCTGAGCTGTCAGCAACTCTATGGAGAACGGTTTTTCCATATAGGCGTCTGCACCATTGTTCAAACCTTTCAACCGTGACTGGAGGTTATGTTGGGCTGTTAATAAGATGAACGGGATATGGCTGAAGTTTACGTCGTTTTTCACAACGTTGCAAAGTTCGAAACCGTCCATAACAGGCATCATCACATCGCTGATGATCAGATTTACCGTATTTTCCTTTAAAACGTTGACTGCCTCTTTGCCGTTGGCAGCTTCGAGTACCCGGTAAGTATCAGACAATTCTTTTGCAATGAACTGGCGCATATCTGTTTGGTCTTCCACTATCAATACAATAGACTTTCCGGTATTCTCCTTCTCCGTATTCTGATCGGACGATTCTTCCGTATTTCTTTCATGTACCAGTTGATAACAATCTTCCTGTTCTTCGGGTAAGGTGAGGCGGAATTGATTCTTTCCATCCGTTGTTTGCTGATAAGAGAGGGTTCCTTTATGAAATTCGGTCAGCGAGCGGGCCAGGGATAATCCGATACCGCTACCTTGCTGGTTTTCTGTTTCTTTCAGTCGGTAGAACGGGTTGAATATGTTTTCCTTTTCGCTGTCGGGGATCAGGTGTCCGTCGTTGATGACAGTAATAGAGAATTCTTTTTTCTCTTCCTGTATCTGCATTTGCAGGGAGATCTGCCGGTCCGAATATTTTATGGCATTCGTCAGCAGGTTATTTACGATCTTAGAAAAGGCTTCCCGGTCTATGTAAGCGAAAAATGGACCTTCCGGAATATCACAGATAAATGATTTTTTTTCTTTTTCAATCACCGGAAAGAAGGGTTGCAGAAGTGTATTCAGCCATAATGTCACATCGGTCTTTACATAATTCAGCTTAAATCCGCGGCTTTCAGTCTTTCGGAAATCGAGTAACTGGTTACTCAGATTAAGTAATTGTTGGGTATTTTTCTCAATGATACGTAAGTTCTCCTGGGTAGAGGGCGTGCCGTCACCGGAGCGGAGTATTTTTTCCAGTGGAGCTTTTATCAGCGTAAGCGGTGTACGTATTTCATGGGTAATGAAGGTAAAGAATTGTATTTTGGCATCGTATAACTCTTTTTCCTTTTTACTCTCGAACAAATCCTGGTTGATACGATGCTTTTCTTCCAACTTGTTTTTTTTATAATTATAAAACAGGACAATAAGCATGCAGATGATCACAGCATAAAAGAAGAACGCCCATCCGGTAGCCCAGAACGGTGGGGTAACGATGATATGCAGTTCCTGTCCGTTATCCTGCCAGATCCCGCTGCTGTTGGTGGATCTTACTTTGAATGTATATTCACCGGGAGAAAGATTGGCAAAAGTAACATCTTTATTTTGATTCATATAGATCCAATCTTTGTCTATTCCTTCCAGTTTATAAGAGTAGCGGATGGCATCCGGCGATGTATAGCTGAGCGCTATATACGACAGGGTAAAGGTTGATCCGTCATACGGTAATTTGAGTGTTTCCACATTCTCGATGGAAGGAGAAATGAAATCATGCCGCTTCTCTTCATTGTCGGGCACGTTAATAGCTGTGATGTATACCGGCGGTGTGAAAGTGTCTTCTCTGAACTGTGACGGGTTGAACGACAGCATACCGTTGATCGTACCCATATAAATGGTACCGTCCGGAGCCTGGTAAGAGGAACTATAGTTGAATTGTGTTTCGTGCAGTCCGTCCGTATAAGTGAAGGTACGCATCACATATGTGTCGGGATTGAAGCGGACCAGGCCATTGGCTGTCGATAACCAGAAGAAATGTTCCTTATCTTCTACTATCCGGTAAATAATATTACTGGGTAAGCCGTTTTCTGTAGTGATACGGTTGAATGACTGGGTTTCCGGGCTGAAAAGGGAGAGGCCGTTTACTGTGGTCACCCAGATTCGTCCTTTTGAGTCCTCGAATACGGAAGTGGCGTTATTGCTCCCGATGCTTTGCGATTTGTTCGGAGCGGCGGTATAATGTTCGACGGTATTTGTTTCACGCAGATAATGATAGATGCCATTGGCTGTTGCAGCCCATATATCGCCGTTGCTGTCTTCGTAGATTTGCCGGATCAGGGCATAAATATTATTCCAGCGGCTAAAGGTTTCCGTCCGGCTGTTGTAGGCCATGATGCCGCTACCCGTACCTATCAGGAACTCGTCGTTGCGGGTTTTATAGAAACAGAGGATAAAGTTGTCGTTGAGGGGATGATCGGTACTTTCACGTGAATAATGTTTGATGATTTTCCCCGAAGGAATGTCCAGAACATCGATCCCTTTATTATATGTGCCGACCCATAAGCGGTTGCCGTCGGCCAGCAATCCGTGGATATTGGTGGCCGATAAAGGATGCTTCGGATTGTTGTAGGAATAATTGGTGATCTGTCCGGTGGACGGATTATAGCAGTTGATCCCGTTGTCTTCGGTTCCCAGCCAGAGGTTACCGTATTGGTCCGGAACGATTTCGCGGATGGCGTTGCCCGGTAACTGGGGATGCGTCTTTCCTCCGATGAAATGATTGAAACGGGTATATTCCTTCGGTAGATAGCTGATGCCACCGAAGAAAGAGCCGGCCCACATGCCCCCTTCACGATCCTTGGTGATGGAATAGATAGCATTGTCGGCAATGGTATACTCGTTGGTCAGCGATTTACGCAGGTTTATCACTTCGCGGCTCAATACATTATATATATAGATACCCGATTCGGAAGCAATCCAATATGTATTGTTGTTGTAAGGGGTAATGGCGCGGACCTGTATGTCCGGGATAATAGTGGTGACGGATTGATCCTGGTAATTGTAAAGCAGAAGACCTGCCAGGTTTGTTCCAACAAGTATGCCCAGTTCCGGTACTTCGCGGATTGCCTGTATGCTGATCTGCTTACCGATCTGTTGCTCGGTCAGCAGTTCGGTTTTTAAGAAAGCATCGGTTTCTGCTTTGTAGGCATATAAAGCTTGTCCGTTAGAGAAGAGAGGTTCTCCTTCATTGGTCAGTGTGATAAGGTTAGGATAGAAATTCTTTTCTGCCGGATAAACGCGGGTACTACTGTCGGTAGGATTATAACGTACGATGCGGTTATGCCGGATGAACCATAATTGTTGGTCTTTATCTTCGGTAACGGCAGAGAATGATTCCGGTTCGTTTTGGGCGGAAGAGAGGTGGAAGGGATGAAAAGTATCTGTTTTATGATCGTAGTAACAGGTGCCGGCAGAAGTACAGATCCATATTCTTTCATCCGAGCTCTCGAAAAGGAAATTCAGATGGTCGCCCGGCAGACTGTTCGGGTTATACGAATTATGGCGGTATACCTTAAAGGTATGTCCGTCGAAACGGTTTAACCCGTCTTCGGTGCCGAACCACATAAAGCCTCTTCGGTCCTGCAAGGAGCAGTAGACCGTATTATGTGATAATCCCTGCTTATTATTATAATGCCTGAAATGCAGTTCCTCTGCCAGACCACCTAAAGGACGTAGCAGCGATAGCAGGGTTATGATAAGAAGAGGTATTTGTTTCATATAATTTGAATTTGCAGGAAATTCATATTCCAATAATTGTCAATATGGAGACAAATATAAGGACAAAACAATTAAATTTTTGCCAGTATAGGGGATATTTGAGCGTTGTTCGTCTGCAATTTTCCTATTTTCAGAAAAAAGTAGGATTGTATAGAGATTTTTTGATTTTTTGTTCGAAAAAGTGGAAGTGCACTGGAATAATCTTATTTTTTCACTCAAAAAATAAGATTGTACGGCTGCAATTTCATTTTTAGGACGAAAAAATAAGATTGCACGGAAACTCTGCTATTTTTTTGATGAAAAATACGATTGCATCGAAACATTGAGAGTTTTAAGTATCTCAAAATGTACCTTTCAAACCCTTTGCATGATTATTGAAAGATTCTGAATGATTATTGAAAGCCTCTCTGTCAGGAATATAATTACTTTGCCACCGGAATAGCAAACGAAATTTCAAAGTAGTAACTTTAAATACAAGTAGCATGAAGAAGACCTTTTTAGTATGTTGCGCTTTGGCCCTGACCCTGGGTGCACAAGCACAGTGGAAGCCTGTCGGTGATAAGATCAAGACAAAATGGGCTGAACAAATCAATCCCAAAAACGTATTACCCGAATACCCGCGCCCGCAATTGGAACGTACCGACTGGGTAAACCTGAACGGTGAGTGGGAGTATGCCATCAAACCTCGTGGCGGAGCCGAACCGGCAGCTTTCGATGGAAATATCCTTGTTCCTTTCGCAGTCGAATCCTCTTTGTCGGGAGTTCAGAAGGAAGTAGGAGAAAATAATGAATTATGGTACAAACGGACATTCGCTGTTCCGGCTAACTGGAAGAATAAGGATGTTGTCCTTAACTTCGGTGCGGTAGACTGGAAGACGGATGTCTTTGTTAATGATATCCTGATCGGTTCTCATCAGGGAGGTTTCACTCCGTTCTCATTCAATATAACTCCTTATCTGACAGGTAGGAACAATCAGAAACTGGTGGTTCGCGTTTGGGACCCGAGTGATAAAGGATACCAGCCACGTGGTAAGCAAACATCTAACCCGGAAGGTATCTGGTATACTCCGGTAACAGGTATCTGGCAAACTGTATGGCTCGAACCGGTAGCAACTAACCATATTACTTCCGTTAAATCGATTCCGAACATCGATAACGGTACAGTGAATGTAACAGTCGGAACTTCAGCTCCATGTTGCAACACATCTATTGTAGAAGTTAAGTTGATGGATAAAGGCCAGGTGGTAGCTTCCGCCAAAGGTTTGCAAGGTAAAGAACTTCGTTTAGCTGTTCAGAACCCGACGCTTTGGGATACCTCTAATCCTTATTTGTATGATATGAAAGTATCGTTGATCAAGGACGGTAAAGTATTGGACGATGTAAAATCATATACTGCTTTCCGTAAAATCTCAAGTAAAAGAGATGCAAATGGCGTTATGCGTATGCAGTTGAACAATAAGAACCTGTTCCAGTATGGTCCTCTGGATCAAGGTTGGTGGCCTGACGGATTATATACAGCTCCTACCGATGAAGCGCTGTTGTATGACATCGTTAAAACAAAAGATTGGGGATTCAATATGATCCGTAAACACGTGAAGGTTGAACCGGCTCGCTGGTATTATCATTGTGATAAGGAAGGTATCCTCGTTTGGCAGGATATGCCGAGTGGTGATATGGGTAACCAATGGGCTCCTCATACTTATAACGGAGGAACAGATAAAAATCGTTCTGCAGAATCTGTGGCAAACTATTACCAGGAATGGAAAGAGATCATGGATATGTGTATTTCCTATCCTTCTATCGTTGTCTGGGTTCCTTTCAACGAAGCATGGGGACAGTTCGATACTGAAAAAGTGGCTGAATGGACAAAGAACTACGATCCTTCCCGTCTGGTGAACCCGGCCAGTGGTGGTAACCACCGTGCTTGCGGAGATATCCTCGATTTGCATAACTATCCGGGACCGAACATGTTCCTGTATGATCCGCAGCGTGTAACTGTATTAGGTGAATATGGTGGTATCGGTCTGCCGTTGGAAAACCATTTGTGGTGGAACAAACGTAACTGGGGATATGTACAGTTCAAGAACAGCGACGAGGTAACTGCCGAATATGTAAAATATGCCAACGATTTGAAAGGAATGGTAGATCGTGGTTTCTCGGCTGCTGTTTATACCCAGACTACGGACGTGGAAGGTGAAGTAAACGGCCTGATGACTTACGACCGTAAAGAAATAAAGATCAATGAAGCAGCTGTAAAGAAAGCAAATCAAGCTGTAATTAACCAATTATCTAAATAATCATAAGGTGTAAACAATCACCACAAAAGGGAGTTGTGTTATTTCCCGGGGAGAAAGAGTTTCTCTCCGGGAATTTTTTTTGTTTTAGTGGCTGGAACAAAATTAAATGCCCTTTGTTCACTATATACCTATCTTGTGTAAATCAATTATAATCTGTACATTTGCCGGATAAACGAATATGATAATGAAATATAATACAGAAGAAAAGAAATTGGTTATGCCCGAATACGGACGCAATATCCAGAACATGGTAGATTATTGTGTTGCTATTGAGGACAGAGAGGAACGGAAACGTTGTGCCAATACGATAATCAACATTATGGGAAACATGTTTCCCCACCTGCGTGATGTGAACGATTTCAAACACATTTTGTGGGATCACCTGGCTATTATGGCCGACTTTAAGCTGGATATCGATTATCCTTACGAGATCGTAAAGAAGGAAAACCTGTATGCCCGTCCGCCGCGTATCCCTTACAATAACAACCGTATCCGCTACCGCCACTACGGAAAGACCTTGGAACTGATGATCCGTAAGGCAACCGAACTGGAACAGGGGGTTGAAAAAGATACGCTAATCAAGCTATTGGCTACCCAGATGAAGAAATCGTTCCTTACCTGGAACAAGGAATCGGTAGATGACCGCAAGATATTTAAAGATCTCGACGAACTGTCGGAAGGTTCTATCGTATTGAATGAAGAAGAACATAAACTGACCGAAAGCCGCGATATCCTCGCCCGGAATAATAATAATACAGCCAAAAAGAATTATCCCCGTAAAAGCCGATGAGTTCATTTGTTATAGAAGGTGGATATAAACTGTCAGGAGAGATCACTCCGCAGGGTGCCAAGAATGAAGCCCTCGAGGTGATCTGTGCTGTTTTGTTGACTCCGGAGAAAGTAACCATCCATAATGTACCGGATATCCTCGACGTGAATAACCTGATACAGCTTCTTCGCGATATGCAGGTGAAAGTTGACCATCCGGCAACCGGGACGTATACTTTTCAGGCAGATGCCATTGACCTGGATTATCTGAATACGGATGAGTTCATGCGTAAGAGCGGTTCGTTGCGTGGTTCGGTTATGATCGTCGGTCCGTTGGTTGCCCGTTTCGGCAAGGCATTGATCCCGAAACCGGGAGGCGATAAGATCGGCCGTCGCCGCCTGGATACCCATTTTGTCGGTATTCAGAAGCTGGGGGCCTGCTTTAGCTACGATGCCGAACGCCAGCTTTACGAGATTGAAGCCAAACGTTTGAAAGGAGCTTATATGCTTCTGGATGAGGCCTCTGTAACCGGTACGGCTAATATCTTGATGGCCGCTGTATTGGCGGAAGGAACAACCACCATCTATAATGCCGCTTGCGAACCTTACCTGCAACAATTATCTTCCATGCTTAACCGGATGGGAGCCGATATTTCGGGTGTAGGCTCAAACCTATTGACAATTAAAGGTGTTGATTCGCTGGGTGGAACCGTTCATACCATTCTTCCCGACATGATCGAGGTCGGTAGTTTTATCGGTATGGCCGCTATGACCGCATCCGATATCACGATAAAGAATACCGGATATGATAAGTTGGGAATTATACCCGAATCATTCCGCCGTCTGGGTATTACCGTCGAGCAGATTGGCGACGATATCCATATCCCTACTCACGACTCGTACGAAATAGATACTTTTATCGACGGCTCTATCATGACCATTGCCGATGCTCCCTGGCCGGGACTGACTCCCGACTTATTGAGTGTATTCCTCGTAGTGGCTACGCAGGCTGTAGGTAGTGTATTGATCCATCAGAAGATGTTCGAAAGCCGTTTGTTCTTTGTCGACAAACTGATTGACATGGGGGCACAGATCATCCTTTGCGATCCTCACCGGGCTACGGTGATCGGGTTGGGTAACCGTTTCAAATTGCGCGGTTCCAATATGGTTTCTCCGGATATACGTGCCGGAATCGCCTTGTTGATCGCTGCTATGAGTGCGGAAGGTACCAGTCATATCCACAATATCGACCAGATAGACCGTGGATATCAGAATATCGATATACGTTTGAATAACATAGGAGCCCGTATCACGCGGCTCTGACATTCCCTGTTATGATAAAAAAAGAAGAAGTTTTTAAGATCGGGATGTTTGCCAAGCCCCACGGAATAAAAGGAGAGATTTCGCTGGTGACGAACAGTGACGTGTTTGAAGAAGCGGAAGACCCTTGTGTGATTTGTGAGATAGATGGTATCCTGGTACCGTTCTTTGTTGAAGAATACCGTTATAAGACCGATACGGTTATCCTGTTGAAGCTGGAAAATGTGAATGACGAGAAAGTTGCCCGCGAGTTTACGAACCGCGAAGCATTCTTTTTGCTGGATGCAGTCGACGAGGATGATCTGGTAGGCGATATGACGTGGGACAGCTTCATCGGTTACACCGTTATCGACGAACATCACGGCGAGCTCGGTAAAATAACCGATGTAGACGAAACGACGATCAATGTTCTTTTACAGATCGACCATAACGGAGAAGAATTGCTCCTCCCGGCCGCGGAAGAGCTGATTGCCTCGGCAGATCATGATAACAAAACGCTTCAGGTTTCCGTGCCCGAAGGTTTGCTTGATTTATAACGTAAAAACATGGCACGAAAACAACGAAAGAATAACAAGAAATCATTCTGGCACCGGATCCGGTTTAAATACAAGCTGTCTTTTTTCAACGAAACGACGCTCGAAGAAGTATGGTCTTTCCGTTTGTCGCAGTTAACAGCTTTCCTTACGCTTGCCTTGTTTGCTTTCTTCCTGATTGCCGTAACTGCATTGATCATTATCAAGACACCGATACGTAACTACCTGCCGGGTTATCTGGATGTGGAAATACGTAAGGAGATTATGCAGAATGCTTTGCGGGCCGATTCGCTGGAGCGGATGATCTCTATCCAGTCCCTTTATCTGGAAAACGTAGCCGGTATCCTGTCGGGAACGATCGAGCTCGACTCCATCCGTCAGATAGACTCGTTGGCTCATGTGGATGCTAACTATGAAATTCCCCGTACCAAATCGGAAGAGAAATTTGTAAAGAACTTCGAAGAAGAGGAAAAATATAACCTGACGGTCTTGAACCCCAATCCGGTTCCTACTGACGGGGTTTTTTTCTATAAGCCGGTCAACGGTGTAGTATCTTCGCATTATGAAGCAGACGCCCGCCATTTTGGTGTGGATCTGGTGGCAGCTCCGAAAGAAAGTGTTCTGGCAACATTGGACGGGACGGTGGTTTTCACCGGGTTTGATCCGAATTTCGGAAATGTGATCCAATTACAACATAAAAACGGTTTCCTATCCGTTTATAAACATAATGAATTATTACTGAAGGAGATTGGCGACCATGTGGTTGCCGGTGAAGCAGTCGCTTTAGTCGGTAATACGGGGAAATTGTCTACTGGTCCGCATCTTCATTTCGAGTTGTGGTATAAAGGTAACCCGGTCAATCCTGAAGAATATATAGCTTTTTAAGTATCCATGAAAAGAAGTTTAGCCATATTAGGTTCTACCGGTTCTATCGGAACGCAAGCGTTGGAGGTGGTCAGCGAACATGCCGACTTGTTTGACGTTTACGCTTTGACAGCCAATAACCAGGTAGATTTGCTGATTAATCAGGCACGTAAATATATGCCCGAGGTGGTAGTCATTGCCAACGAACAGAAATACCCCGAATTGAAGGAGGCGCTCGAAGACCTGCCTATCAAGGTATGGGCCGGTTCGGATGCTATTGCACAGGTGGTTCAGTCGGAACCGATCGACATGGTATTGACGGCCATGGTCGGATATTCCGGCCTGAAACCGACCATTGCTGCCATAAAGGCAGGTAAAGCGATTGCGTTGGCCAACAAAGAAACATTGGTGGTGGCAGGTGAGTTGATCACTTCGCTGGCCACAGAATATAAAGTACCGATTTTGCCTGTCGACTCCGAACATTCGGCTATTTTCCAGTGTTTAGCAGGAGAGTGGGAAAATCAGGTCGAGAAAATATTGCTTACCGCATCGGGCGGTCCGTTCCGTACGAAAACGATCGAGGAACTGGCTGTAGTAACTAAGGCACAGGCTCTGAGACATCCCAACTGGAATATGGGAGCAAAGGTGACGATCGACTCCGCCTCTATGATGAATAAAGGGTTTGAGATGATTGAAGCCAAATGGTTGTTTGGGGTGACTCCCGAACAGATACAAGTGGTGGTACATCCCCAGTCGATTATCCATTCGATGGTACAGTTTGAAGATGGAGCCGTCATGGCTCAGTTGGGTATTCCCGATATGAAGTTACCTATCAGTTATGCCTTCTCTTATCCGAAACGGTTGACGAGTAAAGCACCCCGCCTGGATTTCAATCAATATTCCACGCTTACGTTCGAAGAGCCTGACATGACACGTTTCCGTAACCTGGCTTTTGCTTTCGAAGCGATCCGCACAGGGGGAAATATGCCTTGTATCCTGAATGCAGCCAATGAGATTGTCGTAGCCGCTTTTCTACGGGATGAAATTGGCTTCTTGCAGATGAGCGAGATCATTGAAAAGACAATGGAAAAAGTATCTTATATTAAAGTTCCTACGTACGAAGACTATGTAGCGACCGATACCGAAGCTCGCCGGATAGCTACATCGATGAAGGAAAGCCTCAGCCGGTAGGAGCCGGAATGATCAGTATGAGTAATAAGAAATAAATTAATACAGACAAACAATAGATGGAGACATTTTTAATTAAGGCGTTACAGCTCATCCTGAGCTTATCGATATTGGTCCTTGTCCATGAATTCGGGCATTTTATCTTTGCCCGTATGTTTAAGGTCCGGGTAGAGAAGTTCTACCTTTTCTTTGATGCGTGGTTTGCACTCTTCAGATTTAAACCGAAGAATAGCGAAACGGAATATGGTATCGGCTGGTTGCCGTTGGGTGGTTATTGCAAGATTTCCGGAATGATCGATGAGAGCATGGATAAAGAGCAGATGGCTCAGCCTGCCAAACCGTATGAATTTCGTTCCAAGCCTGCCGGTCAGCGTTTGATGATCATGACTGCGGGTGTTTTATTCAACTTCCTGTTGGCATTGTTTATCTATTCGATGGTGCTTTACACCTGGGGTGAGACGTATCTGCCGCTGAAGAATATAACACACGGAATGTTTTACAGCGAAACGATGAAAGAGGTCGGTTTTCAGGATGGAGACGTTCTTTTGTATGCCGACGCCCAACCGTTGGAGCGCCTGGATGAATTTTCTTTACGCAAGGTTGTAGAGGCACAAAATGTAACGGTTTTGCGTGATGGCGTAGAGACTGTAATACCGATGCCGGGCGATATGATGCAGCGTATGATGCGTAACAAAGACGGTTTTGTAGATGCAAACAACTTCCCGATACCGATGGTGGTAAGAGAACTTCCCGATGGTAATTCGCCGGCCCGGGATGCCGGTTTGCAACCTAACGACAGTATCGTTTCGATCAACGGGGTGATTACACCCACTTATTATGATGCATCAAAGTTATTGGCTGATAATAAAGATAAAGAAATAGAAGTTGGTTTCTATCGTAACGGTCAGGAAATGTCTTTACCGGTTCATACGAATGCAGAGGGAAAATTGGGCATCTATGCCAAGACTCCGTTGGATTTCTATCAGACACAGACTATTAAATATGGTTTCTTCGAATCGTTCCCGGCCGGTATCCGTTTAGGAGTGAATACTCTGAAAGGATATGTAAATGATATGAAGTATGTCTTTACAAAGGAAGGAGCCTCCAGTTTAGGTGGTTTCGGTACGATCGGCGGTATGTTCCCTGCCACCTGGGATTGGAAAGTGTTCTGGCAACGTACGGCATTCCTTTCAATCATCCTTGCCTTTATGAATATATTGCCTATTCCGGCCTTGGATGGCGGTCATGTGATGTTCCTGCTCTATGAAGTGATTGCCCGTCGTAAGCCGAGCGACAAGTTCCTGGAATATGCACAGATTACAGGTATGTTCCTATTGTTCGCTTTGCTTATCTATGCAAATGGTAACGATATATTCCGCCTCATCTTCAAGTAAGTAATATTCAAAATATAAAAAAACTCCCGGCATCCTATTGATGCCGGGAGTTTTTTATTTATGGAAACTGATAGTAACTTATTTAGCCAACGTTTCGTTGATAGAATCAAGGATTTTCTTTGAATTAGCATCGGCTGCATTGACTGCTAATGCTTGTTCCAGATATTCTTTAGCCTTTTTCATCTGTACGTCTGCTTTGTCCTTTTCTGCTTCGTATTTAGCAGGATCGGTAGCTGCTGCCAGGATCTTTGCTCCTTCGTTGTAGTACATAGCTCCTAAGCTATAAAGAGCATTTCCTTTATATTTTGCATTGCTGACGATCAAAACGTCTTTAAATAGTTCTTCTGCATCGGCAATCTTTCCGGCTTTCTGTGCTGCCTGTGCTTGCTTCATGCAATATCCATAAAGTAATTTTTCCAGATTTTCGTCACCCGGTTTTACTTTCAGACCAGCTTCTACTGTTGCAGTAAATTCAGCCGGTTTGTTCAGGTTACGTAATGACATCGCTTTACCTGTATAGGCATCATCAACGTTTTTATTCTTTTGGATAGCCAGGTCGTAATATTTTACGGCATCTTCATATTTCTTGGCCTGGAAAGCCGCAAAACCGCAATTGAAAACGCGGTCGGCATCTTCGTTGTTCGTTTGTTTCAGGAACGCGTCGTACTTTGTAAAAGCTTCTGCATAGTTTTTCGCTTTTAAAGCTGCATCACCTTCATCACGCAGTTTATCAGCGTCTTGAGCAAATAAATTTCCAATACTTAGGCAAAAAGCCAATAACAAAACAATTTTCTTCATGGTTGTTAAACGATTTAAATTTAATTATAAGATGCGCTAAGTTAATAACCATGATATAAGTATCAAAGGAATTTTACATTTTTTTTGAATTATAAGGGAAAGAGAAATCTTTCGTTTGGGAAGAAAACACAGATTATACGAGCCTTGTAAGTGAAGGATTTCGTATAATCTGCCTATTTGTTTTACTATAATACAGCCGGATAGCAAGGTAATCCGAAAGCTTCGGCAACAGCCGGATAGACGATTTGACCTTCGACAATATTTAATCCGAGGAACAGGCTTTTATCTTCTTTACAGGCTGCCTTCCACCCTTTGTCCGCCAGTTTCAGGACATAGGGCAACGTGGCATTCGTAAGTGCCAGGGTGGAAGTCTGCGGAACAGCTCCCGGGATGTTGGCCACACAATAATGAACGATGTTGTCGACAGTGTAAACCGGATCGGCATGCGTAGTCGGGTGCGAAGTCTCGAAGCAACCGCCCTGGTCGATCGCTACATCTGCCAGTACACTGCCCGGCTTCATCAGTTTCAACATATCTTTGGTGACCAGATGGGGAGCTTTGGCTCCCGGAATCAATACGGCACCAACCACCAGGTCGGTGACCGGAAGCTCCGTTTCTATATTATGTGTGGAAGAATAGAGTGTCTTAACATTGGCCGGCATCACTTCGTCCAGGTAACGCAGGCGGGGGAGGGAAATATCCGCTATCGTGACATCCGCACCCATTCCGGCAGCCATCAATGCTGCGTTGTAGCCCACTATGCCACCACCCAGTACCAGTACGCGTGCAGGTTTCACTCCGGGAACACCTCCTAAAAGGACACCTTTTCCTCCCTGGGGTTTTTCAAGGAAACGGGCGCCTTCCTGTATCGACATACGTCCGGCCACTTCACTCATGGGGATAAGCAACGGCAACGTTGCATCCGGATTTTCTACAGTTTCGTAGGCCAGGCAGATCGAACCGCTGTCCATCATGGCGAGTGTCAGTTTTTCGTCCGAGGCAAAATGGAAATAAGTAAAGACCAGTTGTCCCTTTCGTACCAATGGGTATTCTACGGCAATCGGCTCCTTTACCTTTACGATCATTTCAGCAATCTGATAGACGTCGTTGATAGACGGGAGGATCTGCGCTCCTGCCTGCTCATAGGCCGCATCAGGAAAGCCACTGTTTTCACCCGCTGTATGCTGTACATAAACGGTGTGCCCTTTTTTTACCAACTCTTTAGCTCCGGCAGGCGTAAGTGCTACCCGGTTCTCATTGTTTTTGATTTCTTTGGGAATTCCGATGATCATAATGTTAGTCTTTAATAGTTATTATGCTGCAATGTACGGAAAAATCTGACTTTATGCTGCTAAGGGATGCTTTTTATTGCTTTTTGACAAAAGAAGTAAGTGTGTAACAGATCTGTTCGATAGTTCGGCGGATGTTACGGTATGCGTAGTCGGGTTGCATCGCCTTTTCCAGAGAAATGGGAGCCGGATGTATAGGAAAGATGGCGGACAGGCCGGCTTCCCGTAATTCCTTGTCTGCCGTAATATCCAGTTGTCCGGTGATAGCGATCACGGGGATATGCTGTGAGGCGGCTGTATGGGCAATACCGACGGGGACTTTACCGAATAAGGTTTGCCGGTCTATCTTTCCTTCGCCGGTGATCACCAGGTCCGCTCCACGGATAATCTCATCGAAATGGATATGGTTCATAATCAGTTCGATGCCGGGAGATATATTGGCTTGCAGAAAAGCCACGCATCCGCCTCCCATGCCACCGCCGGCTCCTGCTCCGGGCAGGCGACCGATATCTATCCCGGTCGTTTCGAGAATAAGACCGGCCAGATGTTTCATGCCTTTGTCCAGTATCTCTATTTGTTCTTCATTGCCTCCTTTTTGCGGACCGAATATATGGGCAGCCCCCTGCGGGCCGTAAAAGGGACTGGTTACATCGGTCGCTATGTGGAAGGTACAATCTTGCAATTCAGCCAGTTGATATCGTGTATCTATCGACCGGATGGCAGAAAGACTTTTTCCTCCTTTTTCCACTTCATTTCCGGTTTCATCGGTAAATCGAACTCCCAATGCTTGCATCATACCTGTCCCGGCATCGTTTGTGGCACTGCCGCCTACGCCGATAATGAAGTTACGGCCGCCTCGTTTGATCGCATCGGCTATCATTTCGCCTGTTCCGTAGGTCGTTGTATGCATGACGTTTCCCGGTTTCGGAGGGATCAGGGTGAGCCCGCTGGCAGCCGACATTTCGATGATTGCCGTCTGTCCGTCTCCTGTCATACCATAACTGGCACGGATCGGTTGCATCAAAGGGTTGTGTACCGGTAGGGTTATTATTTTACCCCGGGTGGCATCCACCAGTGCTTCTACGGTTCCTTCGCCACCATCGGCTATGGGTACTTTGATTACTTCACATCCGGGCAGAACATTCAGTATCCCTTCTTCTACCGCCTCTGCGATAGAGGAGGAGGGGAGGCATCCTTTAAAAGAATCGACGGCGATAACTATTTTCATTTTCTGTTCGTTTGAGGGGTGACTAGTCCTAAATAACCGTTACAGTTATTGGACAAAAATAAAACATTCAGAAC
>OGPA01000161.1_pt1 | contig 78822 bp, 47 predicted proteins | sample 1552841 | NCBI WGS metagenome assembly OGPA01 (sample SAMEA2579916, study PRJEB22360) | human gut metagenome
AATGTTTACTGAGAACGACTACATTTATATCCAATCCAAAGCGGAACAGGCAGGACTGTCTGTCAATGAATTTTGCCATCAGGCAGCAATGGATTGTCAGGTCTGTCAGCGTATTAGTCCGGAAATGGTATCGGCAATTCGTGACCTTTCCGGTATCGCCAATAATGTCAATCAGATTGCACATCAGATGCACATCTATGGTTTGGAAGCAGTCAAACAACAATGCTTCTCAATCATATCAGAAGTCAGTAGAATTATCACTCAAGTAAAGAATAACTGCCATGATAGCGAAGATTAAAACAAGAGCAGATTTTGGTGGAATAGTGAATTATGCCAATGACCAAAAGAACAAGAAAAAGAGTGCCATACTTTTGGCGCACGAAGGAGTCTGTGCCATTAGCAATAAAGCCATAGCCGATTCCTTTCAGATACAAGCATCCATGCGCCCGAAAGTAAAAAGTCCGGTGAAACATGTATCACTTGCTTTTTCTTCGCAAGACATTAGCCGTTTTCCCGATGATGAAGAAGGGGATGCGTTGATGGTGGAGATTGCCAAGAAATGGATGGAACAAATGGGGATTCGCAATACTCAATATATCATAGCCCGGCATCACGACACGAAACATCCTCATTGTCATTTGGTATTCAATCGGATAGACAATGAAGGTAATCTTATTTCTGACAGCAATGAAAGAATACGCAATGCAAAAGTTTGTCGTGCTTTGACTAAAGAGTATGGACTTTACTTTGCTCCTAAAAATAGCAAAGCCAGAAATAAGAGCCGTTTGCGTCCTCATCAATTACGGAAATATAATCTCCGTTCTTCAGTTCTTGATGCACGAGCAAATTCTCATTCGTGGAATGACTTTCTTAGCATTCTCAAAGGTTTGGGTATAGATATGCGTTTTAATTACGCTGAGAACTCCGATAAAATTCGTGGTATATCATTCTGTCAGGATGAGTATAGCATGGCTGGTTCTAAACTTGACTGTGATTTGAGTTTTAACAGCCTTTGTGCTACATTGGGTAATATGACAGCAGAGCTGATTATTCAACCCCATCAAGCCATAACTCCCAGTGGAGGTGGAGGAACTAACAATGAACAAGGATGGCGAGACGATAAAAACAAAGATAACCAAAGAAACGAACCTGTTTATAAACCCTCAAAACGTAGAAGATAATGAAAGAAGATGTGGTAGCTGCAAATCTTGCGAATTTGCGCCAAAGTATCAACGAACTGAAAGTGTATATTGAAAAACAGAACGCCACTGTTCCTAAACCGGAACAATCTGTAAAAGCAGATTCCAATGAAAAGGCCATTTATACTGGAATTGCCAAAAGTTTCTGTATTTGCTGGAATGAAGCCTTGTCTGTGGTCAAGAAACATATCTGGCAACAGCAGCCTAACACATTGCCGTTTTCGCTATGGTTCCCGAAACTCATTGATTTATTCAAGCAGAAGTCCAAACTTCTTGAATATCTTTATCGGCACGTTTGCGATTACAATCAGAATCGTATGACTATCGAAACTAATACCCGATGTATATTGAAACGGCAGGATGAGATATTGGCAAAAATCAATGAGCTGAAAAGCCCTGTAACTGTTATTCCGCCTAATATTAATGGGCTGTTTATATGTGGCTATCATATAAAACTCCAGTATATTGTGCCTATTATTACCGTTATTATTATATGGGCTGTTGTTGCTTCTGCTAGTAGTATGAAATATAAGGAAGAATCCTTTGCACATTATTCGATGTATCGGGCTATTAAGGAACAACATCAGTCTTTTATCGAAAAATTGACAGTTGCTCAAAAAGATGATTAGTATGTTTATTATTCACACATGCCCCTGATTATATATGATTTTGGGAAGGAAGAACTATCTGTTCTGCGGAAACGGTGCATCCACATACTGGGCTACATCGTTTACTCTCTGATTGCCACCTGCAAGTCTGCAGGAGTAGAACCTAGAACCAGGATTGAGGATATCTTACACAAAATTCCATATTATGAAAGGGACGAAAAGGATATGACAGAGCTTCTCCCCAGTAATTGGGTAAAATTTAACCAAACTTGTTCCGAATAGATACTATTAGTTCCGACTGACAACGAATAGCACCGATTCGGAACTAATTTCTCAAATTTGCAACGTGGTTTACCGAATGTTTATTATATTGAAATCACCCCATTTGAAGAGCTCTTTCCATATATTGTTTTGCCAATTCTAAATGTTTGCCATTTCCTAAGTAATCAGCATTATTCCCTTTCAGAATATCCAAATTTGCCGTATGGTAATGATACATACATTTCAAAGAATCGGATAAGGACTCTATAACTGAAAAATTAATGCTTTCCCATATGCGCTCAGCCTTCTCTTCATCTTTATTACTAAGATACAGAGAAAGCTTTTCAAATTTTTCTTCTATGATAGACTGTGTACTAAAATCACGTATATCAAAGAGAGTAACCAGTAGTATTATTACTAAGATTTTACCCTTCATTGAGATTGGAGTCAAATGTTAAATAAATCGCAGAATTATATCAATAATTACCAAAGCTACAACACCAAACAAAATTTTCTTGTTGGTATCAATTGCACCTTTAAGTTCATCCTTGACCTTGTCGTTTTTCTCTTCAATAGCCTTTACTGCACTTTGAAGAGAAGCCTCGTGGTTCTTGAGGTTTGTTAGAACCTGATTGATCTTTTCATTGGCCGTTTGCAGGTCTTTCGATTGTTGAGTACTTTCACTCACAAGCTCCGACATAGCCTTATCAAGGCTATCGGCTACGGCCTTAAGAACGGACAAATCCCTAGCTAGAGCATCAATCTTTTGGAGAATCTCCTTCTTTGAACCAGAAAAGTCTGTAGCGGAACCTTTCAAATCCGTAGCAACTTGAGCTAGTTTATCAACACCTGCAGTAGTCTGTTTCGAGAAAACCTCATTAGTGTTCTTGATACTAGCTTCAAAGCTTCTAATGACTTTGGCGCATGAGTCATTCATTGCCGTAGTCGTATTAGAGACGACCTTCTTGGCATTACCTTCAATCTCTGATGACAACATGCCTATATTGGAAACGAGTTTGCCAACAGAGGCTAAACGCTCAGTAACATCAGAATCTACGTCTGAAACGATACCTTTCACCTCAGACTTGATAAGCTCTTTCAAAGAACCAAGTTGAGTGGCAATGGAGGCCAATTGCTGCGAATAATCAGCGAGGTTCTCGTTTATTTCACTATCTGCCTCTAATACGTCATCAATTTGCTCTTTGGCAGTTTTGATGTCTTTCAAGTCGCTCTCTAATTGAGTGAGGACTTCGAGAATAGATTTATCTTCCATATCTTTGTTGTTTTTGCTTAATTAAACATTATCTTTTGTGACTCCTACAAACTTATCTCTAAACATCTTTACCCAAGATGAGTGAATGAAAAGCTCAGCTTCTGTCTCCCATCTATTGATGAGCGTCATTTCCTTATCGTCAACGACATTGCGTCCTTTTTTTTGAATTTCTTCTTTGAAACGCTTCATGTTGACATAGAAATCCTTGAGGTTATTAATGGACCTTTCTCTGAACTCCTTATATGCGCTTATATAACTATTCCGCATTTCATTCGCAAGGTTTTTATTGTCGCCAACTCCAAGGAACAAAAGGCAATAGGCATTAAGCATAGCAAGAGCAGGATTGGTATCCGTCAAGGAACGGCGAATTAATCGTACTGCACCATGCAAGTGCTTGATGTTACCAATTTGTGAGTCACTTGGTCCCATCACGTCATCGTCAACAACACGCAAGTACTTAAAGAGTACATCGAATGATGAATACTTACCATGATCCGTATCTTGAGTCAACGAGAAAGCTTCTCCAAACTCTGTCTCATAGTCTTCTCGTGCGTATTTAGAATTGAAGTAATAATAAATGTCGTCTTTGAGGTCTTCATTTATTTCCAACCAATTCTTATCACTGTGAATTGCTCTATTACAAAAGTCTTCCATGTCTTGCATTGCACGTTTACGCTTCATCGCAATCTTGGTATAGACAAACTCTGTAATAAAAGAAAGACATTGCTGAATCTCATTGTCGCCTCTCACTTCATGAGCTTTTGCAATTTCAATATCAGCTCGTTCATCTGTATAGTATCGTTTCAAGAATTGCTTTAGTGCCATAAAATAATGCCCATCAGCTTTTCTCTTAGTTACAATACGGAAACGTTGATTATAGTAGTCTTGAGTGAAATCGTCGATAACGCCGACAAAACACATGCGATAGATTGCCTTTTGAAGCGCTTCTGTATAGTCAGCATAACCATAATTGTACGCTGGACGTGCAAAACCGTGTCTTCGTTTACCCTCCTCTTCAAGGCGAATGTCATCATCAGTCTTGAATCGAGGAAGATTGTTTTTTGTAAGCATTTCGTTTATCCAGCGTACATCTTCTGCCGTGTAGGTATAAGAGATGTAGTAGACCAACTCTTCTTCCGGTTGAGCTAACATCAACTTATCCAAGAAGCCCGAAACGCTTTCAACATTCTTCTGTTCTTCACCAACTTCAACGATCGTATTTGTATTCTTAGACATTAAGAAATACATAATCCATTTTTCGAAATCGGCTCCAATGAAGTTGTTCTCATAAAAGAACTGATGTACTCCATAATCTACGGGTACAGCCTCATATATGCGCGTGCGCTCGTTTTGCTCACTGAACTCTTGAGGACAATACATAATGGTGGACAAAGCCATTTTCCTATCTCGTCCAGCACGACCAGCTTCCTGTACATAGCCTTCCAGCGAACCCGAGTGATTGATGTTCAACGTGAAGCGTACATTGGGCTTGTCAATGCCCATACCAAAGGCTTTGGTTGCAACCATAATATTGGTATCTCCATGAAGGAACTTGTCTTGTTCTGTAAGCGCATCGCTACCGACATAGTTACTTACACGTTGCGTACCAAGGCCTGCAGCTATGGCATCTTTAACGCCACGCTTCTTGGCTGAGTTATTTACACCAAGAGAGCCAACTCTATGGGGGCAAAATACAATGGCTGAAGCATTACTGTTTTCACTCGTAGCCCATTCGTCATCTACAGGAACCGTAATGTCTCGATCGTAGATTTCATCTATCACATCATCATCCATAATATTCTCTCGTTGGAGAAATCTACTTTTGATGAGTTTGATATTTTCTGGCTTCTCAAGTTCTTTAAGACAATCCAAAGATTCACCTAAGACTTGGGCCGCCACATCGTTCTTCCGTTCATAGACAGCCCATTTGTCATTGCAACCAGAAGCATCAACTTGGACAACTCGATATTGAAGTTCCAGTCTATTGGTATTTTCATATCTAACGACGGCATCGTTATCTAAAGGGAACGCACCTTCACCAGATAGTTCTCGTTCAACATCTGCTAAAACGTCGAATGAAGCCGTTGCGGTCAAGCCAAACAGCGATATATGTTCATGTCTCGAACTCTGCTTTGGCAAAACATACTGATAGAGATTTCTCCCTAAATGTAAATATGAGAATCTGAAATCATGTCCCCATTCGGAAACACAATGAACCTCATCAATGATACCATATGCAAAATACACATGTAGATCTTGCATATTACGGAGCCTCTGACGGAAACCATGAATGCACAAACGTTCAGGCGACATAAACACGAATAGGCATTTTGAATGCTCCATGTCGTACTCACGCTCTGCACGTGTATCTGCAACTTGCGAATTGATATAGGTGCAACAGTCTATACCGGCATTGATAAGTCCATCATATTGGTCCTTCATAAGTGAGACAAGAGGATCGATAACAAGGCTTACGCCTGGTTGCAGGAATGCGGCCAATTGATAAGTGAGTGATTTACCGCCACCTGTTGGTAAAAGACCGATAACCGATTCGTTCTGTAGGGCTCTAGAGAGAATAGGAAGCTGACCAGGACGGAAATCTTCCTTTCTAAATAGTAGCTGCAAGAAATATCTTAAATGATCTACAGCATCATCGATTGGTTTCTTATCATCGTTTACTAACGGATTATATTCCAACCCATCCGTAGTGTAGATGTAACGTTCTGCATACTGTTCCGTTGCCGGGAATATGCAATAGAAGCTATCGTTGCTTACTTGATATTCGGTAAAACTGCAGTCTTCCGCTTTTGGGGTTGAAGAGTACCTAATTACCAAGTCAAAGGTCGTATTACGTATTTCTTCCGTCAGCTCAAAGATAGCATTTTTTTCAAGAAGCGGTGATTCCTTATAAACCTTGCTAGATATGACATGCAGATTTATGTGTGGAATACGCATATTGTCGAAGTCTTGAGACAAAGTTGCAAGATGGTTGAACATTTCTTTGAAATCTTCAACAGCCAATTTAGCAAATGGAACGTCACATTCTTCAATGAGTACATTCCACTCGTCTTTCTGTAAATTCAGACGATGGCTAATCAAAGCTTCCACTAGGACCTTCTGCACTCTTGCTATTGCGATAGGCGTATAGAGTAATTGATTGATGCGTAAGTCTTCACCTGAATCTCCTGTCATGGCATACTCTTTCAGCTTTAGTTCGTCAGCATGGTCCAACAAAGAGTTGAAACGGAAACCTCCATAAAGGGTTGACGCTTCGGAACAAGACAATTTCTCGCTTAAGGTTCTTTCAACCATTAATGAAGGTTTAGTTGGAAGACCTCGGCTCACAATGTTATTGAGAACAGCAAAAATTGGCTCTACGTCATCACTGATACTCGCACCAAGTTCGTATGGAGCATACACATCAAAGTATGTGTGAGTAGCAAAATTCTCAACCATTGGCTTCACACATTCTAATGCGAAACATGCACGGAATTGTGAGGCTGGGAAATAATCATATTTAATGATCTGATCACTCTTATCAGCAAGGAGTTTTAAGGATAGAATATTATAGGTATATCCTAAAAGGTTTTTTTGTGATTGCGAATCGCGGAACTGCCATACAAGTGGACGTTGAAAATATTGAAGCAATGTATTGTAACGACTTTCCACATGTTGGTAGTAGGGACTAACACAAAGTACATAATTATCCTTCGTCAGATTTACTAGGAGATTTTCACTGATATGCTTGAGACTTATTCCTTTGATGTCGAAAATATTAGAGAACAGGTGTATTACTTTTCGTTGTTCAAAAAGCTTGATGTCAAAATCAATTACTTCATTCAGTTTCTTATTGACTATAGAAACTTTGATTTTGTTATCAATGGCCTCAATATTAAACTTAGCGCGGTCAAGAGCTATTTCCGAAGGCTCAACGAGTATAACTTCTTTGATTCGACAGTTATAACCTTTCTCTTCGAGATACTCATGAAGGAATATTGTAGCCAAGCCTTGACCACAAGCCCAATCTATTACAGCTATTTCACCAACAAAAGTGTCAGTCGGTGTGTTATCAAAAGCAATACGTAATTTTCCCTTATGCCAATTTGTATAAGCAGCTGCATAACCATTCAATTGGTCTTCTTGATCAAATATTTTTGCGAAATTTTTATCAGCATAGGGTAGGTCCCATGGATGACTTCGATATTTCGATGGAAGCATACCACGACACACTTCAGATATTACTTCCAAGGTGACACGAGGCAAGTTCTTTATCTTATCTTTATACTTTGACATTTTATCTTCCTGTTATTGTTTCACTTTGAAAGCCAGATTTTTGGGCTACCTTATAGTTCGCCAATGCAAGTTCTTTACTTGTGTTGGCATAGCAATATTCGCATTGGTGTGGGCAGGTGTTGTATTGTCCAATATCTTTACTTACCATACATCCGCACAGCGTTCGTTGCCCCTTGTCCTTATTATCTTTCTTTTTGATGGCATAATGAATATCATCGTCAAGCATGATCGCATTCTCTGGGATTACTTCCGGCTCATCAAATAGGCTTAAAGTAGAATTCTTAGCTCGGATTTCTACTCCAAGGAACTTCATTAAAACTTCGTCGCGCCATGCAAAACGAATCATCAAATTGTCATCCACGCAGTGATTAGGCTGAATGCCATATTCTTTATACTCTGGTTTCTCACCACAAGTGGCTAGCTCATAGTTCCAACCTTTGGCTTTATTGAGCGCAGACAGACATTTGGCAAACTCAATCATCTGTTCTTGAGTCCACTCCTGATAATGTACATTGTTGCGGATAAGGTTATTCTTAACCTTCTTATATGACTCAATATCAGCAAAGCTAAACACTAACTTTTCAGTATAGCCATTGAGTTGATCGCCAATGTTTTCAATCTTCTGTAACAAATCGTCCATTGAGATTTGGTCTGTGAGAATCAATGGATCGAAACGCCAAACAACATGTCCATTTCCAAGCTTATCCACAAGCTGTTTGAATGTATCTATACGTTTCTTTACAGAAGGCACGCCTTTCTCTAGACCTTCAACGACATAATCGTTAAGGGTGTACTGGATGTAGCACTTTATCTTAGGCGTATGCTGTTCTAACTTATCCAAGTGAGGAATCAACCTCTCTGGATTCTTAGACCAAAATACAATAAAACGTGTATTCTGATACGATACATAACTTTTCTTGCCATTAAACGGATTCGTCCACGCTGAGTATCTTTTCTCCAGTCGATGAAAGAACCAATCTGCATAGAAAGCAGGGATATCCGTACTTCTACTTGCCGAAACGATTTCTGGAACTTGAGCATCAACCCAAGTTCCGTTATCGAGTTGAATAGTTGCCTTCTTCCAAGCCATATGCCTCTGAATTAAAAATCTATATCGTTTTCTTCTAGGATCTTGTTTACGAGATATTCTGTAACTTCCTTATGAAGATTTTTTCCCTCTGTTATAATGGAAAACTCCGATTTATTTTGACCGAAGAAACCTAATTGTATTTTACTTCTTAGGTCTTGATATGCTTGCATAAAAATGTCAACAGATAACAAGTGAGAATCTTTCGACAAATCTGCATATTCCATCTTAAACATTGCATCTCTAGCTTTAAAAGGGGTCATGTTCATAAACATCATACCTTCATCCTTATTTACTACAGATGAGACTGTATATTCGAAAGCTTCACGGTTATTTAGCATAACGAGCAAACGGGTTAATATCAGATTTGCATCATTTTGATTGTTTTGAATGGCAAGACTTAAAAATAAATAAGCAATACTTGCTAACTGCTGTTTGTCGTCAATGTCTGTAACAGTACCATACGACAAGAATATCATCATACCTTTACCAAATGAGCCTGCATTAATAATCTTCTTAAGTTGGCCAGGATTATTTTGGAATGATCGCCACGCTTTATACAATGGATGATATACAGCGTCACCATCATTTCCAGCACCCAATTGTGTTAATGCTTGAACAACATATAATTCAACTTCGGTTAATTCCTCTTTTGCAGAAGCTTTGTTTGATGATTGGGAAAAAGCTCTCGTCAATACTTTTCGGTACTCAATATCCGCATTACGGTCATACATATGAAGAACACACTTCACGACCTTACCGTCTTCCAGAGAGACAGTAAGTCCATAGTCAGACATATCAAAATCCTGAAAGCCGAAAGGAGTCTGAGCACTTACCATATATCCTCTAAGAATGACTTCAGTAACAGTTGATTTGATTACGCGCATAGGCTTTGCTGACATCTGAGGTTGGCCAGTATCGCCATTAATCATACGAACAATATAACCATCACCGTTTTTCAATTGATAACCACTGCAACCATTGACATTCTTTTCAACCTTAATTGTACGAGGGCATTCTTGCAAGCCTTGTACTGGATTACCATTCTCGTAGCGCTGGTGTTGGTTTGACTCGAATACAAACGGTGCAATACTCAGCTCTGCAGTTTTTGGAGCAGAACTTGTAGTTGTCACAGGTCTTGAAGCCGTCGGTTGCGGCTTCGCTGCTGGTTTTGACTGTGGCACAGAAGTTTTTGCGTCCTTCTTTTTGCCGAATATGAAATCTAATAGTCCCATTGTTGTATTATTTTTTAATTATTTTCTTTCTCCCTTCTCTCTTTTACCCTTTCCTGTCCAGGCATCTTTTTAGCTAGTACTCTTTCTCCAGCAGGGAAATAGAGAGGAAAAACTTTATATAGGAAACTTACAATATCACAACGCTTCTTACCCATGTTGAAAAAAGCAGAACAAACAAAATACATAAGGTCTTGCTGACTACATGTGTCGTTTTGTTGTATCACTATTGAAGGTGTTACTATCAAGTCGTGTTCTGCAAATGCATAGGCACAGGCAAGAATAGCTTTTTGTTCTTCTTCGGTAAACATCTTGATTTTATTTGCCAGCCATTCAAGTTCTCCTTGCAAAAGTGCTTTTTGCTTTTCGTTTTGTTGTTCCAATAGAATGGAAACTTTTTCCTGTTTTTTAGCAGTAAGGGCTTCTTCTAATTTTTGATTCTTGCGTTTTACAGTGTTGTACTTCTCCATATATGCTACAGCTATGCAAAAATATCCGACTGCAATAGTAAAGATCAATACCGTATGAAATCTGATTTTAGCCGTCAGGTCTGTTTGCATATCTATATAATCGCAAGTCATCACAGCTATCAGTATCATAAGCGTTGCGCCCACATACATTGTTCTGGATTTAGCTTTAGAACTTATTGGGGCTATACCAAGCAATAAGGCTATTGCTAAGAAAGCCATTAGTAAGATAAAGACTAATATGAATATTGCCATGTGATTCTATTGTTGTTTATGGTTTGATAATAATGCGCCAATAGCCAGTCTTATCAGATCCTTCATGGATCAAAATTCCCATAGTCCTAAGATTCTTGATGTTTTTCTCTATAGCGCGTTTAGTTACACCAATCTTGTTAGCCATATTATCGGCTGTGATTGATGGATCAGAAATAACGAGGTCAATTATCTTTTGTGCAGTTTTACTGACTGTCTTCTGTGTTTCCGATGTGTCTCCGAACTTATCCGCATTTACACCGAACTTTTCGACCGAACTTGCTTCGTTTACACCGAACTTATCCGCATTTACACCGAACTTATCCACCGAACTTTCTTCGCTTACAGGGGACTTTTCGAGGGTACTATTTACCCTGTTAGCCACTTCCTCAACAGGTATTCTTCCGCTTTCGTTCCAATTCAGATTATAGAAAGTGGTGTAGAAAGAAGTCGCTTCCGTTTGATATTGAGGTTCTTTGCCTTGCAGGAAATTGGGTAGTTTTTCCGTAAGCTCCCGCATTTTGCGTAAGCCGGAGCCACGTTTCTCCATATAGTCCAACTGTGTGAACACATCCGCAATGACAGGGTTGCGGCGCATGGACGGCACTTTGTATATGTCACGGTCTTGAATCTGTGTACCGTCAAGCATGGCACCAGGTGATACCAGTTCTACACGGTCATCGTAAATATCGATATGTACTTCACCGCCCATCACGGTATAATCTCGATGGATAAGGTGGTTTACCAATCCTTCGAAGATGGCACGGTCTGAATAGTCGGGGAGGTTAAGGCGATAGTTCGGCATCTTTACCCAACCACTCATGGTATAGTTCTTGATGAAGTCCATGCCGTATTTCAATAGCAATACAAGGTTAGCCCGATGTTCTACGGAACTGATGGCATCATCCTTATATAGTCCAGTCCAACGGGTGCAGAAAATACGCGATTGAAATACGGTGCAATTATCCACAAACAGCAATCCTGCATTGGTCAGTTTACCGTCTGGTGTTACCAGTCCGAATGATTCCAGATATTTGTCATTCCATTCCTGATGGGTTTGCTCGCGGAATGTGTTGGCAAGGATGATGAAAGAATGCTTGCTGGCATCCACTTGGGTAGGCAGTGAATCCCAAGTCATGTGCGTGCCTTTTAATACCAATGAAAGAAGTTGTTGCGAATTGCACTCCACGCTTTCATTGCCGATCCGTACATAGGCGGTACGTGTTCCATCCTGATAATAGTAATAAGGTGTAAGCGTTCCTGCTTTTACTTTCACTTCAAGCAGGGTATGCCCTTCGTGTTCTATCGGAATAAGTTGAACTTCCGGCACAGGGTCAAGTCGTGCCTTTATCATTTCACTGATAAAATCAGCATCGGCTTGTGGATTCTCCAAACCTACAATTACGCCGTCATCATTCACTCCATAGAACAAGCTGCCACCGTCCGTATTGGCAAATGCCGACACGGACTTAAGCCACGACTTCACTTTCTTACGTTCCAACATTTCCTTGAAATCGTAAGCTGAGCATTCTGTTATCAGTATATTGTTATGTATTTGCATCGTTTTCTTATTGCTTAGAGGCATCTACTGTTTTTGATAGATAACTCCTAGATGCCATTTTTGTGAAAATACTAATAAATTCTTCTAATCCAACGTTCCTTTGTTTTCATCCCCCATTGAACATGCCATTTTCTTCCACTTGTTTTGTCCAGTAGAATAAACTGGTACATATTTTTTGTGGGATATAGTTCAAAACTTCCAGAGCCATGACCAAATCCATAATTCAAGTCATCATTATTTATAGTTACGCTACCTTCGTTTTCTGAATCTAAAGACCATTGAACTTGTTCTATCATTCCTGTTTTAGTATCTAATTGAAGTAGGGTGTATATGTTCTCTGTCTGATATAATTTATAACGTTGTTTCAGTGAATGGTCAAGTTCTATTTGTTCTAACCAAGCATTCGTTATTTGAACAAGGCTATCAATTCTATTTAAAACAGAATCTTTGGGGGCTTGTTGGTTGCTTTGTTTCGTTTGGGCAAACCCTATTGTTGCACATAAAAATACAACAGTGAATGTTACAAATCTTCTCATTTTACTATGTTTTATATTGTTAATCGAGTTCTTTCTATTTTTCTTACTGTTGTAACTGATGTTATTATTCAGATACAATAACTCAATATAGAATACAAAGGTAAGGATAAAACTGAAGAATCTGGTAAATTCGTGCCATACTTTTGATTATTATGCGTTTATATCACGATTTTTATTAAATAAATCCGTACCTTTGCAGTCAAGAGCGTGTGTTGTTTATGGATGCTTATTTTCGGGTTTGCGTTATATTTGCAACACATGTACGCAAGTCGCTGATAGATATATCACGTTGATTTTGAGGAAGTCAAATGATTCCGATAAGGAAACGAATAATAAACAATAAGCAAAAGCGTGCGACTCATTGAGCTGCACGCTTTTTGCGTTTAGGAGTCGGTGAGATTGGGGTAATGTTTTTGGCATCCTTCCCAACAGCTATTTGGAATCAATGATCTAGTGAAGTGGGAAATACACTTATTGTGTTAAAAAAGGCGGCAAAATTTATGGTTCAACCGAGTAACTTCATTACATTTGCGTTATGTATGCAATTATGGCAGATTTGAATCGCATTAAAGTAGTTTTGGAGATTGATGTGCGAGAACTGATAAATAAATCGAAAGAATAAAAGAACAATATGGCAATGAAGATAAATAGCCCTTATACGGCTGCAATTACGGGTGGAGGTTTTTTACTTAATGAGACGCTTGCTCTGCTTCCTCTCTTGCAAAGTGAAGATCGAGAAGAACTTCTCAAAGATGAACGATTGAACAACCGTGTACTGATGATTAATGCTGAAACATCAAGAAAGAAGGCAATCCTAGAGATTAGTCGTCGTTATGATACGATGTCATCTGCTTTCTGGCAGGACTTTTTAGCGATGACTGCCGCAGAGCAGCCTATTGCTCTCTTTTTTGTGATGTTGAAGACGTACAAAATACTTTTTGATTTTCATGTAAACGTGACGATACGTCGTTGGAACAGCGTCGCTAAGTCTGTGAAGAGAGAAGATATCCTCATGGAGTTTAATGAAATATCTGCTCGTGATGCATTTGTTGACTCGTGGAGTGAAGCTACGAAGGACAAAGTGATTAGTGCCTATTTATCTATTTTGCGAAAGATAGGAATTCTTGATAGAACTAACCAATTGCAAGTGCTTGATTGTACCAACTATCCATACTATTTGCAGATTGGCGAATCTTGGTTTTTGGAGGCTTGTTTGTTACAGCCTTATCAAATAGAAAAGATTAAAAACAGTTTGGCATGACGATAAAAGAACTGGATGATAAACTTAATAGTCCCGGATTTCAGGATACTGAGAACGGCGACTTATTCTATAATTTCTTCATCTACCAATATCCGGCAGAGAAGGAATATGATATCCGTAAGCAGATACAGGAGTTCAAACAAAACCTTATCCGTCCTACGAATTATGTGGATGTGCTCACGCTCGACTTGTTTGAAGAGTTCTGTAACTACCTCAATGGACAAAAGTTTCTCAAGTTCGACTCCATGCTGCAATATTTGCTCGAGAAAGAACAGGAGCAGCCCGATACGAGCGATAAGATATTCAGCACATTGGAGCGTCATGCCCATAGTGAGAAGTTCGTGAAATATCTGCATGAGCGGATCGTGGCGCATATCACGATTGATGATGAATATCGTCGTCCATACGTGTTTATGTATGGCATCGGCACCATGTATCCTTATCTTCGTGCCAATGAACTTTTGGCAAAGTACGAGGATTACAATGAGACCGGACGCTATAAAATCATTCTCTTTTATCCCGGACATCGGGAACAAAATTCATTCAAACTCTTTGATACCTTAAATGACCATCATACTTATCGTGCAACCTTTTTAATAAACGAATAAACGATGCAACTACAAGATCTGTATATCAAATCCATTAATCGTCCGGTCAATCCGGCAGTTTCTGCTACCAAGTTCGATAAAGAGACCATTGATATTGAAATCAAGGAATACGTTTTTACCGATGAAATCCTCAATGGACTTTATCGCATTCTGAATGCTATCAAGAACAATAAACCTTACGACCATGTTGGTATTTGGATTGATGGCTACTACGGTTCGGGTAAATCTCACTTCTTAAAGTACCTCGACTACTGCATTACTCCCGAAACTCGCGATGTAGCTTTAGAACGTTTACTTGATGCTGTGAAAGAAATCGATCCTTTCGATGGTAAGCACAACCTTCAGTTTGAGTTTTCACAGGTTCAAGATATTGCTTCGTGGCTCAAGACTGCCACCATCGATACCTGTATCTTCAACCTCGAAACCTCCTACAATGCGGCTACCGACAAAAAGAAGGCTTTTTTGCAGGTGTTTTGGGATGAGTTTAACGGCAAACGTGGACTGAACAAGTTTAACCTCACCTTAGCACAGCTTTTGGAAAAACCGCTGATGGAGCGTGGGCTGTTGGAACAATTTAAGGAGGTGATTGCCGAGATGGGTGGCGATTGGAACAATCCCAGCGAGGCTGCCGATTTGGTGGATCAAGCCTTGGAGATGGTTGTAGATGCCGCTTGTGAACTCAATCCGCAGTTTGACCGCAACTCCCTTTACAACCATATCGACAAGCGCGACTATGCCATCAGTATCGACCGCTTCGGTATGGAACTGGCAGACTATATCAAAGACAAAGGCGAAGATTATCGCTTGATATTGCTTGCCGATGAGGTGAGCCAGTTTATCAATAAGGAACGCGACCGTTACTTGAATCTGCAAGAGATTATCACTAAACTTTCTGAAGCTTGCAACAATCAGGTGTGGGTGGCTTGTACCGCTCAACAGGACCTTAGCGAAATAATGGACGATTGCAATATTGGTGAAGAAAAGGACAAGGAAGGAAAGATTAAAGGTCGTTTTGAAGTGAAAGTGTCACTCAAAGGCACACAGCCGGAAGTGATTACACAGAAGCGTATCTTGGAAAAGAAGCCGGAGGTGAAAACCGACTTGGCTGCCATGTACGAGCAGCAGCAAGGAGCCTTCAGTCTCCAGTTTAAGTTACCAAATGCGTATAAGAGTTACGATACGGAGACTGATTTTATCGACTTCTATCCCTTTGTTCCTTATCAGTTTAAGCTCATCATGCAGGTGTTCGACTCTTTCCTTGCTTTGGGGTATGTGGCTAAGGAGGTGAAAGGTAACGAACGAAGCATCATCAAGGTGATTCACGCTACGGCTAAGGCTCCTAATAATGCTCAGGCCGAAGTAGGTAAGTTCGTTTCGTTTGATGAACTTTACAACAATATGTTCGAGGAGGGTTTGCAGGCTCGTGGACAGAAGGCTGTGGATAATGCTATCCGCATTGCCCGTACCTATATTGACCCGAAACTGGCTATACGTGTAGCCAATGTCCTCTTTATGGTTTGCAATATTTCGCAAACTGATCAACTAGTTTTCCCGGCAACGCTCGACAATATCACCACGTTGCTGATTAACGATATGACCACGCCTCGCCTCAATCTGAAGAATGAGGTAGAAAAGGTGGTCGATTTCCTTTGCGACAACAACATCATCCGTCGTGAACAAGGCCGTCAGGGGGCGCCCGATTTTTTCTCGTTCTATAGCGAAGAGGAAATGAAGGTAGCCGAGCTGATTAAAAGTCAGACTGCTGATAACAACCTACAAGCCGGTGAACTGAAAGAAATCTTCAACCGTTACTTGAAAGGATTGAAGAACAAGGAACAATATAAAACTCGTTCGTTTGCCGTGGGAATGACCATCAATCAGCGCAACTATCTCAGTAATAACCCCGATGTAGTGCTAGAATTTATGATGGATGACGACTATGATACACCCGAACAACTTGCTCTACAAAACCAGACCAATCGGTTGGTGTACTATGTGGGGCCACAGTTTCGTGCCAATGCTCGTTTGCGCAACAACTTCTATTGGTATTGCAAGGTGCAGAGCTATATGACCGCCAATCCTGCTACCAGCGACGAGAATGCTGCCGTGCGCGAAGAATTTAAAAAGCGTGCCAGTGAAGTGATGAGTGGCATTATTGAGAAAGAGTTCCAAAAGATTCTCGACACCTGTCCTCTAGTAAGTGGACTCTCTGTAATTGATGATGTAGAGTTGGGTAATAAAAAAGGGAATGACCGCTACTTGGCTGCTATAGAGAAACACCTCTCCGGCATCTATACCAAAGCTGGGTTGGTAGATTTACCACAAATTCCCCGAAACAGTGATAAACTCAAAGCAGCTATCCTTCGCCCCGTGAATCCGGGTGATTACGAGGGATTAAATGACTCGCTTACCGAAGCGGAACATGAGGTGGAAATTTATCTCAACAAGCAATACGAGGAGTTGAATGTGGGCGATGTGGTAGCCAAGTTCTCTAAGGCTCCATTCGGTTGGGATGGCATCTGTACTCTTTATGTGGTGAACGAACTCGTACGCCGGCATAAGCGTGACTATAGTTATAGCAATAATCCCAATGTGGAGGTGAATATTGTAGCAAACCGTTTGCTGAGCGAAACCAACAAGTTTACCATTCGTCCGGCTGTAACCATTTCCTCCGAAGTGATTAATGGTTTCATTGCCGCTTGGAAGAACATCTTTGGCGTGAGCGAATCTTTCTCCACTACCGATAGTACCCAGCTATTCCGTCTCAGTCGAGAGAAAGAGAATGTACGAAGTGTGGAGAATGTAGTAGCACGCTACAAGCTGCTCTACAAGGATATTGCCGCATACTCTTTCAGTGCGCCGCTCGACGAGATGGTGACCTTGCTCGAGGGTTGGCTTGCTGAGCGCGATCCGTTGAAGTATTTCCGTCGTGTGATTGACGAACAGCAGCAGGCGCGCACCCTCTTCGATACTTGTAAAGAAGTCGTGCAGTTTGTCCAAGACCAAATGGGTAATTATAAGGATGTGCTCCGCTTTGTGCGTGATAATCGGGATAATTTTAGCTTTGTACCTTCAGAACTTCACGAAACAGTCACACAGTTATTAGAAATAGAGAATGCAGCATGGCCCATCGGCATACGTACTTATATGAAGCTTCGCAACACTCTTGCCGGGGCTATCGATGTTAAACGAACAGAACTTCGCAAACAAATTTCGGAAGAATATGCCAAAACGTATGCTCAGTTGGAGCAAGGCTGTAAGGAAAACGAGGTATCGACTTCTGTTCTTTCAGACCAAGAGGTTATAGTAAAACTCAAAACACAACCGGATAGCATTCCTGTGTTGCAGACCAACCTCGATACCAATGCATTCTTTGCTGAGCAAACGGCGAAGATATTGGCAGCAAAACCGAAGCCTAAACCTACAGTTGGTGATGACAAAAACAAGAAGGAAGAAACTCCTGCTAAGAAGTATCCTACACAGGTAGCTTTAAGTACTCGTACCACATTACCTATTGGCTCAGAGGCTGATGTGGATAAGTATTTGGCACAACTCAAGAAGCAGCTAATGGCACATATTGACAAAGGCGAGACGGTAATGATTATCAAATAATAAAATGAAGGAATAGGATAGATGGATACCAATAGATTAAAGAAATTTGCTATTGAAGCACGCAATATACTAAAGGCGGGTATTGCCGCCAAACTCACCAGCTTGGGCTTTGACAGCAAGGGTGAAGTAGCTGAGAATTTACGACCGCAACTCTTGCAGGGTGGTACGCTTTGGAACGGACGGACTCTCTCCGAAGGATTCTATCACCAATGGATGCGCCTCTACGAGGAGGTGCAGGCTAAGGGTGTGAACGAAGTGTACGAGCAAGCAGCTTACACATGGTTTAATCGCCTAGTAGCCATTCGTATCTTACAGAAGAACGGACTTTGCGAACCGGTAAGTACATACGCCGACTCTGCACATACCCCGCAGATTGTAAACCAAGCCAGGCAAGGGCTCTTTCCACCCATGGAAGAGGCAAGTAAGCGTCATCTTTTGGAACTCCTTGATGACGATACGAAAGTTACTGAACAGTTTGCTGTGCTTTTGGTGGCATGGTGTCATGCCAACCCTATCCTGCAACGCTGCTTTGGCACTATGGAGGACTATACTGAACTGTTGCTTCCCGCCAATATTTTGGCTGAAAATGGTTTTATCGACCTCTTGAACCACACCGAGTTTATCACCGACGAAGAGTTTCGTTCGCCCGAACTGATTGGTTGGCTTTATCAGTTCTACATCAGTGAACGTAAGGATGAGGTGTTTGCCAAGAAAGGTAAGTTTGAAGCTGATGAGATTCCTGCCGCCACACAGATTTTTACGCCTAACTGGATTGTTAAGTATATGGTGCAGAATACGGTGGGACGTATCTATCTCGATAACAATCCCTATACTGCTTTGGCTTATAAGGAGAAGTGGCAATACCTCGTAGAGCCTGCAGAGCCGACTCCTGCTGAGGCTGTCCTTCATTACAATGAACTAACCGACTTAAAGGTAGCTGATCTTGCCTGTGGTTCGGGACATATCCTTAACGAATGTTTCGATCTACTCTACGGTCTTTATATCACTGAGGGTTATACACGTGTGGAAGCCATAACACATATCTTCCAAGATAACCTCACGGGCATCGATCTCGATCCTCGTGCACAGCAACTTTCGCTCTTTGCGTTGACGCTGAAGGCTTGCCAACGCGACCGCAGTTTTGCTGATGCGCATTGTTTGCCACGGGTGCTGACGATACCGAAGGTACAATTGCCTTTGCCTGCCGATACTCGATTAGCGGTAGAAATTGATGCAGTCAATACTTTGTTGAAGGATGCTGATTCTTTGGGTAGCATTATGAAGTTTAACCTAACACCTGCTGCTCGGGAATGGGTGGCTTCGCTGGCTGAAGAGAATGAGGCGGCAGCATTGGTGACAGCGTTGACAGAGCAGTATGATGCTTTGGTGATGAATCCGCCTTATATGGGTGGAGGTAATATGAATGTGGTGTTGAGTAAATATGTGAAGAGGAATTATGAGGATGGAAAAACAGACCTTTTCTCTGTATTTATGGAGGTTGCCATTGAACGACTAAAAGTTCACGGTCGTTATGGCATGATTAATATGCAGAGTTGGATGTTTCTTTCTTCGTTCGAGAAACTTCGCAAGACTTTGCTCGATATCTATCATATTGAAAATATGCTTCACCTTGGTTCTCGCACCTTTGATGAACTAAGTGGTGAAGTGGTTCAGAATACAGCTTTCGTAGTTGCAAAGCATAGTTCTAGCCAAGGTGGAACGTATTTTCGTTTGGTGGATGGGAAGTGCTGTGCGGATAAGGAACAGATGTTCTTGCATGCTGCTGAGCAAGAAACAAAGATATACTATCCCAATGTGTCGCAGGCTAACTTTGAGAAGATTCCGGGATGCCCGATTGGATACTGGGTTTCTGAAAATATTTTGACCCGCTTCGCGGGAAATCTCGCATTGTCTGCCGTTGCTAAACCCTGCGTTGGTTTGCAAACGGCAGACAATGCGAGATTTCTCAGATATTGGCATGAAGTCAATCTTGAAAAGATTGGCTTTGGAATGAAATCGGCTGAGGAAGCAAAAGAATCGGGAAAGAAGTGGTTTATAACTACTAAAGGCGGCCCATTTAGAAGATGGTACGGCAATATGGACTATTTAGTAAACTGGGAAAATGATGGAAAGGAACTAAAAGAGTTTAAGGGTTCTGTTATAAGAAATGAAAAGCGATACTTTACTTCACCGGGTGCTACGTGGTCAACTATAGCATCAGGCAAACCATCTTTCCGTTTCTTTGATAGAAGTTGGTTGTTTGAGACTAAAGGTTCTGTATGTTTTCCTATAAAGGAAGATAAACTTTATACTCTAATGGGTTATTTGAACTCTCCTATTGTAGTTGCTTGTCTTCAAACTTTGTCTCCTACCTTAGATTATCATGAAGGTCCCATGGGTAAAGTCCCATATAAAGATATTGAGAACGTTGCAGAGATTGATGTGTTTGTAAAATCTAACATCACAATCAGCAAGCTCGACTGGGATTCCCACGAAACTTCTTGGGACTTTCAACAGAACGAGCTTATTTCCCTTATAGATTTCACCGAACAAGACATTACAACAGAGTCACTGACTACCTTGTTTAGTACTACTACATATTGTGATGTAGCAACACCACAAGCTGACAATAATCCTCATACATTCCGATTGCAAGACCTCATGGATCTTTATCATCAAAGGTGGAGTACCTTTTTCATGCAACTCCAGACCAATGAAGAAGAACTCAACCGTCAGTTCATCGACATCTATGACTTGCAAGACGAACTTACCCCCGACGTACCTTTGAATGAAATTACCATCTTGCAACAAGGAGAGGTGAGCATTGAGGGAAATGCCTTGAAATGGCATGATGAAGTAATTTTGAAGCAACTTCTCAGTTACGCCGCCGGTGTATGGATGGGCCGCTACCGTCTTGATAAGCCTGGTCTGCATATCGCTCACCCCAACTCCACAGCCGAAGAACTGGCTCCTTATACCTATAACGGTCACACCATCGAGATAGATGATGACGGCATTTTCCCTTTAATGGCTGCCGATAGTGGCTTCACTGATAATGCATGCTTACGTACCGCTCAATTCGTGAGCGATGTGTTTGGTGCGGAGTATCAGGTAGAGAACCTTAATTACATTGAGCATACCCTCGGCAAGACCATAGAGCAGTATTGGCAAAAGGACTTTTGGAAAGACCATAAGAAGATGTATCAGAATCGTCCTATCTATTGGCTGTTTGCGAGCAAAAAAGGCACCTTCCAATGCATTGCCTACCTGCATCGCATGACACCTTATACCCCCGAACGCATCCGCAGTAAATATCTTCTGCCCTTCATTGAAACGCTAGGTCGCAAGATTGCCGAACTCACAACTCGCGCTGCCGACCTCAGCACAGCCGATCGCAAGAAGCTTGATACGCTAAACAAGCAACTCGAAGAATGCCGTGAATATCATGACCGCCTCGCTGTAGTAGCCGAACAAGCTATCCCTCTTGATCTTGACGATGGTGTGGTGGTGAACTATGCTAAATTAGGTGATGTAGTGGCAAAGTTGAAGTAATTACAAATAGGATTCATAATCATGTACATTTCTAAAGTTAAAATAGCTAATTATAAAGGCTTCGAAAAGGCTGAGGTAGAACTTAAAGATGGTTTAAATGTCATCTTAGGTCATAATAATGGTGGGAAAAGTACACTGTTAGACGCTATATCTCTAGTTTTAAACTCAGAAAGAAATAGAAAACTATCTGTATGGGATTTCTATCAAGGAATCTCATTGGATACATTAAAAGACAAAGCTCCATCTGTAGAGATAAGCTTATATTTTTCTATGTCAGATGCAGAAGAGAATATTTCAAGTGATGCTGCGTTATTCTCTTCATATGCAATTTCTTTAGAACCTAAGTTAGTAGCATGTATGACTTATGTCTTCTTTCTTCCAAATACAGAAATAGAATCATACAAAGAGTATGTAGCGAATGCTTCGAATACAATTGAAATAATGAAAATGATTGAAAGTAAATTTATTCGTAAATACACTTATTCTATCTATGGTGGAAAACCTGCATTACATCAACAAGTTACTTCTGAAGATCTTCGGAAAATTGACTTCCAAAAGGTAGATGCACTCCGAAACGTTGAGAGCGAACTATTTTCTGGCCGTGCCGAATTACTTCATGATGTTCTTTCTTATTTTTTGGATTATAATATCAAGTCAAGTGATAAAACTGAAGGAGAAATAAAGAATGAGATAAAGGTAAAGCGTGATTCATTTCAATTAGAAACCCAAAAGAATATTGATTCCTTGATTGAAAGAATCAAAGACGGTAAGAATGAGATTATAAAATACGCAAATAAGACTGGTGCACTTTATAATGAGAGTGATTTACTGTTCGACGGTTCCGTTACAGAAGAACAGTTGTTACGTGTCTTAAATATATTAGTATCTACATCTGTTGGTTTCAATATTCCTATTTTTAATAATGGACTTGGTTACAATAATCTAATATATATTTCTTTGTTGCTTGCAAAAATGCAATCAAATAAAGAAATTTCATACATGGGAACTACAAATGCAAAAGCGTTTTCTGTTCTATCAATAGAGGAACCAGAAGCTCATTTACATCCTGAATTGCAATATCAATTCCTTGACTTTTTGCGTCAGAACATAGCTGATAAGAAAGTGAAACAAGTATTCATAACCTCTCACTCGCCTAGTTTGACTGCTAAAGTTAAATTAGATGAATTGTGCTGCCTATTTAAAGATCATAGGCACAAAGTGAATGCTTACTACCCGCGCAAGATATATGCAAGTGAACCAAAATCTAAGAAATTTGTTCAACGCTATTTAGATGCAACTCGCGCAGATATGTTATTTGCAGGCAAAATCCTTTTTGTTGAGGGTTTAGCTGAACAAATACTGATTCCTGTCTTTGTGAATTTGTTAGGATATAACCAAGATTGGCTAAGTCAACAAGCTATAGTCATTAACATAGCTGGTCGCTACTTTGACCACTTTCTGAAGATGTATGATGGTACAAATGAAAATACACTACCTATTCGAGTTGCTTGTATTACAGATAGAGATCCTGCAAGAAAGAGAAAGGCAAATGGTAGCGAAAAGGAATCATATTTAAGCTGTTGGCCTATTGAGTACAATGCTTTACCGATTGAATATGATTATAAGAATCACTCAGAGGAGTTTGTTGCAAAATATGCCAATCATCCCAATATCCGTTTCTTTAGTCAAGATGAGCATGGAAAGACATTAGAATATGACATAGCCCGCATGAATTATACCAATCAGAATATTCTTACTGATTCCGTTGCAAACAAACAAGAATTAAAAAATATGATGTCTGCAAGTACTTTTGATAGACTAAAGTCAGAATGTAAATCTGCTAAGCTGATTGATATATATTCGGATAATGCAACTTGGGAAGAATCAGATAAATTGAAAGGTCTGATAGCCGCTCGTTATTTAGATTCGATAAAGAAGGGTGAAAATGCGTTAGAATTAGCCAATGCTTTGATGGATTTATCTAATGAAGAAAAAGAAAATTTTAATGTCCCGACATATATTAAAGAGGCGATATTATGGCTGCTAAAGAAAGAATAATACATTCGGATGATGTTCAAGACATCAATCATTGCAATCGAGTTCTTGCAGGTCCAGGTGCCGGTAAGACATATTGGATAACTGGTCAGATACGTCAGATACTAAATTCAGGAAAATTGGGTTCAACAAGTAAAATTGCCTGTATTACTTATACCAATAAAGCAGCCCAAAGCATAGAGGAACGTGTTGGTAATGAGGGAAAAGAATTGGAAGTATCTACCATCCATGCATTTTTATATGCTCATGTTATCAAACCCTATTTCCATCTGATTTCAGAAACGGAATGTTTCGCAATTGAAAAGCTGGATGGTCATGATGATGATATAGCTATAGGACATAGCTCTTTAGTTGAAATTGTTCCTAAATCTATGAAGTATTTTGCAATGAGTTTTACGGATTATTCATCCCTGAAGAGATACATTGAAAAATATCATTGGCATTTGGACAAGACGGAGATACAATTGAAATCAGCGGCAAATAATAAATCTCCGCTTAGAGGATTTGGAGCTAAAGAAGTCAAGTCTTACAAACAATATGTATGGAAAGAATATGGATTAATGCATCATGATGATGTTTTGTATTTTACATTTAAATTAGTACAGACCTATCCTTTAATTATTGATTATCTAGTAGCAAAATTTCCATTCGTGCTGATTGACGAGTATCAAGATACTAATTCTATTCAGCATTATATATTTCAGTGTATCGCAAATGCAGGAGCAAAAGTTACTATTATAGGAGATAAGGCACAATCTATTTATCGCTTTGCTGGTAGTGATATAAATAATATTACTTCCTTTATTGTACCTGATCTACAGTGCTTTAAAATTGAAGACAACAGACGAAGTACACAATCGATTTTGGACGTCTTAAATATTATGAGAGAAGATCTGAACCAACAATCTTTATTGAAAGATGATTTTGGAAAGCCTATGATAATGGTTGGCGAAGCTAAGGACAATTACATTAAAGCAAAGCAGTTATGTAGCCAAGAAGATTTAGTCTCTCTTAGTTGGAGCAATACAACTGCAAACTCATTAAAATTAAATTTGGCCATTTCTGGAGCAGATGGGTTGTTAAACGAGTTAGTTGATAGTTCTTCTGGAGCAGATAGAGCAAAGTTTGTTTTTTACTGTCTTATGGCTGTAGAAAATGCAAAGATGATGCTTATGAAGGATGCTATGACTTTTATATTCAAGGCCTTTCATTTAGATAAAAATAATATTAATAATAAAGAACGAGCTTTTAAGTTGTTATTGTATATTCTTAATAATGAATCAGAATATAGACAAACTTCTTTAGCAGACTTTTACAAATTAGTCAATTCTTTGCGAGAAACGCCATTGCCCAAAATAACAAGAGGCGCAGCTGCTGATTTATTTTCTAATGCATATCTCAGTTTTGCAAAAGAGATTCGTAATAAAGATGAAGAGTCTATGCATCTAACCATACATAAAGCCAAAGGCTTAGAGTATAATAATGTGTTTTTAGTATTTGATGAAACGAAAAGTGCATTGGATTTTCTGCTTAAAACAGATTTAAATAAGGTGCAAGATGATCATCGATTGTACTATGTGGCTTGTAGTCGTGCGAAGCATCGATTATTCCTTTCTATTCCTAATCTTAATGAAGGAGAAAGCGAATTGATAGAAAATAAATATAACGAGAACCTGGTAATTTACGCTAATTGCATATGATAACAGAAGATATACAGAAACTTAGAGACCTCGGCGAAGTGAGTAAGGTACAGTTCAAAGAACGTATCTTGGATAAATATGATATAGGCTGCGAGCTGGTTGCCATGAGTAATGCTCGCGGAGGGCAACTTGTCATTGGTATCAATGACAAGACAGGAGCTTTTAACCCGTTGTCGTATGCCGAAGTGCAGGAAACCACCAATTTGCTGAGAAATATGGCTTCGGAGAATGTGGTGCCCAATATCCTGCTTGAGATAGATACGGTCAGCGTTGAAGGCGGCAGTGTAGTGATAGCTACTATTAAGGAAGGAATTAACAAGCCCTACCATGATAATAAAGGTATCGTGTGGATGAAAAATGGAGCGGATAAGCGTAAGGTTTTCGATAATGCAGAGTTGGCGGAGATGATGACCGAGTGCGGTAGCTTTACTCCAGATGAAGCCGCCGTTAGAGATGCCACGTTGGATGATTTGGATGAAAGCACTATCAAGCAGTTCCTGCAAAAACGTTTTGCTATGGTATTGGAGAAGAAAGGAATGATTGACGATGCTTTGCAGGAAGCGTCACTTGATGAGATAGCCAATGCGATTGCCAAAGGACATGATCTTAATAAACTGATGCGCAACTTGCGTTTTATCCGTCCGGATGGGAGCCTTACAGTGGCTGCCATATTGCTGTTTGGTAAGTACACCCAGCGTTGGTTGCCTGTGATGACAGCGAAATGCATCAGCTATGTAGGTAATTCAATTGGAGGCAAGGTCTTTCGAGACAAGGTGAACGATGCAGTAATGGAAGGAAATCTTCTGCATCAATTTGAGACCATTATGTCTTTCTTCACTCGTAACCTCAAGAATGTACAAGTGGAAAAAGAGTTCAATTCATTGGGCGAGCTTGAGATTCCATACGTGAGTCTGATGGAGTTTGTAGTAAATGCACTGGTCCATCGTTCGCTGAATTGGAAAGCCCCCATACGTATCTTTATCTTTGATAACAGAGTTGAAATTCACAGTCCGGGCACGTTGCCTAACGGCTTGCAAGTAGAAGACATAACCAATGGCACCTCTATGCCCCGTAACAACTTCCTTTTTAGCAATGCTATCTATCTTCTTCCCTATACAGGTGCAGGTAGTGGTATTCAACGTGCCTTGGAGGAAGGGGGGCAAGTAGAGTTCACGAATGATGAGCGGATACACGAGTTTTTGATTACCATAAAGAGGAACAAAGACTTGGATAGTAATCTAGCTGACTCTGATACTACCCCTAACACTTTTTCGGAGCACTCAGATACTACCCCTAACACTTCCGATGAATGCCCTAACACTTTTTCGGAGCACTCAGACACTACCCCTAACACTTCTGATGAATGCCCTAACACTCGTCAGATGAAACTTACCAATAAACAAAAGGATATAGTAAACTTTTGTAGTGTACCGAGAAGTAGTCGGGAGATACTTGAGAGGGTAGGAGTGAAATATCATAATAGTAATATCAAAAGATATGTTACTGAATTAGTAGATGCAGGGTATTTGGAGCGAACCATTCCCGATAACCCTTTTGATATGAATCAAAAGTATAAAAAGAAGCAATCATTATGACTCAAGAAAAAATATACAGTTATTTTCAGCGTAACCCACAGTTGCATGTGCTTTTCATCTTCGACAAGGCGAATATCATTATGAATGATTTGGCAGACTGTTCGTGGGAAACTGAATATATCTATAAAGTATTTGATGGAGCTTGGTTCAACATTAAATACAACATTGAATACGCATGGAAAGAGAAACGTGTGGTATTACTCTTCCCATTAGGCACCTATCCCATAAGTGAGGAACAACAGCTCAGATTCCCTCTTATGGACATGCTGAAAGCTAATATGGAATATAAAGAGGAAGATTATGCCGCGTTCATGCAACAATTTAAACTTCCTGAGAAATATCGCGCCTTTATCAGCCGCCATATCGGTGAATTGATGTCGAATAAGATAAATGCAATGCTGAAAGACCGGTTTACGCCGGAAGCATTCAGTGAGGATGTAGTAGTCCGCGGTTTTATTTCTTCTTACCTGAGTGAAAAGAGACTCTTGGAATGGGAAAACATCATCATAAGAATGTTCATACTCGGATTGGATTCAGAAAATAAGAAACGGTTGGATTTTTATCATAAGTTGGAACGAAACAAGGATGCCAAGACAGCGGTTGATGAGCGTTTGACTAAGATATTTGGCTTCAGTTACAAACCCAACCAAGAGGCGAAGGTGAAAGAGTTGGTGGAGAGTTTGAAGTATAATAGCATCACCCAACTTCTTGATGTGATTGCCGATGATCCCTACAAGGCTTACAAAATAAAGAGCAGTATAGCACTTGAACAAATGAATCGTATCTATGAACTGGGCACACGTGACCGGGAGTTTGTAGATAAATTCATGAAAGTGATGAAAGAACTAGGTGCTGATATTCGTGAAAGGGAGCTGACTACCATCTATGGCATGGATGCTTCCTTCTATTACTTGACGGAAGAATTAGGTTGGCCTATATTGCAAGAAATTGCCGGTAGCAAACTTGTGACAGAACCTGCAGGAATGCAAGAACGTTTGCGTTTGCTTTCCCAAAAACTTCCTGCCGATAGTGTGCTTCAACAAGCTATAAGCTTCTTGATGCAAATGGCCTTTTATTATGAAATGGTAAGAGGACTGGGCAGCCTGAAGTTGAATACTCCGGAAGCTTATGTGCAACTCTATACGAACGACTTGTATAGGCTTGACACCTTCTATCGTTGTGCATTGGAAGAATATCATGAATTGTTGTCAAAGGATGTTCCTATACTTACTTGTTTGAATGGACTGAAACAACAGTTTGACGGAGAGTATGCACGTATGGTCAATGTTTTCAATCTGGAATGGATGACCTGTGTGATAGAAAAAGGGAACTACTTTAACGACCTGTCGTTGAAAAAACAAGAGGATTTTTATGCAAATGAATGTGTCAGCAACAGTAAGCAGGTAGTAATCATTTCTGATGCGCTACGCTATGAAGTGGCGGCAGAATTGATGCAGGAACTGGCTAAAGAGAAACATATAGCAAAGTTATCTGCTTATCGGGCCATGCTGCCTACTGAAACCAAATACTGCAAGCCGGCTCTTCTACCTCATACCTCGTTGATATGGAAGAACAAAGAAATGCTGGTAGATGGTGAAGTATTAGACACATTAGAGAGCCGTTCGGCACAGGTGGCCAAATACAAAGAAAGTGCTTGTTGTGTAGACTATGAAACTGTAATCAAAGCAGATGTAAAAACAGCACGCGAACTATTTAAACGTCCGTTAGTCTATATTTTCCATGATACAATTGACGCTGCTAGTCATGGGGCTGGAGCCGGAGATGTAATTGCGGCTTGTCGCAAGGCTATTGAACAGCTCGCTGTGCTGGTTCGTCGCCTTCATGCCTCTTGGAATGTGACGAATGTTGTGCTGACAGCCGACCATGGTTTTCTCTACAATGACGTGGAATTTGCAGAGAAGGATAAACATGCGGTGACGGTTGCGGGTATTATCGAGAAGAAAACGCGTTACTACGTGAGTGATCAAGTTAGCGCGCAAGAAGGGGTGGTAACAATGCCATTGGACAAAGTATCGGGTATGAAAGCCGAGACTCCTATATATATAGGAGTACCTATGGGTACCAACCGTTTGGCTGCTTCTGGTGGATACAGCTTTGCCCATGGCGGAGCGACCTTGCAGGAAATGCTTATTCCCGTGATTCATAGTTCGCAGAAACGCTCTGATAAGACTAATAAAGTGGGTGTGGCATTGGTTGATCACAATCTCGTGATGGTAAGCAGTAGATTGAAATTTCAATTGATACAAAGTGAAGCGGTTTCCATGACGGTAGTTGAACGTAAGGTCGTTTGTCAAGTGTATCAAGGCGATACACCCGTAACCGGAAAGCAAACTATTATGCTTGACAGTGCTGATACGATCAATTTGAATAATAGAGTATACGAGGTTGTGCTGACCTTGAATCATTCAGTACATTCAGGTATGCTACAACTACGTGTGTATGATGAAGAAGACTGTTTGAATCCACTTATTCGTGAAGTGGTGAAGAATAATACAATGATAGAACAAGACTTTTAAGTATTAGTGATTAAGTTTTTTGATATGACACTACAACAGAAAATAATGAATGCTTTCATAGGTAAAGTGGTTCGTAAAGATTTGGCTTTTCTTGTAAAGGGAGGGCTTCCTGTACCTACATACGTATTGGAGTATCTGCTTGGGCAGTATTGCGCCTGTGATGACGAAGCAACCATAGAAGATGGCTTGGAAAAAGTGAGACAAGTGATCCAAAACAATTATGTGCATCGTGCGGAGTCAGAAGTCATTAAGGGTAAAATCCGTGAGCAGGGTCGCCATCGTATCATTGATAAGGTAACTGTTACTCTCAATGAGAAAGCGGACGAATACCAAGCTCATTTTGCTAACTTAGGTCTTACTAATGTGCCTATTGGCACTCAATATGTGACAAACAATCCCAAGCTCTTATCTGGAAATGGTGTTTGGTGTATCGTCACTATTGGCTATATATCAGGCGAAGATATTAAAGTGCGCTGGGAAATTCAAACCTTGAAGCCTGTACAAATATCCAATGTGGATGTTCAAGATTATATAGATAAACGCAAGAACTTTACCACGGAGGAGTGGTTGGACTTCATGATGCATACCGTTGGGTTGAACCCTGACACCTTGAATCGGCGTGAGAAGTTCATTACGTTAGCTCGTCTACTCCCTCATGTTGAGAATAATTTCAACTTTATGGAGCTGGGACCTAAAGGCACAGGCAAGAGTCATGTCTTTCAGGAACTGTCACCATACGGTGTTTTAGTGAGTGGTGGTGATGTGACCAGTCCTCGCCTGTTTGTTAAAATGAGCGGTAATAAAGAGATTTTAGGATTGGTGGGCTATTGGGACGTAGTGGCTTGGGATGAGTTTGAACAGCAAAAAGGCCGCGCCGTAGATGCGGTATTGATTGATACCATGCAAAACTACTTGGCCAATAAGTCATTCAACCGTGGTAAGGGTACACATGAGGCTTCCGCTTCTATTTGCTTTGTGGGTAACACGAAGCACACGGTTCCTTATATGCTAAAGAATAGCCATCTTTTTGAATCAATTCCTACCTCGTTTATTAAGGGGGCTTTTTTAGATCGTATCCACCTCTATAACCCGGGTTGGGAGATTAGGATGCTGAAGAAAGATAGCTTCTCAAAAGGATACGGTCTGATTACCGATTACATAGCAGCCATTATGCACGAACTGCGCAATAAAGATTTGACAGCATTATTGAAGGATTATGCTAAGTTTGATGGTTCCCTGTCTGAACGTGATCACTTGGCCATCCGGAAAACTTTTTCCGGTATGGTGAAGTTGATTTATCCGGATGGTAATATGACAGATGAAGAGGCGTTTGAGTTGATAGACTTTGCTGCCGAAAGCCGTAAGCGCGTCAAAGACCAGTTGTATATCGTGGATGAGACATTTAATGCAGAGCCTGCCAAGTTCAGATACGTGCGTGAGAAAGATGGTGTAGAGATTAATGTGGAGACTCTAGAGAAGGTGAGTAATGCATTTATCATCCCTAACAATATTCACCAAGAATCTACTATTATGGCAAATTGGGATGATAGCGATATTCCGCTTTTCCAAGAAGGAACTGAAACAACAATGCAAGTAGAGCCTTCTTCAGAACGACAGTCTCGCAAAAGATTCATTCCTTTACAGGAAAAGAATCAGTTCTTCCGTTTAGGACAGACTGGGGTCACTTATCAGTCTCTCTTTGCCGAATATCTTAAGGATGCAACTGAAATCACGATTGAAGACCCGTTCATCCGAACAAGTTGGCAAGTAAAGAATCTCATGGAGTTTCTGACGATGCTCATTGATACCCGCGACGTAGATGACCTTAAAGTGCATCTGGTGACCAATGAAGAAGAAGATAAGTTACCTGATCTCATAGATAAACTGGATGACATAAAAAACGATATGATTGGCTATGGCATTGAGTTTGATTATAATTTCCGTGAATTTCACGATCGTTGTATCAAGGCCGACAATGGTTGGGTAATTTCAATGGGGCGTGGACTTGATATATACGAGAAGTATAGTCCGTATTCTGTTGCAGCCACTCGGCCGGATAAACGTAAATGCAAAGAGTTTATGGTTACATTCACTAAGGATAAATAGATAAATATGAGTAAACTAAGTAAGTCTTTTTAAAGAGTCTGTTGCTTTTCATTTTGATGTTTTAATAAGATTGACACTTTTTCTTATTCCCTAGGGTACAATTTACTTTGTTAGCTACTTCTTTCGCAGGAATTATTTTGACTTACAAAGAAAGAACCAAATCTGCTAAAAGAACAGCTGTTTCTGATTCGTTTTTTTGTGCATCTTTGGGCTTCCATGCTACAACGAACCGTACAGATGCGGATTTCACCTTATAACCTCTTTCTTCCCACTCTGATAATGTGTCTTGCATTTTTAATGATAACCTTGCTACAGGTTTATTAGTTGATGAGCTATACAAAAAGAAATTATTATAATTCAAAGAATCCCCACCTCTTAATGCTAAAACTTCCTGCTTACGTTCTTTGAAGAATCCTAGATAGACATCTTTATGAGAGAGCTGTAGTACAATTTCTTCGGGCATGTCATACTGTCCTTGGTCGACAAAATATCGATCTGTACTTAAACGATTAAAGCAGTCACCGTTCGTATGTATAAACAGCCGGTTTTTCGCACGAGTTATTCCTACATAGTATTTGCGCATCAGATAGGCATCTTTTGAATAATTATCAGATACTAGTATATACACGTCGTCAAACTCTCTACCCTTGGCTTTATGAATGGTTGATACCACTACTTCTGCTCCTGAAACATCACAAAAGTCTTCCACCGATGATTCAAATACAAACTCTTTGAAGTCACAGAGGTATTTTGCTTTGTTGGTTTGTTCAAACTGCTCTACACAACGCTTTATATATGTCAGACTTAGACTACCATCATAAGCAGAAAAGGTTGCATGTTTGGCTTCCTCCCATAATTCTTCTGGAATTAGAGGCGTTTTTGCTCGTTTGTCTATATACCGCAAGAGATACCTTATTTCGGCCATATTCCAGAAGCGCAAACCGTCCATCGACTGTATTAATTTGCTATTTATGCCATGTTTCCGCAAAAGAGCCATCAGAATAACAGCCTCTTCGTTTGTTTGGGTGAGTACACACGAAGTACCTTTGTCTTTATGTTGAAGTAATTTTTCAACGAGCGGCTGATACATATACTTTGATTGATGGCGTGTTACTTCGACCCAACCCTCTTCTTTTCTCATGGAGATAATTGGCGTACTTTTTATTCTTTTATCAATGGTTCTCAAGAATCCGTTGGCAAAATTCACCGGATGGTGTGCACTGCGGTAATTTTCGGTCATCTCGACAAATTTACTTCCGCTTTCTTGTGTTAGTCGGTACATATAGTCAGAATCAGATCCACGGAATTCATAGATGTTTTGGTCATCATCTCCCACTGCTATCACACGCATTTCCTCGTTGTTGGCCATCAAAGCCCTTAACAGTGCATATTCTTCGACTCCCATATCCTGAGCTTCGTCTATGACCAGTACCGTCTTGCCTATTTTGTTTGGCTCTACTTCTCCTTGACAGATCATTTCGGCTGCTTTTGCAACGACACTTTTTGCATCTTCAAGATTTCCTATCCGCCCCAAAAGGTCGAAACAATAGGAGTGGAATGTCTTTATTTCAATAAAATGGGCTGCATTGCCTATCAACTCCATGAGTCTCTGTTTGAATTCAGTAGCCGCTGCCCTTGAAAACGTCAACATCAGAAGTTGCTCGTGTTTTACGTCTTCAAGTAGCAGAAGTGAGGCAAGTTTGTGAACCAATACTCGTGTTTTCCCGCTGCCTGGTCCGGCTGCAACCACAATGCAACGTGAATCCTTATCGGAAATAATCTCCATTTGACGTTTGGATAGCTGCCCGAACAACTGCTTGTATTTTTGTGGCGTCAAGTTACGTTGTATTTCGCTTACTCTGTCCCCTTTGAAGTATTTTGTAACAAACTTCCTGTAATCCATTTGGAAATAGTCTTGAACATATCGCAGGGCTGTATTGTAATCCCTAACCATCAGATTAGCATATTCGCCCACAATATGTACTTGCTGAATCTTCTGTTTGTAGAATTCGTTGAGCATCCGGTAATCATCCTGCTTGTATCTTGATTTGTTGTCCTTTATTCTTTGGATATTCATGGCGTTATAAAGAACCAGGAAACCGCCTTCAAGTTTTAGCGCACCGATTTTTGATAAGTACAGAAGTGCTTCTTCCACGTCTTCCAATTGAATGTCATCAAGTCCGCCGAAAAGGGATTGGGGGCTTGATTTTATTTGATTCAGAAGTTCTACTACAGAAAATTGGATAGCCTTATTGGGTGAATTTCCCGTTTCCGTATCTGAGGCGATCCTGTATAGCCATTCTATGGCGAAACGACTTATTTCCAATCGTTTTTCAAAACGCTTGATGGTTGATTCCAAGTCTGCCTGACGACTTATTTCTATATTACGAACCGCATCCTCTTTTTTGCGGGTATAGCCCTTGACGGTGAGGAAATAGAGTAGTGTCCGAATATCTTTTTCTTTGGATGTATTGATCCCGTTGTTTACTGCATTGTCATTCAGTTGCTTGCATGATATTCTCAAGGACTCGTCAGGAATATGGCTGAGGATATATTGTTCAAGTTTTGCAAAACGTTCGAGGAGTGTTTGCGACTTTCGTTCCGAGTCACCTGCATCCAGTAAATAAGCAGATATATCTTTGCTGTCTGCCAATATGCCTTCTTGTCGCATTCGTTCCACTACGGATATTACTTCTCTTTTGCTTATTCCCAAAATGTCTGCCAGATAATCAATCCGCGACTCTGCTTCTGAATCTTGGGCTTTGGCAATGTGTTTTTGGGATATCAATGATTTGATGATTCGGACTGCCTTTTCTATTTCGTCGCGGTCGAAGAGCAATGACATTGATATGCGCTTTCTTGCTTCATCCATATTCTTTACCGTGATGCCTGTGGCATATACGTGAGGCACATTATTTCCTCTTATCAAGTATCCACTTTGTTCCAAAGCTGCTAATGCTGTTCGTACACGGGTTTCAATATCAGATACCGAATCGTCCCATCCTGCCTGCCGGGCAATTTCCAATGCAGAACAGCTGACTTTCATACGTTGTCTGGTAAGGTCTTTTATGGCTTTCCATACCTGTTGTATTTCACTGATGCTTAGTTTTGTTTGGTTCAATAGTATAAAATGCTTATCCAAATCATTGTCACTATAAAGCACATAACAACGCGCGCTGAGGCTGGGATCACGACCGGCTCTACCTGCTTCTTGAACGTAGTTCTCCAGCGAATCGGAAATGTCATAATGTACCACAAGACCGACATCTTTTTTGTCGACTCCCATACCAAATGCAGACGTAGCCACGATGATGTGTACTTGGTCATTCATGAATGCATCTTGGTTGGCAATTTTTTCATCTGATTCCATTTTACCATTGAAAGGTAGTGCCTTATAACCGTCACGAGTCAATTTGGTTGCCAGTTCTTCAGTCCGTTTGGTACGTGATACGTAAATGATTGTCGGACAATTGGATTCAGCCACAAGTTCTCTTAGCTTTAAATATTTATCATTGTCACTATCGGCATGTATGACGGAATAACGCAGATTTGTTCTTGAGGCTGTTGATGCGAATAATTCTAAGTCTAAATTCAATGTTTGTTTGAAATAGTCGCAGATGTCTTGTACTACTTTTTGTTTTGCCGTAGCCGTAAAACAGGATACGGGTATTGGATTCTTGCATTTTTTCTTTTGCTGGTATTCTCGGATGAATTTACCTATGTAGAGATAGTCAACCCTGAAATCCTGCCCCCATGAAGAAAAGCAATGCGCTTCGTCTATCACAAATCTTACAATGTGGCGTGCTATCAATATTTTCTCGATAGTTTTTGAACGAAGCATTTCGGGAGATATATACAAAAGTGAGGCTTCTCCGTCTTGTACTCTTTGTATGGACAGTGCTCTTGTGATGGGGTCTAACATTCCATTTATGGTCACGGCATCCGTGATGCCTCTGTCGGCAAGGTTGTCTACTTGGTCTTTCATTAGTGACTGCAAGGGGGAGATAACAATCGTAAGCCCGTGTACAGAACGTCCTGCCATGAGTGCTGGTAACTGGAAGGTAAGTGATTTGCCTCCACCAGTAGGAAATATCGCCAGCAACGATTTGCCTTTCACCGCAGCTTGAGCTGCTTGTTCTTGCAGTGGCTCGCCTTCGTATGTTCGAAAGCGTTCATATCCGAAAAATACTTTTAAGTTATGAAGCACGTCCAGTTGCGTATTGCAGTAGTCACAGCCTTCCCGGCAACTGGTGTGGCGCAGGAGTTTTACAATAAATTCCACTTCCGGATAATTGTAAAGTACCCATCCGGGAGTGATGGAACGATAATCAGTAGTATCAATTAGAGCCAATGCGTATGCCAATCCGCATGGATATTGTTCGATGAGCATGTCAAGGTCAGCATGTTGGCAAATCTTTTCTGCATACAGTTTTTTTATAAGTTCAGGTATTCCTTCATCGATATACTCCGCATTCATTATGCTGAGAAATCCCTCAAACTCTTTTTTGCCCTTTAGTAGCGATGCGAATAGTATGCGCTTTTCTTTCGGCAATGAATTCCAGCATGCTATTTCGTCCAGTAACAAGTCGTTTGCTTTCTTGCAATCGTTCACCGGATTGTTCATCTGTTCACTAATCAGTTTGTCATCTTTCACAAGCCTATGGTAAGGGCGTTCCGGGAACAATAAAGGCGAGACATAAAGTGTATCAACTAAAATCCAGCGGCATGTTTTATCCGTGAACAGATATTTGGCATCATGATGAATGATATTGTGACCGCAGATGTAGTCTATATCACAAAGAAAACTAAACAATTCATCTTTGGAAGTTTTATGGAATGTCGTGCCATCATGTAGGAGTGCCCCTATATCATGGATTTTATGATCTTTCAAGCCAACTTCAACATCTACTATGGCATAGTTTGGGGCACTAAATGGTACAGATGTAATTTTATTACCGATGGCATTGTTTCTGTCCTCAGTTTTCTTGATTCCTATAAGTTTGCTCCATATTGACATATATTCAATATAATAAATTGTTTTATAATTTGAATTTGTTATGTATCTACATGGTTTTCTTATTATTGTTCGAGTACAATAACTCAATATCGCATACAAAGGTAAGGATAAAACCGAAGAATCTGTTAAAATAACCGCTTTCTTTTGATTTTTATGCGTTTACATCCCGTTGTTTATGAATATCATATTTTTGTGGGCAAGAACTGTTGTTGCCTGTGAATGCTTATTTTCGGATTTGCGTTATATTTGCAACACATGTACGCAAGTCGCTAATAGATATATCATGTTGATTTTGAAGAGGTGAAATAAAATTGCTGAATGACTATTATTCTATATCGGAAAGTTCAAAAAAAAGTCCGTACGTCTTTTTTTTAGGGCGATTTGTCGAATAAATTTTCTGGTAATGAAAATGTAGCTTATCTTTGGTATAACCAAATAACATGTAATGGGTATGAGAACAATTTATCTTCTATTATTTCCCTTGTTTTTGTTTTTTATAGTATCCTGTACTGAAGATGAAGTAGATCCTAACTTCTCGATAGAGAATGTCGGAGATGTCGTGATGGGTTCGGCTAAAGGTTCGCAGGTAACAATCAGTTTTACGAGTACCCGTGAATGGAAGGCGAGTACAGTTGCGGATTGGTTTACAATCGCTCCGGTTTCGGGAGAAGCGGGTACGTGCAATATTACGCTTACTGCTATCAGTGAGAATATAACAGGAAGTGTACGTACAGCAACGCTTACATTAACTTCTGGGACATTGACGCAAGACATTACCATAGAGCAGGAATCGGCAGAATTTGTGAATCTTGAGCAGAATATATATAATGTATCTGTTGAAGGTGGGGAATTGGATATTAGATTCTCTACGAATATAGCTGAAGATGAATTGTTGATTTATGGTTCTTTGGGTACTGGCACTTGGCTGACACAGGAGACAAAAACTCGTGCATCCTCTTCCTACATGCTTAACCTGACTGTATTGCCTAATACTGATGGTGTTTCCCGTACTGCCTATATCTACTTTGTGAAAGTAACTGATATGGAATCAATCGTAGTAGAGATGGTTACTATCATACAAAGGGGGGAAGTGGCTAGTGAATCTACTGATTATTCGTCAGATAAAAAAGTACGTGTTCTGCAAACAGCAAAGTTGGGAAAAGGGCTTCCTATTGTGCTTATGGGCGATGGATTTATAGATACTGAAATTAACGATGGAACTTATGATGCGGTTATGGACAAAGCTTTTGAGAATCTTTTTACGGAAGAACCCATCAAGTCACTTCGAGATTATTTTAATGTATATGCAGTAACTGCGGTTTCGAAACACAATATTTTTGGTACAGGATATGAAACAGCGCTTGGTTGTGAACTGGCGGGTGGAAACAGTACGGGGATTTCCGGTGAAGATAATGCTGTACAACGTTATGTACAATGCGTGGATAATATAGATATGAGTGAAACATTGGCTGTTGTAATTCTAAATTCTCCTGCGTATGCAGGAACTACTTATTTTGGTTATACTAATCAGACGAAAGTGGTTGAGTTTGCTATTGCTTATTGCCCGGTGATATACGATTTGCAAAGTGAAAGTTTCAGGCAGGTACTTGTACACGAGGCTGTTGGACATGGTTTTGCCAAATTGGAAGATGAGTATGCTTATCAGGAAAATGGGACTATTTCTTCTAAAGAAATAAAAAATGTACAGTATCTGCAGACATTAGGATGGGCGCAGAATGTTGATTTTACATCCGATCCATCTCAGGTACTTTGGTCTGCTTTCTTGAATGATAATCGGTATGTGTCAGAAAAACTGGGAGTATTTGAAGGGGCATGTACTTATATAAAAGGGGCGTATCGTCCTTCGGAAGAGAGTATGATGAATAGTAATACCGAGGGATTTAATGCTCCTTCCCGTAAAGCGATATATGATAAAATAATGGAAAGAAGTTTGGGTAAACAAATGTCTTATGAGGAGTTTGCCGTATTTGATTTGCAGAATAAATCACAAACGCGCAGTGCTAAACCAACTATAGGACCAAGTAAGCCATTCACGCGTCCTCACTTTGTAAATAGAATGTTAGATAAGTAAAGCAGATGAGGCTGAACTCAAAACTAAACTTGAAGTTCAGCCTCATCTGGACTTTATATGTAACGTATTTATTTTGAATCAGAACTTTATTGCAGTATACAGCCTGTACAAAAACATTAAAGCTGTTGTATTGGGTGTACTTTACTTTTGTATTCCATTCTGGCTTAGATACAAATTACGTTAAGTACAGTATTTCTCTAATCTTTTCCCGGTTGCCTACAATCCAGACGAGATCTCCTAATTGGAAAGTTGTGTCTTTATCCAAGGTAATCAGTTCGTCATTTCGTTCAATAGCTACAACAATGCTATCATGCTTCTCTCCTAAATGAGACTGAGCGATGGTCTGATTTAAAAAGCGGAATTCTTCGTCTACCGTGAAAGAGTGGAGAGTTATCTTTTTATCCACTGCATCCATATCTGATGTATTTTTTACATCTTCTATTCTATTTCTGAATTCCTGTAATTGTGTATCTGTACCAACTACTGTCAATTTATCCTGCGGATAGATGTGTTCAGAACTTTTCGGTATATATATGTTCAGATCGCCACGAGTGATTGCGACGACATTTACTCCAAAATTTTGCCTGAATGAAAGTTCTCCTAAAGACTTGCCGATGTAATCGGAATAAGGCGATACTAGGATAGATGTCAAGTCAAGGTCTTTATCATTGAATTCGCTATTGAAACTTGTTTTTAGCGGGTGCCGTTTTTTAGCTACCTCTTCCCGTCGGTTAAGATTGGCTAGGAATCTCGTTTCCAATCGTGAATATTGCGTGAGGTCTTCCCTAAGAATAAGAATCAATGCCACAACAGCTATGGCAATAATCACACTTATTCCCCAGTTCAGCTTGAAATAGCTGATAACTACGCTAGTGATAAAGAAAAGAGCAACAGATACACGGCCTAGAACGAGAGAAACCAGTCGTCCGTGATTGTAATTCTCATCTCTCCATAGCTTCAGGAATAATTCGGAAGAGTTGTATTTGTTGGAGATGAGTGCCCACAAAAAAGGAGTCATAAGTAAAAGGGTACCCAGACACATCACCAGATTAATCCATAGGGTAACAGGAGCAAACATTTCACTGATGGCGGGATAAATGATTTGTATCGACAGCAGCCAAATAGCAGTGAGCAGTACGCTATAGATGACAACTCTCCCAATCATGTTTTTTAGTAGTTTCTTCCAGTCACTATCGTGGTTCATGGTCTTCTTGCCGGAAGCATAACGATCTAATGTCTCCTGTACTTTAGTAGGCAATATTTTGTAAAGCCATTCGGCAAAAGGATTGGCTAAACGGATAAAGTAAGGAGTCGTGAAAGTGGTAATAACAGATACAGCCACAATGATAGGTGAAATAAACGGATCAAGCACTTTGAGCGAAACACCCAGTCCGGCAATAATGAAAGCAAACTCTCCGATTTGTGCCAGGCTGAATCCGGATTTGATGGAAGTGTTCAGTGGTTCTCCGGATAAGAGTACGCCAAACGAAGAGAAAATGGCTTTGCCGATAATGGTAACCAGTGTGATGATGATGACAGGCCAGGCGTATTCTACCAATACAGCCGGATTCACCAGCATACCGACCGAAACGAAAAAGATAGCTCCGAAGAGATCTTTTACCGGTTGTATGATATGTTCGATATGTTCGGCCTCGATGGTTTCGGCAAGGATAGATCCCATGATAAATGCTCCTAGCGCTGTTGAAAAACCTGTGTAAGTAGCCAATACCACCATTCCCAGACAAAGACCGAGAGAGACAATCAGAAGAGTTTCGTTATTCATCAACTTCTTTGCTTTTTTGAGAAAGGCCGGAATAACGAAGATACCTATGAGAAACCACAGGATTAAAAAGAAAACGACCTTGAGCACACTTATCAGCAAATCTTCACCCACAAAGTCTTGACTCACTGCCATTGTGGAAAGAAGCACCATCATTAAGATAGCAATCAGGTCTTCCACTACCAGAGTACCGAATACGATACCGGTAAAACGTTGGTTACGCAATTCCAGATCATTGAAGGCTTTGATAATGATTGTAGTGGACGACATAGACAACATTCCCCCCAGGAAAATGGAATTCATAGTGCCCCATCCTAATAATTGTCCCACCAAATATCCAATGAGCAACATACTGATTACTTCGGTGATAGCCGTTATAAAAGCTGTGGAACCTACATTCATGAGCTTCTTAAAACTAAACTCCAGTCCGAGTGCAAAGAGCAGGAATATAACACCTATTTCTGCCCATATATTGATATTCTCAATATCTCCTACTGTAGGGAAAATATTAATATAAGGACCTGCCAGCAATCCGGCAATAATGTAACCTAAGACTAAAGGCTGTTTTAGCCATTTGAACAACAAGGTTATGATACTGGCCGATATTAATATCAGCGCAAGGTCGGCAATCAAAGTTGGCAAGTGTGACATTAGATGTGGGTTTATTTATTATAACATTCCTGATAGATAATATGTTTCCATCTATAAAAAGATGGAAACAATATAATAAATAGCTGCAGCTAAGAGTCCACTGACTGGAATTGTAAGAATCCAGGCAGTCATGAGGCTTTTGGTTACTCCCCAACGAACGGCAGAGAGGCGTTTAGTTGCACCTACTCCAATAATTGCTCCTGTGATAGTATGTGTAGTACTAACGGGGATTTTCAACATTTCCGTAATGTAGAGAGTGAAAGCACCTGCTGTTTCGGCAATCACTCCTTCCAATGGGGTTACCTTGGTAATTTTTGTTCCCATTGTTTTCACTATTTTCCAGCCACCGGACATCGTACCGAGTGAAATTGCTGTGAAGCACGAAAAAGCAACCCAGTCGGGAAGGTCATTGATGCTGTTGATACCCATGCCCAATCCCATTGAATGGCCGGCTATCATGGCAGCGGCAATAATACCCATTACTTTCTGTGAATCGTTCAAGCCATGTCCGACGCTGAAGAGGGCGGAGGATACGAGTTGTAACCTCTTGAACCATTGCTCGGCTGTGTGGGGATGTGCGCGTCGGCAGATGTAGAGGACAAACAGGGTGAAACCGAAAGCAATGACCATTCCGATAAAAGGAGCCAGAAAGATAAAGGCTGCAATTTTAAGAATGATGTTAAGCTGAATTGCTTCAAATCCGTTTGCCATAATGGCAGCTCCTGCAAAACCTCCGATAAGGGTGTGTGAGGAAGAAGACGGAATCCCTTTCCACCAGGTAACCAGGTTCCAAGTGATAGCTGCTATAATTCCTGCTAATATAATGGGCAGGGTGATATATTGCTCTACCACAGTCTTGGATACTGTATTGGCGATACCGAATCCACCTATTATATATTTGGCAATGAAAAAGGCTACGAAGTTGAAGAAAGCAGCCCATATTACAGCTTGAAAGGGAGTAAGCACCCTGGTAGATACGATGGTAGCTATTGAGTTTGCTGCATCGTGAAAGCCGTTGATATAATCGAATATCAGAGCCAGAATGATGATAGTCACTAATAATTCCATGTGTTCCGGCTTGCTTTATGCGTACTTTACAATCAGGTTTTTGAGAATCTTACCTACATGCTCTGCAGCATCGGTCGTTTTTTCCAGTTCATGCATGATCTCCTTTATTTTGATAAGTTCAATGCAATCTTTTTCCTCTTCGAAAAGTTTGGTGATAAAGAATTCATATACATCATCTGCCTGGTTCTCGATTTCATGCAGTTTGGAACAATATTCACGGAGAAGGGTCGGTTTCTTACGGAATGTTTCGAGTTCGTCCATGGCTTTGCATATATAGATCGCTTCCTCCTGAATCAAGCGGCTCAACTCTTTGCCATTCTCTGAAATAGGATGGGGATTATAAATAGAGATTCGTTTGGCACAACTGTTTATTCCGTCGATGACGTCATCCATGCAGGAAGCTAAGTCATGAATATCTTCGCGGTCGAAAGGAGTGATAAAGGTAGTACCTAATTCATCAAAAATCAGGTGTGTCAGTCTGTCGCCTTCCCGTTCCAGGTCTTTGATTTTTTTGTAGTAGTCCGAACGTTCTGTAGGTGAGTCATGTTGCAAGCTTTCTATTAAAACAACTGATGCTTCGCAGAGCACTTCTGATAGCTGTTTCAGTAAAGGGGAAAATTTGGGCTCCTTTGGAGTAAACCGGCTAAAAAAAGAATTTTTCATAAGTGTAAAAACTTTAAATTGTTTTTTCTTCTCTATTTATATTAGTAACAAATGAATACAGATTATAGTTTGCTGTTTTTAAGATTTTAGTTTGGCACGTACTACCTCTATGATGGCAGGCAATACAGAGATAAATATGATGGCTACAATCAGTAACTTCGGGTTTTCCTGCACAAACGGAAGGTCGCCGAAGAAATAACCAGCATAACAGAATACGGCAACCCAGAGCGCACCACCAACTAAATTATACATCATAAAATAGTAGTAATTCATCTTTCCCATTCCTGCTACGAAAGGTGCAAATGTGCGTACTATCGGGACAAATCTGGCTAGAATAATTGTTTTCCCACCATACTTTTTATAGAACTCGTGTGTTTTCTCCAGATAACTTTGTTTGAATATCCTGGAGTTGGGATTATTAAACAGCTTTCGACCGAAGAAATGTCCTATCATGTAATTGCAGGAATCGCCTAATACGGCAGCAGCAAATAAGATAATGACAAGTATATGCACGCTGATGGGCATATCGGGTAATGCTGAAATGGCTCCTGCAACGAAGAGTAAAGAATCACCGGGAAGAAAAGGAGTGACCACTAATCCGGTTTCACAGAAGATGATAAAAAACAAGATGGCGTATGTCCAGGCATGATAATCACGCACAATCATCACCATATATTGATCGATATGAAGTATAAAATCCAATAAAAAGTCCATTTTATATACTTTGGTTATTATTGTAATGAAAGAATGTTATAGGCTTCCAGACCATAGTGAATTCTTTTTTCACTCAAATGGTGGATGCAAACAGAAAGTGGGGCATAAAAGACTTGAATTGTCCTATGCCGAAAAAAGATATAAAATGGCTAAATGAGTATGTGTCCTAATGAATAGATATGATATCTATCGGAATATTTAAAAAGATTGGTATAATATGAAAAACCTGTCCATTGATTTTGAGGAAGTTGAATCTTTAGAGAACTTAGTATGCGGATTGTGACAGAAGGAATATTGAATCTTAGTATTTTTAAGGGAGAGAGGTGGCGGAAGGAAAATGGATTTAAAACGCCGTTATCGTTATTGTAATTTTGCTTTCCGGCGTATTCTTTTGTCTTGACTAGTTTCTGTTCTTGATCCAGTTGTATAATGCTAGCTTTAGAGGTATATGAATAGGAATAGGTTTGTATGCCGTTACTACCGGCTTCTAACCGGTATGCCTCTTGTGCTTCGTTGGAAATCAGATGGAATCCCCAACACAGAAATACGCCTAATAGTATACAAAATATGTACTTCATCATAACGGCCGCAAAAGTAGAAACTATTTTTATATGAAATACATATTCACAAGCATAATTAACAATTATATCAGTGATTACCGGGAATTATTCTTTGAAGTTACTTATCGTAAATTTCATCGGAGTATATGTTATCCCATTGGTACATTGTTTCTTATTAATTCCCGGATATAACATTGGAATATGATTTCTTTTTCTTTTTTTTGTAAAAGCTGTAGGGTATTTCCAGTCTGAGCGCTCTTATAAATAGAAACGTAATTTATTTACCTTTAAAAAGCATCAGTATGAAGAATGTAGAAAAACACTTGGTTGGATGGCTGTCAGTTTGTTTGCTGCTTTGTAGCTTTCCTGTGTGGGCGCAAGGAGATGCCGGAGATTATCTAACAATCGTTGGTATGGTGAAAGACAAGCAAAATAAAAAAGCTCTGGAGAACGTAAATGTATCTGTGCATGGCAGTAATATCGGCACTGTGACGAATGCGGAAGGAGAATTTGCTTTGAAAATCAAAAAAACAGAAGCGCCGCGCGAACTGGAGATTTCACATATAGGTTATGTAAATAATCATATCTCTCTGGAGAAAGAAACACCCTCTAAGTTGACGGTTTGGCTGACACCTCATGCTAACCTGCTGAATGAAGTGGTGGTGTTTGCTGAAAATCCACGTATGATTGTAGAGAAGGCAATCAGTAAGATTCCTCTAAATTATAGTGATAAGCGTGATATGCTGACGGGATTTTATCGGGAGACTGTACAGAAAGGGCGTCGGTATATTGGTATATCGGAGGCTGTGATCGATGTGTCCAAAACAGCCTACACTAATAGAAATACTAATTATGACAAAGTAAGGGTGGTGAAGGGACGTCGCCTGCTTAGCCAGAAAGCGAGTGATACATTAGCTGTCAAGGTTGTTGGCGGCCCTAACTTGAGTATCACTTTGGATGTTGTGAAGAACAAGGGAGCATTACTCGATATGGAAGAATTGAATAATTATGAGTTCTGGATGGCGGAATCCATGCTTATAGATAACCGTATGCGGTATGTTATTAATTTCCGCCCCAAGGTAATCCTTATGTATGCTCTCTTGTATGGCAAATTATATATCGATCGTGAACGCTTGTCATTTACCCGTATAGAGATGAGTCTGGACATGCAGGATAAATCGAAGGCAACCACTGCCATTCTATATAAAAAACCTCTCGGTTTAAGATTCAAGCCGCAAGAGCTGTCCTACCTGGTCACTTATAAAGATGTGGATGGAAAAACTTATCTGAATTACATTAGCAACACAATCCGTTTCAAATGTGACTGGAAGAAGAAACTGTTTTCCACAAGCTATACAGTAGCTTCCGAAATGGTCGTGACCGACAAGAAAGAAGGAATGTTGGAGACTATTCCCAACAAAGAAGCCTTCAGCTTGAATCAAATATTCTATGATAAAGTAGACGAATATTGGAGTCCGGACTTTTGGGGAAACTACAATATCATCGAACCTACGGAATCTTTGGAGCACGCAGTGGATAAATTAAAAAAGCAATCGAATTGAAACAGGGATAGTTTTCTTATATTTGAGGTCAATCATAAAGAAAAGCAAGTATGCTGGATGAACTGCTCATACTAAAAAAGATAAAGGGAGGTGACATAAAAGCGTTTGAGGAACTCTTTCGCCGTTACTATTTTCCTCTTTGCTGTTATGCGGCAGGCATTACCGGGCAAATGGAAGTGGCTGAAGAGATTGTGGAGGAACTTTTTTATGTATTTTGGAAAGAAAGGGAGCGCTTACAGATCTTTCAGTCTGTTAAAAGTTACTTGTATAGAGCGACTCGTAATCAATCTTTGCAGTATTGCGAACACGAAGAAGTTCGGAACAGATACCGTGAAACTGTATTGACCACTTCCAACCCAGAGCAGTCAACAGATCCTCATCAACAGATGGAGTATGAGGAATTGGAGAGATTCATAAATGGAACCCTTGAAAAGCTGCCGGTTCGCAGACGGAGGATTTTCGAGATGCATCGTCTGGAAGGGCGGAAATATGTCGAGATAGCGACGCAGCTTTCGCTTTCTGTTAAGACAGTAGAGGCTGAAATGACAAAAGCCCTCCGGACATTACGAGAAGAAGTAGAAATTTATATTCACATGAAGTGATGAAAACAGATATTTATAAAATAAAGACAGATCAGGCGTGGAATCGATTGTATAATCGCTTGGACAATGACCGTTTACTTGCGAAAGTGGATGAAGGCCACCATACACGCAAATATTCACAATGGATCAGGTACGGAGCAGTTGCCGCCGTTTTGATAGGCGTCATTTGGGGAACTTTGTATTGGGTGACCGGTTCTGATAAAGAACTGGCACAGCATCTTCTTACACAGGAAAATCAAGGTGTTTCCACTTTGGCAACGACTCTCGAAGACGGTTCTGTCGTACTCTTGGCAAAAGAAACTTCCCTGTTATATCCGAAACATTTTATTGCTGATAAACGGGAAGTGAGTCTACAGGGAAATGCGTTCTTTGACGTAGCAAAGAAGCAGGGACAACCCTTTTGGATTGACACGGAGCAAGCTAAGATTGAAGTGCTAGGTACTGCTTTCAGTGTGCAAAGTGATGAAAATGCTCCGTTCCGTTTATCCGTACAAAGAGGGATAGTGAAGGTTACTCTAAAAAAAGGAAATCAGGAGTGTTATGTAAAAGCGGGGGAAACGGTAGTAGTGCGATCACAACAATTAGTCGTTTTGGATACAGATAAGGAGAATGAAGAGTGGGGCAGCTTCTTTAAGCATATACGATTTAAAGATGAATCGTTAGCGAACATTCTGAAAGTCATGAATCTGAATTCGGATAGTTTGCAAATACAAGTTGTCTCACCGGCATTGGAGGAACGTCGGCTGACTGTCGAATTCTCTGACGAATCTTCTGAAGTTATAGCTAATCTGATAGCTAATGCGCTCGGTCTGCAATGTATCCGGCAAGGAGATATTCTTTTATTATCGGAATAGAACTCATTAAAGTTGGGAAAAATGAAACAGTCTTATCATTATCTGTCCGTTCTGCTGATACTCTTCTTCTTCGTCGATATGATGAGAGCGGATGGAAGTGATGTGCTGGAACGTATAGTCAGACTTCCCAAGATAAAAGGTACTGTTTATTCATTGTTGAGTGATGTCTCTCAACAGTCGGGATATATGTTTATTTATGATAGTAAAGTCATTGATAATGATGCAGTAGTGAAGATAAAGGGAGGCGAACGTTCCATTCGTCAGGCAGTGTATGACATCGTAGGAAATACCAGTCTGGAGTTTCAAGTGATGGGCACTCACATCCTGATTACTCTCCCTTCGGAGAAAAAGGTACGTGTGCAACAAGATTTTGTTCCGGAACAGATAACAAACTTTGTCATTATCGGCACTTTGCTGGATAAGGAGACAGGAATACCTATCTCTTCTGCTACTGTTGGAGTGCGAGGAACATCTATTGGCAGTATAACGAATCAGAATGGAGATTTTAAACTGTCTTTACCCGATTCTTTGAAAAATGATTCGATTACTTTTTCTCATATAGGTTATCTTTCACAGGACATAGAGTTTGCTTTGCTGATTGGACGGCACAATATACTTAGTCTCGAACCTAAAATTGTCCCTTTGCAGGAAGTGGTGATTCGTCGAAGTGATCCAAAGAAACTTTTGCGTGAAATGATTGAGCGGCGGAATAAGAATTATTCGCATACTCCGGTATATCTGACTACTTTTTATCGTGAAGGAGTTCAGTTGAAAAACAAATTTCAAAACTTGTCGGAAGCTGTGTTTAAGGTTTATAAGACATCCTCATATTCTTCTGTACCGGATCAGGTGAAGCTGTTGAAGATGAGTCGGCTAAGTAATGTAGAAGCAAAAGACAGCTTGCTTGTAAAAGTAAAATCCGGAATTCAGGCTTGTATCCAGATGGATATCATCAAAGATATGCCCGAGTTCCTGACTCCTAGTGTAGAGAAGGGTATTTATGACTATACTTCAGAAGGAGTAACATTTTTAGAGGACCGATTTGTAAATGTGGTGCATTTTGAGCAGAAAAAGGGAATCAGCGAACCTCTTTTTTGTGGAGAGCTATTTCTTGATTCCGAGACAAGTGCTCTATTGCAAGCCCGTCTGGAAGTTCATCCTGTATATGTGAAGAATGCGGCAGGTATGTTTGTCGAAAGGCGTACGCGTAACGTGCGAATGATTCCTCAAAAGGTGGTATATACAATTTCTTATAAACCGTGGCAAGGGACTTATTACATACACCATATCCGTGGAGATCTTCATTTCAAAGTGAAACGGGTAAAAATGCTGTTCGGCAGCCGGGATCTTCATATCTGGTTTGAGATGATTACTTGCAAGGTGGATACCGAGCAAGTGGTCGTATTTCCCCGTACAGACAGATTGCCCACCCGTACCATCTTCTCTGACACCTATTTCAAATATGATGAGAACTTCTGGAGGGACTTCAACGTGATCCCATTGGAAGAGGAAATCAGTAAACTGATAGAAAAGATCTCTTTGAAGATAGAAGAAATAGGTGATTGATTTGTTTTGTCATTCAATGAGATTGCTGTACCTTTGCATCCGGTTTAAAAGATTGTATGTTATGGAATTACCAAAAGATCCGATGATGTTGTTCAGCGTCATCAATATGAAGTTACGTGATTGTTATTCTTCACTTGACGAACTTTGTGAAGATATGAATGTGGACAAGGATGAATTAGTGAATCAGTTGAAAGCCGTGGGCTTTGAATATAGTGTGGAACACAATAAGTTCTGGTAATCATTTTCTTGTTTACAACTTATAGATAAACTACTAAAAGTGCCTTCATCGCCTTTACAAAGGATATGGAGGCACTTTTTATATCTTATGTGCAGCTTCTCTCTTACTCTTTCTTGTTAATAAAAGCAAAATGCGGATTCCCGTATTTAACTTCCCCGCTCTTCTTCGTTCTAACTAATAAAGCTCAGAAAAAGAATTGATGATAAACGAGAATAAAATTCGTGAAGCTTGTGCCTCGAATCGCGAACGGGGATTCAAGATGTTGATGGACTCTTTTCAGGTACCGATATATAATTATATCCGTAGACTGGTCATATCTCATGAAGATGCGGAGGATGTGCTTCAGGAAGTCTTTATCCGGGTGTTCCGGCATATCGATCAGTTTCGCGAAGAAAGTTCACTGTCAACCTGGATTTACCGGATTGCCACGAATGAGAGTTTACGCTTGCTGAACGGTCGTAAAGATGAGGGAGTTGTTTCTGCAGAAGATGTTCAGGAAGAGTTGATGGGCAAGTTGAAGGCTTCCGATTATATTGATTATGAAAATGAGCTGGCAGTGAAGTTTCAGGAGGCCATTCTAAGTTTGCCTGAAAAGCAACGGCTTGTATTCAACTTACGTTATTACGATGAACTTGAATATGAAGAGATTGCCCGTGTACTGGATAGCAAAGTGGATACACTAAAAGTGAATTACCACTATGCGAAAGAGAAGATTAAGGAATATATATTAAACAGATAGAATGATGAAAAAGGATTTTGATTTTGACGATATTGGTAAACGGACACCTTACCGTACCCCCGATGGATTCTTCGAGGATGTGCAACGAAAGGTGATGGAACGCGCCGGAGTGAAGCAACAGCGGAAATCTCACATGAAGCTGATTATTTCTACGGTGATTACCATGGCGGCAGTATTGATCGGATTTTTGTTTGTTCCATCTTTGAGACAGGCAGATGAGGTGAAAACGTCTTCTTCGAAAGTATTAGCTAATGGTACAGAATCTGTAGATAAATGGATTAAAGAACTATCGGATGAGGAGTTGGAAGAGCTCGTCAGCTTCTCTGAAAATGATATATTTTTGAATTAAGTAACTCAATCAATTATTTTAAACGTGAAGATTATGAAGACTAAATTTATTTATGTAATTATGGCCGTCCTCCTGATGGGAAGCCAGATGACTTTGTCTGCACAGAATACGGATAACAAACAAAAAAAACAGCGTCCTACACAGCAGCAAATGATGCAAATGCAGGTGGACCAGATGGTGAAAACATTGATGCTGGATGATGCAACAGCTGCTAAGTTTACTCCGGTTTATGAGAAATATCTCAAAGAATTGCGTGAATGCCGTATGATGAATCACAAGCCGAGAACAGAAAAAGCTAAGGCTACAGATGCTAATGCTAAAAAAGAACGTCCGTCCATGACTGATGACGAGATTGCGACCATGTTACGGAACCAGTTTACTCAAAGCCGTAAAATGCTGGATGTTCGTGAAAAGTATTACAATGAATTCAGCAAGATACTTTCGCAGAAGCAGATTTTGAAGATTTATCAGCAGGAGAAGATGAATGCTAATAAGTTTAAGAAAGAGTTTGACCGAAGAAAAGGACAGAAACCGGGACAGGGACATCACCAGGGGCAAAGATCTCGCGCTCCACGTCCGGACCAGAAATAAATATTAGGTTTATTTTATTATAGTTTTATTTTACTAAATCAACACAATTTGAACATAGACAGCCATATTTATTCTTTTCAGTACCGTTTGATTACTTGTTATGTCTTGTTACTGATTAGTTTGACTGTTTTTGCTCAGTCCGGCAAAGAGCGTTTTTCCGGTCGTGTGATTGATACTGAAACCTATCAGCCGGTACCGTTTGCTACGGTCCGGCTTTTAGCTTTACCGGATAGTACATTGTTGGGCGGCGGCGCTACGGATGCTATCGGTAAATTTCAACTTTCCGTTTCTATTCCTAATCATGCAATTAAAGCGAAGTCTTTATTATTACAGGTGTCATATGTCGGATATAAGCAGGTTTTTCATCCCATTTCCATTTCCAGCAAAAGCTCTTCTTACGAATTGGGGGATATAAATCTGACTCAGGAAAGTTATGCTTTGGATGAAGCAGTGGTAGTAGGGCAGGCTCCAATGGCGGTGACAGAGGGGGATACAACGGTATTCAACGCTTCTGCCTATCGTACTCCCGAAGGCTCAATGCTTGAAGAATTGGTAAAACAGCTTCCGGGAGGTGAAATAGATGCAGACGGTAAGTTGCTAATACATGGCAAGGAAGTAAAAAAGATTTTGGTGGACGGTAAAGAGTTTTTCTCTGATGATCCGAAAGCTGCTCTTAAAAATCTTCCTGTGGAGATGGTGGAGAAGTTAAAAGCGTATGAACGTCAATCGGATTTGGCACGTCTTACGGGAATAGATGACGGAGAGGAAGAGATGATTCTGGACTTGTCTGTGAAAAAAAATATGAAACGGGGCTGGATGGAGAATTTTATGGGAGGATATGGAAGTAAAGACCGTTATGAATTAGCCAATACCTTGAACCGTTTTCGTGAAAACTCTCAATTAACCATTATCGGGAATCTGAATAATACCAATAACCAGGGATTCTCGGAATTACAGAATGAATCTTCCAGTTCAACAGGCAATATCCGTAGCCGGATGGGACTGACTACCTCCCGCTCATTGGGGCTTAATGCGACTTATGATTGGAAGCGCGTTAAATTACGTTCAAATATTCAATATGTCGGCACCGATCGTTTGGAAGATAGCCGTACCACAGTCGACAACTTTCTCCGGGAAGATAAATCAATCAATCTGGGCACGAGTCATAGCCGACAACAGAATCACGAACTGGTAGCCAATGCTTCTCTTGAATGGAAAATGGATTCTGTTACTACATTGATTTTCCGTCCTCAATATCGTTTCTCAGCCAATGACAGAGAGAATAGTGGCTTTCAGGAAGGGTGGGGGAATGATGTCTTGTTGAATGAAAGAGAGTCCTCCGGCACCAATCATAATTCCCGGTATAATCTGACGATGATGTTGCAACTTAGCCGGAAATTGAGTCGTTTGGGGAGAAATGTTGCTTTGAAGGTAGACTATGGTACTAATGCTTCAGCTACAGACCGAAAGAGCCTTTCCACCACCCGGTACTTCAAAAATAATACGAAGAAGATTCAGAATCAGAAAATAGAGGATGATGTTGACGGCTATAATTACCGGGTGCAACTGGTGTATGTAGAACCATTGCCGTGGCGGCATTTCCTGCAACTTCGTTACAGCTATCAGTATAGAGTGAACAATTCGGATCGTTTTGTCTATGACTGGGATAAGGAACTGGAAGAGTTTGCTCCTGACTTTGATGAAGACTCTAGTAACCGTTTTGAAAATCAATACAGTAATCACTTAGTGAACCTTGCCATACGTACTTCACAAAAAAAGTATAATTATAATATTGGTGTCGATTTTGAGCCTCAAAAGTCTGTCAGCCATTCTTTGTTGAGCGACGCTCCCGAAGAACAGTTGGAAAGATCGGTCATGAATTTCTCACCCACAGTCAATTTCCGCTACAAGTTTTCAAAACGTACCCGTTTGCAAATTGTGTATAGAGGAAAAGGAAAACAGCCAAGTGTACGCGACCTCCAACCTGTGACCGACCGTACCAATCCTTTAAATATCCGTGTCGGTAACCCTTCGTTGAAGCCTTCATATACGAATACGTTTACATTGAATTTTAATTCCTACAATACCAAACATCAGCGAAATATGGTAGCTACCGCTTTGTTCGAGAATACCATTAATAATGTAACCAATCAGGTGACTTATGACAGCGAAACTGGTGTGCGAACGACGTCTCCGGTCAATATGAACGGTAACTGGCGGGCAGTAGGCTCTTTTTCTCTCAATGCTCCTTTTAAGAATCGTAGCTGGATTTTCCGTACTTATTCCTATCTGCAATACCGGAATCAGAATGGCTATACAACCTTGAATAAGGAAGAACCGGTGAAAACCTCCGTGCAACATATGACAGGGCGTGAACGTTTGCAGCTCACTTATCGTACCCGTCAACTGGAACTCACAGGACTTGCCGGACTACTTTATAATAATTCTTATAATGATGTACGGGAGAAACGTACTGAAACTTTTGACTATCAGCTAGGAACCCAACTGCAACTTTATCTGCCCTGGGGGATGGAACTATATAATGACCTGACTTATTCTCTCCGCACCGGATATGGTTATGAAGGTTATGCCAAGGAGAATTTCATGTGGAACTGCCAACTGTCAAAAGCCTTTCTGAAGAAGAAGCAGTTATTAATCCGCTTCAAGATCTATGATATTCTCCATCAGGACATCTCCTTGATACGCACGATTACCGCCACTGCCATTCGCGACACAGATTATAATGCACTGGGTTCATACTTTATGGTACACGCTATCCTTCGTCTGAATATGATGGGGCACTGATTTCATCTTCCACAAATGAACTCGGAGTACAACCATAGTATTTCTTGAATGCTGTACTGAAATATTTAGCATTCGGATAACCTGTCAGATAAGCAATCTCTCCAATACTATATTTGTGTTCACGCAAAAGCGTGGCAGCACGTTTCATCTTAATATCACGGATAAACTCCTGTGGATTTTGTCCTGTCAGAGACTTTATTTTTTTGAAAAATACAGACCGGCTCATAGCCATCTCCATAGCTAGTGTATCAATAGAAAAGTCTTCATTCATCATCTTTTCTTCAATGTATTCCACTACCTGTTCCATAAATTGTTTATCCAGTTCGTTTACAAGCAACGACTCATCATTGAAAGCAGACTTGTCGATATATTTCTTTCTGTACAAGCTACGGTTATTGATTATAGAAGCAATTTTACTTTTCAATACCGCAGGATCGAACGGTTTTGTGATATAATCATCGGCTCCTGCATTCAGCCCCTTGATGATGTCTTCGCGTTCGGCGAGTGACGTCAATAGAATCAATGGGATATGGCAGGTTTCAATATTCGATTTAAGTTGTTTGCAGAGTTCAGTTCCCGAAAGAAGTGGCATCATTACGTCCGAGATGATAAAATCGGGATTTTCCTTACGTACAATTTCCAAAGCCGCTTGTCCGTCTGCACTTTCTACAATAGAATAATCCTGTTTCAGATAACGGGCGAGGTATTCCCGTAATTCTTCGTTGTCTTCTACCAGCAAGATCTTGATTTTCCCCGCTTCATCTGGTTGTTTCTCTTGTTGTACTTCTTTTTTCGGGTGAAAGTCTTTCTGTATAAGTTCCGTTTTGTTGTAGTCACTCTGTGATACAGGAAGCTGGATGCGGAAAGTCGTTCCGACTCCTTCCGTACTGGAAAAGTCGATGCTGCCTTTATGCAATAACGTCATTTTCTTGGTAAGCAAGAGCCCGATGCCGCTACCGGTTTCTTTGGAGTTGGCAGCGTTTTCAGCACGGTAGAAACGGTTGAACAATTTCTTTTGTGCCTGGGTAGATATACCTATTCCGTCATCTACTACTTCAAGTACTAATTTCCCATCAGTGAGTGAACATTTCACCCATACATTCCCGTGCTGGCACGTATATTTGATTGAGTTAGAAATCAGGTTATCCAAAATAAGAGATACTTTCCGGCGATCGATAAAAATAGGATGTTCTCCTTCGGGGGAGATTTGCGTGTGCAGGCTGATTCCTTTTTCACGTGCAAGCGGTTCGAAGTTGCCTACCGCGCTGCCGATGAAAGCGGACATTTCTGTTTCTTCCACTTGCAGCGTCATCGCTTCGCGCTCTATCTTTTGGAAATCCAACAGTTGAGACACCATATTCAATAACTTCTCCGTGTTGCGTTGTGCCAAGGTAAGAGCGGAATGTCCGTTATCTGTCAAAGGCTCATTTTCGATTTCATTCAAAGGAGCCTTTATGAGTGTCAACGGTGTGCGTATATCATGAGCTATATTGATAAAGAAACGGATCTTTTGATCTGAATCCCGTGCATCCATGCGATCTTTATACGCTTTAATCAGGAAATAGACTAATAGTGCGGTAAGTAAAAGATATAACACCCATGCAAACGGGGTATTCCACCACGGATGAGCAATAGTGATGTGAATACTTCTCTCTTGATAATTCTTTTCATCGCCTCCGCTAAACACTTTGACACGGAACGTATAATTGCCCGGAGGGATATTCGTATATACAGCATGATGATGGTCGGTTGGTAAACTCCATGTATGGTCGAAGCCTTCCAAATACCAACTATATAGATTCTTGGATACATTCAAGTATCCTAAATTCAGAAAGCGGAAAGAAAAGGAATGCTGTCCGTGAGTCAGGGCAATCTGTTCGGTGCGGTCAATCACAGTATGCAGGGGAGAACCTTTTGTGTCGGGGCGAACCGGCACATTGAACAGAGCGAATTCTTCAAAACGGAGATTGAAAGAAGTCTCATCCTTTTGGGCAAATTCATCGGGGTTCAGTTCAAAAGCCCCTTCGGGAGTTCCCCATACGATATGGTTATTGCGGAACTGTGAAAAGGAACGGAAGTTGAGGATATTGTCGGGCAGTCCGTCCGCTTCATAAAACACATCGATCCGTCCATGTTTGGGATGCAGGCAGTTCAAACCGTTTTCGGTGCTGACCCAGATACGTCCTTGTCCATCATATTGTATTCCACAAATATTGTTGGAAGAAAGCCCGTCCGCTTGTGTGTATTGTTTGGTTGTTCCGTCAGTCAACTGATAACAGAGTACTCCTTTTCCTTCTGTTCCAATCCAAAGTTGCTGTGGGGTGGAAGGGGGAATACAGAGGCTTTGAGTAATAAATTGCATACTCTTCTCTTTTTCTCCGACGGGCAGGTAATCACCTTTCTCTGTTTGGATATTGAAGATAATCACTCCTTTGGTAGAAGCAACGAATAGTGTATCTTTTCCGTAAGTAAGAAGTTGGTTAATACCTTTGATGGGATAATAATCCACCTTGTGAGTGGTAGGATTATATCTCATCAGTTCGTTGATGATTCCACCTAACCAAATGTTGCCTTCCTGATCCTGCGTAATGGCATAAATATAATTCTTGGTTGGTTTGCTTCCTTCCTTTTTGGGAAGATCGATGATGTGAATCCGGTCGTTACGGTCGATATTGATTACGTCACTGGCATAGCCTCCTGCCCATACGTTCCCTTCTTTATCCTGACAAAGTGAGAGAATGACGGCATTATCTTTCTGGTCATTCTGAAAAAAATGACGCCATTGACCATCTGTTTGATCATATCGGCTGATACCTTGGTTGGTTCCTATCCATAAGCGGTTGCGGTCGTCCTCCAGTAAACAGTTTACGTGATTGTTGGCTAGTGATTGGGAGTTGTTTTCTATGTGGTGATAAGTGGTGCTTACCAGTCGGTTTTTATTGTACACAAATACTCCGGCTGTATGTGTGCATACCCAGATAGAGTTTTTATTATCTAAGATATGATAGATCGTATTTGCCTTCAGGTACTTGTATCCGGTGGCATTGTGAGAATATTCTGTTTCACGTTTCCCGGTAAATCTGTTGTATTCATAAATTCCAGCCCCGTCTACTCCTGCCCAGATACGGTCTGTTCCTACGGAGGTGATGCTTCGTACCGGAACAGCTTGGTGAACAGCCTTGTCTGCAATCAGTTCTTTCTGTGGTTTGTTATAGATATAAATGCCGTGGGAAAAAGTACCAATCCATAGATGATGAGTCAATGAGTCGTGATACAATGATTGTATCCGTTTATCGTTGAGTGCGGAAAGATATTTCTCCCTTCTGGGTAGATAACTTTCATCCTCCTGTTCGACAAGGTGGAAAACCCCTTTGGATGTTCCTGCCCAACCATGTTTTTCTTTTTCGAAAAGCAGGCAGTGAACAGCCACTTTCTGTTTGATGGATTGCAAGGTGGAATCGTTTGTATTGAATCTGTATAAATGTTCAGTAGTACCAATCCATAAATGTCCTGTTGGGTCGAAGGTAATTGCATTAATAGCTTCACGTTGCGTGAGATTGACATTGTTCACTTGGTGAAAAGAGTCCGTTTCATAGGAGAACTTATAGATATTTGCTTCACTAAAAGCATAAATTTCTTTTTGATCGTTGATTAGGATGCCTCTGGGATGCTCTGTTACCTCATTTTCAGCAGATATTGATAAAGTATAATGCACAAAAAACTCTCCATTGTATCTGTCAATCCCAGACCGGGTAGCAAACCATATATACCCGTTGTCATCCAAAATAGATTCTTGCACACGACGGTTGCTCAAACCGTTGTCTGTCGATATTTCTTTAAACGGCAGTGCGTTGATTGTATCCGGCATTAATATGAGTGCCAAAAACAGTAGTAGTAGCGTCTGTCTCATGGTTTCAAAATTGGTTTTTGTAGTCATCACTTTCAGACAAAGATAGCGAATTTAAGCATAGTAGGAATACCTCCTGTATAGATAAACCGGAAATGAAACCTATTTTATCGGATATGAAACCTTCCGGTTTGTCCAAATGCCTATCTTTGCCTTACACGTTTCATTTAATACTATTTAATAACAGTAGCACATGGATACTAATTATAAGATGATTTCCAGTTTGTTATTAGCAGGAGTATCTACCTGTGGAATTGCCCGGCAACCCATGCAAAACCCGATGGAGCCGGTGAAGGAAAGGCCCAATATTCTTGTCATTGTTTGTGAGGATATCAGTCCGTACCTGGGATGTTATGGAGATAAAGTTGCAGTAACCCCTAATCTCGATTCTTTTGCGGCTCAAGCTATCTTGCATACTGATATGTATACATGCGTGGGAGTATCTTCTCCCAGCCGTTATTCATTAATAACCGGACGGTATGCTTCAGCTGATGGGGCTAATTATATGCGTTCCAATTATTTTAATAAAGAGTTTGGAGTTGTTCCGCCTGCAGGAGTAAAATGTTATACCGAATTTTTGCGGCAACAAGGATATTATTGTACGAACAATGCAAAAACCGATTATCAGTTCACTTCACCTGTTTCTGCCTGGGATGAGCAAGGAGGAAAGGCACATTGGAAGAAGGCGCCTGCCGACCGACCATTCTTTTCTATCTTTAATTTGAATGTCACACATGAGTCTTTTATATGGAAAAATACAGATTTGCCTTTGGTGGTTTCACCGGAGGATATTGTTTTGCCTCCCTATTACCCTGACACTAAAATAGTGCGTCATGATCATGCCGTTCTTTACTCTAATATAAAAAAGATGGATGAACAATTCCGAAGACTCTTGGAGGAACTGGAGGCAAGCGAGCGTGCAAAAAACACCATTGTCTTATTCTATTCGGACAATGGAGGTCCTCTGCCGCGTGCTAAACGTGAGATTATGGATTCGGGGACTCATGTTCCTTTTATGATTCGTTTCCCGGACAGAAGAGGGGCAGGTACACAGAATACATCTCTGAATATGTTCGTAGATATTCCTCCGACAATATTATCACTTGCAGGAATAGTTCCTCCGTCCTATATGCATGGACAAGCGATGTATGGCCCCTATAAAGCGACTGAAAAAAGAAAATATGTGTTTGGTGCAACCGATCGCTTTGATGAACAGATAGAAAAACGTGCGTCCATTCGTTCGGAACGTTATCTTTATATACGGAATTATATGTCTCAACAGTCGGTTTACCGTCCTGTGAAGTTCCGTTTGGATATGCCGATGATGCAGGAGATGTTACGGCTCCATGAGGAGGGAAAATTAGATACTGTTCAAGAACGTTGGTTCATGTCACCGGCTTTTGAAGAAGAATTATATGATTGTACCGCAGATCCGCATCAGATTCATAATCTGTGTAATGATGCTGGTTATCAAAAGGTATTGAAACAGATGCGCGCTGCCTATCAGAAAGAATGGATAAAGCCGTTCAATATTGATTGGGAGCAGAGAACGGAAGAATATTTCGTGAATAAAATGTGGCCGGAAGGAACGAAACCTTGTTGTGAACGCCCTCATTTGAGAACAGAAAATGGGAAAGTATATGTAGAGAATGATTTGAGTATTTATTCAGCTATTTACCGGATAAAGAATAAAGAAGGTAACTGGCATCTGTATACAAGTCCGGTTTCTCTGAAAGCAGGAGAATGCATTGTCTTGAAGCTGGAACGGATTGGTTATAAGGACTCCGAACCGGTAGAATTCCAATTTATGTAAAGTGAAATAATGATGTGTTAATTTTAAAATAAGTATATGATGAAGAATCTAATACCCTATTCAGTTGCAGTTTCCGCTTTGGCAAGTACTTGTCTGCCTCTTGTAATGAATGCACAAACTGTTATTGATGAAACGCAACTGTCCCGGAAAAATGTATTGTTCATAGCTGTAGATGATCTTAAGCCTTTGCTTGGTTGTTATGGTGATCCCGTGGCACATACTCCTCATATAGACCGTTTGTCCACAAGAGGAACCGTTTTTATGTCAGCTTATTGTCAGCAGGCCGTGTCGGCAGCAACACGTGCCAGTCTGTTGACAGGAATGTGTCCGGATCGTACCCGTGTGTGGGATCTTAAAACATTGATTCGCTCGCAGAATCCGGATGTTGTCACCCTGCCGCAGTACTTTAAGGAGAACGGGTATAGAGTAGCAGGTATCGGAAAAATCTACGATCCCCGTTCGGTCGATAAACAACAGGATGCCCGTTCCTGGTCGGAAGAATATATGGAACATGCTCAGTTTATAAATGCCGGATTCGAACAACCTGTAATGGCTCAATATCAAAGTCCGGAAATACGTGGACTTTATAATAAATACCATAAAGAAGCGGAGGCGCAAGGTATGGATAAGAAAAATCAAATAGAGAAATACATTCAGAAATATGTGAAACCTACCACTGAATGTGCGGATATTCCCGACAATGCCTATCCTGACGGAGCTATTGCCGACGGAGCCGTCCGTTTTTTGACCGATTATCATTCGGATAAACCCTTCTTCCTGGCAGTTGGATTCAAAAAGCCTCACTTGCCTTTCTGTGCTCCCAAAAAGTATTGGGATTTATATCATCGTGAAATGATGCCTTTGGCTACCTACCGGAAGAAAGCGGTGGGGAGTCCGGAGTTTGCCTATCATAAATGTGGTGAACTGCAATTGTACACCGATATTCCCTCTCTTATTTCTTTTTCGGATATTGAAAATGTGAAGATTCCCGACGAGAAAGCTCGTGAACTGGTGCATGGTTATTATGCCTGCATTTCTTATATTGATGCTCAAATAGGTAAGATAGTGGAAGCTCTTGAAAAGAGCGGTTGCCTGAATAACACGATTATTGTATTGTGGGGAGATCATGGCTGGCATTTGGGAGATCATGGATTGTGGAATAAACATACCAATTTCGAACAGGCTACTCATGTTCCATTTTTATTGATAGATCCTTCATCTCCTGCACAAAAAGTAACGACTCCGGTAGAGTTTCTTTCCATTTATCCTACCTTGTGCGACTTGGCGGGACTGAAAAAGCCCTTGAATTTGGACGGAGAAAGTTTAGTAGAGGTCGTGAAAGGCAAGAAAGATGTCGTAAACATTAAACCTTATGCAGTGAGCCAATATCCAAGAGTAGGTAAGATGGGATATTCACTGCGAGACGGCCGTTACCGTTATACAGTCTGGCTAAACTGGAAAGATAAGAAAACAGATACGACAAAGATACTTGCGGAAGAACTTTATGATTATGCTAAAGACCCGGATGAAACTGTTAATGTTGCAGCAAATAGTGATTATGCAGACGCATTGCAGCAAATGAAGAGGTATTGGGAAGAATATAAAAAGACTCGAATTGTTAGAAATGAAAAATAATCGGAAACCATTAATTAACTACAAATAACTTATGAAACTAACTCTGAAACTCGTAGCGGCAAGCACTGTGATACCTTTCGCGTGCGTGCAGGCTCAAAATACAATGCAGCATCCTAATGTCTTAATGCTTGTGGTGGATGATTGGGGGGCTCACGACCTTTCTCTTACCGGTTCTAAACTATATGAAACAAAGAATATAGATCACCTGGCACAGGAATCCACCAATTTCTCGCAGGCATACGTGGCCTATCCACGAAGTGTACCGTCACGCTATTCGCTCATAACCGGTCGGCATTGTGCCCGTCCGCAGACAGGAGCCAAAACCGATGACCGTAAAGTAGATGCTGACAGCTATTGTATAGCTATGCCTTTTAAGGAAGCCGGATATAACACTTGTATTATAGGCAAATGGCATCTAAGCGACGGTAAAACGATGCCCGAAGACAAAGGTTTTGATTTAAATATCGGTGCAGGAAAAGCCGGTTCTACAGGAACATATTTTGCTCCTTTCAACAAACCGGGAACTTCCAATCCGGATAAACTGATTTACGGTATGGAAGATGCTCAACCGGGTGAATACCTAACGGATTATATGACCCGTAAAATGGTGGATTATCTCAAAACACCACGTTCGCAGCCATTCTTCGCAATATGTAGTTTTTATGCCGTTCATACCCCTTTGGAGGCAAAGCAGGAGATGATAAACCGCTATGAAACGAAGATTGAGAAATTGGGATTGGGAGAAGATCCTATGAAAAAGGAAGAAGCGGGTGACTGCAAGACCCAGCAGGATCATCCTGTCTATGCAGCAATGATTGAATCTGTAGACGAGGGAATAGGAAAGATGATCGAAGCGTTGAAAACCACCGGACAGTATGACCATACAATCATTGTACTCATCTCCGACCACGGCGGACTATCAAACCGGGGAAACAAACGTGAATTGGCTACTACCAATGCGCCCCTGAAGGCTGGTAAAGGGCATCTTTACGAAGGAGGCTTACGTGTCCCAATGCTTGTTCATCTTCCGGGACAGAAGGAAAACAAAACATGTGACTTGCCCGTAATGAGCCTCGATTTACTTCCCACGCTGGCCGATCTTTGCAATGCGCCCGTAGACGGGAAAGCCGAACTTGACGGAATGAGTTTAAAACCAGCCTTGACTGGAAAGAATCCACCTGCATTGGCTGTCCGTGACCTTTTTTGGCATAAAGCTTCGCAGCGTCCCACTTCAACAGGTGATTATGTTTCGACTGCTATCCGTAGCGGCCGATATAAACTACTCGACTTCTATCAGCAGAACCGCATTGAGCTTTATGACTTGCAATCTGATCCCGGAGAAAACCATAACCTGGCCATCGAGCAACCGGAAATCACCCGTCAGTTGATGCAAAAGCTGAATGACTGGCGGAAAGAAATGAATGTAAAAATGGCCGACCCTAAGACAATGAACCATAATGATAATAAACTGAATCCTGGAGATAATGCGAATGGAGATAAGAAATACGGAAAGAAAAAACAAACTCTGAAATAATAAATGCCTTATGAAACTATTAACAAAAATAACTCTCGGAGCTTTTGCGCTCCCGGCAATGCAGGTTGCAGCACAAACAACCAAGCCCAATATCATTCTGATAATGACCGATCAGCAATCTTATAATGCCATTAGTGCACACGCTGACATGTATGGCGGTTCCTATTTTTCCACTCCTAATATAGACCGCTTGGCCAAAGAAGGGCTTTCGTTTACTCGTACTTATTGTGCTAATCCTGTATCCGTCCCCTCACGTTTTGCTCTTTTCACCGGAATGTTCGGCGGACAATATGGTATTCGTGAGAATCAGTGTGCGGAGGCTGACGAAACCGAAGTCCGTGCGATGCTTGCTCAAAATGGAATGGGGGCAGTATTCAATCGTGGCGGATATGAAACCTATTACGGTGGAAAAGTACATTTGCCTTTCTCCGCCAAAGAGGGCAAGTCTAAATTTGCTGCTCCGGCAGGGTATGGTTTTGAAACTTACTTTACCGATGACGAACGTGACGGCTTGGGAGTGGCTGCCGGCAAACTGATTGAAGAAAAGGCGACACAACCACAAACAGCCGGAAGTAAACCGTTCCTGTTGGTTGCCTCTTTTCTTAATCCTCATGATATCTGCCTGGAATCATCGACCAATCTTTCTTCCGAAGTAATCGGTAAAAAAGAAGGTAAGAAAAGCCTGATAACCCAATGTGTCCGTCAGATGCGTGCCCGTGCTGCCGCAATCGATTCGGTAGAGTTTTACCGTGAACATGCTCCCGCACTTCCTTTTAATTTTGTAAAGACTGACGGTTTTCCTGATATGAAGAAAAGTCCTTATAAAGACTTCCCTGATTGGTATTGGCGCAAATATCGCTGGACTTATGGGCAATTGGTTGCTTTAGTGGATAGCCATATCGGTCATATTTTGGATGCTCTCGATCGGCATCCGGAATTGAAACGCAATACGATCATTGTTTTCACCTCCGATCATGGAGAAATGCAAGGTGCCCACCACACTGTAACCAAGAATCTACCTTATGACGAATGTCAACGGGTACCATTCATCTTCTGTGGCCGTGGTATAGCACATGGTGAACGTGACAATTCACTGGTATGTAACGGAACCGACTTGCTTCCTACCATTTGCCAGTTGGCTGGCATACCTCTTCCCGCTAAAACCGACGGTCTTTCATTGGCCGATCGTGTGTTGGGGCGTGGCAAAGCTCCCCAGCGCAAAGCTTTATATACAGAAGGAGACGGATTCCTGAATGTCATTAGCGGTACAAACAAATATACCCTGTTTGATGGCAAAAACAGCGGGGAAATGTACATTGATGTAAAGTCGGATAATGGCGAACTAAAAAATATCATCTCCGGCAATGAAGCAAAAGCGCAAACGCTGAAAAGTTTTATCCCGCTTGAAAAACTAAAACCACTTTCAGCGAAAGTAAAGAAGGAGAAAGTAGAAAAAAACGAGAAAAGGACTGAAAAGCAAACCGGCAAAGTACAACGGAAAGGCCATTGATGCGGGCGTATCATGGAGATACGGTCAGATCAGTTCTGTTCCATTAATAACAAACTTCCTTTCCATTACTGGTAAACTTCTATTTGATTAATAGATAACTTGCTTTTGCTTACTGATAAACTATAAACGCAACTTTTGTTTTTATAAATGAAGCTTGCAATTATAAAAACAAAGCTTGCATTTTTATAAACGCAAGTTGTGTTTATAGATTACAATTAGAGAAAAGGAACTTTGCAACAGGTAGGCAACAAGTTTATACTAAGGAGCGAACAACTTATCTATTAATAGATTAGATGAAGAATAAGATAGAATGACCGGATATCAAACCTTATAAAACGGAAAAATAACCTCTTGATACGCTGATAGGCTTACTTTTGCCCTATCATTTTTAATGTAATGCTTATGAAAAAACTAATTCCTGTAATTTATTTGTTGTGCATCCATTGGCTCTCTTGTGCACAGGAGATTCCTCAAAAAGTCCCTATTCCGGAAAGTGAATTGATGAGGCTTCCCATCAAAGAAATCGTTGCCAATTATTATAATGGTAATTTCTATATCGGAACCGCCAATCATGGAAAACTGATAGATGAACTTTCCGGTCGGATAGCCGCCCGTGAGTTTGACTATATGACTCCGGCGAATGACTTTAAGCAGAGTTATATTCATCCTACTTATGATTCCTGGCGGTGGGAATTGCCGGATAACTGGATTACCTATGCCAAAGATAAAAAAATACGGCTTCGTCTACATAGCCCTATCAGTCCGCAATGCTCGAAGTGGGTGAAGGAAGACAATCGTACTCCGGAAGAACTGACCCGTATGTTGGAAGAATACATGACACAACTATGTATCCGATATGCTAACCAACCGAATGTACAATGGATAGATGTCGTGAATGAAACGATTGCGAAAGAAAACGTGAAAGATCCGGTATTTGGCGACCAAAAACGGGGAGAATGGTTTGGCGCCCGCCAAGGAACATCCCTTTGGGAGAATCCCTGGACAATTATCGGTTTCGATGAAGAAAGTGAAATCCGTACTCCTCTTTATATTAATAAGGCATTCGAGATAGCCACTCAATATGCGCCTTCAGGGGTGAAACTAATCATTAACCAACACGGAAACTTTGAAGAAGTAGTGTGGGAGCGTATGAAAAAGCTAGTCAGTTATCTTCGCGAGAAAGGCTACCGGGTGGACGGACTGGGTTGGCAGGCACATATTGATACCGGCTGGGAGAAAATACCCGGCAATGTGGAACGACTGGACAAATTTATTTCCTGGTGTCATCAACATTCGCTGGAGTTCCATATTACAGAAATGAACGTATGGATGAAAGACGGTGATACAACACGTGAAACCGAACAGGCAGAAACGTATGGAAAAGTGACATCTACCTTGCTGAAACACGTACATGAAGGAGTAGTCGGTATCAGCTTTTGGAATGTACGTGATGAAGATACACCCAATGAAAAATGGATGGGCTGCCTATGGGATAATGCAGGACGAGCCCGTCCCGGATACGAGCGTATCAAACAAGAACTTATAAATCATATCACACAATAAATCTGAAAACTTATGAAAACAAAATTTTTGCTCTTGATTGTCTTACTTCTGCAAACAGCTCTGGCTTTGGCTATCAAAGTGGAGGGTACAGTGCTGGACGAAATGAAGCAACCCGTCATTGGTGCAACAGTTCAAGTGAAAGGTGCTGCCAGTGGGACTATTACAGACTTGAACGGGAAATTCACCTTGAAAGTTGACCGTGTGAAAGAAGATATACTTGTCGTTTCTTATGTAGGCTATAAAACCAAGCATGTAGCTTTAAAGGGACGTTCTATATTAACTATTGAACTGGAACCGGAAGTTACGGAACTGAATGAAGTAATCGTAGTGGGCTACGGTTCGATGCGTAAAAGTGACCTGACAGGTTCGGTCACTTCCGTAAAGGCCAGCGCTGAAGAAGCTGCCCGTGCCACTTCATTCGACAAAATGCTTCAGGGAAAAGCTGCTGGTGTAATGGTTTCTACCGGCAGTGCCGCTCCAGGCGGTTCGGTAAGTGTACGCATTCGTGGAACCAGTTCTTTGCGTGGTAACAATTCTCCACTGTATGTAGTAGATGGAAATATAATCTCCGATTTGGGAGATACGGCTGATCCGATGTCTGCCGGTACCGGAGGAGGTAATTCGCGTGCGGATGCACAAAATCCGTTAGCAGCTATCAGTCCGCAGGATATTGAAAATATCGAGATTCTTAAAGATGCTTCTGCTACGGCTATCTACGGTTCGCAGGGAGCCAACGGTGTGGTGCTTATCACTACCAAACAGGGAAAAACAGGGAAACCGAGCGTAACTGTAAGTGCTAATGTTACTTTCTCTACATTAGCTCGTGAAATTCCAATGTTGGGCACTAAAGACTATATTGATTTCCGTAATGCCAAAGAATTCATAGGCGAAGACGGCACTCCGATGACGATGGACGGTATACTCCCGGTCAATTGGCAGAAAGAGGCTACCCGCACGGCTGTCTCGCAGAATTATCGTGCCAGCGTCAGTGGGAAGAGTCAGAAAACGACTTATTATCTCGCTCTCGGTTATTCTGACCAGCAAGGAGTCATTCGTAAAACCGGAGTGGATAAGTACGACATCCGCCTCAATCTCGACCAGGAGATTAATGACCGTATCAGCCTGAAGACTACTTCTGCATTTAGTTCTATCAACACATCAATGACTTCGGGTACGGACAAACTCGCAAATACACGTACAAGTATTGTTCGCCACATGATTTCATTCAAACCTTATAAAGGAGTGTCTTCCGGTGATGACTATGCCAATTACGACGAAGACCTGACCTCTCCCGAAGCATGGTTTACTGATTATGACGATGATAGTAAGGAGAATACATTTAATACGAACGTCTCATTGGATGTGAAAACATTCAAATGGTTAACGTTCAGAGTGAAAGGCGGATTGGTGTATCGAAATAAGGAACGTGCCATGTGGTTCGGCAAATTGACTTCTAATGGCTCACAAACAAATGGAAAAGCCGGTATTGCCGGATTGACAACCTATTCGTATAACACCGAAGCACTGATGATGTTTAATCATTCCTTTACAAAGAAGCATAATTTGAACGGAACGTTAGGAGTAGTCTACAATAATAAGCAAGTGAAACAAACCAGTGTGACGGGAGAGGACTTTTTTACTGAAGACCTTCGTGCTGATGGAATTTCACAGGCTGCGAGACAATACCCTTATCAGTTGACGAAAACAGGTGAACAACTCTTTTCGGTTTTGGCGCGTGGTGTGTACAATTATGCCAATCGTTATGTCGCAACTGCTACTTTCCGTGCCGATGGCTCTAGTAAGTTCGATAAGAAAAACCGCTTCTCCTATTTTCCTTCTTTTGCATTGGCATGGCGAATCAATCAGGAAGAGTGGATGAAGGAGTTCGATAAAGTATCTAATCTGAAGTTACGCTTGGGTTGGGGACAGGTGGGCAATCAGGCCATCTCTCCTTATCAAACTTTGGCAAGCTATAACAGCAATAGTTCAGCGAAACCTGATGGAAGCTTGGAACCCGGCATTGTTCCTTCACGTATTCCAAATGCGGATTTGAAGTGGGAAACCTCCGAACAATATAATATAGGAGTCGACCTCGGCTTGTTCAACCAACGTCTGACGTTTACAGCGGACGCTTATATTAAAAAGACAAAAGATTTGCTTCAGCAGATAGCCTTGCCTTATGCCAGTGGTTACAACTCTATGTGGGTCAACAATGGAAAGATCGAAAACAAGGGACTTGAATTTGCGATAGAAGGAACTCCCGTTGCTACTAAATCATGGAACTGGACAATCGGAGGAAATATAGCTTTTGTAAAGAATACGATTAAAGAATTGGGAATGTCGCCTGCTGATTTCGGCGTATTGAAGAATATGCGTGGTTACTGGGGCGAAAATGTAGGGAATAATACATATACCAAATTCCCGGCAAACGTATTTCTGGTAGGAAAGTCTATTGGCCTGTTTATGGGGTATCAGACTGCCGGCATTATGCAGGAAGAAGAATATAACAGTGCGGAGAATCAGCAGCATCCGCTTACGATGGCAGGTACGGAAATGCTTCCAGGTGATGTGCGGTATGTTGACCAAAACGGCGACCGTGTGATTGATGATAAAGATCGGGTGATAATCGGTAATCCCAATCCGGACTTTACGTATGCATTGAATACGACTCTGAATTATAAACAATGGACTTTGGATATGGCGTTCAACGGAGTGGTAGGCAATGATATCATCAATGCCAATCTGATAGACGAAACGGATGTAAAGAATGCTAATAAGAATGTACGGAAAGATGCTTTCTTTCAGGCGTGGACTGCCGAAAATAAGAGCCATACATATCCCCGTCTCGGATACGAACCGAAAGGTGTGTTGAGCGACCGCTATATCGAGAGTGGATCTTATCTGAAGTTATCCCACATCTCATTAAGCTATCTGCTTAAATTGAAGAAAGTGAAAACAATACAGAGCCTTACTTTCAACTTTACGGCTTCTAATGTATTCACGATTACCTCATACAGTGGTTATGATCCGGATGTGAATACGTTTGCCAATGATGCAGACCGTATTGGTATTGACTTGACTTCCTATCCGTCTGCCCGTAATTTCACTTTTGGTGTGATAGCTAATTTCTAAATGTATATCTTAAAAAGTAGTATAAGATGAAAACACTTAAATATATTCTTTTGTCATGCGTGGTGCTCGGTGCAGTAGCATGTGATGATTTTCTGGTGGAAACACCGGATACATCCGTCGAAAAATCAGGTGTCTACAATTCGTTGAGTTCAGCAAAGGCCGCTCTTGCCGGGTGTTATGGAAATATGGCGGGGTATAACGGCTATGCATTCAACTATTTTCATGTGTTGAGTGTCACTTCCGGTATGGGAGTCAGCATCAAGGCGAATGACGTAAATCTGACTACCATGAACATTCTTCCTTCGGACGTAAATATGACCAATGCTTATAATGGAATGTATGAAACCGTCCGTATAGCTAATGATATTATTGATGGAATGAAATCCAGTACGATCAGCGTTGAATCGGAAAAGAACCGGATTACAGGAGAGGCACATTTTATTCGTGGACTTACTTATTTCAATCTCGTACGTCTTTTTGGTAAAGTGTCTCTTGTGACGCAACCTGTACTTGATTATAATGAAGCACAGGCTCCTCGTGCCGATGTTTCCGCAGTATATACTCTGATTATTGATGATTTGAAAGCTGCGTATGGGATGTTGCCTTTACCGGCTGATAAGGTAGAAGGACATCCGCACAGATATGCTGCACAGGCTTTATTGGCCAAAGTATATCTGACACTGGCGGGCAATACAGAAGGTTCGGAATACTGGCAAAAGGCTTATGACGCTGCCAAAGATGTGTACGATCATGGAGAGTACAAACTGGTTCGTCCGTATGCAAAACTCTTTGGCAGTGCCAACAAGAACAATGCAGAATCTATTTTTGAAATTCAGTTTGCTTCGGCTGTCAATAGCGGACGCCTGACGGAGACTACTTTCCCTGTCGGTCACGAATTAATGAGCAACATAGCAACTGAAGGAAAAAGCTGGGGAAAGACGCGCCCTTCGCAGCGTGCTTTCGATCAGTTTGACGAGGGTGACCCACGCAGGGAAGCTAGTTTCGTGTACGGACGCTATACTAATATCTTTATCGCAGATGCCAAAAAGAAAAATATCCTGCTTTATCCTACTACCAAAAAGGCGGGAACAAGTGGCACAGGAGATAATAAACTAGTCTATAAACAGGGTGACTCGGAATATCCGGCATGGAAGAAGTATTATGATCCTATGATGACTGCTTCTGCTTCTAATGCAAATTTTGTATATTACCGTTATGCGGATTTGTTGATGGTACTGGCCGAAGCTGCCAATGAAATTGGTTCGTCTGATGCCGCCGGTTACTTGAATGAGGTGCTCGATCGTGCACGTGATGCGGATGGTAATGGTGTGATTGATCCGGCAACGGAAATCTATCCGCTTGCCGTATCTCCCGAGGAAGAAGCTGACAAGGCTTTGTTTCGTGAACGAATCTTCCGTGAGCGTTTGAAAGAATTGACCGGAGAGTGTGATGAATGGTACACGATCCGCCGCCGCGGAACGGAATATTTAAGAAAAATAATGGAAGAACATAATACACAAGTGGAAGCGTGGTATGCAGCACAGAAGCTAGATCCTGCCAATGTGAAGTTTGTATATATGTATAAGATTACAGATGAAACAGTGAAGAAGAATCTACTGATGCCATTCCCTGCAGATGAGATTATTCGTAATGAGAATATTAGTCAGGAAGAACAAAACTACGGATACTAAAATTAAAAACGATGAATATCAATAGGTTTAGTTTATTTATAGTCCCTTCTTTACTGTGTGGGCATGCAAATGTAATGCATGCCCAGGCAGAGAAGGGCGAACAGAAGAAAAATGTACTGTTTCTGATTATGGACGACATGCGTACGGAACTCAACTGTTACGGTGCAAAGTACATGAAAACACCTAATATGGATGCTTTGGCATCCCAGGGAGTGATGTTTGAAAACGCATATTGTAATGTACCTGTTTCCGGTGCGTCGCGTGCGTCGCTTTTTTCCGGCTTACGTCCAGGGCAGACTCGCTTTTGGGATGTAAATGCCGAAATTGACAGAGAAGCTCCCGGTACAGTGACTTTGCCACAGTATTTTAGGGAAAACGGATATGTCACGATTTCCAATAGCAAGGTGATACATGGCAAGAATGATGCGAAAGAGCGTTCCTGGACGGAAGTCTGGATGCCGGAAGGTAAATCGGAAACATGGAGGGATTATTTGGGAGATGAGAACCTGTCAGTAGAAAAGCAGAGAGGTGGTCCCGAACCTTTTGAATGTCTGGATGTGGCGGACAACGCTTATTTTGATGGAAAGACTGCGGATAAAACGATGGAAGACTTGCGTCGGTTGAAGAAGAGTGGCCAACCTTTTTTCCTGGCTGTTGGTATTCTGAAACCTCATCTACCTTTCAATGCGCCTAAGAAGTATTGGGATTTGTATGACCCGAAACAGATTCGTGTTCCCGAAACTTTTGATTTCAATCGGGAGGGATTCCCGGATATGGCTTTTCATGCTTACAATGAGATACGTTATTATAAAAACATTCCCGCTAAGAGTGATATTCCGAAGGAGGAAGCGTTGAAGCTGATTCGTGGATATCGTGCGTGTGTCAGCTATGCGGATGCGCAGGTGGGTAAGATAATGGCAGAACTGAAAAAGTTGGGATTGGACAAAAATACAGTTGTCGTTTTGTTGGGCGATCATGGCTGGAGTTTGGGCGATCATAATCAGTGGTGTAAACATTCAAACTTCAATATTGTGAATAATGCTCCTTTAATTATCAAAGTGCCGGGTAATCAAAAGAAAGGGGCGGAACCTAAAGTGGTTGAGTTCGTCGATGTGTATCCCACTCTTTGTGAAGCGGTCGGATTGCCTGTTCCTCATCATACGGAAGGAGAAAGCATGATGAAGTTGATGACTGGCGAGGATAAATCATGGAAGGATTGTGCTATTATCAAATGGCATAGCGGGGTGACTTATTTCGACCGCGATTATGGCTATACTCAATGGAATGACAAAGCGGGGAATTTCCAAGGGCACATGCTGTTCCTGTATCGTAACGACCATTTGGAAACGAAGAATGTAGCGGATGCACCGGAGAATAAGGAGATTGTCGCACAGCTTCAGAAGGAGATATTGGCCCGCCGGGGAAAAGACTTTATGAAACAAGTGCCGAAAGCGGATAAACCTGAAAGGAAAGGCACACAGGCACACAAGAGAAAGTGATAATATTCTTATAATTAGTAAAATAATAAATACAATGAAAAATAAACAGTTATTGTCTCTGCTGGGGTGTAGCTTGGCTGCTTTGCCTTCTATGGTCGTAGCCCAGCAGAAGGTGGATAAACGTCCTAATATTCTTTTTATTCTGTCGGATGACCATGCACGTACGGCAGTCAGTGCTTATGGTGGGATTAATGCAAAACTGGCGCCGACTCCTAACATTGACGCGATTGGACATAATGGTGCGATTATGGAGAATATGCTTTGCACCAATTCTATTTCCGGTCCGAGCCGTGCCTGTCTGTTGACCGGAAAGTATAGCACCACTCATGGATTCTATCAGAATGAGGGAGGAATCGTTTTTGATAATACACAGCAACAGTATCAAAAGATATTGAGAGAGAATGGATATACGACAGCTTTGTTTGGTAAATGGCATTTGTTCTCTGACCCTGCCGGATTCGATTATTACAAAATTCATGCTAATCCAAGTCAGCAGGGCACGTATTGGGATCCTGTTTACAGTACAAACGGAAAGAAGAAAAAAGAGAAAGGCTATGCTACCCGGCTAACCACCAATTATGCACTGGAATGGTTGGAAAGCCAGCGTGACAAAGATAAACCGTTTTGTATGATGCTGCATTACAAAGCTCCGCATCGTCCATGGGAACCTGATTCCTGTTATCTCGATTTATTCAAAGATGTGGAGTTTCCATATCCTGCAACTTTCGACGATGATTACCGTACCCGCGAAAAGACCATTGGCGAGTCAATGGCTACCATTGAAAATCACTTGTCGAGAGGGGATTTGAAACAGATTCCTCCTACAGGACTTTCGCAGAAAGAAAAGAATAAATGGCTGTGGTGGGGAGGTTCCGGCAAGAATCAGTATTGGACACCGGATGCAAACCTGAAAGGGGAAGATTTAAAGAAATGGAAGTTTCAGACTTATTTGAAGAATTATCTGCGAGTGGTGCGTTCGGTGGACGATCAGGTAGGGCGTGTAGTGGAATATCTGAAGAAAAATGGACTTTACGAGAACACGATAATTGTTTATATGGGCGATCAGGGTTTCTTCCTGGGAGAGCATGGCTTGTATGATAAACGCTGGATGTATGAAGAGTCTTTGCAGATGCCGTGTCTTATCAGCTATCCGGGGCATATCCCGGAAGGACAGCGCTTGAAGAATCTTACTTTAAATGTGGATATTGCTCCTACATTGCTCAATTATGCTGGTGTGAAGATTCCTTCTGATATGCAAGGTGTCAGTATGAAAGGATTACTGGAAGGTGATAAATCGGTGGAAAAGAACTGGCGCAAGTCTGCTTATTACCAGTATTTTGAGTATCCGAAGTGGCATAATGTGCAGCCACACTATGGAGTCCGTACAGACCGCTATAAATTGATTCATTTCTATTATAATATCGACCAATGGGAATTTTATGATATGCAGACGGATCCGAACGAGCTTACCAATCAGTATGATAATCCGGCGTATGCCAAGATTATCAGAGAACTTAAAAAAGAGATTGTAAAATTGCAGAAGGAGTATAACGATACGATGTCTTTGGAAGAAAGAAGAAAACTGACAGATAAATATATGCTTAAATATGAGGAATAAACTGACAATGAAAGTTTGGATGATGATGGCAATGCTTACGTTTACATTGCTTGGTAAGGCACAGCAACCAATATATAAGGAGCCCGGTCAACCTGTTGAACGACGGGTGACGGACCTGATGGGGCGTATGACTTTAGAGGAGAAAGTTGCACAGATGTGCCAGTATGTCGGCCCCGGACATATTCGTGAAACACAAAAACGTTTTAAGGGGCAGAAGATAGCAAAAGGAGATGATGCTAATGGATTTTATCCGAATCTTTCGGTCAATCAGTTGTTGGAACTGACGGAAAAAGGATTGGTAGGGTCTTTCCTGCATGTAGTGACGGCTAAAGAAAGTAATGATTTGCAGAAGCTGGCTATGAAAAGTCGTTTGCAGATACCTTTACTTATTGGCATTGATGCCATACATGGCAATGCTTTAGTCAGTGGGGCTACTGTATATCCCACGCCTATCGGTCAGGCGGCCAGCTTTCATCCGGAGCTAGTAGAACGAATCAGCCGTGAAGCGGCATTGGAAGTCCGTGCAACAGGAGCTCATTGGACATTTACTCCGAATATTGATGTAGCGCGTGATGCCCGTTGGGGGCGTGTAGGTGAAACTTTTGGAGAAGACCCCTATCTGGTGACCCGCATGGGGGTGGCTACCATCAAGGGATTTCAGGGGAAAGACTGTCAAGGAACGGAAGTGGCTTTGGCTTGTGCCAAGCATCTTATTGCAGGTAGCGAACCTTCGAACGGAACAAATGCAGCTCCGATGGATGTATCGGAACGTACATTGCGTGAGGTGTATCTTCCACCATATAAAGCTGCGGTTGAGGAAGCGAATGTTTTTACGCTGATGGCTGCTCACAACGAACTGAATGGGATCCCTTGTCATGCGGATCGGTGGATGATGACGGATATAATGCGTGGGGAGTATGGATTTAACGGGTTTATTGTAAGTGACTGGATGGACGTGGATAGAATCCACGACCTGCATCATGCGGCGCCTACTTTAAAGGATGCCTTTTATGAAACGATCGATGCAGGATTGGATATGCGTATGCACGGACCTGATTTTTTGGAGAAGGTTGTAGAATTAGTAAAAGAGGGAAGGCTCTCTGAAGCGCAGATTGATCGCGCCTGTTCTAAAATCCTCGAAGCAAAGTTCCGTCTCGGATTGTTCGAAAATCCTTTTGTCTGTTTGGAGAAGACCGCTCAAACTCTATCTAATAAGGAGCACCTGCAGAGTGCTCTTGAAATGGCGGAGGAATCTATCGTTTTGTTGAAGAATGAAAATAATTTGTTGCCGCTTGATTTCGCTGACTATAAGAATATTTTAGTGACAGGACCGAATGCAGATAATCATACTATTTTAGGAGATTGGACACTTCAGCAACCGGATGCTAATGTGGTGACTATTTTGGATGGTATCAGGGAAATTGCAGGTAGTGCAAAAGTGAATTATTACGATTATGGTGATGATGTCCGCCAAAATTCCATGGATAAAGTGAACGAGGCGGCTGCAATAGCAAAGAAGTCGGATTTGGCTATTGTAGTGGTAGGGGAGAACCCCTTACGTTATCAGAAAAGCAAGACTTGTGGCGAGAATATTGATCGTATGGGACTTGATTTATTGGGTACACAGAATCAATTGGTGCAAAAAATACACGAAACCGGTGTGCCAACAATCGTTGTCTTGGTTGGCGGACGTCCGTTAAGTGTGAATTGGATTGCGCAAAATGTGCAGGCGTTGGTTCAAGCATGGGAACCGGGGGCTTTAGGAGGGCGTGCTTTAGCCAATATCCTGGCCGGGAAGGTGAATCCGTCGGCAAAACTTCCTATTAGTATTCCCCGTCATAGTGGGCAGATTCAGATGATTTATAATCATAAACCGTCGCAGTATTTTCATAAGTATATTGACGGACCCAGCACTCCTCTTTATCCGTTTGGCTTCGGTTTGTCTTATACACGATTTGATTATTCCGGCTTGAAGCTTTCTCATGCCAGGATTTCAGCTATGGATTCATTTACTGCAAGTCTTGAACTGACGAATGTAGGAAAACGTGAAGGTACTGAAGTTGTGCAACTTTATATTCGTGATGTCTATAGTTCCGCTACTCGTCCGGTGAAGGAATTGAAGGATTTTGCCCGGGTTACTTTAAAACCGGGGGAAAAGAAAACGGTTACTTTTACAGTTACTCCCGATAAATTGGCTTACTGGAATCGAAATATGCAGTATGGAGTAGAGAAAGGGGAATTTGAAATTATGATTGGCTCTTCTTCGCAAGATAAAGACTTGAAGAAAGTAAAGATTGAGGTTATTTAAAAGTTTGCTTATCTGAAATTTATTGTAAATTCAGAAACTTCGACGGGGTTTTCATTGTTGTATGTCCTGCATAAAACAATGAAAACCTTGTCGAATGTTTGATTTCTTTAATAAATTGAAGGATAAGGGCCGCTGGCGAATCTTTAAACTGAAGTTAATTGATGCGCGGCTTTACTTTGTCAGTATCTTCGTAGGATTACTGACGGGACTTGTTGCTGTGCCTTATCATTACCTATTACAGTTTTTCTTTAATCTCCGCCACGATTTCTTTGATTCCCGTCCCAAATGGTATTGGTATATCCCTCTTTTCCTGTTGATGTGGGGAATACTTGTATTTGTATCCTGGTTGGTGAAGAAAATGCCGCTTATTACCGGAGGGGGGATTCCGCAAACACGCGGAGTTATTAATGGAAGGGTTGATTATAAGCATCCTTTTCTGGAATTGGTAGCGAAGTTTGTGGGTGGAATACTTGCATTAAGTACCGGATTGTCTTTGGGGCGTGAAGGACCTTCCGTGCAGATAGGTTCCTATGTGGGCTATTTAGTCTCCAAATGGGGGAGAGTGCTTAGTGGTGAACGGAAACAATTATTGTCTGCCGGTGCCGGCGCCGGATTGGCGGCTGCTTTTGCTGCCCCATTGGCTTCCTCGTTGTTGGTGATCGAATCTATTGAGCGGTTCGATGCACCTAAAACAGCTATTACCACGCTTTTGGCAGGAGTAGTGGCAGGTGGAGTTGCCAGTTGGATTTTTCCCATCAATCCCTATTTTCATATAGATGCTATTGTGCCAGGAATGACTTTTTGGGGGCAGGTGAAACTGTTTCTTTTGTTGGCGGCAGTGGTTTCTGTCATTGGAAAGTTCTTTTCTGTCACCACTCTTCAGGTGAAACGTATTTACCCTGCTATTAAGCATCCGGAATACGTGAAGATGTTGTATTTGCTTTTTATAGCTTTTCTGATTTCTATGGCTGAGTTTAATCTGACCGGAGGAGGGGAACAGTTCTTGTTATCACAAGCTATGCATCCGGACACGCATATTCTCTGGATTGTCGGCATGATGTTGTTGCATTTTGTTTTTAGCACTTTTTCTTTTTCTTCGGGTTTACCGGGAGGAAGTTTTATCCCGACGCTGGTGACGGGAGGACTTCTTGGACAAATAGTGGGATTAATTATGGTTCAACAGGGTGTTATTGCTTATGAGAATATTAGTTATATCATGTTGATTTGTATGTCTGCATTCCTTGTTGCAGTAATCCGTACCCCTTTGACAGCTATTGTACTAATAACCGAGATTACGGGGCATTTGGAAGTCTTTTATCCTTCTATTGTTGTAGGAGGATTAACTTATTATTTTACGGAAATGCTTCAAATCAAACCGTTCAATGTTATTTTGTATGACGATATGATTCATTCGCCTGCATTTAAGGAAGAACCGCGTTACACATTGTCTGTAGAAATAATGAGCGGCTCTTATTTAGACGGGAAAATAGTAGATGAACTTTGTTTACCGGAGCGTTGTGTGATAATTAATGTTCATCGTGACCGGAAGAATTTGCCTCCTAAAGGGCAGACATTAATGCCCGGCGATCAGGTGCAAATAGAGATGGATTCGCAGGATATAGAGAAACTGTATGAACCTTTAGTCAGTATGGCGAATATTTATTAAGTGTCTGGCTCTTATCCTTTGATATATACAAAAATAGCTGAAAGAGAGATTCTTCCAGCTATTCTTGTTTCAGTATATTAAGTACTTATTTTTTCTTATACCAATCGGCGTTTGTACCATATTTAGCCCAGTCTATAAATTTAGGATAGATTTTGCTGATAGACTTCTTCTCGTTTTTATCGAAGTTCTTTAGTTCTGCAATATCATTAGCATTGGCATTTGACAAATAGAATGCAAAAGGATAAATATTCTCTTGATTCGATACATAGTAAATGCCTTCATTAGGTTTAGAACAGTCTTCATATTGTCCGAAGAGAGAAGTATCGACTTTAGAAGTTGGTTTCTTCATAGGACAATGAACTTCCAAGCGATTACCTTCTTTGCTAGGACGGTATATGAATGCATCGATTGATGTTTCCTGCTTTTTATTCGAGTTTTTATCTCCGTATTTGAATGTTACTTTATATTCGGCATTTGGGTTTGTTTTAACATTATCTGTCAATATGATTGCATTGCTTTCACGAGTAAATTTGTCAGCTCCCGAAGCTACAGTAAAGTCCTTTTCATTTTCTTTTCTAATAAAGTATTCAGTTGACTGTGCGTTTCCCTCATTTGAAAGAGTGAAACCTAATCCGTTCGTAAATACAGTAGATTTATTATATAAAGTTTTAAATGTAAATGACTCGCTTAAGATCTCATTGAATATATTGAATACTTTTTGATAAGTATACTGAACCAATACGTCATTCATATCGTAATCACCAGCTTTAGGCCATTCATCTTCAAATGCGTATACACCTGTCTTTTCAATAGTTGTATTCAAGTCTTCATCTACAGGAGGAACATTAGTGATTTCAGGATTGGCTTTTAATGAGAACACAACATCTGTAAAATTCTGATCATCTATGAAATCTTCAAAGGCGATAGCAATGTTACTGTTTTTATCTTTAAACATAGCTGTACGTACATCTATACCACTATTAACTTTAGTACTAAATCCTTTTGTGGAACTGGCATAAAATCCTTCGGTTAGAGTATAACTGTTGAAACCTGTAAAATAGGTGTTCCATGCGTTACAAGCGAGAATAAAACCAATGTAGTATCCTTTAGGGAAGTTCTTGCCTTTTGGATATTCCGGATCATCAAAATATTTTAGTTGTACAGCTGTACCTTCTTTTATGCCTTGGGGAGAGGCTTGAAGGCTTCCATTATTCCAGGTCATTTGAGTATTGGGGAATACAGCATACCCGTTGGCGGAATTAAAAAGATAATATATTGATGTTTAAAAAGTTGTGCATAT